>Ga0307477_10003424_pt1 | contig 11834 bp, 9 predicted proteins | sample atmos_gasesECM2C_FD_203316 | JGI IMG/M metagenome (GOLD analysis project Ga0307477, IMG submission 203316) | Hardwood forest soil microbial communities from Morgan-Monroe State Forest, Indiana, United States - atmos_gasesECM2C_515 | ecosystem: Environmental > Terrestrial > Soil > Temperate...
GCCGCCGAGCTGGGCGCGCACTCCCGCGGGGATGGCCTTGGCATCGGTGAGGTAGGCAAGCGGACCGACGCGGTACCCGAACACTCCGCACGACCCGTGCGGCAGTCGGAGCGGGTGGATCTGCAGCCCCGCGATCTCCGTATCCCGGTCGGGTTCGAGCGCGTGGGCGTGCAGCTCGGGTCTCGTGGTGCCGGGATGCGCGAGGACCGTCGGGTCGAAGATATAGGCGAAGCGCAGCGTCAGTTCCGCCAGCGTCTCGGTAGATCCGTACACCGGGAGCCCGCCCGGCTGTCGCACCGAAATCGCACGCAAGTCGTCGATACCGTGGACGTGGTCGGCGTGTCCGTGAGTGAAGAGGACCGCGTCGATGCTCATGACGCGGGCGGCGACGAGTTGGAGGCGCAACTCGGGCGGGGTGTCGATCAGTACCCGGCGACCGTTCGCCTCGACGACGGCCGCCGTCCGGGTCCGCTTGTCCCGGGGGTCTTCCGAGCAGCACGTGCGGCATTGGCATCCTACCTGCGGCACCCCGAACGACGTGCCGGTGCCGAGAAAGATCAACCGCACGTCACACCTCTTCGACCTTGAGCAGATTCGTGGCCCCCGACACCTCCCAGGGCACCCCCGCGGTCATCACGATGCGGTCCCGCGGCTTCGCGTATCCGCGCTTGAGAATGAGGTCGCGAACGACCGCCAACATCGCGTCGTATCCTGGCACTTGGTCGACCCGCACCGGCGTCACGCCCCACACCAGAGCCAGCTGCCGGTAGGTCGCCGCCTCGGTCGTAACGGCAAGGATCGGCACTGGCGGGCGGAGCGCGGCCACCTTGCGGGCGGTGAAGCCGCCCTTCGTCAGGGTGACGATGAGCGGCGTCTTGAGCATCCGGGCGACGGCACTTGTCCCGAGGGCGATCGCGTCCTCCACGGATACGTCCTCGGTGCCCGGGGCCAGGCGCCGCTCGGCGCGTCCCTGGCCCTCGCGCTCCATCTCCCGAATGATGCGGTCCATGGCGCGCACCGCTTCCAGCGGGTAGGCACCGACTGCCGTTTCAGCCGACAGCATCACCGCGTCGGTGCCATCGAGAATAGCGTTGGCGACGTCGGAGGCCTCGGCCCGGGTCGGGCGGGGGTGGTGCACCATGGACTCGAGCATTTGCGTGGCGGTGATGACGGGCTTGCCGCGCTGGTTCGCCTCACGGATGAGGCGCTTCTGGACGATCGGCACCCGCTCAAAGGGCAGCTCCACCCCGAGGTCGCCACGGGCGACCATCACGGCATCACACGCCGCGAGAATGTGCGGCAGGTCCTCGAGCGCGGCGGCCTTCTCGATCTTGGCGACGATCTTCATGGTGGGGGGCACCAGGCGGCGGAGCTCCTCGAGATCGTCCGCCCGCCGCACAAACGACAGGGCTAAGTAGTCGGCGCCGTGTTCCACCGCGTGTGCAACGTCCTCTCGGTCTTTCTCGGTGAGGGCAGGCGCGCTGACGTGGAGCCCGGGGAGGTTCATCCCCTTGTGTGACGTCAGGGTGCCCCCATCCACCACGCGTCCCTCGACACGCGGGGCCGCGATGCGCACGACCTGCACCGAGAGCAAGCCGTCGTCGAGCAGGATGCGCGCCCCAACTCGCGCGTCCTTGGCGAGATCCGCATACGTGGTCGGGATTTCACCTGCCGTGGCGATCTCCTCGGGGGCAAACACCACCGCCTGGCCCGTGGTGAGATCGAGCGGGGCCCGCAGGCCGCCCACCCGAATCCGGGGGCCCTGCAAGTCGACCAGCACGGATACCGGCAGCCCGGCTTCGTCCGCCGCGCAACGCACGCTTTCCATCCAGCGGCCACGGAGTTCCGCCGTGCCGTGCGACGCGTTGACGCGGATGACGTTTGCCCCCGCCTCGAGCAACCCGGCCACCGCCTCGCTGGTGCTGGTCGCGGGGCCGAGCGTGGCGACGATCTTAGTGCGGCGTATCACGACCACCCCTCCCGTTCCTGGGGGTCCGGCAGTTCCGCGCGAATCCACATTCGCCCGCGTGCTCAAACCATGTGGAAAACTCGACCGAGCACAGGCCAAGGGACGGATGAGCACTTGAGCCTAGCGCTTAGAGGGTCGTCCCTAGCGCGCGGATCTCAAGTAGGCTCTCCCCCACGGCGCAATGGCTCCCGGAGCGCGTGGAGGCGCATAAACATAAGCAGACATGTAGGCGGCGCTACGACACGACGTGAATCTGCTTGTCGTCGAGACGCTGCTTGAATTCCCCGAGCAGGTGCACGGCGCGGGCGATCCCCGAAGCGGGCATGCCCTCGATTGCCCGCGCGGCCAGGCGGCGCTCCAGCTGACCGACGCGGAGCAGCGCTTCCACGCCCCGGCGCGTGAGCGTCACGCGGACCCCGCGGTCGTCCGCGGCATCCGGCGTGGTCTCGACGAAGCCGCGTGCTTCGAGCCGCTGGATGAAGGTCGTGGCCGCGGCGCGCGACACGCGCAGGTGCGCCGCCACCTCTTTCGGGCGGGCGCCGTCGGGGCCGCCTTCATCGACGGCACACAGCGCCTGATGCGCCCGGTGCGACAGGCCGTAGGAGCGGAAGCTCCGATCCGCCGAGCGCCCCACGGCCGCGTGGGCTGCCGCAACCGCGTCGCTGAGCTGCAGGGCAAGCTCGGAGCGGTCCGTCATGCGGAGGGGGCTATCATTAACATATTAATTGTTAATATACTAAGTAGTTTTAGCCCCTGCAACCCCGCGCTAGCAGGTCTCCGACCAGTCCACGGCGGCGGTCGCGCCGCAGCCCCCGCAGGTGAGCGTGGCGGGCCGGCCCGAGAAGTCCTCGCGATGGTGGCAGTGGGGGCACACGGCGTAGGTATTCACCACTTCCCTCCCCTGCCCCCCGAGGGTGGGCCGGAGTACACCGGTGCGCAGGACGATGCTCCAGTGCGCGGGAGGCTCGCGGCGCACGCGCACGTCGGCCGCCCGCAGCTGCACGCGCTGGCCGCGCACCTCAACCACCAACTGCCCGGCGGCCGGCTCGTCCACGATCGGATACCACGCCCCGCGCCGGAGGATGTCCGCCACGCTGTCAGTGCACCGAGCCCAGCCGAGCGTCGCCATGGACCTGATTCCCATGATATCACTTCTTGCTACATTCCGTTATGCAGATCCTCGGTCCGATCATCCGGCTCCAGATTCAACGCTCGTCGTTGAAGACGGGCGAGAGACCCGCCCGAGTCTATGACCCGGGGCCGCTCCTCGTCGTCGAGCGTCTGGCCGTGAGCCCCGACGGGTCCTTGGGGTTCGCGGGCGACCAAGGGTGGATCGTGGACATCCACAATCGAGCCCACCCCGAGACGAAGAACGGCGACGGTCAGCACGGACTCTCGCTCGGGTTCACGGGTCACTACGACGCCATGCGCGATCGTTTTGGGAGCCGGATCGCGGTCGGATGCGCCGGCGAAAACATCATCGTGGACGCGCCGCGGCGGCTCAGCCTCGAGGAGCTGGGCAATGGCGTCGCGATTCTCGCGGCTGACGGCACGGAGGTGCTCCGCCTCGCGGTCCTCGATGTCGCGCACCCCTGTCGCCCGTTTACGGGCTGGGCGTTGGGAGGGGTCGTGGAGAGCGAGGTGCTCAAGGCGCACCTCCAGTTCCTCGACGATGGGATGCGAGGCTATCGCTTGGGGGGAGAAGCTAGGGCGATCGTATCGCTCGGAGATCAAGTAGCGGCGCTGTAGCGGGCGGCCTGCCAAACGGGGGACCGGTGCCGCCTGGTGCGGCTCCGGTCCCCCGTTTTCCGTCGTCGGATTGCTACGGCGACGCGAGCGCTAGCTCAGGTCGTCCCAGGCGAGCGCAGCTTTGGTGTGACAGCGGTCGCACGCGAGGTCTCGCGAATCGCCGGAGAACGCCTGCCGGTGGCGGCAGCGCGGGCAGACGGCGTAGGTGAGGGGGAAGGTCCGGCCCACCCGTTGGAGCTCACGCGGCTCGCAGCGCACCACACTCCACCGCTCGGGCGGGTGGTAGCGGATTTCGAGAAACCGTCGGTCCACGGGCACGTTGCGCCGGTTCACGTCGAGTACGACGATGTGGCTCGACGAGATCCGCACGACGGGGTACCACGCCCCGCGCCGCAGCAGATGCGCCCCGGTTCTCCCGACCCGCGCCCACCCTTTCGCCTGGAGCTTGGTCGGGGTAATCGGCCGAGCTGGACTCGACGGAGTCGTCACGCCTACATGATACACGCGTCCCGGGCGCCTGGTCGTGACACGGGTCACACGTCCCGCGGCACGAGGGAGGCGACGGGTGCGCTAGCCACACTCCGAGTAGCCGCACACGTGGCATTTGGCGCAGCCCTCCGCGAAGGCGAGTTGCGAGCCACAGTCGGGGCAGGCCCCGAGGAATTCCTCTTCTCGGCCCCCCACGCGTGCGGCCAGCACCCCGCTGGTGGCGCTCGTCACAACTTCGCGCGGGTGCGGCGTCGGCGCCGCAGGTGTGCCCAACAGCTCCTGCTGAATGCCCTGCTTCTCCTGCATCCAGCGCTCGATGGTGATGCCGATCGCGTCCGGTACCGAGGAGACTTTTTGGGGCCCGAGACCGATGGTGCGGTCGCTCGAGATGCCGCGGAGCTGGCGGTAGATCTCGGCGATCGGAATCCCGGAGCGCAGGGCGAGGGAGATCAGCCGCCCGATCGCCTCGACATCCGCCATGAGGGCGCCGCCGGCTTTGCCGAGTGAGATGAACATCTCGAACGGCTGGCCCCTGTCGTCCTCGGTCATGGTGACGTACATCGTCCCGAGGGGCGTCTCGATGCGGCGGGTCGTGCCGCCGAGCAGGTCGGGGCGCGACCGCTTGGCGCGGCGCTGCAGATTCTCGGCCTCGACCTCGTGCAGCTTGGCGCGTGTGCGCCCGAGCTCGGCCTCGAGCTCGGCGACGCGCCCCAGCGCGTCGGCCAGCTCGCGCAGCGCTTGATCCCCGGCGGGCGCGAGCGCGCCACCACCCGCCTGGTCCTGCACCTTCTTCGCCGTGGCGCCGGTCGAGAGGACCTGATTCTCACGAGACGCGTCGCGGTACACGGTGACGCCCTTGCAGCCCTGCTCGTAGGCAAAGCGGTAAATCTGCTCGACATCCTCCTCGGTGGCCTCGCGCGGGAAGTTGCACGTCTTGGAGATCGCCGAGTCGGTGAATTCCTGGAACGCCGCCTGCATCCGAATGTGCCATTCGGGCGTGATGTCGTGCGCGGTGACGAAGACCCGCTGCCACTTCTCGGGAACTTCTGGGAAGTGGATGTGGCCGGCCTCGGCGATGCGCCGGATCAGCCCGTCGGAGTGCCATCCTTCCTCGTGGGCGATGGCCACAAAATCCTCGTTCACGTCCGGCATGAGCACACCGGCTTGATTCCGCATGAACGCGACGGCGAACAGCGGCTCGATCCCCGACGAGCACCCTGCAATGATCGAGATCGTCCCGGTTGGCGCCACGGTCGTGAGGTTGCAGTTGCGGAGCCGGCGCTGCGGCCGGACGCGCTCGCCCCCGGGCGCGCGCGCACACGTCGCGTCAGGTCCCCAGATCGACCCCTCCCACTCGGGGAAGACACCGCGCTGCTCCGCGAGCTGCTCCGACGCCCGCTTGGACTCCTCATCCACGAACTCCATCAGCTGGCGAGCGAGCGCGACGGCGGCATCCGAGTGATACGGGATCCCGAGGCGAATGAGCAGGTCCGCCCAACCCATGATCCCGAGCCCGACGCGCCGAATGCGCTGGGCGAGGGCGTCGATCTCGGGGAGGGGATAGCGGTTCGCGTCGATCACGTTGTCCGAGAAGTGCGTGCACAGGTGCACTACCGTCGCGAGCCGCGGCCAGTCCACCGCCCCGTCTCGCACGAACAGGCCGACGTTGATCGAGCCGAGGTTGCAAACGTCATAGGGGAGGAGGGGCTGCTCGCCACACGGGTTCGTAGCCTCGTAGCTGCCCAGCCGCGGCACCGGGTTGAACTGATTGGCCCGGTCGACGAAGAACACCCCGGGCTCGCCCGTTTTCCACGCACCATGGACGATCCTGCGGAACACCTCGCGGGCATCGAGGCTGCCCACCACCTGGCCGCTCCGAGGGTGGATCAAGTCGTAGCTCGAACCCGTCTCGACCGCCCGCATGAATGCGTCGGTCGCGGCGACCGAGATGTTGAAGTTCGTGATCTGGGTCAGGTCATCCTTGCAGGTGATGAACTCCATGATGTCGGGGTGGTCGACCCGGAGGATCCCCATGTTGGCGCCACGCCGCGTGCCGCCTTGCTTGACCACATCCGTCGAGGCGTCGTAGAGCTTCATGAACGACACGGGGCCCGAGGCGACGCCCATCGTGGACCGCACGACGTCGTTCTTCGGCCGCAGGCGGGAGAACGAAAAGCCCGTCCCACCACCGGACTGGTGCACGAGCGCCATCGCTCGCAGGGTGTCGTAGATCCCGCTCTTGCCGTTCGAGAGGCAATCGTCGACCGGAAGCACGAAGCACGCCGACAGCTGCCCGAGTGGTCGCCCCGCGTTCATGAGCGTCGGGGAGTTGGGCATCCACGCGCGGCTCGCCATCAGCTCGAAGAACGTTTCGCCGAGCGCTTGCACCGCCTTGGCAGACGCGCCGTAGGTCTCGTCGGGGGCCGCAATCGTCCGGGCCACGCGCCGGAACAACTCTTCCGGGGCTTCGGCCGGCTGGCCGGCTTGATCTTTGATCAGATAACGCCGCTCCAGCACGGTGAGGGCGTTGGGGCTCAAAGCGAGTGATCCAGTGGCGGCAGAAGCAATCATACGAGCTCACCCCTTTACGGCGAGAGCGCTGTGCTCGACAGCGAGTGCCATAGTGACTGAAGATAACCGACTCAGGGCCGACGAAAAACGCGGAGGGCCAAGGTAGGAAATCCTGTGGCACGGACAAGACACGCGGAAACAGCCGCGCCCGTGCGGGCTTCCGATATACACATCACAAACTTGTCCGCGCGAGGGGGAACCGCCCAGCCCGGTGGCGCTCAGCCTCCCCCAGATAGTGCTCGCAGGTGGCATGGATACGGGCACGCAGGGCGTCGTCGACCGGGCGCGTCACCCGGCCGGGCACGCCGACCACGACCGACCCCGGAGGCACGGTCAACCCCTCGGGCAACACGGCGCCGGCGGCGACCACGCTCCCCGTGCCGATACGCACGCCATTCAAGAGCACGCTCCCCATCCCAATGAGGCACTCATCCTCCACGGTGCAGCCGTGCAGGATCACGCGGTGGCCGATCCCGACGCGCGCGCCGACCACGGCGGGGACCCCCGTATCGACGTGGATAATGGTGCCGTCCTGCACGTTCGACCCCGCCCCAACGACGATCGGCGCCGTATCCCCGCGCAGCACGGCCTGATACCACACGCTGGCGCGCGGCCCGAGGGTGACGTCCCCGAGTACGACGGCCCCAGGGGCGATGAAGGCCGTCGGGTCGATGTGGATTACTGTCTCACGGGCTTGAACGGCCACTGCACCCAGGCGTCTACTGGCTCCCCGTTCTTCTGTGCTGGGTTCCACCGGAGCGTCTTCGCGATGTCGAGGGCTTGGTCGTTGAAGGTATCCACATTGGACCGGACGAAGACGCGCGCCTCCATCGTCTCGCCCTGGCGGGAGACGTGGAACAGCAAGATGACCTCGCGCGGGAAGATCGGGGCATCGACGGGCACTGGGATCAGCGTGGAGGAGAGCGGCAGGGGCCGGGTGTCGAAGCAGAGGTTGTCCTGATTATAGGCGGGTCCGTACTGATCGCAGGGACCGCTCTCTTGACTCTCGTCGGTACCCGAGGGCTGCAGTTCCACACGCACCGTGCTGGCCGCGCCGGGCGTGATCACGACCTGGCGCTCGAAGACATCGTAGCCTGCGGCCCGCACGGCGAGCTTGTAGACCCCCGGTGGCAGATCCAGCTGGGCCCCCTTTACGGGCTGGCTATTCACCGTGACCCGCGCGCCGTCCGGGATCCCCTGGAGGGTGAGCTTGCCCGGTGTGCCGGGGGGCACCAAGCGACCCCGCGCGCTGTCGCGCGGGGCGTGCGGTGTCGTGTCGCTCGCGACGCCCCGCGCAGCACTATCGACGCCCGCCGACGTGTCGGCCTGGCCAGTCGTGTCGCGCAGGGCGGTCGTATCGCGCGGCGCGGGACCGGGGGAGGCGAGCAGCCAGCCCCGCTTGTAGGCGTAGAACCCGCCCCCGCCCGCGACCGAGCCAACGATCAGCAGCCAGAGGAACACCGTCGCCACGACCGAATGGCCAGGCGCGGCGCTTGGCCGCACGCCGGTGGCGCGCGGCAGCGGGGTGGTCGGCGCCCCGACGAGCCGGCCGCTGAGCGACGGGATGGCCTTTGTGGGAGCGCTCGTGAGGTGCACGGCCGCGAAGCCCCCGGCGCCCTCCAGGACCTGCACGAGGTCGTCGGCGCTCTGGAAGCGGTCGTCCGGGGACTTCGCCATCATCCTCCGGATGATCTCGAACAGCTCGCGGCGGTCCTGGGTATCGAGGGCGGGGGTCGGGACCTCCTCCATGATGTGTTTGTAGCCGATGGCGAAGGAGTCTTCCCCGTCGAATGGCACGGCGCCCGTCAAGCATTGGAACGCCACGACGCCGAGAGAGTAGATGTCGCTCCGGCCGTCGAGTGCTTGGGCCCGGGCCTGCTCGGGGCTCATGTAGTGGGGGGTGCCGATCGACATGCCCGTCCCCGTGAGCTTGCCGCCGGTGGCCGCCTTGGCGATACCGAAATCCGTGACCACCGCCTGCCCATGCTCGTCGAACATGATGTTGTCGGGTTTGATGTCGCGGTGTACGATCCCCCCTTTGTGCGCGTAAGCGAGGGCGCGACCGACCTGAGCGAGGACCTGGCGGATTTCGCCGGGCGGTAGGAGACCGCGCGCCCCCAGCACCGACGAGAGCGGCTTGCCGCGCAGGAACTTCATCACGAAGTAAATCACCCGCCCCGATTTCCCGACGCGATAGATCGGGATGATGTTCGGGTGCTCCAGCTTCGCCGAGGTGCGTGCCTCGCGCTGGAAGCGCTCGACGAATTCCTTGTCGAAGGCGAGGGAGAAGGGGAGCACCTTGATCGCAACATCGCGCTCGAGTTGGCGCTCGCGGGCTTTGAACACGATCGCCATGCCGCCGCGCCCGAGCTCCTCGACGATGTCGTACTCCTCTTTCAGCTCCTGGCGGACGAGGTCAACTTCGGAGACTTCCGGCTCCCCTTTAAGCGGTGTGGCCGCCAAGTCGAGACCGCAGGACCGGCAGAATTTGCTGGTATCGTCGTTTTGGGTGCCGCAGCGGGAGCAATACATCCATACTCCGGGGGAGTGGAGGGAAACTTACGGACCGCCGCGAGGGAGTGTCAACCAGCAAATCGTTCCGACACGGCGCCGCGACGCGTCGTCGCGCACGCACCGCACGCGCTGTCCGCGTGGTCCGTTGTCGACGGGGTCTTTCGAGTCGCCAATTTGCCCAATAGATTGGCAACCCGTAACTTCTGCGCCCTTGGAGCACCTCTCTCAGTGACAGCGTGCGCCTATTGCGGCCGCGGCAACGAAGCAGGCGCGCAATTCTGCATCGATTGCGGCAAGCCTCTCGGGAATTCCACGGGGAGCAAAGCCGCCGCGGCGGGCAGCGGCACGCACGTCGTGGCCGCGCCACCGGCCGCCACCGCGGCCGAAGCGAGCGCGTGTCCCTTCTGCGGCGCCTCGGGCCTCGCCACGCAGCCCTTCTGCCCGCAGTGCGGCCGGCGCCTCACGGCGCCGGGATCCGGCCCGAGTTGTGCTCGCTGTGGCTCACCGGCCGCGCCGGGGACGCGTTTCTGCGCCACGTGTGGGACGTCGCTCGTCGCCACAGCGCCCGGCGCAGCGTCGGCGCTGGTGCGCTCGTCCCCGTCGGCGCGCGCGAGCGGCGCGGCAATCACGCTCGTCGTGCTCGACCAAGCGGGCACTGTGACCGAGCGCTTCGACGCGCGCGGGCCCGACGTGACGATCGGCCGGCAGGACGGCGACATCCGGTTTCCCGATGACCCGTTCCTGTCGCCCTTGCACGCGCGGATCTCCTGGGAACGAGACCGCCTCCTGGTGCGAGATCTCGGCAGCCGCAACGGCACCTGGGTGTTTCTCGAAGCCCCGCACCGCCTGGTAGACGGCGATCTCCTGCTGATCGGTTCCCAGGTGATTCGATTCCGGCGCCTCGGGTATCCCGGGCCGCACGCCCCGGATGCCGATGCGACGAAGCGCATGGGCAGCCTCATCCCGAGTGCCGACATCGCGAGCCTCACGCAGCTGCGGTCCGATGGGAGCGCGCGTGACGTGATCCAGCTCTCACCCGGGCGGGACGTCCAGATCGGCCGCGACCGGGGCGATTGGACCTTTCCCTATGACCCCTCGATGAGCGCGGTCCACGCGACCGTGCGCTCGGAGGACGCCGACTTCGTCGTGCTCGACGCGAACAGCCGAAACGGCGTCGCCATCGCCGCGCGTGGCGACGTGCCGTTGCGCCACCAGTCTCGCATTCTCGTGGGCGATAAACTGCTGCGCGTCGACGTGCCGACGGCATGAAGATCTGCCCCGTTTGCGCCACCGAGTACGCCGACGACGTCAGGTTCTGCCCCAACGACGGCCAGACCCTGCGGGCCGCGGCGCCCGCCACCGATCTCGTCGGGCAGGTGGTGGCGGACCGCTACCATGTGCTCAAGAAGCTCGGCGAGGGCGGTATGGGGCAGGTGTATCTCGCTGAGCACGTAAAGATGGGCCGGCGCAGCGCGATCAAAGTAATGAACCCCTCGATGGTCCACGACCCGGATGCGGTCTCGCGGTTCAACCGCGAGGCGGCGAACGCCAGCCGCATGACCCACCCGAACGTGTGCGCGATCTACGATTTCGGCGAGACGAGCGACGGGACGATTTACCTCGCGATGGAGTTTGTCGAGGGTGAGCCGCTCACCGACCTCCTCGAGCGCGACGGGGCCCTCGCCGCCCCGCGCGCCGCCCACATCTTCCTCCAGGTCGCCGACGCCCTGCAAGCCGCTCACGATCTCGGGATCGTGCATCGCGATCTGAAGCCCGATAACATCATGCTAACGCGCGGGCGGGATGGGGCCGACGTCGTGAAGGTTGTGGACTTCGGGATCGCGAAGGCGGTGGGAGGGGACGCCTCGCAGAAAGTGACGAAGACGGGGCTCGTCGTCGGGACCCCGGAATTCATGAGCCCCGAACAACTGGCGGGCGACGCGGTCGATGGCCGGAGCGACGTGTACGCGCTGGCGCTCGTGCTCTACGCCATGCTCACGGACCGCCTGCCGTTCGAGGCGAGCACGGTGCAGGAAACCATGATCAAGCGGCTCACCGACGAGCCGATGACGCTCGCCGCGGTCCGCCCCGACCTCACCTTCCCCCCGGGCCTCCAGGAGACCCTCGACACAGCCCTCGCCCGCAGCCCCGTCGATCGCTACCAGTCGGCCGCCAAGTTCGCGGCCGACGTCGGCGCGGTCACCGGCCTGGGCCGCCCCGGGCCGGCGATGCCACTCCCCGCGACCCGAGCGGGCGGCGACGCGAAGACGGAGATCTGGGACCCTGGACCGGCGCGGGCGACCTCACCCGGCGCGGCCGGGGGCGCTCGAGCCCCGCGGCGCGCCTTCCTCGGCGCCGCCGTGGGCGTCGTCGCCCTGCTCGGCGTCGGAGGCGGCTACGTCTTGCTCGGACATCACGCCAGTGTTCCGGGGCCCGCCGTCGCGAGCGCGCGCGCGGCCGCCGACTCGGCGCGGGGGGACTCAGTCCCCGAGCCGCGCGACCGGGGCCCCGCCACCGCGGGCCCGGTCGCCCCGCTGTCCCG
>Ga0307477_10003425_pt1 | contig 11830 bp, 15 predicted proteins | sample atmos_gasesECM2C_FD_203316 | JGI IMG/M metagenome (GOLD analysis project Ga0307477, IMG submission 203316) | Hardwood forest soil microbial communities from Morgan-Monroe State Forest, Indiana, United States - atmos_gasesECM2C_515 | ecosystem: Environmental > Terrestrial > Soil > Temperate...
CTCGAATTGCTTCATCCATTGTTCGCACCTAATGCCGTGGGATTGAACAATTGCGCGAATTGCAAAAGCGTCTGCGGCAGACCCATCCCTGGAGCATTCCCTCCGCCGAGTTGCGGATATTGCACGTTCGCATCCGTCAGGTTCCCAAAAGGATTAAATTGCAACGCCTGATTCTGCTGTGGGCGCTGGAACATACCCCCGATGAATGTGGCGAGGTTCTGCCCATACGACGGATCGAAGTTCCCGAAGCTGGTAGGCCGCACGGCTTGCGCCGCCATAGGATCATACGGTCCCGGAGCTACTGGCCCTGAGCCTGTCGTGGCGCTGTCTGCTGGGCCTTGGATCGGTCGCGGCTGCAATGGTCCTGCGCTCATGCCTTGAGTTGGGCCTCCGAACATAGAGCCAAGGTTGCTCGACAAGTCGCTGGCATTCCCGAGGTAGAAGTTGTTCGGCATTAGATTACAGGGTGTATTCCATCTTTATCGTTAATTGGACCAATCGCTCTTTCTAGTAAGTTCTTGGCATATGTTTCATAGAATCTATACATTGCCAAGTCTTCTCTACGCTGTCTATAAAGGTCAATTTCCGCCATTATCGGCCCGAACTCTTTAGCATTGGCTTCGCAAATACAACTAGCAAGTTCCGGCAAATGCTGACCGCACCAGTAGCAACGATTTCTATGGACCATACTCACCTCGCAACGATCTGGTCATACGAAACTTGATAGCCTCTCAGTTCATAAAATCCAGGCCCCGAAGGGAAATTGCACTGAATCTGGAACCGCCGCCCTTTCACTGGTTTCAACCCCCCAAACCGAAATACCGAAGGCGAATACTCCAAAGCAAACACCTGATTAGGACTGTCCACGCCAGGAACCAAGCTAACCGGATTAGCCTGGACGCCGAGGACGAATTTATCGTCATCGTAGCAAAGTATAGACCAGCTCCATCCCTGTGAGGCAAGATTTTTAGGCAACTGATTGGTGGTTACGCGCATCCAGCGGCCTGTCTTAATCAGTTCCGGGTCTTGGTTACCGAGGGCATGGAGAGTCAGTTGTGGGCCTGGTACGGATTGTTCTGCGCTCACAGTGTAGTAGGCTGGTTGCCAATCAAGATCGGTAATCAGATCAATGTCTCCAGCCAGAAGGTGATTCGTACTGTTGGCATCAAAGGCCGCTTCGATGGCTTCGCAGTTCGTGTTGTAGAGATACCAGGAGGGCTGATTTGTCGCCATGTCGAACGTGAAGAAGGAAGGCTGGCCGTTTGAGGATAGCAAGTCGAGGTCAAGGGCGCAGAGTTGATTGTTGAAGGCAGACGTATCGAGGGCAATGGCGAGGACTAGCCAATTCCTATCTCCAGATTTGTAGTTCTTCATCTTGGCGAATGCCAGCCGCGTGCCGTTGATACGATTCAAGATATCCTGGATCGGTTTGCCGATGTTCTTTGGTGCGTAATGATCGGTGAACAGCCATACCTCCCGGTCGCTTGAAAGCCAGAAAGCTCCCAGGCTCGTAACTGCTGTCGCGTACGCAGATGCGCTTCCAATCCTGTACGGAAGTCTCTGAATCGCCGCTCCTAGCTGCTGCGGGTTGGCAACCGTATTATCCGTCAACTGGCCTGTAAGCTTGAACATCTCCTGCCGATTGGACCACAGGATGAATCCGGTAGGAAGATTCGCTGTGCCGTTAAGTTGCCCATCGCCAATCGGAAGCGTGACTTGATTGAGTGGGGCATAGGATTCGGGAGGCTGCCCCACAACAGTAGCTTCGATATTTGAATAGAAGAACGATTGAGGAGCGCCGGCTACGCCATAGTTGATTCTTCGGCCCTGGTATTGGTCCTGGAAAGAACCAATTGGCGGTGGCACGTTTTGAATCTGGGCAATCTCGTTTGTGAACGGCGTATTGGGAGGTTCCGACGGTGCAGTATCTACAAAAGTCAAACCTGCCTGTGACACGCCACCAAGGTTCGGAAGGAATGCGTTCCTCGCAATCCGCAAATAAACCGTGCCCCCATCCCCAGTAGCGTATAAGCGCAAATGCGTGACTTGCCTATCGTAGATTTGGAATAAGTCCCCTCCGGCTGTGTGGGGTGAGTTGAGGGCTAGAGTGAGCTGTGTGGAGCTTTGCACGCTCGCAACATCCCCGAGAGTTCCAAAACCATTTACCCAAAGAGCGCGTCCCACCCATGCGGAGGTAAAGAACGTGTTTACGCCAGTGACAATCGCGTTCGCGGAGTTATAGGTAACCGTCCCCGGTTGAATGCAGTTGATTGTTCCATATTGAGTGCTGTAAGCCACATACTGAGAGGCCGGACTTGGAGGACCAAGATGCCCTGTGTTTGCATTCTCCCAGGCATATTGATAGGATCGGCCAACAGTTTTTGTGATTCCCACGGTCGCAGTCCCACTTCCGCTTGTGGCATCAGGGCCGATCTGGTTGGCCGTAAAACTTGGGGAAGATACGGTCAGCATTTGGAATGCAGTCCCAGTGGCGGAGTTGAAGCCGGTGTCTGTCACTCCAGCGACCGTGAAATAATTTCCTACCACGAAATTCCCAGGCAATCCGGCATTCGCCGTGAAAGTCACGACATTGGAAGTGCGCGATGCCCCATTCGGTGCCGCTAATAGAGTTACCGTTGATCCTGTGGATAAACTGATACGCGGAGCAGCGTCAGGGGCATCAATCCCGTCAAGTTCTAGCGTCGGCACTCCAGCATTGTTGAATATCTTGCTGCGTGCAGAGCCGTTAGTTTGAAACACCATTCCCGCGCCGCCGATGCCTAAGCGTATGAATGGGCCAGTGAGATTCCAAGCGGACAACAAAAATAAGCTCGTCGCCTGCAAGCTGACCTTTGTAGCCGTATGTGCCGCCATGTCGAAGAACCAGATTTGGCCGCTCGTATCGAAGAACAACCAAGGATTCTGAAGCGGGAAGTAAACTCCAAACATGCTCGCCATGCGGACTGAAGTAATCGAATAACCTGAAGTTGTGGAATTTAGAAGCGGTGCCCATCGTGCCCGTCGGACTGCTCCGTGCAACCCAGAGTAGACGTTGAATGTAGGATCGGCCCAGAACTGGGGACTCAGAAGTTCAGGATTTGAATACCCATTCCTTCCGCCAGTGAGACTCGACAGGGTAATGGTCTGTGTCCCCTGCTGCTGAGGGGTTGCCTCAAATTCCTGCTCCGCGCGTCTGCGAGTTGTCGGCATTAGCGATTCACCGCCGTACCTGGATACCGCAAGACAGACATCGGGAACCTGCGTCTGCGAGGAGGCTCTTGTCGCTGCCGAGTCATCACGCCGTCCCGCATCGAGTCAAGCGCCGTCTTCGCTCGCGCTGTCCAATACGCTAGTCGTGGGTCGCTACCAGGAGTACTCATCACGTTGCGCGTAGCAAGCGTGGCAATCGTGTCGTGGTAGCCGTCTGGGATGTCGGGAACCATTGCGAGCTGATAATTGGAGGCGCTTGCCGCTGGCGTGATTGCCTGGAAGGTGCTCAGCGACGTATCGCTTGCGACGGACTTGACCTGGTAGGTCTGCGCCCCGGCCACAAGCAATTCGAGTCCAATGTCCACATCGTCGTCTGCGATGGGAAGACCACCTTGGAAATCAGGAGCCACGGCTTGCGTGAAGTTGGTTCCTATGCCTGTGACGACCGCCCCAGAGTTCGTGATTGTCCCGTTCGAGAGAATAGTGAGCGGAAGAAACAAGAACGAATAGACAACTTCAAATTGCGTTCCTACTGGGAACACATTGCCAAACTTGACGCTGCCCTTGCCGAGTAGAGTATAAAGGTAAGGCGCTCGCGTCTGAGCAACCTGCGGCGTGTTCTGTGAGATGGACAGCAATTGGGGATCATTCCAAGGTCGCGGATTCGCCGGAATGAAGTTTGTGTCCGAAGGCTGAAGGACGCGGATACGATCAATCTGAAAATAGCGATTTGAGAGCACGCTGGTCAAAGCCGCATTCCCATTTCGCAGGAAATCAAACTCAGAGGCCAGAGTTGCCGTGGTGATTGTTTTTATGTCTGTGAAGTAGGAATCTTCGAGCTGCGTAATGGCGTCCCAACATTCCTGGTAGGCGTCATTAATCTCGTCCAAAAGTTCGGCAGCATCGTACCCAGGCAAGCGCCGATTGACACGATTGAGGATTGCTTGCGCATTCATGCATGGCCTTTATCGTTTCGGTGCCGGTGCTGTCAACTTCGCCACTTCAGCCGCTACCAGTTGCGCCAAGAATTCCGGGTCAACCTTCTGCTCGATCACGATGGGCTGTTGCTGGCTCGTGTCTGCGACCTTCTGCACTACGTCGGGAGGCTTTAAGCCGAGAATCCTGTAGCACTCCATTTCGTAGGTGTTCGGTATCCACCGGCCAGGACCGCCTTGCATCTTGGTGCGGAACTGTTCCTCGAAGCGGTTGACGAACATGCGCCGCAGTTTCAAGTTCTGCTCGTTGGCGTCGTGCTCGATCTTCTCGCGCTCCTTGTCGGTAATCCTGTCGAGGTCAGCGCAAGCGATGCCGCGTAGTCGAAAGTCTCCAGTCAATCGCTCGGCCACTTCGCGTCCCGTATGGACGCTCTCTCTACCTTCTCCAGCAGCATCAATCCAAGACTCATAACGAGTGAGCTTGTAGAAGTCTTCGAGCTTCGTCCATTGCTTCGCTTTGAGAATGACCTGGATTCCGAGCGCCTGCCGGTAGTCGGTCATGCAGGTGTTGTCTTCATCCCACTTGGGAAAGTCCTCTGCCGAATAAACGTTCCAACTCAATTCACACCTCCGAAAGCCTTGTCCCAATTTTGGGCATAAGCTCTTGAATAGCCTACCGTCGACTTCCGAATGTGCAGTCCCGCAAATGCAACCTGCTCCGCAGCGTCAAACCATTCCTGGTCCTGGCTGTGCTCCCACGCTTTGCGGGCGTTGTCGCGTTGATCTCGGTAGAAGCCGATGAACACGTCCGCATCCCGTTTCTCAGGACTGCCTACGTCGAGAATCTTTAAATCAAAATCTGTGACGCCATCCTGTTCCGTCGTGCGAGCGACATATTCCTGCCCCTGCACATTCGTACCAACGATGTCGAGCTTGCCGTCAGTACGCTTGCGCGTCTTTAGTCCCTTGGGCAGATCGGGCATTAGACTGTGTTGAATATCCCAGGCTGAGATGCAGGCGCTCCAGCAATGTCGAAATTTGTTACGGTGCCAGAAGCGGCAGCCAGAGCGGTCGAAAGGGCAGCATTCTGAGCCGCTGTCAGTTCGAGCCATGTGACGAGAAATTGACCGGCAATTGGATTACCGCCGCGCACCTCCAACCTGACAGCGCCGCTACCGCTCGCCAAGTTTGTTACTACAAGTCTTTGGGTAACAAGATCGGCCATAATTCCTCCTAAATCGAATTGCTTACGCCAATCAGTAGCGAGTTTGCTTCCGCATAATTCAAGGATGTTGAGCTGCCTGTGGGCTGCGAAACCACCACAATGATGTCGCCAGCCGCCACGTTCGCGGCATTTGCCCCACTGACGAAAGTGACGTGCAAGCCGGTGCCGCTGTCTACAGTGTTAATGGAAACGATGGTCAGAGGGGCATCCGGCTCTCCCGCCGTGGCAATGCCAATCCATTGGCCCGCTACAAGACCAGCAGTGGCGTCTAGCGTGAATGATGTATTGTTGGCAGCAGCCAAACTCACAGTTTGATTCGATTCGTACAGCACTGGAGCGGTGGTCCCAATCTGGCCTGCGAGTTTCAGGGCGTCGGCAGCAGGAATCTCCAAATCAGCCACAAGCCATTGGTTCCCGGCATTGCCGCCGAATACCTGGAGACGCACAGCGCCGCCAGCAGCTAAGGTGGTTGCTGTAATCCCCGATGCGATCAAATCTGCCATTCGTGTCTCCCTACAGCAGAAGTAGAAGTCCAGTTACGCTAAATTGATTCCCAGCACCACCGGCTGGAGCCGGAGAAAATGAGAGCGTCATAATTTTCCCTCTAGAATCAAGACTGGCAGAGGGCGAATAAGCTGTGGATAGATTTTGAACGGCAGTAGCGACAATTTTAGCGGGATTAAATCCACTAGCTACGAAGTTAGAACTACCTGGAGTATCGGCATAAAAGATAGCATCGCTTGTCAAATCAATCGCAATGCTCGTACTGGTGCCATCGCCTTGCAGTTGAACGCTGAAATTTAGTGCTGTTTGGATAGCCAAGTATATTCTCCTTTAGCCGATCCTCGCATATATGTCGAAACCAGTTGCAGTGCCAAGCGTTACGGTTGTAAAGTTCATCCGAAGTTGCCCATTCCCGCCCATTCCAGAAACATCAAGCGCCACTGGCGCAGAAGAAACCAAAACGATACCAGAATAAGCGCATAGAGTTTGCGGTGTCGCTACAACCAACTTGTTGAATATCCCAAATGGGGATGCCCCATTGATCGAACCTTGTGGAGCTTGGGATATTTCTAAGCTGAATTGCGTTGTAGTGACGGTTCCTCCTACTGGGACAAGGCTGAATACGATAATACCTCGGTAATTTGCGGCTTGTGGGGGAAGGCCAAAAGAGGCCATTGCCCCGGTCGTGTTGATTGCTCCTCCCGCAGCAGCGTAAAGAGCTTCGTCAACACCTAATCGCAGCGTCTTCGCAAGTAGAACAGCGTTTGCCATCAGTGACCAAAGGCTATCAGCGTGGCGCTAATACCAGCGGCGCTGGCAGTGTTCGCTATTTCTGTACCAGCCGCCGCATAGAATCGCAGGTTCCCCGTCACGCTATCAGGTTGAACGTAAGTTCCACCTGCTGCGCCATTCGCAGCCAGGTCCGACCCAACATAGTAAGCTGTAGGAACCGATGGACCAGTGTTTCCAGTGAGAGGGCCAAAGTCGCTCGTAGCAGCGAAAGCATTGAGCGAGAACGTCGCTGGAGTGATCGGATAGCCGATTGTGCCGCCCGTATTGGGGTAGCTAGAGTCTCCCGTCACCTTGATAATGACGATGAACTCGGATGGCTGCAAAGCGAATTTCAGCAGGTTTACAACTGTTAAAGCCATTCATCACCCCTTTTCTGGGTAGTCGGAATCCTTTGAGGACAGCGGTCCATTGACCTTGTTGGAGCTTGATTCGCCAAGGTCTTTGATGGCATCGCTCGCAATCTTGCTTGCCCCGCCATCGGGAATCTGCCCGTAGATTGCCTTGCCACTTCCTGAATTTTCTGCCATCGGTGTTCTCCTATCTGAGATTTTCCAAGTTGTTCTTGGATGTCTCAGGGCCAGTGGACTTTTCCTCTTTGCCCGTGGCCCCGAGTCCGCGCATAGACTTCAGCCCAATGTCCGCGATTTCCTTGCCCTGCTTCTCGTGGGTTTCGAGATCAGGGCCGTAGATGCAGCAATCGGAACCTTTGCCTTTTGCCATGATGAGTAACCTCGCTACCCACTCCAATCAGTAGCCACCGGCCACGCCAGAAGCGGGCACGCCAAGTCCTGTGATTGCAGTGTTTGCGTTCGGGAAGTGACACCCGAGGTTGCCACGGAACTCAAGGAACGCCTGGAACGCATCGGTCCACACGCCCGAGGCATTGACCACACGATTCAGGATGGAACCTGTCCTGTCGTCAAAACTCAGCTTACGGGCCGTCACCTTGAGCATGGAATCCTTGTTGACGAAGTACAGCGTGTCGCGGGGAGCGTCGGTGTCGATGACCCAGGGCACACCTTCAAACTCGTAGGCGGTATAGCCCAGGTCCATCTTCATCGCGGTTCCATTGAATTGCTTAAGCGTCCAGCCCATGTCGGCATAAGCGTGAAGTTGTGCGCCGTGCGACCAAATGCGCAACTTGTTCAGGCTGACCGCGCCGCGAGCTTGTTGGATCAACCAGATGCCGCGCCGCAAATGGTCGCGGGTCAAAGCCGGAGTTCCTGTAAGCGGAATGACGTTGGCGTTATATTGCGGGTTATTCGCCCGATTGACGTTCTGAAAGTTGGTTGCGAACGTCCCGTTGTCGATGATGACCTTGAGACCGCTCATGGCTTTGTTGAACGAGTCGGCAGAGCCGGAAGCTGCGCCCACCGAGGACACGATGGCATCACCTACCGCCGTAGCTGTGGCAGCCGAAGCAGGCCCAATCGTAATGGTGACGTTGCCGCCAGCAGACGTGTTTTGGATGGTGCCAGCCGCGCCCAAGGTGTTTTGGACGCTGACGATCTGCGCCGAATACTTCACCGGGGTAGTCGTCCCGGTGTAGACGTTGATGAACTGGCCGGGGCGCAGATAGCGTGCGCCGTCGCCGGTCCCCGTCACGTCGAGTACAGTGTTTACTGTAGTGGACGGCGTAACCGTGTTGTTCATCTTCCCGAGAATGCCGGTACCGTCAAGGAAGGAGTAGATGTTCAATTCCTTGATGGCCTGGACGACGCCATTGCGGATGTTGAACCCCATAGACTTGACGTAGTTCGTCGCATCTCCGCCGCCTCCGGCATCAAGTGCGGCGCCAGTGAACTGAATGGTCTTGGCGTAGGAGTAGAAGCCAACCAAAGCGCGGTTGACCTTTTCCGAGTCGCCGCCAGGGAGAGCGCCTCCATCGGCGTACCAGGTGTGGGCACCGTTGGGTGCCATGTGAACAGGGATTTCTAAGCCCCTGTTCGAGATCATGGTTCCAGTGCCCTCGAAGACATCATTCCAGAGGACGGGGGCCGTATTGAATTGCTTGTCAACCCTGGGTGCGAAAACGATCTTGAAGATAGGATCGGCTGCGGTCAGGTCAAACTGTGGCATTGTGGGCCTGCTTGGTTAGCAAGCCCCTGCTGATTACCTGGAAGCCTTCATAGCGGCCTGTAAATCTTTGACGAGTCCCGTACTGCCCCAAATGGGGTCTTCATTCGGATTTTGCTCAGTCGCGCCGTTGACGTTCTCGGCTGCGGGAACAATCTCTTTGCCGCCTCGCGCCTCGACAGTAGCGCGTCTTTCGTGCTCTTTTTCAGCAGAGGCTCTAGTATCAGCAGTTACCAAGGCCGAAGCCTCGGCAAAGTACTTCGCCACATCCAAGTAGATTCCTTGAGCCACGCGGTTGCGGGCTGCGGGGTCTTTGAAGATAAGCTCTTGGGTCTTCAAACGAATGTGATCTTTCGAGTTCTCGGAGACGGTTTCGGGAGCTTTCTTGAGAAGCCCATTGACGGCGTTTTCATAGCCTTCCATCAACTTTGCTTGTTGCTTCTCAGACTTCTCCGCGTTCCGCTCCTGGACCAGATTCGCTAGTTGGGACTGTAAGCTCTTGACCTCGGATTCCAGCCTTGGATCAGTTGAAGTGGTAGTGCTGCTCGCACCACCGTTTGCCGTCTGCTGTTCGAGCCTCTTCCCCTTCACTTCATACCATTCGTCGGAAATCGCTTCGAGAAGATTATCGTAAGCCTGTGGGTCGGCTTTGGCGATTTCCGCAGTCACAAGACGTGGGTTGGTCTTGATTAGCTCGGGAAGCTTTTGCATGAGCGTATTCGCTTGCAAAAGCTGCTGATAGTTCGTCAGCGTGATCCCGGCGTCTGCGAAGGTGCGAAGTGTTTGGATGTCTTGCTCGGTGAATTGGGGAGTTGCGGGAGCTATGACCGTTTCGGTTTTTTGCTCCGTGGCTGCTGGCTTGACCTCGGTTGCGGCAGCGGTCCCAGGTTTTGCAGCAGCTTCCAATTCCGAAAAAGATACAGCTTGGGTAGCCATCGGTTAGATTCTACACCTCTTGTCAAGCAGAATCACTTAGTCCGTCCATTTCGGCGCTTCTGTTGAGAAGATTGCGACATACCGCGCGGACCCACCGCGTGCTGGTTGCCCCCTGGCGGCTGCGGCTGGTGCGGCTTCGCGGCTTGGCCTTTGTGCGCTCGCTCTTGCCGGAACTGCGGGTTATTGTTTGGGTTCTCCTGCTCCCCGCCTTGCTGCTGTTCTTGCTGCGGCTGCATGGCTTGCTGTACTTGCGCCATGTTCGCGGCGTTCTGCATGTGCTGCAAGAAATGCGTGTGGGCCGCTACTTTCACCTGTGGCGGCTGCGGATCGAAGTCATCGGAGTTCATCCACCGCTTGAGGGTTTGGATGTGCGCCATATCGTTCTGCACTCCCAGGATAGGTTGTGGGAACTGGCCGGTTTGCTTGCCGTTCTCAATCTCTTTCTGCTGTACTTTAGTGTCTTCGTTGTAATCGTTCAGATCGGGACTGAGTTGCCACAGTTCCAGAATCTTGCGTTGCACGACTGGCGGCAATTGAGGATTAAACGCACCAGCAGCAATAGCTTGAGTAAGGCCCTGTTGCTTCGTCGGGTCCAAGGGAATAATACTTGCCTTCCACACATAGGAACCAGGCTGTAGCATTTCGCCCCGGAGTTTCTTGAACTCCCAAATACCGTTCGGCCCCATCACCGTCTGCACTCGGTCGTCCAGCCAGTTCTCGCAGGCGAGCTTCGTCATCTGTCCTGCCCATTTCTCCTCCTCTTCCTTGTACATGAGTTGTAAAGGCCCAAGCATCTGCTGATTCTGGGCAATCGCTGTTTGCTGCCCTCCGAAAGTATCAATGCCGGGGACGTGCTGCCCCATCGAGGCGGGACTGATTCCTGAGTGGAATTGCATATCTTGCTTTTTCGCGGCCCGCCATTCCCACACATCCTGCGAGAGCGTGCCCCCCGGAAGCCACTTTACCGTTTGGTCGAGATTCCGCTGGCCCAGGTTCTTCACTTCGATCATGTACCCGGCATCGTTGATGATGTTGTTTTTATCCACCTTCTGCGGATCGCCTAGAAGCAAAGGCAGAGTGTTGTAGTCCACATGCCGCAGAATCAGCCGGTCCACTTCGTCCACAAGCATCTGGTCTGGCAATAGGTCGTCATCACCGTCACCCCAGAACCTACCAGGGACGTGGATATGCTTGAAATGAGTCCAGTGGTCATCCATAGACTCGTCATGGGATTCAAGCAGGCAGTCGTCTGTTTTGGCGGCGTACATGCCACTTGGAAATTTCTCTCGGAGTTCGTCATCGAAGAAATACTGATTGGGGCGTATCCATCCCTGGAGTAGAAAAGACTTGGATTGTGTAACGGCGCGTTCGTACCAGCCGGGATATTGCGTCGGGTCCGAAGGAAGCTCAGGAATCGCTTGCTGGTAGATGAGACCGATGTCTTCGCTCGCATTGACCGTATCCCCAGGCATGTAGGAATCGCCGCCAAACTCAGCCTTGGGGAATGTCGAATGAAGCGATGGTGTATCCACCATGCGGGCGCGGAGCAGGTACGGCGCTACGGTGAGTGTCTTGACGGAGGAGCGGACGTAGACCTCGAACGGCCAGACGACTTCGCAGATTTCTTGACCTTTTGGGTAGGCAGTTTTTCCGACGAGCTTAGGCAGTCTCGCATTATTTGGTGGAGTGTTTTGCGGTATAGCCTTAGCGCCCGGTCCACATTGAGGACAAACTGGCTGCTGCCCCATTCCTTGCATTCCGCATTGAGGGCACTGCCAACTGCCTTCATCTAATTGGACCTCCACATCCTCGTAAACCGGCGCTGTAACGAATCCGTAGCGCGGGTCCACAGAATAATAGCAATACCTAAAGCTATTGCCGTACACTCTAAGATTCGTAGCCTCCATCGCTCGAATCGCATCATAGCCGATGTTCTCCTTTTCGATGGCGAGAGCGGCCCTAGCAGCCTCAGCTACGCCCTGTGCCGTTACGTCTGAGGAGGTGGGCTGGGCGATGAACTCTGGAGCAGTCTGAACGTACATGGCTGCCCCGAAACGAATGTAAGACCGATAGTCATTTGCTGCGAAGGAGTATTCAGCCTGATTAATCCCAATAGAGTCGAACGACATTCCAGTATCAGATAAAAGATTGT
>Ga0307477_10003426_pt1 | contig 11827 bp, 7 predicted proteins | sample atmos_gasesECM2C_FD_203316 | JGI IMG/M metagenome (GOLD analysis project Ga0307477, IMG submission 203316) | Hardwood forest soil microbial communities from Morgan-Monroe State Forest, Indiana, United States - atmos_gasesECM2C_515 | ecosystem: Environmental > Terrestrial > Soil > Temperate...
AACAAAATTACAACCGCGAGCTCACCATCGATCCCTAAAGATGACTCGGCGCCTTCCATGAAGGTCGGTGAGTGTCAAGCCTTAGTCAAGCCTGAGCACGATCACCTCCGTTTAAGCAGTGGCACTGGATATTCTCGACAATGCCTGGAACCAGTGCAATCCCAAATCTCACTTCTTTCCATTTGGTCTTGAACTTCTCGCGTGAAACTCCAGAGATACGCCTATGCCATAAAGCTGTAGTTCGGCTGATCTCCAGAAGCAACTGGGGGAATTCCTGGGTGTAGGGCCTGTGTCACTCGGCCTGCTTTCTGAGCAGAACAGCGTTGTACTGAGATGGACTAGGAATTTCCCTAGGTGCATCCAAGCTCCATGCGATGTTAGGTTCGAGAGCGCCGATCGGATAGCGGTTTGGTCCTCAGTGCGCAAACCGGCGATCGCAGACCGTTGTCGGAACTGATATGAGACGCGGTATGGAGGTTTGAACGTTTTCGGTCCCCAGTCAATGTAATCGAAAAGGAGAAATGAGTATGAAGAAGCTCATCTTTTTTGCCATTGCCCTGTTGGTCGTGGGCGTCACAGCCACCGTGGCTCAGGACGTTCGCTACGACTACGACAAGGACAAGGATTTCTCGAAATACAAATCCTATAAGTGGGTGTCAATCAAGGGAGCCGACCAGTCGGATGAGCTCACTGGCAAGCGGATTATGGCTGCCGTGGATGCTGAACTCGCCACGAAAGGGCTGACCAAAACAGATGGCGAGACGGCCGACGTCTATATTGCCTATCAGACGGCGATCGGCACCGAGAAACAGTTCACGTCATACAACACGGGCTGGGGCTACGGTCCCGGCTGGGGTGGGGGCTGGTATGGTGGCGGGATGAGTTCCACCACTACGTACGGCTCGACATCGACTGTCTATGTTGGTCAGCTGGACCTTAGCATGTACGATCCTGCCACGAAACAGCTCGTTTGGCGGGGAGTCGCATCCAAAACCTTGGACCCCAAGGCTAAACCGGAGAAGAAAGAAAAGAACATCGGTAAGGCTGTCAAGAAACTACTGAAGAATTATCCGCCCAAGCAAAAGTGAATTTCCCTGGCGCGGAAAATCCGGCCCGCTAATGAAATGCCCCGGGCGACAGACTTCGCAATACGTAGGTCAAATGTGGCTCATCCCGCTGGTTTACCCTGCGGCGGCTCTCTTGTTGGATTTATCTCGCCTTGGAGGTCTTGGCTACAGAGGTTGCTTGTTGTTCTCTTAACCTACGATGCGAGAGTGGTGCCGCAGTAGTTGAGAGCACCTATGGTTTCACAGCGAGAGCATTCGAAACGAGCACCCTAGGGATTTCCCCAGTTGTCCAAAATCGCGTCGGGGCTTACAAGTAAATCAGGTTGTTGTACTCCTCTTCCGAACCAGGTCTAGGGCAGAGGATGATGCCACCGCAGTGACGGAGACGATTTCTCCTGCAAAGCCTAGAGGGGCAGCAAGCGATTCCTGATGCGGGGTTAACGCCTGACCCCAAAGCAGACATGTCTTGGGCGTGGAGAAAGATTCGCCGCGTGCCGGTCTGTGGCTGAGACCTCTTGGGAAGGAGCTGTCGTTGTGAAGAAGCCGGGCGTGATTCTGCTCAGTGCGATGGCACTTGCCGGCGCCAGCTCTGAATGGTCACTTCTTTTCGCACAGGTTGCTCCGAATCTCTCTTCAGGACCCCGTGACGTTTTCTACGCGCAGGCGGAACTCCTTCGTTCCTTGGATGAATCCTGGTATTCCCCTCTCTCGCGTTCCATGGCTCTCACACGTATACCCGGTTTCGACGCTTCCGATTTACCCTCCAAATATGAGTCCAAGGACCGGCCACCCGAGGCGAAAGCCGAGGGGAACCTTATCAGCAAGCCACAAGATAAAAAATCCAGCGAGAACAAGCATTTCCGCTGGGGACCTGCACTCGGCGAATCCCTGCTCTACACCGGAATCATGCACACGTTCGATCTCAGTATGCAGGCCGGCACACGGGACTCTCTGAACGGGCACTGGTTCCAGCACTACGTCCAGTCGGTTTCAGAACTGCGGGGTTGGAGCGATAGCGACACCTTTATGGCTCCATACGTCGGGCACCCTCTCGAAGGCTCCATCTTCGGATATATCGAGCGGCAGAACGATCCCAAGTACCATCTGGTGCAGTTGGGAGATGGCCGCGTGTATTGGATCAGCCTGCTCCGGTCGATGGCCTACAGCGCAGTCTGGCACACGCAATGGAAAATCGGTCCCATCAGTGAAGACTCCATTGCCAACGTGATGCTGCACGCGTCACCGGGGTTCATCACTTTGGTGGACACGCCCACCCTCGGCCTTTGCACGATGCTTGCTGAGGACGCGGCTGATCGCTACCTGATCATGGGCCTCGAAAATCGCACCACGAATCGGGCCGTCATCATCCTCGCTCGCAGCTTTCTCAGTCCCGGCCGGACCTTTGCCAATCTTATGGCCTTCCGCGCGCCGTGGGTGCGCGACACCCGCTTGAATCTCTTCGGCGAAAACTACGAGATTCGCAAGGCGCTCGTTGAGGACTACAAGGGCGGTTCCGGGGAAAAGCCATTTCAATTCGTCAAGAATTCCTGGATGCCGGCAGGTACGGAGTTCATTCATCCACATCCTAAGGAAGCCGACATTGAACTCACGGCGTTTCCCTATTACGAGAGCTTCCTGGGCGGCGGCTCGTGTATTGGCGGCGGCGGGACCGGTGCAGCTCGCGTGAATCCCAAATGGCAGGTCATCACCGAAGTCAGCGGCTGTCTGATTATGCATATGCCCTATAACAACTACAGCGCAGACTCGCTCTTCTATGGAGGTGGCCTGCGTTGGACTCCTCGGGCAGAACGCCGTTTTTCCCCATACGCACAGTTCCTGTTTGGCGGAAGAAAAGTGACCATGGAGATCATGAATGCGGGATTGCGCAAGAAATTGCTGACCGCCTGGAATGACGGCAACGGGACCCTTGCCCACTACCCGAAGCGAAGTGACTACTCCTTCGAGACGGCACAGAATGGCCCCAGCATAGCCGTTGGCGGTGGCTTTGACGTTATCGTCACGCGGCCGTTTGCCTGGCGTGTTCTCAATCTCGAATATACGCATTCCTGGATGAATGATGTTGGGCAAATCAAACCGCAGGAGGGCCTGAAGATTTCCACTCAGGCCGTTGTCCGCATCGGAACGTGGTAACCCGTTAGCGAGGCCGCAACAGAAGTGAACCGGACGCTGCTGTACGCGGCTCAGGCACACCGTGCAAAATGCCACATACGATGTGGTGGTCCCCGCCAAGCGCAGCTGGGCCGGTTTGATTCAAACCACCAATTGCAACCGACTGGAAGCGCATTCCCGCGAAGGAACCTGTTGTTCGCCGAAGGATAAGTGAATCGGGACAAAACGTTTGGTTGTGGCAATGCAATGCTTAGATGTTCGAGACTTTCCTCTCCCGATTAACTCTCAATCAACGCATGTCCCACGGTTGGCCGGTCGAAGCGAGGGCGCTATTCCAGAGGATTCCCTCAGGGTCCATCTTCTTGCGCTGCGATGCCGCGAGCACTATAGGTACGTGGGTGAACTGGTGATTCCAGAACCCGACGACCATGTTCGTCCGGCCGCTCATTCCAGCGTGCACCGCACTGTGCCCCAGGAGCAGGCAGAAAGCAGAGTCATGCGGATTTGCCGGCACGCTCCGGATGGTATAGCTCGGATCGATGTACTTGATGTTTATTTCCGTACCGGTCTGTTTAAAGTACTCCTTGGTCGCGTCTCGCAGAAACGTTCCGATGTCTCCGTACCTGATGTTCCCGGAAGCGTCGTGCCCGGCCGTTCTCTTTATAAGATCCTGGCCTGCTCCTTCCGCCAGGACAAATACGATGATGGAAGGGACGTGACATGGAGCAGCACCCCGGAGGCACGGTACTCGTACGGAAACGGGGCCACGCTCATTGGCCGATCGCCGCGTTTCATTCGTGGTTCATCCCTCGCGTGCGTTGCGTAACTCAGGTAAGCGCATAATGCGCAACTGGTTCGCGTCGAAAAGGTGAGCTCACGGCACGCGACAGGGCTCAGCCCTCCAGATTTCGGAAGCATATTCCGCGATCGTGCGGTCGCTCGAAAACTTTCCGGAGCTAGCTACGTTCAAAACGGCTTTGCGTGCCCACGCGTCGGGAGCGGCATAAAGTTCGCCCAGCCTTTGGTCTGCTTCGAGATAGGACTTGAGATCTGCCAGGTGCATGTAGTGGTCTCCACTCGTCAACAGCGTTTCGCGGAGGGGTTCGAAAACACCAGGTTCATTCCGGCTGAAATGGTTGGAGAAGATTAAATCCAGCGCCGCGCGCGTTTCGGCTTCATTGTCATAATGCCAGTGAGGACTGTACCAGGCACGGCTGTTGGCCACTTGGTCGGCGGTTAGTCCGAACAAGAAGAAATTTTCCTCGCCGCCTTCTTCGGCCATTTCGATTGTCGCACCGTCTCTGGTACCGATGGTCAATGCGCCGTTCATCATGAATTTCATATTGCTGGTGCCGCTCGCCTCGTAACCTGCAGTCGAGATCTGATTGGAAACATCGCTGGCTGGAATCAGCCGCTCAGCGAGGGAGACACAATAATCGGGCAGGAATAGCACCTTCATTCGTCCCCGAACTGCAGGATCCCCGTCGATTGTTCCCGCGAGGTTGTTGATGAACTTGATGATCAGTTTTGCGAGATGGTAGGCAGGTGCCGCCTTTCCGGCAAAGAGGAACGTGCGAGGCGCCGTCTCGAGATTCGGGTTTTCCCGCAGCCGGTTGTAGAATACGACGATTCTTAAGGCATTGAGAAGTTGGCGCTTATACTCGTGAATGCGCTTAACCTGACAGTCAATGATTGCGTCCGGGTCAACGGACTGCCCCGTTGTTACGTGGAGCCAGTCCGCGAACCGTACCTTTGCTTTGCGTTTAGCTGCGCGAAATGCATCGCGAAAGCCCTGATCGTCGGCCATTGGCTTGAGTTCGTTCAAGTTCGCGAGGTCAGTGATCCAGCCATCACCTATAGCTTCCTTGATCGTGGCGGCAAGAGCAGGATTCGCGAGCAGCAGCCACCGCCTTGGTGTTACGCCGTTTGTCTTGTTATTGAAACGCTCTGGAAACATCTCGGCCAGGTCTTTCACCGTCGACGAGCGCAGCAACCCGGAGTGAATCGCGGCCACACCGTTAGTGCTGTGCGAGCCGACGATCGCCAAGTTGGCCATGCGGATGTTGCGTTGAGAGCCTTCTTCGACGAGGCTCATTCGCGTGACTCGTTTTTCGTCATCCGGGTAGCGGCTCCGCACTGAGCCAAGGAACCGTCGATTAATTTCGTAGATGATTTCCAACTGACGCGGCAACATCATTTCGATCCAAGTGATGGGCCACTTCTCGAGCGCTTCAGGAAGTAGAGTATGGTTCGTATAGGCAAGCACTTGCTGCGTAAGATCCCACGCCTGGTCCCAACCAAGATTTGCCTCATCTAGTAGGACGCGCATCAATTCCGGCACTGCCAAAGCTGGATGGGTATCGTTCAACTGGACGGCGACTTTCTCAGGCAGGCAATTCCAATCCGAGTTGCTGCGGTGGAAGCGCCGCACGAGATCCGCCAGCGAACAAGCTACGAGAAAGTACTCCTGCACCAGGCGCAAAGCCCGGCCGAGGCTGGTACTGTCGTCGGGATACAAGACCCTCGTTAGGGATTCCGCGGCCAGAGTTTCGGTAAGGGCAGCAACGAAGTCTCCGCTGCTAAACTTCTGGAAATCAAAGTAATCTGGGCTGGCGGCCGCCCAGAGGCGGAGTGTGTTGACCGTCTTTCCGCCGTAGCCGACGGTAGGACGATCGAAAGGAATTCCATACAGAGTAGAGGGCTTACCTGGAATCGCTCGCAAAGTCCCACCCTGTAGCTCGAAGGAACAGTTCAGCCCGATTTCCACTCTTTCGTGAGGACGGGCGACCTCCCACGGATCCGGTTGGCGCAACCAATTATCTGGCTGCTCGTGCTGCCAACCGTCGTTCATGAGTTGCTTAAAGATGCCGTATTCGTATCGCAGGCCGTATCCCATCGCTGGAAGTTGCATGGTAGCCATCGAGTCCAGGAAACATGCGGCCAGCCGCCCAAGCCCTCCATTTCCGAGGCCGGCATCCGGTTCTTGCTCCAGAAGAGAGAGCATATCGATGTTTTGTTCTTTAGCCGCTTGAGTCACAAGCGGATCAAGCAATAGGTTGGTGACATTGTTGGCTAATGAGCGGCCGAGGAGAAACTCCATCGAGAGGTAATAGACACGCTTCGGATTCCCGCTTTCATAGGTTTTCTCGGTTAGCACCCACCGCTGCGAGAGGATATCTCGGATCGAACGCGCGGCTGCCTCAAAGCGCTCGCGCAGGCCAATCGCATCCTCAGCTATAACATTGTCGAAGTGAAGGTGGCGTTCGTACAGCCCGTCGGTTCCCATGAACTGAATGGGGCCACAGCCGTATTGTTTGAGGAGTGCTTCGGTTTTCCTTGAATCAGCGCTTGCGCCTGCAGCCATCGCTTGCTTGGTACTCATCGAATTCTGCCTTTCTAGTGTTGACCTGGTGAGTTCCGCCGGAATGTCTTTGGCTCGTGGTCTTACTGAAGTGGAGCGAACCGTTATCTCTGGTTCTAATTCCACCTGACCAATTCCGTTCCAAAAGCGGTTCATCGACCGGTCAGTCCCCTCAGGCGTTCGCCGAGCCTCCGCTCACGAAATCTGCGAAGATATTGGCGCAATCGGGCACTGTCAGACACGCAGTTCTTGTCGCCCCGACCGTCCCCTTTGCTCGGCAGAGATGTGACTAAACCGAAGGTACAAGGCACTCTCGCGTCAGGGGCCCTGCATTCCGCTCAAAGAGCCACCACCGAAAGTCTAGTAAGGGAGCCGTCAATAGCGCACCTAGGGAAACACCTAGCTCGGTGAATAGGAGGTCTCGGTCTCTCAAATCTGCTAAACAAGTCGTTGATGATATGAGAACGCCGGGAGTTGAGGATGAATTCGAGAAAGGCCATGGGCAAATCTCGATGTGGTAATCTGCACCGGAAAGTGCTTGGCAGTTCCCACCAACGACCTGCAGGCTCAATTACCGGCAGCATCAAAACTTGAAGGCCGCCTCGAGAACAACAGTCGGCGTGGTCCAACCCGCATTGAACACATAGGTCGTGAAATCCAGCTTCTTGTGTGAAATGCCGGCAAAAAAGCCGCGCTGCGTATCCAGACTGGTGTGGTAAGCCTTGGTTCGTTGTGCTACGAGACCGATGCGAAGCCAATCGACCGGCGAATAAGTTAGCTGAGGCCAGGCGTAATAAAAGTTGGAAGATTTACTTCCCGTGTTGAACACGTATTCATTCGACACACTGAGCTCGACTTTCTTGTAGGTGAGCGAGGCCTCGCAGCCTGGCGCAACGCCGTTTGTTCTTCCGAACACCCCTCCGATCATCGGCGTCAGGTTGAAAGCCAGTTTCTTGCCGGCGCTAAAGTTGTAACCAGCCCAGAGCGATCCGGTTCTCAAATCCTCGTAATTGTATCGAGCTTCGAAGTGGAGCCACCCGTGATCCGCTGCGAAGGTTGGGGAAGCATATCCGTCCTGATTGGGCACGAGATATCCGTCGAGTGTGAGACCGAATTCCCACGGTCCTCCGGCGCTAGAGTTCGGGCCGGCCGGCACTGTCTGTGCCAGCGCCGATGTGGCCAGCAGAATTGCCACCGATAGTGCCGCGAATTTGTAAGGCAGCGTCATCCTCCAGGAGGATTGCGACACCGACGATCATCATCCCAAGGAAGACTCCACGGCTCGCTTCCGGCCGCCCGTTTCGTCTATTAGCTTCTGGTGTCATGGGGAGAGGAGCGCCACTAGGTAAATCCCTAGGTGCTGAAAGGATGTTCGGGTTGCTAGCATTTGAAGCCGGGCACCTTAATCAAAGAGCAGCGAGTCGCACCGAGGCCGGTCAAAATTGGCTCGTGACCGTTGTTGCGGCACTGTGCTCGTGGACTTAGCCCAAAAGATCCTTGTGGGGAAGAACTTGTCGACTGAGCGTCAAAGTCACGGCTACCTCCCAATCGCCGATTGGCTGTTCAGCTACCAGAAGGGCTGGCTGCAGCCAGATCTGATCGCGGGCCTGACCGCGGCCGCCGTGGTCATTCCCAAGGCAATGGCCTACGCAACCATCGCGGGCCTGCCGGTACAGGTCGGGCTGTACACTGCCTTAGTTCCCATGGCGATTTATGCCCTGATGGGCACCTCTCGCCCACTGAGCGTCAGCACCACGACTACCATCGCAGTTTTGACCGCAGCCGAACTCGGTGAATTCGTGCCTGGCGGAGATCCGTCGTCGCTCCTCAAGGCTACAGCAATGTTGGCGCTAATAGTCGGCAGCGTCCTGGTTCTCGCTTCATTGCTGCGGCTGGGTTTTATCGCTAATTTCATTTCCGAGCCAGTATTGGTCGGATTTAAGGCGGGCATCGGTATTGTCATCGTGCTGGATCAGGTGCCAAAGATTTTAGGCATTCATTTTCCCAGGGGCTCTTTCTTCCATAACCTGGTGGCTATCGCCCGTGGTATTCCGGAGACGTCGCTAACGACATTGGCTGTTGGGATAGCCATGATTGCCTTGTTGGTCGGCATCGAACGATTTTTCCCAAGAGCACCCGCACCGCTGATCGCTGTGGCCGTAGGGATTGTAGGCGTTCGTGTCCTCGGGTCGCACGCGCACGGGGTGGAGCTAGTCGGCCGAATTCCCCGAGGTCTACCCTCGCTTACTCTTCCGGAATTCTCGCTGGCAGAGGTGCTCTGGCCGGGCGCATTGGGTATCGCGCTCATGAGTTTTACCGAGACTATCGCCGCCGGCCGAGCTTTCGCCAAGAGTGAGGAACCGCCTCTTCGACCGAATCGAGAGTTACTCGCGACGGGAATGGCAAATGCGGGGGGTGCGTTCCTGGGAGCCATGCCTGCCGGTGGCGGCACCACCCAGACGGCCGTGAACCGGCTTGCGGGGGCGCGCACTCAGTTCGCGGAGATCGTGACGGCTGTGGTCGGCTTGGCCACGATTCTTCTGCTCGCACCCCTTCTTGCGCTCATGCCCCAGGCCACGCTTGCTGCCGTGGTCATTGTCTACTCATTTGGATTGATTCGGCCGGCAGAGTTCTCGATGATCCTGGGAATTCGGCGGACCGAATTCACCTGGGCCCTTGCCGCCCTCGTTGGCGTCGTGCTACTTGGAACACTCAAAGGAATCATCGTTGCTATCGTGTTGTCGCTTGTGGCGCTGGCATCTCAGGTAGCCGATCCACCGGTCTACGTGCTGGGGCGCAAGCCAGGGACGAACGTGTTTCGGCCACGTTCCGAAGAGCATCCTCAGGACGAAACTTATCCCGGGTTGTTGTTGCTGCGGCTCGAGGGACGCGTATTCTTTGCCAATGCTCAGCAAATCGGACAAAAGATAAGGCTGTCGGTCAACGAAGTGAAGCCCACGGTCGTTGCGCTCGACCTCAGCGGTGTACCCGATCTTGAATATACCGCCCTGAAGATGTTGAGCGAAGGCGAGAAACGGCAACGTGAACACGGGGTCTCTCTGTGGCTGGTGGGACTCAACCCCGGAGTACTGCAAATGGTCCAGCGATCGCCTCTAGGCAAGGCACTCGGGCGCGACAGGATGCAATTTAGTGTCGAGCTGGCGGTCGCGAGATTCGTAGAACTGTCCGCGAAACCGAGCTCGGGGGCTGTCATCGAGCCTCTTGCATAACTTCCTTGACGGGCTTATAGCTGGGGGCAGTAGATCGCAGAGGCTTATGGTCTGCAAAAGCAATTGGCGCCCGGCTCTTGCCCAGACTCGGTCAACCTGGGAAGCTTCCTGGAGCTATTTCTCGCGACTGTTCTCTCTAATCCTCTCTGTGCTGTTTACGGCAACGATTGCATCCGGGCAGGCCTCGCAGAAAAAAAACGTGCTGATCATCACGGAAGTAGGTCTTTCGCATTCTCTTATTAGCTCGACAGTACAGCAGATTGCGGGTGGGGTGCAGGACACGCCTGATCGCCACGTCGAGTTCTACACCGAGAGTCTTGATTTAATGTCCTTTCCGAGTAGACCTTCGCGCAAAGAAACGCGAGATTGGCTAGATAAGAAGTATGGGCAGTATAAGTTGGACGTAGTAGTTGCCGTGGGCCCGCAGGTGGTCGATTTTCTCTCAAATTATACCCAGTCCCTGTTCCTGGAGGTTCCCATCGTCATTTGTGGGACGACTGCGGGGCAATTGGGCAATCCAAGGCTCGATTCCCGATTCACGGGAACGTGGATGAAACTTGAACCAGAAAGGACGCTGGAAGTCGCCTTGCGTCTTTTCCCAAATACCCGTCATGTGTTTGTGGTGGGGGGCAGTTCTGACTTTGACAAGGTGGCGATCTCGTTGACGAAGGCAGCGCTCAGGTCTTTCAACACGAAAGCGGAAATCCTCTATCTGACTGAAATGGAAATGGGCCGGTTACTGAAAGAACTGCAAGATCTACCCGGCCATTCCATCGTCTTGTATACCTCCTTCTTCCAGGATTCCGCTGGAAACAAATTTATCAATGCAACAAAGGCACTTCCGGCAATCGCGGCAGCCTCGAATGGCCCGGACTTTGGCATGTCTGACACGTATTTGGGATATGGGATTGTTGGCGGGCACGTGATGCCATTTGAAAAACAGGCGAAGATCACTGCGCAGATTGTTTCGCAGCTACTGGATGGGAAAAAAGTTCAGGAACTTCCCATCGAGACCATTCCCGGCGTCTACATGTTCGACTGGCATCAGCTGCAAAGCTGGCACATCTCCGAGAGCAGCCTTCCTTCAGGAAGTGTCATCCTGTTTCGAGAACCCAGTCTTTGGGAGCGCTATAAATGGACGTGGGCCGCTGTGCTCGCGATCATCCTGGGACTTTCCGGGTTGGCCGCCTACCTGCAATACAGCCGAACACAGTTGAAATTGGCCAGAGAGAGACAAACGCAGCTCAGCGGTATGTTGATCAATGCCGAGGAGCTGGAGCGAAGCCGGATAGCCGCCGAACTACATGACGATTTCAGCCAGAGAATGGCACTGCTGGCCATTGGACTGGAGAATGCCGCGGAAGCGATACCAGTCTCACCACATGAGGCAAGCCGGCAATTGCGCGAACTTGTGAATTCGACTTCCGAGATTGGCGCCGATCTTCACACCCTTTCTCACCGATTGCATTCCTCGACGCTCGAGAGTCTCGGGCTTGTTCCTGCCGTCGGCGCCTTGTGCAACGAATTCAGCACGCAACAAGAAGTCAAAGTAAATTTTATCTCGGCTGATGTCCCCCATTCAGTGGATCCAAACGCAGCCCTGTGTATTTTTCGTATCATTCAAGAAGGGCTTCGGAATTTGAAGAAGCACAGCGGGGTGAAGGAAGCTCTGGTGAATTTGCGACGGGCCGACAACCGATTGGAGGTTATCGTGCGAGACAAAGGTCGTGGGTTCAATTTGTCGGACTTGCGCCAGAGCGAGGGAATTGGCATCCGAAGCATGGAAGAGCGTGCACGCCAGTTGGGTGGAAGATTCGAGATTTATTCGGTACCAGGAAAAGGGACAACACTCGAGGCTTGGGTGCCGCTCAAACCTGCGCGAGGACATCCGGCGAGCTAGCTTAGCAGCTAGGGTCGTGGGAGGAAGTGTGCAATGTCCGGTCTCCGGAGGTGGTCTGGGCATTTGCTCGGTCAGATTGAGTACTTGCAATTTGAGAGCTGTGATTCCAGGGAGCCAGCTCGATGCTGGCGGAGTAAAG
>Ga0307477_10003427_pt1 | contig 11826 bp, 10 predicted proteins | sample atmos_gasesECM2C_FD_203316 | JGI IMG/M metagenome (GOLD analysis project Ga0307477, IMG submission 203316) | Hardwood forest soil microbial communities from Morgan-Monroe State Forest, Indiana, United States - atmos_gasesECM2C_515 | ecosystem: Environmental > Terrestrial > Soil > Temperate...
ACAAGGCACGGCCCCGGCAACCAGCCCGTTGTCATATCTCCAATTGAGCGCGACCCAGGGAAGGTCCTTAAAGGGCTGATACTGGACGTGCGTGGTTTGTTGAAACCTCTGGTCGTGGTCGATGCGAAAAGCCCCCACCCCCGTCAAGTCAGTTCCTAAGCCGCCGACTTGTGGAGCGAAAAAACGCGCCGCTACGCTGCTGGCGGTGAAAAATGCCGTCACGCCATGAAAGTTCGGCAGGCTTACACGAACCGAAGGCCCGTGAATCTTGGAACGGTCCCAAGCAACCGGGAAGAAAATCGGCGTGTTCAGGAAATCGCTGAAGTCGTACCCGTTGTGTGTGTACTTCCACAAATAATCGGCATCAACCACAAGGTACTTCCCGAAGGCCTGCTGGAAGCCCGCGTGAAATTCATTGCGCTGCCCGGGAAGGATCGGAGCCGTCGCGCCAAAGAGGGCCGCGGCGACGGGATTACCCACGGTGCTGGCGAGGACCAGGTTCTCGTTGAACGGGGTCTCTATTACGCGCGCATAAGAGATCCGCAGAACGGTATTTGTCCGTTTGATGTTGTAGGCGATTCCGGCGCGAGGTTCCGCTTGGTTCGTGCTGTTGGAAATACCCCGATAAAGATCGCCGCGTATCCCGACGTTGAAGGACCAACTGCCCTTCGTAATTGTGTCTTGAAGGAAGAGCCCCACTTCTTTGATGTCGCCGCGTCCGTTGAACTGAAACAAGCCGCGTGTGCCCGTGCACGAAACCGTTGGCCTGGTCAGATCAATACACCCAAGAACGGGATCGAAAGGACTCACGGGGCTCGCGACAGGCCCGGCATTGGGATCCGTGCCGTTGTTGGGAATCAGAGAAACTGTGGCGCATCCAGAGGGACTGGTGACATTCGTTTCTCCCGCGGGACCATCGGAACCATCGGGATTGCTTCCCGGCGCGAGACACGGATCGTTGAGTGTCGGATCGGTAAGGCCGGTGGCAAAGTTCTCCGTGAGCAGAGTGTGCTGAAATGTGCCGCCAAGTTTCACATTGTGCGCGCCCTTTACATAAGAAACATCCGCATGAATACCCGCATTCGTCAGAATCCGGTGCTGGCTCGTGGTATTGGAAATATCCGCAAGCGGGCTCGCGCTTGGGTAATAGTTAAAGACATCGCGGCGGACGAACGCTCCGACGGTCAGAAGAGTGGTCGCGTTGAAGAGATGGGTCCAGCTGGGAGCCACATTCAACGACTGCACCTGCGCACGCTGGTCCTGGCCTATGGCTTGCGCATCGAACGAATTTGGCTCCTGGAACCAGGAACGTGTGTAGCCAAAATTCAAGTGGACGGAATCCGCTCCCGTGGGCTGGAAGTCAAAACGATCGAAACTGTTTTCCTCGTTGCCCTTGGAGTGCATGACCTGAAATTCCGGTGGATCCAGAAAGCGCCCGCTGTTCAATCCGTTCACCGAGATGTAGTTCCCCCACTTCGAGCCGCCGATAGCGAGATTTGCACCGACGGTCGCCGAACCGAACGAGCCATATGACGTGGTCACGCTCCCAGTGGGCTGCGTTTGTCCGAGGCCCGAGCGAGTTGTCACCTTGATGACTAGGCTCGTCTTGTCACCGTATTCCGCAGGCGGCGCGCCGGAGATTACTTCCATTGACTGGATCGAATCAACCGGGAGTTGGTTGGAGAAAACCTTGCTCTGCTGATCCGTGATGGGTTGTCCATCGACAGAAAAAGAATTCTCAGCGTGGTCCCCGAGCCCGTGGAAGAGGCCATTGGAATCGGCAACCACACCCGGCGAGGCCAGCGTCACGAGTGAGCTCAATGAGGAAGACGCGCTTTCTAATGGCAACTTGTCGAAAAGTTCGCGGTCCACATCGGTGTGAGGAGTCGATTCCGTTTCCACCAGATCCGCGCCTGTGGCTTCGACGGTAATGTTTTCCGAGGTGGTGCCTACTTTGAGACTGATTTCGACCGCGGCGGGAACGCTGGAACGAACATCCACGTCCTGCGTGTAGTTTGAAAATCCGGGCGCTTTCACTACCACGTGGTAGGTATTAAACGGCACATTCGTAAAACGAAAATCCCCAGCTGTGCCGGTCGTCGTATCCCGATGATAGCCGCTCACTACATCCGAAATTTCGACTGAAGCGTTCGTCAGTACACCACCTGTTGCATCCTTCACCACACCTGTTATGGTTCCAGACGATTGCGCCCAGGCGGAAGTGACAAAGACGAATGTGCAGAAAACAAAAAGTCCCAAAAGTGCAGGCTTGCGGAAATTCATATGAATTTCTCCTCTTCCCCTGTGGGGAATGCGTAATCTTAGAAACTAGGGTGGCCCCCCTAAAATGGGCGGGTGCACCAGAACCCCTGCATTGGGGCTGGTGCATCAGGTTGTAAGTCTATGGAGAGGAGTACTTACGCGGCTGGGGGTGCGCGGGAAGATGGGCGAAGGAGGAATGGTGCATGGACAGAGATCGAGCAAGTGGCGATGACGGCCGAAGAAAAATTGGTCAGAGAGGGAAGTCTGAGCGCCGTTGGGCGCAGGCCCATCAACGGCGTGTGGCAGATCGGGCAGACGCGTTCATCGATGTTGTCGTGGTGGTGCGGCAACAGATCGGCGGTCGTGGTAAAGGCCAGTAGCGCGATCGCTGCGAGCGCCAGGACGAGTGCAAATTTTGGCGTAAGACGCTGCATTATATCTTTTTTCCCTTGGCTTCGGCGCGCCAGCCCGCTTGCGTCAATCTACGTAAGCGTTGGAGGAATCCAGCGCCAACTTGTTTACCAGCGTTAGAGAATGGGCGTTACATTCGCCGCTAGACAAGTCAAGGCGATATTGTCCGAATCAGCTAGGGAGTTTTTCTTTACGCGGAAGGAGGAGCACGGGGTGAGGCGTGGTCTGAAACGGGATCAAGCCACATGCTCTGCCTCAGAACCGGGGATTTATCCCGAAACTGGATAGGCTGAGGGAGCTGCACAGCTACCTGTGGCCCCAATAGCGGCAAATTTACAAGGTGACAGACTTGGCAGACTGCCGAAGAAGCCGGCTCATCGTGATGCAGCAGTGCAATGGAGGTCGCAAAAAGAAGAGCGAGAATCGCCAGTGAAACGGTACATCGCTTCCGTCCCCGGGTTTCTGAAGTGGAACGACTGCTCACGTAAAAACCTCATATAGACGGTCGGCTCGGTCGATTGGACCGACCGGCGTCTACAAAGCTACACTGAAAGTTTATAACTCACGAGACTTGCAGAGTCTAGCTTATTTGCATAGTAAAGCCAAGAAAGCAACGTGTCTGGCATCGCTCGAATGCGAAATGCTCTGGCGATTGGCGCAACCGTTTCCATCATTCGCGATGGCCGGTGTGACTCCTCCCGCATCGAACGGACACCCAAGAACTGTGAGGGGTGTTCCGCCTGTATTTCCATAGAGTGAAAACATCTTCCGATAGAACGGCACCAACCGCGGTGCCGGGGGATAGGATCGAACCTGTAACAGAATCAGCGCCACCTAAAGGGAGTTGCTGCAAAACGTAATTCTGGAACGCCTGGGTTGGAACGGTAGTAGCTGTAACGATGGGGAGTGCAATCCGAACCCATTCGCTGTCAACGAAGAAGAACAGCTTGTTCCGAATGATTGGCCCTCCAACACTTCCACCGAAGTGGTTCACCGTCGAGCGCGGCTTGTGACCTCCTGGAGTCGCATTCGTAAAATAGTTGGCCGCGTTGAATCTGGAACCGTTCCACAACTCGTAGAGGTTTCCGTGAAACTGGTTCGAACCTGATTTCGTGACGTAGTTAACCTGGGACGCCCCATACCGCCCCTGATCGACGGCATACGAAAGCGTGTTGACAGTCACTTCCGATATCGAGTTCAGTCCCAGAACGAGGTTTGTCGAGAGTCCGCTGTTCAGATTTGTCAGCGGGTCATTCGTTTCTAAGCCGTCAACGATATAGCCGTTTGAGAGAGCGGGCAGTCCGTTGAATTCCACATTGCCGTACCCATTTGTTCCCCCAACGAAGTCATTGGCACTGCCTGCCGTGTTGACAAGCGCCCCAGGGGCAAACTGAAGAGGGTACGTTAAATCCCCGCTCGGATTCGGAAGATTCTCCAACGCTGGTGCATTCAGATTCGTGGATGTGTTCGCATCTCCTGGGTTGATCAGCAGGGCTTGGCCACTAACCTCAACGGTCTGCTCCGATTGCGCCAGCTTGAGTGTGAAATCGACCGTCTGTTTCTGGCCTAGACCCGAGAATACACTGTCATTTTGCTGCGAGGCGAATCCCTCCGCCTCCGCTCTTACCGTGTACGTGCCTGGCTTTAGTTGTGGGAAATTGAAGTGGCCGGTGTCGTCGGTCTTGGCAATGCGTTTCAGGCCGATCTCTTGATTCGTGATCGTCACCGTGGCTCCCGGCACAGCAGCATGCGTCGGATCATTGACTTGCGCAAGGATCGCACTGGTGGTTTCTCCTTGTGCTCTAGTGCTGACGGGAATAAAAAACGTAGTCGTTAACAACAAAGCAGTGAGAATGAAGCGTGCCATAGATCCAACACCTCGATCATGGAAGTGCGATATTAACCTCAGTTAATATAGAAAGTACACTGAAATAAACACGATTGTGCTTGGCAAGCATGATGCCGCATCGGTGCGGCACAATCGCCACTAGCGGACAGAAGCGGCACTGTTCTAAGCGGGCGGCGCGGAGGAACCCTCAGCGCCGATAGAATTGAGGATTCGAGTAGTGGTTTGCTGGATGTATTCCAAGCTCTCGGACAGCTCGTAAAGCTGGCTGTAGTCCTGCGCTGCCGAGCCAGTCTCAAGCCCGATTGCTTGGCAGACGACGTTCGCCAAAATTCTGTCGGGCTGTGATTTCAACAGGATACGGCATTGCCCTTTACAGGCAAGGCGCGCTAGCACTCGCATATGATAGACATGTTTGTGCTCTTGGCGGGTGCGATCCTCCGACTTCTGCTGTCGTCGCAGGCTGCTCCTCGAAAACCTGCACTTCGCCAGCAACTGGTAGCATTGAAACGAAGGCGTTCAAGGCCGAGGCTCGCATTATTCGAGAAACTATTCTGGGTTTTGCTGCGAAGGTTCTGGTCCCGGTGGAAACAGGCCCTGATCGTGGTTACCCCGGAAACGGTGGTCCGATGGCATCGGACTGGCTTCCGGTTGTACTGGAAGCTGATTTCCAAAGTGCGAAGGCCGCTTGGACGAAGGCAGACTCCGAAAGAAGTTCGGGAATTAATCTTTCGCATGGTGGCCGAGAATCCAAGTTGGGAGCGCCGCGCATCCACGGTGAGCTTCTGATGCTGGGTTTCGATGTTTCTGAGCGAACGATTTCCCGTTGGATGAAACGAGCGCCGAGAGACCCCGAGCAAGCCAGACGTTGGCGCGCCTTTCGGCGGAACCACCGAGAAGCCATCGCGGCGATGGACTTCTTCACCGTTCCAACCCTCAGGTTCAGCATGCTCTATTGCTTCTTCGTGATCGGTCATGATCGTCGGCGGATTCTCCACTTCAATGTCACCAAGCATCCAGCGAGCATGTGGATCGTGCAGCAGTTGCGAGAGGCTTTTCCCTTTGAATCGCCTCCCCGGTTCTTGATCTCGACCGGGATGGCAAGTTTGGTGCAGAGGTTCCGGCTGTGGTTCGGTCCCTGAAGATCAGGCCAGTCCGGACCTCCTTCGAAAGCCCTCGGCAAAACGGCGTCGCGGAGCGATGGGTTGAGAGTTGCCGACGCGATCTGCTGGACCACATCATTGCGGTGAACGAACGCCACCTGAAACGACTGCTCTCTGACTATGTTCGCTACTATGAGGACCGCACGCACCTCGGACTCGGGAAGGGAACACCGAGCGGCAGAACTCGCTCTCTAACTTCCGGTCGCATCTTTTCCCAGGATCGGCTCGGCGGACTGCATCATCGCTACGACCGTGCGGCGTAGCCCCAGTATCAATTCGGTGAAAATTTCTTGTGAGTTTTTCACAAGATTTTGCCTCATATAGGTATAGCCACGATTGCCAACCGGTTACCCGCGCCAGCCCGCCATCTGACCCACAACGCCGTAATAACCCGCGCCGATCTGATTCGAGGGGCTACGGTCAGAGCTGTGAGCTCTGGTATGTAAATTTTTCTAAGGCGAAATTTCTTTGCACCAACGCGATCGTTTTTGGCGACTTGATGTGCATTAGGATATTTAAGGGCTGAGTTCGGCCCGAGGTGGATACCACTGGGCGTCGGGCAGCCGAGCGAAGAAATTCTTTGGGCGAGGCGCAAACTTTTGCCGACTTGGTCGGCAATAGTACAGCGTACCCGTAAGCCGCGCCGGGGACGAAAAACGGGCAGACTGACTCGCAAATGACAAGTTTTTCTAGCGCTGAGGACCATTTTCACCGCGTCGGTGCCCATTAGATATCAAGAAGGGGGTGTTTAGCCGCAGCCAACGACCAGCGCAAAACCGGACCCGCTTGCCAGCAAGAAATGTTTGTCGGGACGAAGCAACTTTTCCAGAATCGGCGTGTTCAAACGGGTAGCCCAACAGAACCACACACGCTGGACTGCACCACCCACTTTGCAAGGCTCACAAGTTTCGAAAACCCACCTCAGAAAACAGTCTGTATGGGGGGCTACCGTGATCTCTTTTCGCAGTAGGCGCGCAGCCGCCAAAGTCAGCCGAGGCTTCCGCCTCGGCTGCAGCGTGTGTGGTTACCGCAGCCGCAGGCGGAAGGAAAAACGGTGAATCTTCGCCGAGATTTCCGTTGCAGGACTGGAACGGAAGTCTCCTTTAGCCATTCCGTTACCACCCATCCCTGGGGATGAGTCATCGGGGATGTCAAGCGGGATGGTCACACATCCCCGGTGGGGATGAGGCACAGGGTCATCCGGTCGGTTGAAGCCATGTCGGAACGGGCTCTCTACTGGCTCTCACTGAACATGCAGGTGCGGGCGCTGGCTGAGGGGCTGCTCGAAAGGTTTGCCGTAACAGTGGGCGATCTGCCAGCCAGCGCCGCGCACCACCACGCCCAGCCCGGCGGACTCTACCGGCAGTCTATCGCAGCCTGAGGCGAGAGGGAAAACCGGTGAATCTTCGCGGAGATTTCCGATCCCAGGTTTGGAGTGTGCTTCTCCTTTATCCATTCCGTTACCACCCGTCCCCAGGGACGGGTAAATGGGGACGGGAGCGGGGACGGGTTACCCGTCCCTACTGGGAGCGAGTGAGACGGTGATGCATTCAGTTGAAGCTATCTTGGAACGGATTCTCTTCTTGCAGTCGCTCAACACTCAGGTGCGGGCGCTGGCTGAGAGGCTGCTCCAAAGGTTTGCCGTAACAGTGAGCGATCTGCCAGCCAGGGCCGCACACCACGACGCGAGCACAGCGGCCTATATCGGCATTCGCTCGAAGTCGCGCTCAAGGCTGCGGAGGCTTTCTCCTCTTTGGCTCGTCGTCGGAGCGAAGGATGGTACAGTAAGTCAATTTCGCGTCGTTTGGAGGAAAGCGTAGGGATGCGGTCGTTGAAGATAGACGTAGGAAGTGTCAACCCTCAGCTCGCCGTTTTGCGGATCAAAATTGTTCTGCTCGGCACAAAGCCGCCGATCTGGCGGCGAGTATTGGTACCGGCCGAATTCACCTTGGCGCAGTTACACGATGTCGTGCAGACCGCGATGGGCTGGGAGGATTGCCATCTGCATCAGTTCTACATTGGCAAGCAGAAGTTTGGCGTTCCTGATCCAAACGAGAGGTTCATGGACGGATCTTCCACCCTCAACGAAAAGAAGACACGCTTTGCGAATTTGCTGAACACAATGGGTGCCAAGGCGACTTATATCTACGACCTGGGCGATTCCTGGGAACACACGCTCAGCGTTGAGAAAATCCTGCCTGCCGAACTCGACGTTCCTTATCCACTCTGTATTGAGGGAAAGCTTGCCGCTCCCCCGGAAGACTGCGGCGGAATCCCCGGCTTCTACCACATGCTGGAGGCCCTCGCCGACCCGAACCACGAAGATCATGAGCGCACGCGAGAATGGATCGACAGCTTCGATGCCGAAGCCTTTTCCATCGACGCCGTCAACAAAAAACTCCGAAAAATCTTCGGCGCTCCGCGCAAGCCAAATTCAGCAGGTGTCGCAGAACGGAAAGCGATCATAGTCAAGCCCAACAAGGACGATTTACGTGCTGCTGTTGAGGTCCTGCAAGCAGCGTTTGACCCTTTTCCCAGCAAACGGCGCCAGCGAATTCAACCTGATCAAGAAGTGCCGCTAGACTTGAGTGACCGGGAACGCGAGTTGATTTTGGAGCATGCCTTCGCCGACGAAGCGTTGATCGGTCGCCTGCGAGTACCGCAAACCCCAGACCGGCGTGCGGTTTTTCACTTTAGTTTGGACGATTTGGATGATCTGGCTGGATGCGTGGCTGCCGAAGCCAACCACGCCAAAGACAAAAAGCTCCGAAAAGAGTGGGATCGCATCTACGCCCGAATCAGCGATGTGCTGGATTCCCACGTGGACCTGGACGAATGAGGACACGTAAAACAGATATACTTCACTCCAAACGACGGAATCAGCAGGCCGAAACCGGTCACGCGCTGCGCGCCATTTGAGAACCAAGCCCTCGTTCCCAAAACGTCGATCTGACCGCTCGAACTCCCACCCACAAGCAGCAAGACCCACCAAATAACTCCTTCCATCTCTGCACAGTAGGCGGCGTGTGCTCATGCCGCCTACCGTGCAGCCCGCCAAAAGTCACAAAAGTCACGAAAGTCACAAACATACGCTGACAAGCGTCGCTCCTGTGATTTTGGAGGTCCGACATGCGTCCTGAGCCCAATTTCCCAGTCAGACCTGACGAGTTTGTTGGCCGTAGCCACCACATTGAGGCGTTCCGCGAGGCCTTGCAACAAGGACTGACGGCAGGTCGAACGAGTTCGTTCGCGATTCTCGGCGATTGGGGAATTGGCAAGAGCAGTTTGCTACTGAAATTCGCGGCCGTGTGTGCCGAACCGGCATTTGCGTTCCTCCCGATTCTTTTCTCAGCTTCGACCGACATTCACGACTACATGCGCCTCGCCGAGAGCCTGCTCGACAAATTCGGGGATGCCTTGCTGGCTATGCCAAACCTGGAGGCCCGTTTGCGCGCGGAGCTTCGAAACTGGAGACTCAAACAGCTTAATCTCGGTGCGGTCGGCTTGGAACGCCACTCCCGCCGCCTGTTCCTCAGTTCGGGAAGTTCTCTCCTCAGACACAAGCTCAAGGAAGCCTGGGATCATTTCTTCCGGCCCGCACAATTAAACGGCGCGATCTTCTTTTTGGATGATCTCCAAAACATCGGCATAAGCAAATCAGACCTCGCCCTGACGATCAGAGACCAGTTTCAGTTCTTCGGCATCGAAGGGATGAATTACAGTGTCTGCTTCTCAGCCAAACCCGACTATTTCGCGGAAACCAAGGCTCTTGCGGAGCCAGCAGTGCGGTTTTACACGAAAGTTTATCTGGAGCCTTTTACCTTCGAAGAGACCATCGAATATACGCGGTCGGTCTTCGGAACCTCACCTGATCCAAGCGCGATGATCGCCGCTTGGGTCCACGAAAAAACCCTCGGACACCCGTACTTTCTTGCTTTCGTGTGTAAGCGTTTATCCACCCTGGAGGGCCAGATTCATTCACACAAACTCGAAGCGATTTGGCCCGCGATATTCGATCAATTGGGTCGCGAGAAATTCCGGGCTGATATTGCCCAACTGAGTGCCAAGGAACTGGGGCTCGCCCAGCAATTCGCAAGCTTCTCCGAAAGCGATATTCCAGCGCATCACCTCACCGGGAAAATCCACAGAGAGCATCGCGCGCGCCTCGTTGAGAAAGGCGTGCTGATCCGCACAGGACGAGGGCGCTACAAGCTGTACCACCCACTCTTCCGCGAGTTTCTGCGGCAAACAAAATGAAGGAGTGCAACCGCAAACACGAGAGCCATCAGCGCCGGAACGCGGCGGCAAGCTTGCCGCCGCGTTCCGGCGTCCCTTTCCCTTTCGATAACCACAGGGCGGAATCCATTCCCTTAACCCTTCCAGCCCTTAACCATTTACCTTTGCCCTTCCATTTCCATTCTCTTCATTCCCACGTAGAGAAAGTTCACATCAATCTTATTCACCGAATCACGTCAACGCACTAGATGAGTGGAGGTCGCCATGGAAAACAATTCAGGACCGATTGAAATTCGTGCCGCGAGCAAAACTATCGAGGTCGTATGGAACTGCATAGAGGCAGCTCGTTTCTTGCGACTGCACCCCAAGACGGTTAAACGTATGGCGAGACTAGGGCAAATTCCTGGATTCCAGCTCGGCCGGCGCTGGTTCTTCCGTCCCTCGGATTTGGACGCCATGCTCCGAAGCGGTGTAAGCTCTCCGGAGAAGGCCAACAGGGTTGCGCCGCAACTCTCCTCGTAATCCCAAGAGGAGAAAAAATAAATGCGGCGAACTCGCAACACGTATCAACACGGCTGGATTGAAACCCGGCCGTCGAAGAAAGATGGACTCGAATTCGTGTACCGCTGGCGGGAACGCAAGCCTGACGGTGGCTACACGAAGCGATCTGAAGTCATCGGTCCCGTATCAATGCTCAAAACCGAAGCCAATGCCTGGCGGGTGATCGAGCACCGCAAGCTTGATGTGAACCCGGACCATTTTCAAGGATACACGGTCACGATTGGAATGCTCGTGAACAGGTACCTGGAAACGGAGCTTGCCGAATTGCGGCACTCGACCGCCAATGCATACAGGTCATATCTCAACCATCGAATCAAGCCGCGCTGGGGCGACTGTTCATTATCGAAAGTAAAGCCCTTCGCGGTAGAGCAATGGCTGAAGGACCTGGATCTAGCACCGAGAACCAAAGGGCACCTCCACAACCTTATGCGCGTGCTTTGGAACTGCGCGATGCGTTGGGAACTTACCGAGATCGGCGAGAATCCCATGAAGCTCGTGCGCGTCCGGGGCACGAGCAAACGCCGCCGCGAACCGGTTGTGCTCGGCGTCGCTCAATTCCGTCTCTTGCTCAAGGACCTCGACGATCCTTTCCGCACGATGGTCATCCTCGATCTCGCCACGGGTCTCCGCTGCAGCGAGCTGTTCGCTTTGCAATGGCGTGACGTGCTCTGGGAAGAAAGAACGCTCCTCGTGCGGAGAGCCATCGTGACCGGCGTCGTGAGCGATGTGAAAACCAAATACTCTAATGCAGGGATGCCGCTTGATCCCGCATTAGCCGAGGTACTGCGTAAATGGCGGCGGAAGACGCCCTTCAAGAGTCCCGAGGATTGGGTGTTCGCGAGCCCGTTCAGGGCGGGCAGGAAACCCTGGGAGCCTTGGAGTGTGGAGCGACGACATATCATTCCAGTTGCTATTCGTTGTGGTATCGGACGGATCGGCTGGCACACGTTCAGGCATACCTTCCGGACGCTTCTCGACGAGACGGGAGCTCCGATGAAAGTGCAACAGGAACTCATGCGTCACGCCGACATTCGCACCACGATGAACGTATACGGCAAAGCTATGGACGCAAGCAAACGCGAGGCGCACGGCAAGGTGGTGCGCATGGTGCTAGCTGCGAAAGTGGCTTAGTGCCCCTTAGTGCCCCTTGGAATTTGTTGTAAGTAGATGAAAATAAAAAACAAGGTTGGTGGAGCCGATGGGATTCGAACCCACGGCCTCCTCGATGCCATCGAGGCGCGCTCCCAACTGCGCCACGGCCCCACCGGGAACGGAAACAGCGAAAAAACTGTAGCATCCTCGCTCCACAGGGTCAAACGACAAACACGCAAAACGCCATTTGAATTT
>Ga0307477_10003430_pt1 | contig 11821 bp, 2 predicted proteins | sample atmos_gasesECM2C_FD_203316 | JGI IMG/M metagenome (GOLD analysis project Ga0307477, IMG submission 203316) | Hardwood forest soil microbial communities from Morgan-Monroe State Forest, Indiana, United States - atmos_gasesECM2C_515 | ecosystem: Environmental > Terrestrial > Soil > Temperate...
AAAGCCGCCTTCTCAGCGTCCACAACGCGGTAACTGAACCGGATCAATTCGCCCGAGGCCGTCGCCCGCACGACGATGTTGTCGATACCCCAGCGTTTCCTGACAAACTCGGCTCCACGCTGACTTCTCGCGACGGGGGACGCAGGAGGCGTCGCCTTGGGTGCAGGAGAGGCTGTCGACGCAGCTGCAGTGGGCTGCGCTGCTACGGTCTTATCGTTCCCTTGAGCTGCCTTGGTTAAACCCGAACAAACAAAGATGCTGCCCGCGAGTAACCCCGCGAGCAGCATGAACTTGGTGCATGATCCTGTGTGGTCGAACATCACTCAGTTTTTCTAAGAGGTCTTGTCTGGGCTCGTCAATCCTGGGACCCTGTTAGGTATTGACTACTTGGGGGCGACCGTTTGGGTCGCCCCCAGGGTTAGCCTAGTTGCCGTTGAAGGGGGCGCTGGTGATCGGCGATGCGGCCGCTCCGGTGCCCGCGACTTGCGCACTTGCGCTCGCCGTTGTGGTGTTGACTGGCGTGTAGCGCACATTGATTGTGCACTGTGACCCGGCGGCTGCGGGTCCTCCTGGTTGAAGTACCGTAGTCGCCGTGCAAGTCCCACCGGTGATCGAGAAGCTGGCCGGCGCAGGGCCAGTATTGGTACTGTTCCGGAGCACCGGGGCAGCAGTGAACGTGAACGCCGCGGTACCAGTATTGGTGACGGTGATCACTCCGTTCTTCACGGTCGTGTTTGGATTGCCAGTCCCTGTCGGTGCCAGCGTCGGAACCGGTGCCGAGAAGCCTATGGTCGCTGTGCCGCCGCCACCTCCACCGCCGCCAGCCTCCGCGATTTCAATCGCTCCGATGTCAAAGCGATTGGCATTGCCAGCATCCGGCCGCGGGTTACCGAAGAAGTCTGTCGTTGGGTGGTTGATAGCGGTCGGGACGCCATTGATTGCCGACGAACCCGTCCCGGGGGCGTAATTACCCAGCAGTACACCATAGCCCGCAGCGCCCGTCTGGATCACTGGATTTGTCAACGACAGCGGACCGTAGAACATGTTGATCCAGTTGCTGCCTTCATCGACCGTGGCCGCAGCGGTAATGGTAAACAACGGGAGCGGCGGGACAAGGGAATCCGGAACGCCTCCAGGCACCGTGGTTCCTACTCCTACCGTTCCTGGCTGTATGCATCCGGGAGCATTCGCGGACGTGGCACCAGTAGCGCCGCAAAGTGCTGGCGCGATTTCCGGCGGTACACGCGAACCATCGCAGTACTGACTTGCGACGACGGTGCCGGACCCGCCTCTGTTGTTTGTGCCGCCCGCGTAATCGTTGTTATCCGTCAAAAGCGAGTAAGTCGGAGTGAGCGTCAACCCCGAAGCATGGCTGGACGCTGTCGAAGTAGTTGATGTCGAATCGCCATAGACGCCGATATCCCAGTATTGCGCTCCGCCGGGGCATGCGCCCGTGGTGGCTTGGCTCAACGCTGGATTCAGTTGGACTACTCCTGCGTTCGTAGTGATGTGGAACGTGCGGTTCTGCCAGAAGAGGTCGCTGGTTATCTGCGGGACCGAGAACTTCGTGCAGAGATGCATCGCCGGGACCCCCGCGTCATATCCTGTCGGGCACGTCACGTTGGGGTTGGTGAACGCCGCCAGGAAGTTTGAGCTGTGTCTCTCTGTCGCCAAACCTGCCGGCTGGGGGAACGACGTAGTGATGGAGAAGCCGGTGCAGCTTGGATTGGCTGTCGGGTCGCATCCCGGTGGGGCGTGATTGGCATTCGGGGCTCCGAGGGAGTTGAAGAGTACGCCCGCGCTAGCGGTGCTGTCGTTGGACACCACCGTGTTATTGCGGAAGTCCACCTTCACGGCGTCGAAGAGGGCAACTCCCCCTCCGGTCCAACCCGCGACGTTATTCCCGAAAATGTTGTTGATGACCGAAACTCCGTACCACATAGCTGGATTGCTGGGGTTGTTGGCCACGTCGTTTCCGTTCACGTGCATCAGCATGAGGCCGCCGCCGCTGCCTTCTTCCGCGGTGTTGCCCTGGAACAGGTTGGAGTCGATGACCAGGCCGGGACCGATGCCGTCGGAAAGAGCGGGAGCGACGTCAATGTCGCCCGTGAGGCCGGCCTCGCCAGCGGCCCCGTCCGGAGCCGCACCTTGGACAACGAGGCCGCCGCCGTAGGTAGTCAGCGTGGGGTTGATGCTCTGATTGAACACGAACGCGTTGTGCCGGATCGTGCCACTTACGGTGTATCCGTGGTGAGCCATGCCACCACCGTCACCCGTGCTCAAATTGCCGCAAATCCAGTTGTAGTCGAATAGGTAGTTATCGGAGCCCGTGCACATGGTCACACCGCCGGCTGACGCCGGAGTGTTGGAGTTCAATTCGTCGCCATAGGCAGCGTTGCTGGTGACCGAGTTGTTATGCACGTGAACATGGCTGTCGAGATTAACTCCCGGCGGAAGGGAATTGGCCGTGAAGGTCAGGTCCACCGTCTCCATCTGGCCAATGGTGATGCCCCCCGTCAGAGTGCCGGCATTTCCGTAGACGTGGGTATTGGCGATTTCCAGGTTGTGGTTATAGCCGTGGGCGAAGATACCGCCACCGCCCTGGGAGCTGTTGGTGACGGTTATGCCATCGATGCGCGAGGGGTTGCAAAGGAAGTTGGACTGGTAGAATTGGGAAGTGCGGTTGCAGTCCCCGCCAGCAGCGGTACTGGAGTTGAGAGGGATACAGCCAGCGGTACCCTCCGGGGTGCAGTTCGTCGTATTGTTGTTCTCCAGGCCTTTCGCGAGGACGGTAATGCCCGCACCTTCGTAGGCGCCCATCAGCGTGGGTTCCTGCAAGAGTTCCGCAATGTTGCCATTGAGGGTGGCGTCCCAACCGACAACGGGCTCGCCTGGTATCGGATCCACCGCATTCTGCATGTTTGTCGGGCAGACGAACCCGCTACCCGCGGTGCCATTGAAGTTGGGGTCGTAGGGGTTCCCGACGGAGATGTAACCACCGTTCAGTGCCAAGCCAAAGAGGCAGTTCACCTGCCTGCGCCAAGGCTCGAGCGCCTTGCCGGCGGGGTGCGTGTTCGCATTAATGGTAACCGCGCCATCGCCCACGCCTTGCAGCCGGACCGGCTTCCACATCAGGACCAGTTCGTTGTAGGTACCCGGACCCACGATGATGAGGTCGCCGGGGAGGGCTATGTCGATCGCATGCTGGATCGCGTTGTTAGTGGCATTCTCTCCATTGACGTAGCTTGGAGCCTTGCCGTCGATGGTGACGGTTACGGTGTCAATCGACTGCTTGGCGTTCGACGGCTGGCCGGCAGCGGCTGTGTTGGCGGTTGTGATGACCAGCTCACCGCACTGTGCCGAATACTTGGCGCCCGTGGAAGCATTCGTTTGCTGCAGTGGGCAAGCGGGTACACCTGCGGGCACGGTGCAAGTCATCGTGAGGTCCCCGCCGCTGCATGTCGCGGCGACACCCCCGATGGTTACCGTAGCGCCAGCGCCAAAACCAACGTGGCGCGTAACGGTTTTCAGGTTGTACGGAGCAGAGTTCGCCGCCGGTCCGGAGTAGGCGTTGTTGGGCACCACTATGTTGCCCGCTGCATCGCCCCCTGCCGTAATTGTGATGGTATGGCCTGTCCCTGCCGCGCTGACCCATGGTCCACGGGCAGTAGCAGAGCCACCGATTGCATCGCCCGTCACGCTCTTGATCATCGGCGTGCCATCCGGGTAAGCGCAATCCGGCGGGTTGTAGCCTTCCGCGAACGCCGAAACCGGAACCACTGGCGTGTCCAGGTAAGTAGCATCACCCGGCATGAATGGGTTTTCATAACAGAACGTGCTATAGGCCGGGTTGTAGAAGGGATCTGGGATGGCACCCGAACCCGGATCGTTCATGCACGTAATCATCATGTTGGGCGCGTAACCAGTCGGATTGGGCGGGTCGACCTCCCAAGTCGAATACACCATTCCGTTGAAAGTGCCCCACTGGTCCGAATAGATGCGGGAAACCTCGACTCCGTCGAAGTCCTTAATGGAGACCGGCACGTTGGGGATGGCAAACTTCTCGCCGAAAGCCGGCGAGGCGGGGTCAAACTCGGAAGAGAAGTCGTCCGAGATGAACCCGGTAAAGGTCGTGGCTTTGGGCGTCTTGGTATAGATAAAGAAATCCGCATTGGCCTGCATGGTATCTTCAAGCGTGACCTCTTTGCGATCGCACAGAGGACGCAAAGAGCCGGCGAAAGGCGCTACTTCGCCGGATTCCGGAGAGATGCTCAAATAATCCGGAACGATACGCATGAGACCGACGCACGGCGCGCTCTGCTGGATGTTTCCGCCGGGCCCGAAGCTCCCGAAGGTGGTGCGGCCATAGTCCGTGCTCTGTTTGCCGTTATTGGTCGTGGTCGGGGTAAACGTGCAGGAGCTAGCCACACTCGGCGTCGCGCAGGGGCCGAACGGCGGATTGTACGGATTGGCCGCCGTATAGGGCCCTGTATACGAGGGGTTGGCCGCATCGATGGAGGCCTGGTCCGGCGTGATGTAAATGTTGCCCAAGCCGGCGCCGCCGAATTGCGTTGCCGCAGGGGCGATGTATTGGTCACCGATGAGGAGGTTCAGATCCTCTTCCTTACTCAACTCCCAGTTTGGAGGCAAGACCACCTCGGTCACGTACTTGCCGGCCGGCAGGACTTTCGCGGCCGCGCCGGCACCGAGCGCGCCAGCTCGACCAAAGGCAGGGTTGGGGACGGTGGCGCAATTGTAAGGTGTCGGATTTCCTGCAACCAAGAAGGTTGTCCCTGTTAGGCACGCCTGGCTTGGAAATATATACAAACCATCGTACGGCGCGGGCTGCAACTGGTTGAGGTTGTGATAGCCGTCATAGCATTTGTACTGCGAGTTGTTCGGCAGCGAGGAATTGGGGTACAGGTAGTTCCTCGTGCCGGCCATGGTATAGCTGAAGAATGGATCGGTGGTATTCTGGCCGGTGCAGTTCATGTTAGGCGTAACCCCATCGGCACGGAAGCCCTGGGCAAACGAATCCCAACTGGTAGTCTGGGTGGTGTCCACGAGCGTGAGACTTGTCGTACCGTCCGGAGCGATGCCCTCCTGATAGAGGTTGACGGTGACATTCGGAACCAGCGGTTCCCAGAGGTTCTGGAAAAGCATCCGTGGGTCGTCGAAAGGCCGCGTCGTGCCGTTCACGATATGGCCGCGGATGCCGCCGGTTTCTCCTGTAATGTACGGCGTCTTGCCCCAGTCGAGCATATCGAACTGGCTGACTCCGCCCTGCCACCCTTCCACGACAACGCTGCCCGGATCAATTCGTCCGGTCGATCCGCCGGGTCCGCCAGCGGTCGGCGTCGCAGTGACGTCACTGCAGTCAGCGGCGCTGCAGTAGTGCGACCCAGGGTATCTCAGAGCGGCGGGAAGCTCGGAACCTGCGAAAGCTGGCTTAGAGTTCAGTATTCCCTGGTACGGGCCGGCGTTGCCGTTACCCCCGCTGGCTGTGGGACCGTCCACCGGTCCACCCTCGTCGTTGACAGCGTGCACGCCGGTGTTCCGGAATCGCGTGTCGTCCGATTCCACGGTGTAGAAGGCAAATAGCGGAAACGTTTCGTCGAAGCGGGACGTGCCGGTGATGTCGCTTAACAAGGTGTTGACGAATTTGCCGTTGCGCTGGCGGACCCTAGTCGGAACCTGAATCAGTCCTGGACTCAGAATCGGGTCCAGGCTTCCATCGGGAAGCATCACAGGCCTGCCTAGGCCTCCCGTATCCATGTAGGCCCTGCTCCAGAGATGCGTCTGCCAAGTGAACGAGGGGAATACCAAATTCACCGTCTGGCCGCCGCTCAGGTTCACTGGCCTGCTGGATCCATCGACGATGAAGTCGTCCCACTGGTCGAAGATTACGATTCCATAATTACCGGCGGGAAGACCGTTAAACGTGAAGTTTCCGTCTGCATCGCACTTGGCCAACGCGATCGTGGCGCCGTCAGAATCGCCTATGGCGGCGTAACAGGTGGTATAGGTGAGCGGTGCGTAATTGCCCGGGTTGCTCTGGCCAAAGACGGCGCCACTGTAAAGGTTCTCGTTCGGCGAACGCCCCTGGTGCAGGTTCGTGACCTGGCCGTGAACAATGTTGTTGCATGGCGGGGCAAAAGGCACGTTAGGTACCCCCGCTCCGCCGCATATCGCTGTCAATCGTGAGTTGATATGCTTGGGGTTGGCCATGCCCATGAACACGTGGTATCCGCCGGGTCCAAATTCCTGGAAGTAGGGAGGTTCACCTACCCTGATGAAGGAGTCCAGGAAGTGGCCGCCGTCCAAAGTGTTGGTCTGGAGCCATTCCTCTCCCGCAGCCTCTCTCGCCGCTCCAGGATGGACGATCAGGGAGTATTTCCCCTGCATGAGGTTCCTGACAACCGCCTGGCCCGTGAGGGGCGACGGAACGGGGTTGCCTAAAGCATCGACTCCGTTTTCGAATTGTGGACACACCACAATCACACCAATGCCCACGCCCGGTGCCGTAGTGGAAATCGGGCAGGCGTCAAACCCAGTGACTGGGTCGATGGTGCCGTTCAACGCATTGGTTAGCGGCACGTTGAACATGTCATAAGTCATCTGCCCGGTAAAGTCACCGATCCCACCAAAGGTGTCCCAGAGTTCGATCTGGAAATCGCCCAGCGGAACTTCCAAGGTCGCCAGGCTGTCGACTCCGCCTCCCGTGTCGGGTTCACCGTTGAGCGGGTAGTCATCCTCGAAAATGAACGCAGTGACTGTGGCCGTCTTGATCGGGTTCTGTTGCAGGTTCACCGTCACATTCGCGACTGCGGGAGCGACGGGCGCAGGATAGGTACACGCGTAGGTGGCTCCTGCCCCTGTGCAGATTCCAGCTGGAACGGGAGATCCGCCCATGACGTGCCCGCAAGACGAAGCAACATCTATTCCTGTGGGTTGTGTGTTAGCAGCGCAATTGCCTGCGATAGTCGGGTCGCTGGTATTCGCGGTATTGAAGGCGTTCGCAGAGTCGCCGGGCAGGATCGAGAGGTAATACGTACCCGGAGTCCCGTCGGGATTGGTGGCGGTCAGGCTAGCATCTCCGGGGAGGGACCGGGGCAGTGTGCCACCGACAGTGCAAATGCCGTACCCGTCGCAGGCCGCCTGGACGTGCTGGCCGGCGGTCGTGCTGCACGCGGGTGGCGTGAGCGTCCCCGTGCAGGGCGTACCCGCGTCGTAAATCGTCTGTCCCTGCCCGCAGCTCTGCGGGCCCGTGCAACCCGATGCTATGACCGGAGAGTAGCTGGCATGGAATTGGGTGGCCGGCGTGGTAGGCGCTATCGAGGTACCGGGCAAAGCAGGACAGGGCAGCCCGTTGGAGCCCACCGGCCTGGCGCCGCCGCCGGTATTCACCTGGCATGCAGGGTCGATGTGCAATGTCAGGTCTTGCTCAATGATCCACTTATAGTCCGTGATCGCAGCTTTGGTCTTCGCATCCTGCACAGCCACACGTAGACCGCTGCCAGGTTGGAAAATCAGCGTTGCTGTCGCAGGAGCACTGGATATACCCTGCGAGTTTTTCGCGGTGTACGTGAATGAGCAACCTGTCGGGGGACCACAAGTGCCCGCCGCTGCAGGTACGGCCGTGAAGGAGCCATCGGCGCCCAAAGTGACAGTTACACCGGTCGGAGTGCCGATAACGGCAGTCAGCGGGAAGTGGTTGGGATCCGTGTCGTTGACCAATACGCCCGGTGCGGCAACCCTCATGAGCGACGCGGTCTTGCTGGTGTAGCTATCGTTATGCGCAGTCGGTGCGTTCGCGGCGTTGGCGGTGGCGGAGGCGTTCAACGTCACCGTGGTGAATATTCCGGAAGAGCAAGCCGCCCCAGTGACACTACCGTTCGCGCAGTATGTGAAATGATCGGTACCACTTCCTGTTGGTGCGTAAATGAACGTTCCATTGGGATTTAGCGTCAGTGTTCCGGCCGTGGTCGTTGCCAAAACCTGAACTCCGTAAACGTTAATGTCGTTCGCGATTACACCCTTGCCCGGGTCGGTAACTTTAAGTGCGATGCCCGGCGCGTAGGCGTAGGTGTCCGGATTGGCATGGGCCACGTAACTCGTCTGGGCTGCGGTCAGCTTGGCCGCACCCGCGTCATTGACGTCCAGAATGGCTTGCATACCGCCATCACGCTGGCTGTTGGTTCCCAAAGCCAGAGAGCGGTCCCAAGTAGGGTACGTGGCAGAGGTGAAACTCCCTGCGGCGCTCGGGGGGCTTACGATGACGTCGTACACCTTGCCCGCAGCTTGGAATACCTCGTCTTGGATCCTCAGGCCAAGGGCCTGACTAGCTGCTGGAGGGTTATTTGCTGTCAGCGTTTTGCTCTGAGGCGCACTGATAGCCAGCGCGACGTCCGGAAGAACATAGCCGTCTTCCGCGACCAGTAACATATTCAGACCGTTCACTGTAGGAACGTGCATGTGGGAGCCGGCGTTCACGTAACGTATCAGGACGTTTCCTGTGGAAGCAGCCGCGGGAACCGAGAGAGCTGAGGCGGCCAGGTTGTCCTTGCTGAAGGCTAAGCCGTTGATGGCGAAGTACGTCGGAGTGTAATCGACGGCCGGTGGATAGCAGGTGGGTACTGCCCCGGTGGCTGTCAGCAGGCTGTTCGTGGCTGCGCCGCACTGCGACGTCCACTTCATGGTCTCGCTGAACCCCGCGTTTGCGGTTGAGCTGCCCGCCGCGCCGCCGACCGGGAACAGGGCCGCGACCATTTTGTTCTGGCGGGCGTCGATTTCGCTCTCCAGCGCGACTACATCGGCATCATAAGTCACGCCCGTCACCGACTGACCTGCTGGTACCGGATAGGCCAATCCCGGGGTTCCCGTAACGGGAGCCTTGGTCACGACCAAGACACCGTAAAGACCCATAGGACCCTGGATCGAGGGGTACGTGCCCGTACGAATGAGATAGGTTCCAGGGTTTAGGTTAGTCCAGGTGTAGACCCCCGCTGCTGCGGGTGTCGCGCCGACCGTGGCGACCCCGGCAACTTCAGGAACAAAGGAGCGCACGCGCTCGCCTTGCGTGGGTGGCGTGAACCCACCAGGAACAACGATGGTCCAAGTCGTTGCGGTCTGACCGGCGTGAGCGCCATCCGTTCGAGGCCCACTTTCTCTCTGCGCTGCAGTTACGGTTCCCACACCCCCACCGGATTGACCGATAATCACAAGAGATGTCTCTACGGGCAAGGTGTTCGTCAGATTGATGGTCAGGTTAGTTCCGCCGACCACGTAGGGGACGACGATCAGCGGCGGCTGCCAAGTCGTGCCGCCAGTCTGTGGGTTAAGCAGTCCCGTAGCAGTGTTGTAGGTCAACGCCGTGCAAGTGGCGCCGGTCGCTGCTGCCGCACCCGTGCCGCACGTCCAGCCCCACATTGGGATAGTGTTGCCGTCCGGAGCAATGTAGGACTGCTGCGCCGCGGTAAGATTCACCACCTGGGCGGAAGCAAAGCCCGCCGTCAAGAGAAGAACGGTCACCGCGAATATTGCTGCTTCGAGAGTGGCTTTGAAATAGTTAGATCGCATGGCTCTTCTTCTCCTCGTCCTTAAAACGTCTCGTCAATGTGCCAAACGTAGGGGTCAACCAGCATCATCTGCAGCATGCCGCCCGGGAAAACGTCGTTGGTAGTGATCTCGCGCTCGTTGTGGGAGTGCCACATAAAGGCGATACCGGACTCTGGCGTCGGGTTCTGCCCCGGTTTTCCTGGGGCCATCGGTGTTGGGCCGGCTGACCTGAGGACCGCGTCGGGGCCCAGGTAGGGGGTGCCGTTATACCAGAGACCGTCGGCCACGATGAGCGGGTCGGGCAGGGTCATGGGGCCGCCGCCGCCGACTGTTCCGATGGGATTCGCCTCCAGGGGGTGGTTGTGGTCGGCGCACCACTCGTAATAGTTCTGGGAGCCGGCAAGGTAGCCGCCTGCAGCATCATAGCTTACAGGCGTAGCGCCGCTGGCGCTTGTGTAGTAGCCGTTGGCGTCCGGAGTGCAAGTGGCAGTTGCTGTGGCGCTGGCGTTTGTATGTGCGAAAATATCCCAGCCGAGTCCTTTGCCCGACCAATAGAAGATTCCCTCATCCGCCTGGCCGGGTGTCGTGTCCGTGTTGAACTCCATGCGTCCAGCCAACTGAGTCGGATCTGACTGACTCAGGAGTAAATTGCCGTCGCGGCCTAGGATGCGCACGTGGTTCCCGTGCTCGTGGAATGGATGCTGCCAATGCCCTTGTCCCATATAGCGCACGAGCACCAACTCGCCCGGATGCATATGGGGATTGGCGGCATACGGCTGATTCGGATAGTTGGGCGCATAGTTCGGATCCATGTTGTCCGGCATGGAGCGCCCGTTAATCAGAAAATAGCGGGGGTGGTAAGGCTCGGTGACGACGTTGAGCGCGGTCGGGCAGGAAAACTGCACACCTGCGGTAGTAGGGCATGATGCGATCAACTTCAGCTGATCTTCCACTTGCTTGTGAATACCTGGGTCCATCTCGGACCACTGGGTAAGGTATTCCCGGTCGTAGCAACTCTTGGGACTGTCGTAAGCAGATGGCGCGAGCCGGTAGTCGATGCGACCGGCAGGATAGGAAGTCGTGCATCCGGTCGGAGTTGCACTTGGCAGAACGACCACTGCTCCAAAAAGACCCATCTCGATCTGCAGGTCCGGTTGTGTACCGCTGTAGTACTCGTGTGTGCCCGGCGCCGAGTAGGTGACGGTGTATGTCACCGTGCCGCCTGGCACAGCCTCCCGCGTTAGCAGCCCTAGCGGTCCGGTTCCGCTGGTCGTTACTGTGGCGGCGCCAGGGAACAAGATCGAAGTATTGCCCGCGGCTGCCGGCAAACTGTTCCTGAGCGTCACCGTAAAGGATGTGTTCTCCGTGACGATCAGCGTGGGACCGGGAAGCTGCACGGTCGGACAATTAGCTCCCTGGGCTGTCCCGATCGTCGGCGGGGCAAATGCGGCCGGAGATGGTGTCCCGCCCGTACACCCGTAGCCCCAGGAATAAACCAGCACGCCGTCCGGCTGGCTGCTGAAGGTGGGGCCAGCGTTTAGGTTGAAAGCCGTGCCCTTGATCCCGGGAGCAGCGGCGTGCGCCGAAGCCGCGAGCAGCAAGGCCACTGCAACGACCGAGAGGAATCGAGACACTGCACACCAGTTTTTTGTATTCGCGTAGCTCATGGTTGCTCTCCTACGGGATTACTACGACTTCAGTCATCAGCCCGCCGAAGTTCTCGGCGTCGTTCGACAAATGGTCAAGTTGTGGTGTGTAAAGGAAGTACGTACCAGGGGCAATTCCAGTGCTGTCAAGAATCACATCCAGGGACTCGCCGCCGCCTAGCGTGATGGAGTTTGTTTTGATGTACAGGTTATTGCCCGCTTGGTCGCGCAGTATTTTCGCGTTGAAGCCCACCACCAGCATGGGGATGCCGATGGAGGAAAGCGTCTGGTATTCCTGAACGTCCAGGTCGGCGATGCGCAGCGCCGCCTTTTGCCCGCAAACGGTTACCGTCGCGGCGCAGGCGTGGCCTCCGCTCGCGCTCAGCGTGATTAGGGAGTGAAGCGGCTGCGAAGCACGGCTAATGCTGTCCGTATCATTCGTCGAGATCGCATGCGTGACCGGATCGGGGTTTGACGCGCCGGCGAGCTCGCCTAGAACGTCCGCCGGTCCGCCAGCTACGCCCACCGTGTCAGGATAGCTGCGGCCATTCAGGAGGAAGTACTTGTCCTTCATGTCCGAAAAGCCTTCCGGGTTGAAGGTCATGCCGACAAAGTGG
>Ga0307477_10003431_pt1 | contig 11820 bp, 9 predicted proteins | sample atmos_gasesECM2C_FD_203316 | JGI IMG/M metagenome (GOLD analysis project Ga0307477, IMG submission 203316) | Hardwood forest soil microbial communities from Morgan-Monroe State Forest, Indiana, United States - atmos_gasesECM2C_515 | ecosystem: Environmental > Terrestrial > Soil > Temperate...
CAACATCACGCCGCCGACTACCTGGGCACAACTTCTGACAGATGCCAAGGCGTTGACCAACTCGCAGCACTATGGCCTCGCGTTCGCTGGCGAGAACTGCTCGGGCTGCAACGTGTGGACGTTCCTCCCCTTCCTCCTGACCAACGGGGGGAGCCTGACCGACCTCACCTCGCCTCAGTCAGTGCAGGCACTAACTTTGTGGACTGACCTCGTGAAAGAGGGGGCCGTGGACAAGGACGTCACCAACTGGAACCAGGGACAACCCGAGGCGGCGTTTGCCGCCGGCAAGGCCGCCATGATGGTCAACGGGCCCTGGAATTTCGGGAACCTGAACGCGGTCACGGGCCTCAACTACGGCGCCGTCGAGATACCGGTCAACACCCCCGGCCAAGCTGTTGTCGGCCCGATTGGAGGCGAGGTCTGGACTATCCCGAAGCACAGCACCGCGATCGAAAAGGCCGCTTTCGAGCTGCTCAACTACATGGCCCAACCTTCGGTCGACGCGGCTTTCGGCACCAACACGGGTGACATCCCGACAGTCCAGGCCGCTGTCCCGATCTGGGCCAAGACGGCGAGCCCGCTCTACCAGCCCTTCGAGGCCGAGCTCGCCCACGGCTTCGTGCGCACCGGTACTCTTGGCGTCCTGTACCCGCGGGTCGAGAGCGCTGTCGGCAACGGCATCGTATCGGCTCTCATCGGCAAGCAGACGCCGGCGGCTGCCTTCGCGACTGCTCAGAAAAATGTCAACGCGATACTCGAAGGGAACTGAGCCCGTTCTTGGCACGCCAGAGGTGGACAAGTAGTTGCCTAGCGACGATCTATCGCTCTCTAAGCGACTAGCAACCTTGTCGGTGGCCGGCTCGGCGGGCGCAAACACAGCGCCCGCCGAGGCCCGCCCGGCTGTTCGCGGCAGCCGCCGGGTGGTCCCCGGGCAAGATGGTGCGATCGAGGGGGGAAGGCCCACCCGGCCCGCCAGGACGTGGCAGTGGCTGCGCTTGCACCGTAGGTACGCGATCCTGCTCGCGTTCGTGATACCTGCGCTCGCCTATGTGATCATCTTCTTCGCCTACCCGCTCATCTACGGCTTCACGATGAGCGTCGAAAACCTCGGTTTCATCGCCGGGAGCGGGCCGTTTGTCGGGCTCCACAATTACAAGGTCGAGATCAACGACCCAGTCACGCGGACGGCCCTGATGAACACGGCGATTTTCCTCGTGCTGTCGATCGTCTTCCAGTTCAGCATCGGTCTCGCCATCGCTTCGTACTTCAACCGGCGCTTCTTCCTGGCCAAGTTCCTACGGAGCCTGATAATCGTACCGTGGCTGTTCCCGCCGATCGCGAGCGCCACGATCTTTTCGATAATGTTCGCCGGCCAGGGCGGCATCATCGACGAGATGCTCCGTTCGCTCCACGTGGTCCATTCCCCGATCTTCTGGTTCGACTCGTCCTTAAAAGCCATGTTCGTGGTCACCGTCGTCAACATCTGGATCGGGATCCCCTTCAACGCCGTGCTGCTGTACTCGGGGCTACAGGACATACCGATTGAGCTCCGCGAAGCGGCTGCCCTCGATGGGGCTGGCCCCTGGAGGCGCTTCCGTTACGTGACCGTGCCCCTGTTACGCCCGGTAGCGCTCATAGTCATCATGTTGGGCATCATCTACACGGTCAAGACATTCGACACCGTGATCCTGTTGACCAATGGGGGCCCCGACAATGGGACCCAGCTCATGTCGACTTGGGCCTACCAGCTTGCCTTCACCAATTTTCAGACCGGTGATGGCGCGGCTGTTGCCGACATGCTGTTCATCTTTTGCATGATCGTTGGGGTCGTCTACATCCGGGCTACGCGACGTGAGGTGGCGATGGCATGACAACGCGCCGCTCGACGAGGTTCATCTGGCAACGGTACGCGCGTCCGATTGTCCTCCCTATCGGTGCCTTGGCGATCACCGGTGTCATGTTGCTCCCCATATACTTCACCGCCGAGAGCTCGCTCGAGCCGACAAGCTCATTCCAAGCGCTTTCGCAGTCCCTCGTGCCGAGCCATTTCGTTCTTAGCAACTATCGAGTTGCCTTCGATGCCGAGTCAGGCAACATAATCACCAGCTTGCTGATCGGCTTGGGAGCCGTTGCTCTTTCGATCGGGGCCGCCCTGCCCGCCGCGTACGGCCTGACAAAACTCGGCTATCTCAAGAACCGTGCCATCGTTTCCGGCGCGATCATGGTGCTCCTAGTAACTCAAATGGTCCCGGGGATATCGCTCAGCCTGGCCTTCTACAAATTGTTCGTGCACCTTCACCTTCTCAACAGCATCGCCGGCCTCATCATCGCCGATTCCACCAACGGCATGCCTTTCGCCACGTTAGTGTTGCGCGCCTTCATGGGTTCTATCCCGGTCGAGCTCTCCGACGCCGCCTACGTCGACGGAGCCTCGGAGTGGCGGACCTTCCGTTCTGTGGTCGCGCCCCTTGCGGTGCCCGCGATCATAACTGCGGGACTGTTCGTGTTCCTTTTCGCCTGGGGCGATTTCCTCTACGCGTACACCTTGACCGCTGGCGGCAATGTGACGCCGCTCACCAAAGGGCTCCTGGACTTCTTCAATAACAACACCGTGGACTGGGGTGGGGTACTTGCTACGGTCGTTCTGGCTGCCATCCCATCGGGCCTCATCCTCGGTTTCGGCCAGAGGTACGTGTTCGGCGGGCTCCGGACCGGCGCGCTCAAGGGTTGACCATCCAAGCCGTACAACCAGAAAGGCTTTATTCATGCTCGATAACAGCGGTCCCGCCATCGAAATTACCCTTGGGCACGAGTGGTTGCGCATCGAGGGCTGGGGGGACGACTCGATCAGGGTCCGCGCAGGGCAGGGGCCGATCATCGAGGACGTGCCAGGTGCCCTCATCACGCCAGCGCCCACGCTAACAAGCAATGCGAACAGTGACGGCGCTGTCCTTGTCAACGGCAAGCTTCGGGCTCTGATCAGTGCGGACGGGATGGTCAGTTTTTGGCGTTCGGACGACGACCGCGAGCTCCTGTCCGAGGAGAAGGCTCACTTCTGGTGGCCGGGGCCGAGGTTCTTTGCAGCAAACGGCAACGGGCACTACCGGATAGAGCAGCGCTTCCGCGCCTACGACGACGAGAAGCTCTTCGGGCTGGGCCAGCACCTTCATGGTCACTTCGACCAAAAGGGCTTGGTTGTCGACCTGGTCCAGCGCAACGCCGAGGTCTCGGTCCCGTTCATGGTATCGAGCAGGGGCTACGGCTTCCTGTGGAACTCCCCGGCGGTGGGCCGCGTCGAGCTGGCCGCTAACGGGACCCGCTGGGTGGCCGACAGCGCCCGCCAGATCGACTACTGGGTCACGGCCGGCGACACACCGGTCGATTTGCTCTCGAATTACGCCGACGTCACGGGCCACAGTCCCGAGCTACCGTCGTGGGCGAGCGGCTTTTGGCAGAGCAAGCTGCGGTACCGTACCCAGGACGAGCTCCTATCGGTGGCCCGCGAGTACCACCGGAGGGGTCTTCCTCTGTCCGTCATTGTGAGCGACTTCTTCCACTGGGAGTACCTCGGGGATTGGAGCTTCGACAACGGTGAATGGCCCGACCCTGTCGCGATGGTCAACGAGCTCGAGTCGATGGGCACCAAGCTCATGGTGTCGGTGTGGCCTTCGTTGAGCCCGTTGTCCCGCAACTACAAGCCGATGGTGGACCGCGGGTTGCTCATCTCGAACGAACAGGGGACCGCCGTGTACTCAGAATGGCCGGAGCGAGGCCTGAGCTCGAGGATCGGCGTTTCCTTCTACGACCCGACCAGCCCGGAGGCTCGCCAGTACATCTGGGACCAAGTCGAAAAGTCGTACTACAAAGCTGGGGTGCGTGTCTTCTGGCTCGACGCCTGCGAGCCGGAGATCAAACCACACCACCCGGCGAGCTTGCGTTACGCCGCCGGGCCTGGGCCGGAGGTTGCCAACCTCTATCCTAGAGAGCATGCCCGCGCCTTTTACGAGGGCATGACGGCGCGAGGGGAGGACGAGGTACTTGTGTTCTGCCGCTCAGCATGGGCGGGCAGCCAGCGGTACGGAGCGGCAGTGTGGTCGGGCGACATACCTTCCACCTTCGAGTCCTTTGGCGTCCAGGTACGGGCCGGGCTCAACATGGCCATGAGCGGCATCCCATGGTGGACGACCGACATCGGGGGTTTCTCGGGCGGGGACCCGGACGACCCGGCCTTCCGGGAACTATTGGTGCGCTGGTTCCAGTACGGCGTGTTCTGCCCGTTGACCCGGCTCCACGGCGACCGCTTGCCCGCCTCGGCGATGGGCGTCGCCATGACCGGCGGCCCCAACGAGGTCTGGTCTTTTGGTGACGACGCATACGAGATATTGAGCGAGTACCTGCACATGCGCGAGCGCCTACGCCCCTACGTCCACGCTCAAGCCAGGCAGGCCAGCGCGACCGGCACCCCGATAATGCGCCCGCTTCTGGTCGAGTTCCCGGCGGACACCGGCTCGTGGGAAGTCGACGACCAGTTCATGTTTGGGCCCGACATTCTCGTGGCCCCAGTGCTCGCGCACGGGGCGAGGGAGAGGGACGTGTACCTCCCCGCCGGGGCGCGTTGGTCCAATGCATGGACAGGCGAAGTCGTCGCTCCGGGTGCCAAAGTCAATGTGCCGGCTCCCTTGCACCAAATCCCGCTCTTTCTTCGGGACGGCGCCGAACCAGGGATCAGAGCCGCCAGCTGAGGGGTACTAGCCCTCCGCTGAACGGGGGAGGACGGTGACCACAGTCTGTGACCCATCGGCACCCACGATCTGCACGGCCAGAGGCAGCACCGGCGGGTCTGAGTCGGTGAGGATCGAGGTAGGGTGCCCGATCGAGTGCCGGAGCACCACTGGATAGCGGCCGTCCCGCCCACCCACACCGACCGAAGCTTCGTCGGCGTGCTCGTCGTACTCGATGTAGGCCAGCGGTACCCGCTCGGCCTCGAACTCGTCGCCGAACTCGACGTCCAGCAGCTCGATGGTGATGTCGTCTCCGGCCCTCGCCACGGTGAGCTCGTCGAGCAACTTGTGCCAGTCTTCTTTGGGGCGCTCGTGGACAATGTCAGAGCGCTTGCTCTTCGGGTGCTTTGCCATAGAGCCATTGTCGCGCCGAGCGAACCAGGGGACTAGCGTCGTGCATTTTCCCGCTCAGGCATGCTTGGCTCGACTTAGGGCCGGCCGCGCTCGGTGGCGCGCGTCACCCCGAGATGCTCGGCGAGCCACGGCCCGGTCACGCTTTCGGGTGCCGTGGCAACCTCGAGCGGCGCTCCCGTGGCTACGATCCTTCCGCCCTCCGGGCCGGCTCCCGGGCCGACGTCGATGATGTAGTCGCATGCGGCCAGCAAATCGAGGTCGTGGTCTATTACCACGATCGTCGCGCCCGCGTCCATCAGTCGGTCGAAGACCTCCGTCAAGGTCGCGACGTCGCGCGGGTGCAGCCCTGTGGTCGGTTCGTCGAAGACGTACAGCGCGCCGCGCTGGCTGCTCCGCAGCCGGGAGGCGATCCGGAGCCGCTGCGATTCCCCGCCTGACAGCGACGGCGTCGGCTCACCTAGGCGGAGGTACCCGAGCCCCACCTCGCGCACCGGCCGCAGCGGGCCGAGGACGCTCGCCTGGTCCGCGAAGTGCTCGAGCGCGTCCTCGACACTCAGGTCCAGCACCTCGGCGATCGTCATCCCGTCGGACTGCACCTCCAGGGTGGCGTCGTTGAAGCGAGCGCCCCGACAGGTCGGGCAGGTGATGGGGATGTCCGGCAGGTACTGGACGTCGAGGTCGATGTGGCCGAGGCCGAAGCATGTCGGGCACTGTCCCTCTTTGGTGTTGAACGAGAAATGCCCCGGTTCCCACCGCCGTCGTCGGGCCGCCGCAGAGCTCGCAAACAGGCGGCGGATCTCGTCGAAAGCTCCCGAGTAGGTCGCGGGCGTCGAGCGGGCGTTCTGGCCGATCGGGGATGCGTCGAGTTCAACCACCTGGCGGACACCGCCGGTGTCGAGGTGGCGGACGTGCGTAGGGAGCGGGGCCCCGCTCAAACGGGCGCGGAGAGCCGGGACGAGGCTGTCGAGGATGAGCGCCGTCTTGCCTGCACCCGAGGGTCCGGCGACCCCGGTCAGGCGGTTCATCGGGAAAGTCGCCCTCACGTTGCGCAGGTTGAAGAGCTCGCCGATCTCGATGTCGGCTCGTGGGCCATCGTGATCGAACGGACGCTGACGACGGGCGACGGAAACCGACCCGGCCAGATAGGGGCCCATCACAGACCTTGGGTTTTGCTCCAGGTCGATCGGGCGGCCCTGCGCTATCAGCACCCCACCATCAACTCCCGCCCCCGGCCCGAGCTCGATCACCCAGTCGGCGGTTCGGATGAGCTCGCGCTCGTGCTCCACGATGACGACGGAGTTCCCGTTCGCGACCAGTTCCTGGATCGTTCGCCGAAGCCCTGCAACGTTGCTCGGGTGCAAGCCCACCGACGGCTCATCGAGCACGTAGAGCATGCCGGTCGTGCTCGCCCGGACGGTCGAAGTGAGCTCGATCCTTTGGCGTTCCCCAGTCGAGAGCGATGAGCCGGTTCGGTCGAGCGTGAGGTAGCCGAGGCCGACGTCGAGCAGCGGTGCGAGCCTTCCGTCGAGCTCGGAAAGCAGACCATCGGTCATGCGAGCGATCTCCACGGGAAGCCCACCCGGGAGCGCGGACGCGAACTCACCGAGCGCAGCGAGACCGAGCGCGCTCACCTGGGCGATGTTGAGACCGCCAAGCAGAGAGGCGAGCGCCTCCGGGCGGAGCCGCGTGCCGCCGCAGACCGAGCAGACGCTCGTGTGGGTGAACCGCTCGCTCAGTTGTCGCGTGCGTGCGTTCTCGCTGCGCAGCGACCGCTCCACCGCGGTGACCGCGTTGTCGTAGTTGACCGTCAGCTGGACGGTTCGACCGGTCCGCCCGGAGCTCAACGTCACCTGGCGCTGGACGGGTGGGCCGTAGAGCACGATGTCGCGCTCGCGCTTGGTGAGAGACCGAAATGGGACGTTCAACCGCACGCCTTGTTCTCCCGCCGCGTACATCGACAGCCGGCGCCCGCCGCTGTGCCACGGCAGGACGGCGCCTTCTTCGATCGTCTTGTCCTGGTCGGGGACCAAAGCTTCGACGTTCACCTCGGAGCGCACGCCGAGGCCCTGACATGCCGGGCATGCGCCGTAGGAGTTGAAGGCGAAGGACTCCGCGCCAGGATGTTCGAACGTCACGCCACAGACGGGGCAGACGATCTCGACGCCGATCGTCGCCGCCGACGGCTCGACGCGGTGACCGTTCGGGCAGACGTGCGAGCCGAGGCGCGACATCATCAGGCGCAGCCCGTTCAGCACCTCCGACATCGTCCCGACAGTGCTGCGTGGCCCGGGGACCGGGGGCCGCTGACGAAGCGCGAGGGCTGCGGGTAGGTGCTCGATCCGGTCGACATCGGGGCGCTGCGCCTGCGCCAGCCGCCGCCTGCTGTAGGTGCTCAGTCCCGTGAGCAGCCGTTGAAGGCCCTCGGCGTAAAGGGTGCCCATGGCCAACGAGGTCTTACCGGATCCCGAAACTCCGACCACCACGACCGTCCGCCACAGCGGGACGTCGACATCGAAGCCCCGGAGGTTGTTGTGACGCGCACCGCGCACCCTGATCGCGTCCGGCAGCTCGCCCGCAGGTGGGAAGTTGACCACTCATCGCCTCGGTGGGTTCGTCGAAAGCACGATCGCCGCCGAGGTTACGCCCGGCGACGGTTGCACCGCACCTCCCGTGGCACTACCCGCGGCGCCGGGCTCCGCGTCCAAGCAGCGCCCATCCCGTGATGCAAACGCCCAGCCCAACGACGATCGCGAACCCGAGCACGGTGTCGGGCGCGCTTGCGCCCTGGTCGAGCGCGACTCCAGCCCCAATCACTGGGACCGAGAGCCCGACGTAAAGCGCGATAAGCAGGTCCGACGTCATCGCGAGGCGGTTTTCGGGCGCGCTCGCCTCGAGCACGATCCCGGTGGTGCCCTTGAACACAGCACCGGCTCCAGCGCCGATCAGCGCACCCCCGATCAGGAAGAGCGCGAGGCTCGGCACAGAAAGGCGCACGGAGACAACCAAAAGGACAAGACCAACGAGCATCGAAGTGGTGCCGACCGCGAGCACGCGCGACGCCTGCAGCTTGGCCGTTACCAGCTGGGAGACCACACCGAAGGAAAACACCAGGCACAAAGTGGCGCCGGACAGCGCGTGGGACGGGTGGTGAAGAGTGGTGGTCAGGATGAGCCCCGACAGGCCTGCGAACAGGCCGTTCGCGGAGAAAGCTGCGAGCGTTCCGGCTGCTGCTGGGACGGGAAGTCTGGCCGATCGCGCACCGGTCGGCCGGTTGGCCGGTGCCCCGTGCGGCGTTGGAGCACCCGTTTCGGGCACGACCCACAGGCCGGCCAGGGCGATCGCGCCTAGCCCGAGCACCACGAGGTAGGGCAACGTCAGCTGCAGCTTGCCCCACTGCGCCAGAAGGCCGGCCATCAAGGGGCCGAGCCCAAGTGCGCCGACGGTTATTGATGTGCCGATCGTCCGGGCTCGGACGATCGAGGCCTTGGGGTCTGCGCGGAGGCGCAGCTCGATCAGGTACGTGATAGCAGTAGCCGCCGCCAGCCCGACCGACGCCCCGGTGATCAGACGCCCGATGAGAAGTCCTGGTAGAGCCTTCCACGCTGCGAGCAACCCGGCCGCAGCCATCATCGTCGCGACGGCGCTGAGCATCACGCCCCGGCGCCCGATACGCGCTGCGATGGAGCGGGCCTCCACCAGCGTCACGATCGTGCCGGCCGCGAAGATCGCGTAGATCACGGTGATCATGAACGCAGAGAGGTGATCTCTAATTCGATAGAGGCCGTAGAGGGGGCTCGGCAACGTAGCAAACGCCATCACGATCAAGAAGGCGTACGCGACGGTCCAAAAGCCGGAGCGGTGCCGGCGTTGCTGAGCGGCGGGCGCCGCGTACGAGCCAACGGTCGTCATCGGCCCCCCCTTTGGAGCCGGACCGCCATGGCGGTCACCACACCTTCATGCCGCCATCGACCACGAGGTCGATGCCTGTCACGTACGAGCTCTCGTCGGAGGCGAGGTACAGAGCAGCGTTCGCAATGTCCTCCGCCTGACCGAACCGACCAAGCAGAGTCCTGTCGCGCATTTGGCGGCCAAACTCTTCGTCTTCCAGCTCTCCTCGAGTCGAATTGGTCTCGATAAAGCCGGGCGAGACCGAGTTGACCCGGATCCCGTGCTCACTTCCCTCCATGGCTAGCTGGCGAGTCATCCCGATGATGGCTGCCTTGTTGGTCGTGTGGGCCAACGACGGGAGGAGCTTGAAGCTGAGGGAGCCGTTCAGCGAGGCCATGTTCAAGACAACGCCGTGGCTTGCCTTCAGGTGGGGCCACGCCGCACGGGTGAGGTAGAAGACGAGGTCGACCTCGTCCCGGCGGGCGGCATCCCAGTCCTCGTCCGTGAACTTCTCGAGCGGGCTGAAGTGGGACTTCGCCGCAAGGTTGAACAGCACGTCGATCCGACCGAACTCGCTCAGGGCGAGATCTACGAGGCGTGCGCACTCCGCAGGATCGCTGATGCGGCTTGGGTGCAGCGAAACCATCTGGCCACCAGCGGCGTGGACCATCTCGACGGTCTCTGCCGCCGGCTCGGCGATCACGTCGCAACCGACGACCGACGCTCCCTCACGGGCAAACGTGAGAGCACTGGCGCGACCCATGCTCCCGCCCGTGCCAGTGATGACACAGACCTTTCCTTCAAGCCGGCCGGACATTTTCAGTGCCCTACCCGGGCGGCCGCGGCGCGCTTCTCGGCCTCCGCAACGCCCACATCGCCTGTCAACTTCGGGGCCTCGGTGAAGTACCAGTAGATGACGTCGAGGGCCGGCTGGGCCAGCGGCCCGGCCCAGTCGCGGAAGAGCTCGGTGACGACTGCAAGCGCCGTGGTCGGAACAGCCCCGGCGTGCGCCAACCGTTGTATGCCTGTGCGGTGCGCGATCTGGGAACGACCCCCGACGGCGTCGGTGACGTACAACACCTCGTACCCGTCCTTCAACGCCTGAACGGACGCGAACGTGAGGCAGATCTCCGTGTGAAGCCCGCCGATGATCAATCGCTTGCGCCCCGTTGCCTCGACGGCCTGGCGAAAGGCCGTGTCCTCGAACGCGTTCATAGACGACCGGTCGATCGGCTCGATGCCGTCGAGCTCGGACAGGACCGACGGGAGGGTGGGCCCGTTGAAGCCGTACCCGACACCCACCGTCGACAGGACGATTGGCATGTTGAATGCCTTTGCCGTCTTGGCCAACAACCGGACGTGCAGCTCAACCAGCTCTGCGCTCGTCTCCGATCGAATCACCTCGAACATCTCGTTCTGATAGTCGATCAGCAGTAAGGCGCACTCATCGGCGGTCCAGACGCCTAATTCCTTTGTCATCATTTGTCCTTATCTCCCTCTCTTATGCTCTGGCCGTCAGTCGGCTGCCGGCTTATTGGTTTGTCGTATTGCGCCGGGTGCGGGGCCTCAGGGGTGGACCTGTGACCCAGCTCCCTGGTCGAGGCGCATGGACTGGAGGATCATGAACGTTGTGCTCCTGGTGAACCCAGGTCACTGTAGTCGAGAGCCCGAGAACTTGCTTGCCAACGCAATCATATGCGGTTTCGATATTCTTGGCGTCGAACGCAGGAGCCTGCCTGAGACGAGAGGAGCCCAGAACGTGGCTAGTGAACCGATCCGTGACCCGGTAACTGACCCTTTGCTCACGCCCCAGAATTGTGCACTCGTGGTCATCGACTACCAGCCGAGCCAGATCCAGGCGGTGGCATCGATCGACCACGATCTGCTGGTACGCAACATCGTGTCGGTGGCGCGTCTCGGCAAGGCCTACGGGCTTCCCATCGTGCTGTCGACCGTGAATGTCGCCGCCAACGGGCAACCCCCGACGGTCCCGGAGCTCAAGGAGGTCCTTTCTGGCTCGGTCGAAATAGACCGCACCCAGATCAACTCCTGGGAGGACATCGATTTCCGTCGGGCCGTCGAGGCGACAGGCCGAAAAAAGCTGGTCATTGCGGCGCTGTGGACAGAGGTGTGCTTGGCCTTCCCCGCCCTGGACGCGCTCCGCGAGGGCTACGAAGTGTTCCCGGTCGTCGATGCAGTGGGCGGGACGTCACCAGAGGCGCACCGGGCGGGGCTAGAGCGGATCGTCCAGGCGGGCGCACAACCCATCGGCTGGGTGTCCCTGGCCTGCGAATTGCAACGCGACTGGGCTCGCACGGGCACCGTCGCCGAAGTGGTGGACATCGTGCTCACTTCTCGGCTCCGCAAAGGGCTTTGAACCGTGCGTCAATCGAACCTGCGCCCTCGCCGGCGTCGCAGCGCGGGCTCTCCGGGCCGGGGACGGGCGGCGCTACGTTCGCGCTCCGGGCCCGCCCGAGGTGTCCTCGAGGTGGGCGGCCACCCCGGCCAAGGCTTTGGCAACTCTCTCGACGGCAGCGGCATCGATGCAGTCCAAGAAGCGCCGCCGAACGCTAGCGAGGTGGACCGGCCATGCCGACTTCAGTTTGGCCATGCCTCGAGGAGTGAGCCGCGCCACGTTGCCCCGTGCGTCAGAGGAGCTTGCCGTCTTCGTCACCAGACCACGCGATTGGAGGTCGTCCACGAGGCGGGTCATCCTGCTCGCCGACAAGTCGGTGGCGCTGGCCAGATCTGCCATCCGCAACTCGCGATTGGGCGCTTCGGAAAGGTGCATGATCGT
>Ga0307477_10003432_pt1 | contig 11818 bp, 12 predicted proteins | sample atmos_gasesECM2C_FD_203316 | JGI IMG/M metagenome (GOLD analysis project Ga0307477, IMG submission 203316) | Hardwood forest soil microbial communities from Morgan-Monroe State Forest, Indiana, United States - atmos_gasesECM2C_515 | ecosystem: Environmental > Terrestrial > Soil > Temperate...
CTCGCCCCCGCACCCCGCGACTCGAGGAGTTGCAGTTCGTCCACGACGAAATCCTTGCGCAGCACCGGGACGCGGACCGCGCGCGCCACCTGCTCCAGGTCCGCGAGGGAGCCGCCGAAGTGCGGCGGCTCGGTGAGGACGGAAATCGCGACGGCCCCACCCCGCTCGTAGGCCGCGGCGTGCCGCACCGGATCGAGCTCCAGGGCAATCGGGCCCGCCGACGGGGAGCGGCGCTTCACCTCGGCGATGACGCCGAGCGTGGTCCCGGCGAGCGCGGCCGCGAACGGCGGTGCCGGGAGCGCCGCCCCGGCCCGCCGCTCGAGCTCGACCGCCTGGGGCCGGAGATCGGCGACGCGGCGCCGGGTGGCGGCGAGAATCGAGTCGAGGGTCGCTTGGGGCATCCTTGCGTTCGGGCGATTTTCGGGTAGATTATCTTCGGTTTATTTTCGGGGAGTGGGTGTGCCGCTTACGCGCCGTCAACGCGAACTGTTCGATTTCATCGCGCAACATATCCAAGGCAAGGGCTACGCGCCGAGCTTCGAGGAGATCGCCCAGCAATTTGGGTTTCAGTCCCTCGCGACCGTGCACGAGCACCTGACGAACCTCGAGCGGAAGGGCTTCATCCGGCGCACGCACAACGAGAGCCGGGCGATCGAGATCGTCCCGCCGAAGGGCCAGACCGGCGCCACCGAGCTCCCGCTCCTCGGCCTCGTCGCGGCGGGGGAGCCGATCGAGGCGATCGCGGGCACCGATACCATCGCCGTCCCCGATGAGCTCGTGCCGCGCCGCGGCCGCAGCTACGTCCTCAAGGTCCGCGGCAGCTCGATGATCGACGAGCAGATTCGAGACGGCGATTTCGTGATCGTCCAGGAGCGCAACCAGGCCGAGAGCGGCCAGATGGTCGTCGCCCTCGTACACGGCAGCGCCGCCACGGTGAAGAAGTTCTACCGCGAGCCCGGAGGCTGGATTCGGCTTCAGCCGGCGAACCCCACCATGGCACCCCTGCGCGTGAATGAGCGCGACATCGTGGTGCAAGGCATCGTCGTCGGCGTCATCCGGAAGTACTAGCGGCGCGCCGTAGCCGATCGAGGGCGGTCGCCGCGAGCCCCTTCCCCACAGCGGCCGTGGCGCGCTCGATTCCCGCCGCGTAGCTGGGCGCGAGACCCGCGACATACACGGCGGCCCCGGCGTTGAGCAACATCGCCGCCCGCCCGGCCACATCGTCCGACCCGCCGCCGCCCCCGCCTACCCCCCGGCCATCCCCGCGAAGCAAGCGCTCAAGGCGGGCCGCGTTCTCGGCCGGTGCTCCACCCCCGAGCGCGCGAGCGTCCTCCACCGCATAGCCGTGCTGCGCGGGATCGATGACCCAGCTCGTCACCCGCCCCTCGCGCACCTCCCACACGTCGGTCACACCCTGCGGTGAGATCTCGTCCATGCCGACCCGTCCGTGCACCACCATCGCGTGCTCGGCACCGAGGCGCAGCAACGCGTCGGCCATCAGCTGTCCACGCGCGCGGTCCGCGACGCCGACCACCTGGCGGCGCACGCCCGCGGGGTTCGCGAGCGGCCCGATCAGGTTCATGATCGACGCCACGCCGAGCTCGCGCCGCACCGGGCCCACATGCTTCATGGCGGGGTGAAAGGCCGGCGCAAACAGGAACGTCACGCACGCCTCGCGCAACACCCGCGCGGCGGCCGCCGCTTCGAGCACGAGCGTCACGCCGAGCGCCTCGAGCACATCCGCCGACCCGCAGCGCGAGGTGAACGACCGGTTGCCGTGCTTCGCGACCGTGGCCCCGGCACCGGCCGCGACCAGGGCGGCTGCGGTCGAGATGTTAAAGGTGCCGACGCTCCCGCCCCCCGTGCCGCAGGTGTCGACGAGATGCGGGCCGTCGGCCTCGACGCGCACCATCGCGACGCGGAGCGCCTGCGCCGCTCCGGCCACTTCTTCCGCGGTCTCGCCTTTCACCCGGAGGCCGATCAAGAGCGCCGCGATCTGCGCAGGGGTCGCCTCGCCCCGCATGATCACCCCGAACACCTCGGCCGTGTGGGCTTCGCTCAGCGACCGGCGGTTGGCGAGGGAGGAAATCGCTTCCTGAAGGGGCGAGGAAGTAGGGGGCATCGTGGTTTTCGGGCTCGCGAAAGGTACCCGCGAAAAACGGCTTTTGTCAAACAACCACAACGGGTTGCGCCGCTTGATTGGCCTCTCCGATTTCCCTATCTTTCGCCCGTGACGAGCCGGCCCTACCTCGCCGTGGTGCACTACGACGGGGCCCGGTTCGTCGGATGGCAGCGCCAGCCGACGGGGCGCACCGTGCAGGCGGAATTCGAGGCGGCCCTGGCTCGCCTCGGCGGCCAGCGGATCCCGGCGGTCGGCGCAGGGCGGACCGATACCGGGGTGCACGCGCTCGGACAGGGCGTGGGCTTCGTGGTCGCGGGGCGGTGGGGGGAGGATCCGGTGGGCCTGCGCCGCGGGCTCAATGCCCTGCTGCCACGCGACATTTGGGTCGAGCGCGTGCATGCCATGCGGCCGGGGTTCCACGCTCGGCGGAGCGCCGTCGCACGCCGCTATCGCTACGTCGTCGGTACCGATGACGCCGCCCGCTCGCCCTTCCGGCGGCCGTACGAATGGGCCCTGGGACGCGCGCTCGACCGAACGCTGCTTACTCACGCGGCTGACGCGCTCGCCGGCGAGCACGATTTCCGTGGTCTCGCGGCGCACGGAGCGGCCAAGCCCCACTATCGCTGCCGCGTGGCGCTTGCCGAGTGGGCGCCACGAGTGGACGGCACGGGGGTGACCTTCACGATCGAGGCCGACCGGTTCGTGCATCGCATGGTGCGCTTTGTCGTGGGCGCGATGGTCGACGTCGCACTCGAGCGGCGGCGGTTGTCGGAGTTCTGCGCCCAGCTCGCGGCGACCGATACCCAGGGGACCGCTCCGCCCGCCCCGCCCCAGGGGCTCTACCTGGTCGCGGTGCGCTATCCCCCCGAGCTGTACGAGGCCACTCCCTGACCTACCACTCTCCGCTCTCTCGGCGCTACGCGTCGCCCGCGATGCAGGCTCTGTGGGGCGAGCGGCGACGGATCGGGCTCTGGCGCCGGCTGTGGCTCGCCCTCCTCGAGGCGGAGCGCGAGCTCGGGCTCGAGATTCCCGAACGGGCGCTTGCCGAGGTGCGCCGACACCTCGACGACGTGGATTTGGACCGCGCGGCCGAGCACGAACGGCGATTGCGCCACGACGTCATGGCCCACATCCACCAGCTCGGTGAGCAAGCGCCCGCGGCGCGCCCGTTCCTCCACCTTGGCGCGACGAGCGCCTACGTGACCGACAACACCGACGTGCTCCTGATGCGCGAGGGCCTGGGCGTTCTCCTCGGACGCCTCGCCGCCGTGCTGGTCGCGCTCGGGCACCTGGCGCGGCGCCACCGCGCGCTCCCCTGCCTCGCCTACACCCATTTCCAACCCGCCCAGCTCACCACCGTCGGCAAGCGCATCACGCTGTGGATGCAGGAGTTCCTGCTCGATGCGGAGGAAGTCCTGCACCGGCTCGACGCGCTCCAATTCCTCGGCGCCAAAGGCGCGACGGGGACGCAGGCGAGCTTCCTCGAACTCTTCGGGGGCGACGACGAGAAGGTGCGGGAGCTCGACGCCCGCATCGCCCGCAAGCTCGGGTTCGCGCGCGTGTTCGCCGTCTCGGGCCAAACCTACCCGCGCAAGCTCGACGCCCAGGTGCTCGCGGCGCTGTCGGGGATCGCCGCGTCGGCCGCCAAGTTCGCCACCGACTTGCGCCTGCTGCAGCACGAAGGGGAGATCCTCGAGCCCTTCGAGAGCGAGCAGGTGGGCTCGAGCGCCATGGCCTTCAAGCGCAACCCGATGCGCGCGGAACGCATGACTAGCCTGGCGCGCTTCGTGATCGAACTCGAAGGAAACGCGTGGCACACCGCCGCGGAGCAATGGCTCGAGCGCACGCTCGACGACAGCGCCAACCGGCGCCTCGTGCTCCCCGAAGCCTTCCTCGCGACCGACGCGATCCTGGTGCTCGCGACCAACGTGGCGGCGGGGCTCGAGGTGCGCGACGCGGTGATCGCGCGACACGTCGCGGCCCAACTGCCGTTTCTTGCGACCGAGCGCCTGTTGATGCGTGGGGTGCAGGCGGGGGGCGACCGCCAACGCCTGCACGAGGTGATCCGCGGGCACGCCCTGACCGTGGCCAACGCCACGGCGGAAACGGGCGCCGCGAACGACCTGCTCGAACGCCTCGCACGCGACCCCGCCTTCAGCGCGCTCCACGTGGCCATCCGCCCGGACGAACTCGACCCCGCAGGCTACGTGGGACGGGCACCGGGCCAGGTGGACGCGTTCCTCGAGGGCGCGGTGCCCGCCGTACTCGCGCGCATCGAGGCCGTGGCCCCCGTCGCGGCGACCGCCGAGGTGAGCGTGTGAGCACGCCCCTCGTGGCGAGCGCGCTGCCCCTGCCGCTCCTGCGGCGCGGCAAGGTGCGGGAGGTCTACGAGGTCGATCGCGAGACCCTGCTCCTCGTCGCAAGCGACCGGGTGAGCGCCTTCGACGTCGTGTTGCGTGAGCCCGTGGCGCACAAGGGCGCGGTGCTCACCCAGCTCTCCGCGTTCTGGTTCGAGCGCCTGGCAGGCGTCATGCCGAGCCATTTCCTCACGGCCGAGGTGGAGGAGATCGTCGGTCGGGTCCCGGCGCTCGCCGAGGCGCGCGACGCCCTGGTGGGCCGCGCGATGCTGTGTCGCCGCACGACGCCCGTCCCCTTCGAGTGCGTGGTGCGCGGGTATCTCGCCGGATCGGCGTGGCGCGAGTACGAGACGTCCGGGACCCTCGCGGGGGAACCGCTCCCCCCGGGGCTGGTCGAGAGTGCGCGCCTCGAGCCCGCCATCTTCTCACCTGCCACGAAGGCCGAGGTGGGGCATGACGAGAATGTCACCTTCGGCGACGTCGCGCGCGCGCTCGGCGTGGGCCTGGCCGAGCGGCTCAAGCGCGCGAGCGTCGCCCTGTACGAGGCCGGTCGCGCCGCCGCCGCTCCGAACGGCATCATCATCGCCGACACAAAATTTGAGTTCGGCACGACCGCCGGCGGCACGCTGCTCGTGATCGACGAGATCCTCACGCCCGACTCGTCGCGCTTCTGGCCCGCCGACCGCTACCAGCCCGGCGCGAGCCAACCAAGCTTCGATAAGCAGCCGCTGCGCGACTATCTCGACGGCCTGAGGCGCGCGGGCGCCTGGAACGGTGAGCCACCGCCACCCCCCCTCCCCGCCGAGGTCGTGGGTGCCACGAGCGCGCGCTACGTCGAGGCGTATCGGCGCCTCACGGGGAAACACCTCGGGGTGGCCCGCTGACCCACACGCCGGGCCGCGCCGGTTGAGGATCGCTCCCGAAGGCTGGCCGTTCATCGTGCCGGGCTGGGCCATCGTGGCGGTGGGCGTCTGGCGGGCGGCGGCGGGGGGCGGACCCGTGATGTGGGGCGGCGCGGCGCTGCTCGCCCTCCTCGGCGTCTGGTTGCTTGTGTTCTTTCGCGACCCGCGGCGCCGCGGACCGCGCGGGGACCGGCTCATCGTGGCCCCGGCGGACGGGAAGATCGTGGGCGTGACGGTCGTTCAGGAGCCGGTCTACCTCAAGGGCGAGGCAACGCGGATTTCGATCTTTATGAACGTCTTCGACGTCCATGTGAACCGCTATCCGGTCTCGGGAGCGATCGAGCTCGTCGAACGGCATCCCGGCCGCTTCCTCCACGCCGCCGCGGAGAAGGCCAGTCTCGACAACGAGCAGACCTCGGTCGGTATCCGCGGGGCCTGCGGGCCCATCCTGGTGCGGCAGATCGCCGGGCTCATCGCGCGGCGCATCGTCACCGACGGGCGCCCGGGGGAGCGCGCGACGCAAGGAGAGCGGATGGGGATGATTCGGTTCGGGTCGCGCGTGGACGTGTTCGTGCCGCGCGCCGCCCGCCCCGCCTGCCGCGTCACGCCGGGCGAGCGGGTCCGCGCCGGCAGTTCGGTGCTGGCGGAGTGCGAGACATGAGAGGCCCGCGGTTCCCCCGCCCGCCGAACATGCGACGCGTGGTCGTCGTGGTCCCGAGCCTGTTCACCCTGTTCAACTTGTTCTTCGGGATCTGGTCCATGGTGCTCGCCACCCGGGGCGACTTCTACCGGGCGAGCTGGTACATCGTCTTCGCCGGGATCCTCGACGCGCTGGACGGGCGCGTGGCGCGCCTCTCGAATACGGGGACGCGCTTCGGCGCGGAGCTCGACAGCCTCGTGGACGTGGTGAGCTTCGGCGTCGCACCCGCGTTCCTCATCTACACGGTGGTGTTCTCGAGCGCGGGACAGGCGGAGTGGATCTTCTGCTTCTTCTACGTCATGGCGGCGGCGATCCGCCTCGCGCGGTTCAACCTGTCGCAAGCCGGCGCCCCGAAGAAGGCCTTCATTGGCCTGCCGTCGCCCGCCGCGGGGATGACGCTCGCGGCCTACTATCCGTTCACGGAAACCGCCGTGTATCAGGGCGCCCTCCGCGGCCTGCCGTGGCACCACCTGCTGCAGCTCCTCATGATCCTCCTCACCATCTTGATGGTCAGTCAGGTGCGCTACGCCACGCTCCCGCGCGCGGGGCTGCGCTCGGGCCGCGGACTCCTCGGACTCGCCACGATCCTGTTGGTCCTCGGCTTCGGGATTCTCGAGCACGATGTGTTCCTGTTTCCGTTGGGGATCGCGTACATGGGCTACGGCGTCCTGCGCGCGTCGCTGCTCGGGCTCCTGAGCGATCCCGAAGACGACGAGGAGGGTGAGATCGCGGGGCCGATCGTCATCACCGACGGCCCACCGCCCCGCGGATTTGTCGATGTGGAGGCAGAGGGGGAGGGGGACGTGGAGGAGAGCGCCGACGACGACGAGGACGAGGAGGAGCCGCGCCGCGGCCGCGCGCCGGGTGGAGGCGCCGCGTGACGGCCTTTCGTGTCGAGGTGCGCGTGATGCCGCGCGGGGCGCTGCTCGACCCGCAAGGCCAAGCCGTCGAGCATGCCCTGCACGCCCTCGGGTTCGGTGACGTGACCCGGGTGCGCGTCGGCAAGCACCTGGTGCTCGATCTCGAGGCCGCGAGCGACGACGAGGCCGCCGCCCGGGCCCGGACGATGTGCGAGCGTCTGCTCGCGAACCCCATCACGGAGGATTTCCAGGTGTCGGTGCGGAGCAGCTGATGCGACGCGTGGCGGTGGTGGTCTTCCCGGGGTCGAACTGCGAGGCGGAGACACTCGCCGCGGCACAGGCGGCGGGCGCGGATGCCTACTTCGTGTGGCATCGCGACACCGACCTCCGGCAGGCCGACGTGGTGATACTCCCCGGCGGCTTCAGCTACGGCGACTACCTGCGCTCCGGGGCGATCGCCCGCTTCTCCCCGGTGATGGCGGCCGTGACGGCGCACGCCCGCGCGGGCGGCGCGGTGCTCGGGATCTGCAACGGGTTCCAAATCCTGTGCGAAGCGGGCTTGCTGCCGGGTGGCCTGATGCGCAATGCCGGGTTGCGCTTCGTGTCCCGGCCGATGCGGGTGCGCGTCGAGGCGACGGACACGCCGTTCACCTGCCAGTACGCGAAGGGCGAGATCCTGGACATCCCGATCGCGCACGGCGACGGGCGCTTCGTCGCGGAGGCACGCACGATGGCCGAGCTGGAAGCGAGCGAGCGCATCGTGTGGCGCTACGTCCTCGACAACCCGACCGGGTCAAACGACGCGATTGCCGGGATCTCGAGCGCCAACCGCAACGTGGTGGGGATCATGCCGCACCCGGAGCGCCGCAGCGCCCCGGTCCTGGGCAGCCCAGATGGCGCCCGCGTCTTCCAATCGATGGAGGCTTGCAATGCGCCGCAGCACGCTGATGATGTGCGCGTTGGTGGTGACCAGCACCTCCGGGTGTGACCGGGTAACGAAACAACTGGCGCCGATCAGCGCGTCCCTCGGCGCGACCGTGGACCGACTCACCGCCATGCTCAAGGCGAAGGTGGAGCTCGCGCGCGAGCGCTTCCTCCACAAGAAGCCGCCGCCCCGGCCAGGCCCCGCCCTCGCCCCCACTCCGGGGCCCGGCGCCGCGGCGACCCCGGGCGCCGCGCCCGCGGGAGGCCCGGGGCCGCACCCGGGCGGGCGGGCAGCGCCGGGGCGTGCGGTCGAGGGCGCTCCCCCCCCACCCCCACCCCCTCCCCCAGTGGCCTCAGGGATCCCGCGGCGCGTGCGTGACGTTCGGTACGTGTCCGAGGACACCGGCACCATCGCGCCCGGCATGACGGAGCGCGACGTGTATTCGCTGTGGGGCAAACCCCTCGATGTGCGCACCATCGGGGAGTTCACCTATCTCTACTTCCCCAACAGCTGCGAGTACAGCTGTGGGATCTTGGACGTAGTCACCCTACAGAACGGCCACGTCGTCGACGCAGTCCTCCGCTGGCCGGGGCACGGCTACAGCGGTCAGTCGAGCTCGCCCGCGGCGCTGTCGCCGCACGGGCGGCCCGGTGGCGACACGCTGCGCAAATCGTCGCCCCCTTGAGGAGGACCATGCCCGACCGACCGAGCAAGAACGAGGAGGAATACTTCGCCCGCCGCGAGGCCGAGCTGCTGCGCCAGCAGCGGGAGGCGGCAGGGCGGAAGAAGGCCGATGCCGAACGCCACTCCCACCGCATGAAGTGCCCGCACTGCGGCTATGACCTCATCCGCGGCACCTGGCACGGGGTCGACGTCGATCAGTGCACCCACTGCCATGGCGTGTGGATCAATGCGACGGACGCGGGGCACCTGCTGAAACACCCCGAACCGGGCATCTTCACGCGGGTGTTTGGCGCCGTGATGCGCGGCGTGTCGGGCGCGAAGGTCCCCGACGAGTGAGCGCGATGCCGTTCCCGGGCGACCCGCCCGTCACCCCGGCCCTCGCCCGCGCCCATAACCTCACCGCCGCTGAGTACGCCCGCATCGAGGCGTTGCTCGGCCACCCCCCGACCTACGCCGAACTCGGCATCTTCTCCGCCCTCTGGAGCGAGCACTGCTCCTACAAGCACTCGAAACGCATCCTCGGCCTCCTGCCGACCACCGGGCCCCAGGTGGTCCAGGGCCCCGGGGAGAACGCGGGCGTCCTGCGGCTCCCCGAGGGTTGGGCGGTCGCCTTCAAGATCGAGTCGCACAACCATCCCTCGGCGGTCGAGCCCTACCAGGGCGCCGCGACCGGGGTGGGCGGGATCCTGCGCGATGTCTTCACGATGGGGGCCCGGCCGATCGCGTTGCTCAACAGTCTACGGTTCGGCGACCTCGCCGATCCGCGCAACCGCTATCTGTGCGCGGGCGTCGTGCGCGGCATCGGCGACTACGGCAATTGCGTCGGCGTCCCGACGGTGGCGGGCGAAGTGGATTTCGGCCCGTCCTACGCGGGCAACCCGCTCGTCAACGCGATGTGCGTGGGCTTGGTGCGCGAAGCGGACGTGACCACGGCCGCGGCCCAGGGCGTGGGGAACGTGCTGGTCGTCGTGGGGTCGCGGACAGGGCGGGATGGCATCCACGGCGCCGCGTTCGCCTCCGAGGAGCTGACCCGGGACAGCGAGCGCCGGCGCCCGCAGGTCCAAGTGGGAGATCCGTTCACCGAGAAGCTGCTGCTCGAGGCCAGTCTCGAGCTGATCGCCTCCGGACACATCGTCGCGATCCAGGACATGGGCGCCGCGGGCCTCACGTCCTCGTCGGCGGAGATGGCGGCGCGCGGCGGCGTGGGGGTCGAACTCGACCTGGCCCGCGTGCCGACGCGTGAGCCCGGGATGACGCCCTACGAGATTCTGCTCTCCGAGTCCCAGGAGCGCATGCTGGTCGTGGCGAGGGCGGAGCATCTCGCGGACGTCATGGCTATCGCCACGAAGTGGGAGCTCACGGCGACGCCCATTGGGCGCGTCACCGCCGACGGGATATATCGCGCCACCTGGGGCGACCACGTGGTGGCCGAAATCCCGGCCGGACGGCTCATCGACGACTGCCCGATCTACGAGCCGCCGCCGGACGAGCACGCCCTCGCCGCCCCGACACCCGCGGCGCCGCCCCGGGCACGCGCGCTCGCGCCCCCAGGCGACCTCTTGCTCCAACTCCTCGACTTACCCGCGGTCGCCTCGAAGCGCTGGGTCTATGAGCAGTACGACTCGACCGTTCGCGCGGCCACGGTCCTGGGCCCCGGGGGCGACGCGGCGGTGCTCGCCGTGCCCGAGGCGAGCTTCGGGCTCGCCGTGAGCGTTGCGGGGAACAGCCGCTACGTCCTCCTCGATCCCTACGAGGGCGGGAAGGCCGCGGTCGCCGAGGCCGCCCGCAACATCGCCTGCACCGGCGCGCGGCCACTCGGCGTGACCGACTGTCTGAACTTCGGCAACCCCGAGCGCCCCGCCGTCTTCCGCCAGTTCCGCGAGGCCGTTCGCGGCATCGCGGACGCGTGTCGGGCGCTCGGCACGCCGGTGACGGGCGGGAACGTGTCGTTCTACAATGAGAGCCCGAGCGGCGCCGTGGCGCCAACACCCGTGATCGGGATGGTGGGCTTGCTCACCGGCGTCGAGCGCGCCGTGCCGGCGCATGCCTCGCGGCCGGGGGATGTCGTGCTGGTCCTGGGCGAGACGCGCGGCGAACTCGGGGGCTCGGCTCTCGAAGAGCTGCTCGGCGAGGTGCCTACGGGAGCGCCGCCCGCGGTCGATCTCGCGCGCGAGCGCCGGCTCGTCGACTACCTCGTCACGGGCGCCGAGCGCGGCATGTTCCGCTCCGCTCACGATTGCTCGCAGGGCGGTCTCGGCGTGGCGCTCGCCGAAGTGGCGATGGGCGGTCCCTACGAGGCCGGGGTTGGCCTCGACCTTGAGTTGTCCGATGCCCGGCTCGGCGCCACGGAGCTGCTCTTCAGTGAGTCCCATGGCCGGGCCGTCGTGACGTGCGCTCCGGACCGCACGGCCGCCGCGCTCGCGCTCGCCCGGGAGCTGGGGATCGCGGTCGAGCGCGCCGGCGTGGTGGGCCGGCCGGGTGGTGCCCTGCGCCTCAAACTCGGCGATGCCGTGCTTGAGCACCCCGTGGCCCGCCTGCGTGAGGTATATTTCAACGCTCTTCCCCGACGCATGGGAGACTGATAGCACGCATGTGTGGCATCATCGGTGTCTCGGGCGTTCCCGACGCGGCGCGCCAAGTCTATCTCGGGCTCTACAGCCTGCAGCACCGGGGCCAAGAGTCGGCGGGGATGGTGGCGATCGACGGCGCGGGAGCGGCGCGCGCACATCGGGGCATGGGCCTCGTCTCCGATATCTTCAGCGAGTCGGTGATCGCGAACCTGCCAGGCGACGTGGCGATCGGGCACACGCGCTACTCCACGGCTGGCACGTCCGTGCTCGCGAACGCCCAGCCGATGCTCGCGGGATACCGCGAGGGCCCCCTCGGCCTGGCCCACAACGGCAACCTCACGAACGCGGTCCAACTGCGCTCGGACCTCGTCGCCAAGGGCTCGATCTTCCAAAGCTCGTCGGATAGCGAAGTGCTGGTGCATCTGATCGCCCGCTCCGAGGCACGCGAGCCCGAAGATCAGCTGCTCGACGCCCTGGAACGCGTGGAGGGCGCTTACTCGCTCGTGGTCACGATCGGCCGCACCCTGTACGCCATCGTCGACCCGCGGGGGTTTCGCCCCCTCGTGCTCGGGCGCCTCGGGAGCGGCTGGGTCGTGGCCTCCGAGACCTGCGCGCTCGACATCCTGGGCGCGACGCCGTACCGGGAGCTCGCGCCGGGGAGCGTCGTGCGGATTCAGGGGAGCGATTTGGACGACCTG
>Ga0307477_10003434_pt1 | contig 11816 bp, 10 predicted proteins | sample atmos_gasesECM2C_FD_203316 | JGI IMG/M metagenome (GOLD analysis project Ga0307477, IMG submission 203316) | Hardwood forest soil microbial communities from Morgan-Monroe State Forest, Indiana, United States - atmos_gasesECM2C_515 | ecosystem: Environmental > Terrestrial > Soil > Temperate...
ACAATCCTGCTCCATGGGGCGGGCTGGACGGCAAGAAAAACTCCGGCCACAGGAAAAGTGTTTTTTCCTTGACTCCCTTTATGGAACTTACCAGGCAAGTGGTGTTAGACTGCCAACCGTTGTGGCTATCCGCAAACATTTCAAAAATCTACCGTGGGCATTGCCAGCGATAGTGTTCCTCTTTGATTTTGCGGACATGCAATGGATGTTCAGCCATGAACCGGGCCTGAGTTACGAAGTTGTAAGGCGGTTTCAGCTCGTGCTTCTCCCCGGAACGCTGTTTTTCAGTCCCGTACCTGCAATCTTATTTAATTGTGGTCTCGCGGCTCTCGTCGGAACGATTGTATTCTTTGTCGCTAAGCGTAAATCTCGATAAACTCGCCAATCGAAAAACTACGACTCAATGTCCGGTAATCCGACTAATCTGGCAAGTTAAATTCATTGGGGAGAAAAATGCGCCGCAGCGTTGGGCGATGCGTCCGGTGCTGGAGGCGGAGCGCGGGCAGAAATGGAATCACTTCGAGCCTAACGTGGATTAACTAATTCCATGAGTACCGCAGGCGGACAAATTTGGGATATCATCCGGGCCGTTAGTGAGGTAGCAACAGTGCATTTAAAAACGTTAAGCTTTGTGATTGGTGTGATGTTGTGCGTCTCACAACCTTCGATAGTGCAGTCTGATTCGTGTCGGACCCGTACCGTCCCGGTTAATGTATTGACCGAAAAAGGCGAGATAGTGTCCGAGATTCGTCCGGAAAGCTTCCGGGCTTCGTTTGACCACAAACCGGTCCGAATCCTGTCGGTTATACCAAATCAGATGCCGACGCGTTTAATGATCATGCTCGATGCGAGCGGCAGTATGACGCACGGCTTTCGCCGTTATGTCGGGGTAGCAGTCGCGCTAGTTGAGTCGATGCCACCGGAATCTCTGATCGGACTTGTCGTGTTTTCAGAGAAGATTAAAGAAATAGTTCCCCTAACAAATGATCGTGAGAAGCTGAACGACGAATTGACGCGTTTGCAGGGCGGTGACCATGCTCCACGGGGCCACACCGCGCTTTGGGACGCGCTGCTTGCTGTGGCCTCGTCGCAATTCGAAATTCCGCAGAATGGTGATGCCATCTACGCAATTACAGATGGGCAAGACAATTCGAGTAAGATGACCGTGAGCAATCTTGAACGAGTATTGCTGCAAAAACAGTTGAGACTATTCCTGTTCATTTATATGGATCCGAAAACGGCACCGATGGAACTCCAAATGGAGTTTGCGTCGGACATACGAGAACTCGCTGTCAAGACAGGCGGCTACGGAGTCGCTCTCTCCACGGACATTCCGTATATTCCCCCCGGGGAAAACAAAACGCTTCGAGTCCAGTTTCAGCATATTTTTGCATTCGACCTGCTGAAGGTGGAATTGCCAGAGCGGTTTGAAAAGAATAGGGATTGGAATCTGGAGCCCCGTGGTGAAATCCGACACGACTTTATTACTTACCCGCACAAGTTAGCGGCCTGCCCCAGCGCTGCAACGCGCTAATTCAAGCGCCGCTTTGGATTGCTCTCTTACCGGACATTTCCGGTTATCCGACTAATCAGCTAAGGTCTTCGGTGCAGAATGTTTATTTTGGTCGGCATGCGTCAATGATGCGTTGTGCTAGCTGCCATTCAATTACAAGAACAATGCCAGCATACCCATATAGCATGCGTGGCATACGGTTCATCTCGGGGATGCTCAGATTGAGCCATACAAGCCCGGCTATCACCAATGCGTGCAGAATAACTATTGCAATCATTGGTTTCCAGAACCAGCTCGCACCCAGTGGAGAGTACTCTGGAACCAGCAGAAGGCCAAAGAAGCATGCCGTGAGCATGTAACCGAGCATCGCAGCGTGCGCCCAGTTAGAACTTAGAAAAAACAAGAACGGTACAGCACCACACAGAATCAACACCAAGCGTATTGTGTCCCGTCGGTCGGCTATCTTTTCAGATGCGTCTAATCTTGCCAGCTTTTCTTGATTGTCTCGTCGGTGTTTTTCGCTCATAACCTTCACAGCGATGCCTCCGTGCCGATTCGGTCATTTGAGACCATGCTAACCTAAGTGGGCACAATTCTCCACGCCAACCCCTGATTAACGCGCAAACCGTACAAGTGGAATCCCGGCCAAAACCACTTCTCCGATTATCCGACTAATCGGGAGTTGAGACAGGTCTGTTGAAGTTGAGCTAGTATCTAGCTGTGCGTGCGCAGACAGGAGTCTCCGAGTGACTCTCACCGAGGGCATGAGAACATTTGTTTGCGGGAGTATTCTCCTGGGTGCTTGTGGCGTGCTCGCGCAGATGCCGGCGTCTCTTCCGGAACTACCATCTCCGACGAGGATTCTGCAAGACGAGAAGAAATTTAACGCAACGACGCTAGGGCCCGGCAATCGCTTCACTGTTCGACAGACGCCCCCGGATTTTCAGTTAGATTCTTTCAACTTCAGCCCAGATGGTACTTGGACGTTTATGAGTTGGGCTTCGGGTAGGCTCGAAGTCCGAGAAACCCAAACTGGGAAGCGGATTGCTCAGTTCAAGCCGATGTCCGGACCTGTGTTCGAGGCGGACTACAACGAGCAAACCAAGCAACTGCTAGTGACTGGCCAGCACGGTGTGATCCGGCTTGTAGATCCTCACTCAGGCAAGGTATTGCGAGAGATTCACACCGAGGTTGGAAAATTCAAGTATGACCTCCAGAAAGTGGTGATCGCCCATGACGGCAGCTGGCTTGCCTATGTCAATCAGGACAATGGGAAAGTACTTGATCTAAAAAGCGAACCGCCAAGGAGTCTAGCTGATTTGGGAAACGCGTACGATCTTGCCCTGACGCGCGATGGGTCGGAACTCTGGTTAATTAATCGAGAAAAGATCTTTGGCTTGACGACAGGGACATGGAATACGATTGCTACAGCTCCGCTGCTTGACCAGGTACGACCTGACGGCACGCCCACACTCGCTGTAGCTTCCGTTGATCAGAGTGCTGTAGCTTTTCTTCCTTCCCAAAGCGGCCTCTTGCGCTATGAGCTGAACACAATGACAGGCCGTAAGGTGACTTCAAACCCGACCTATTGGGTCGCTCTAGATGCTTCCAGCAACGAAGTTCTCGTAAATGAGCGGCAATCGCTCAGCTTGTATGGGGCAGATGGCTCGTTACATTGCCAATGGAAACAACATCCGGCTCAGAGCCTGAGAGTTAGCCAAAATGGAGAATGGCTGGGGAGCCTAGATTTCGGCAAAGTTGAGCTCTGGTCACTGGATTCTCTTGTGAGCTCCTGCCCGGGCCGCAAGCGTTAGTGGTGGAGTGGCTCTCGTTCCTCAACTCGTTGAAAAGCACCCTTGGCTTCGATAAGTCCTGATTAACACGCTAACCGGTAAAGTGGATTTCCCTAGTTTCCGGTAATCCGACTACACGGGAGTTGAGAACAGAAATCCACCACGTCTCTTGGCGGTGGTGATTTTTCGCTAAAGGCGATTACGAACCGCGAGCAAGAAGTATCCCAACACAGCACCTAGTGAGCCGTAAGCTGCTGCGTTCAAGGGAGCGAGCATTAACAACACTGATCCAAGCGAAGGATCAACAGTGATCGTCAGCACACAGGCGGGACAAAGCAAATAAGCTAACTGCGGGGTCGCGTGCCAACTAGGGGGAATAAGATCGAGTCCAACCGTTAACAGATATGAAAGCGCTGCGAAGCACCCAAGCAGCTTGATGGGTAGGGACGAGCGCTCTTGCGTGCCCGGGCCGATTTTGCACGCGCTCTCTAACCATGAATTCGGGACCAGCGCGATGAACACCGTAAGTCCGCCGACAACAAGCAAGACCGCGGAGAAGATACGCCATTTGACGTGGAAGTCAGGAATAAGCACTTGCGCGAATTCAAACACTCTACTCAAAAGAATAGATATCATTCCGCAAACGAATAATGCAACGCGGGGAAATAATCTGGTCAGGGCGGTCGCCATGGCGCGAATCTTAACAGCAATCTGGGCCGCTGGACCGGAGGGAAATCTGGCCGGGGTTTGACGGCTAAGTCCTGAGTAACGCGCTTACCGGAAAAGTGGGTACTGGGATCAATTCGGCCCGGTTAAACGACGCTTGGCATAACGGGTACAGCAGAACGCCACGATAGTGGCAGAGGCCACCAGGATTATTACTTCCCGCCAGAAGGATTCCAGATGTGACACGAACGCAGCGCCGATGGAGACTTGTACATCATTGGGAAAACTCCAAGCAGCCCAAGCGCCGCCTAACAGCACACCTGCGGTCGCTCCGCAGGCGAGAGCGATTACGCGAAGCCCAAACATCGCAGACACGCCGCCACATGCCGCCGCAACCACGATGGCAAGAAACCGCCATTGGTCGATGCTCAGATAGCGGAGGACTGGTGTGACGAGCCAATACCGATACAGAATCCCAATTATGAGGGTGGTGAGCGACGTACCCAAGATTTCCCGTCTGTGTAGGGGCAAGAGGAATTAGACACCGACGCCGAGATTTTTACCTAAGTCCTGGTAAACGCGCTTACCGTCCATCTCTAACAATGCTGACTCTGTCAAGCTCGTTTTGAGCTTTTTCTGAGCAGACTTCTCCACTCGCTCCGAAGAGTGGTGTTGTTCGTTTCCTTTGACCCTCTGCATCGACGACCACGGCTCGCTCGTAATCTAACGGTTCGACCCAACCATCTCTCCGATCAAAACTTCGACCATGATTACTAGTTCAAACTCCCTTTTCAGGGAGCGGGATGCCCAATCATGTCGACGACGTCCTACTTCACGCCATGGACGGTTCCGAGCTTTCCCGCGTTCGAACCGAATTCAACCAACTGCGCATATTGCCAATTGTTTCGCCACATCCAGTACAACCGAACCGCGAGTTTTCTGGCCATGGCCACTTTGGCAATTCTTTTCTGGCGGCGCATCATCAGGTGCACATACCGACGTCGCCAGTCTGGGTTACACCGTGCGGCTGCTTGCGCCGCTTCTCCCAGCAAATAGCGCAACAACGCGTTGCCTTGCTTGGTGATATGTCCCAGCCGTTGATGGCCGGCACTGGAGTCCTCACTGGGAATGAGCCCCGTGTAGCTGCCGATCTTCTTGCCACAAGGAAACCGATCGGGTGTCCCGATGACCAGCACATAGGCTAGCCCCGTGATGGGTCCCACACCAGGATGCGTCATCAACCGCACCGCCTCGGGCCGTTGCTGGGCTTCTCGCTCGACCGCTGCCGTTAACTCCGCAATCTTTGGATCCAGCTGGTCCAGCAGCTCCAGTAACTCTTTTCGGCGTCGACTGGCCCAAGGAGCGAGCGGAAGCTTTTCTAGCAGTGCTCGTCCCTTTTCGCTGAACAGCTTTTTCTTCCAGCGATAGCCTTCGTTCATGGCTACGGCCTGCAGCTGATTCATGATTCGTGTCCGCATCTGCACCAGCCGATGCCGATGCCAAAGCAGTTGCCGCAGATCCCGATTCTCCGGATTCGGTGTCCAGATTCGAGGAAAGCGATTTTCCAGAAGCAACCTCAACAGCAGGCGGCCATCCTCGCGGTCGGTTTTCTGCTTCCGGCCTCGCTGTCTCTGGATCTCCGCCGGATCTCCAATCCACAACTCGAAACCCAGCTCTGCCAGTAACCGCTCGAACCAACGAGAATGCCCGGTGGCCTCCATCCCCACGCGTACGTTCGCTCCTCGCTGCTTTAGCTCCCTGTAGAACCGCTCGACTTCGCCCTCGCTGTGATTTAATTGCCGATCTCCGCACTCACCAGTTTCCTGATCCAAAAAAGAGATTTGCTGAAAGCTCGGGTGATAATCTACGCCTATAATCAACATGTCTGGCTCCTTTCTCCCGAGCCTTGGTCGTCGAACAACCACAGTCTACTCGGGTCGAGGGAGCCAGCAACCTGGCGTAATCCCAAGGTAAGCGTGGTCCACAACGCGTCCCTTATAAATGACCGAAACGATTCAGTCCGGGAACCTTGTGTCGCAAGACTGCCGGGCGTAAAGTAGGTGGATTCAAAACTGGAACGAAGGGTCCGGATTGATGCTGTCGGTCAGAACCGATGCTGCGGCGAAACGCCTTTTCCTCCATCTGTTGATATTCTCGATGGCGTCGCTCGCATTGGCTCAGCAGAACAACAATGTAACGAAATCCGGTGCGTGGTCCGGGGTGCTTGTGTCCAGCGCCTGCAACGCCGACGAAGCGTTCAATGAATCTCCTGAGTGCGCCAGGAACGTGCCCGGTGCCAAGCTGGCGCTCTATGACGACACGAGCCGGGTCATGTACGGCCTTGACCCGCAAGAGAAGGTCGCCGCGCACTTGGGCGATACGGTGACCATCCGGGGAACACTCGATGGCGATACCATACAGTGGACTTCGATCGAGTTGATGTCCATCGGACTCGCGGTCGGGCAAAAGGCTCCTGCTTTTTCCGTTCGCGATCAATTTGGCCGGACACAAACTCTCGATACGTTGAGGGGCGCGAGCGGAACCGTTCTCCTCTTTTTCCGCTCCGCAGACTGGTGACCGTTCTGTAAAGGGCAGCTGGTCCAGCTGCAAAGTGCAATTCCACGATTCGAAAAGCAAGGGGTCAAGCTGGCAGCTATCAGCTACGACTCTGAAGAAATCCTGAAGTTCTTTGCGGACCGGCACAAGATTGAGTACCCGCTGCTCGGGGACCCCGAATCGAGGATCATCAAGGCATATAGCGTCTTCAATGAGGAGGCGACCGGGATGCAGAAGGGCTTTGCGCGCCCTGGCTATTTCTACATCGATTCGAAAGGCATCATTGAAGAAAAATTCTTCGAAGCAAAATACCGCGAGCGGCTTACGGGAAACAGTATAGTTGCCAAACTTTTCCCGGAATTAGGCCAGGAAGTGAGCGAAACAGTCGAAGCCCCGCACCTCCAACTCGCCCTCGAGCAATCCGATCGCACCGGCGTTCCCGGGACTCGCATCACGCTAGCTGCCGAAGTGCGGTTGCCTGCGGATGTACACGTGTATGCACCGGGCGCTCAGGGTTATAAGCCGATAACGCTGGTGATCGACCCGATATCGGAAGTGCAGTTGAAGCCAGCGCTGTACCCGCAATCCAAGACGCTCCTCTTGCCTGTAATCAATGAGCGAGTACCTGTCTTCGAGGGAACTTTCCGAATCAGCCAGGATATAAAAGTGAACTCCGGCATGGAGTTTGCCGCTTCGCTCGGAAAGGATGGGAAAACGTTCACGATCACTGGAAAGCTGGATTATCAGGCTTGCGACAAAACCGAGTGCTATAGGCCCACATCCGTTCCGGTGAAATGGCAACTGCAAGTGTTTCCCCTCGATCGAACCCGAGCCCCCGTGGACATTCGGCATAAATAAGCAGGCGACTTAGAAATCCGAAACTATCCCCCGATTGCTCCCGGTTGACGGGCTACTCTTACCTAATCCGGTTAAGAAAGAGTTGCCGACCATCCGCGAGCTGGGCGGGTCGCTCTCCCTAGCGGTGTCCTCCCTGATAGCCCTGCCCGCGTAGCGGTCGTCCCGGGCGCTCCTCGGTAACGGTGCCATCCCAAAGCACCGGGTGGCCATTCACAAACACGTACTTCACGCCCACCGAGTAATGCATCGGATCCTCGAACGTGGCGACGTCCTTGATCGCATGCGGATCAAATACCGTCACATCAGCGAACATCCCCGGCCTAAGAACGCCGCGGTCCATCAACCCCACGCGGCTCGCCGCAAGCGAGGTCATCTTGCGTACCGCCTCCTCCAACCGCATGGTTTGCTCTTCGCGCACGTACATCCCCAGCACGCGCGGAAACGTCCCAAACGCCCGCGGATGCGCCCGCGATTTGCTCAGTGGACCGTCTTCGGCATGCTCTTCGGAGTCTGAACCGAACGTCACGATGGGGCTGGAGACCGCGGTGCGCACATCTCCTTCATCCATGATCGACATCACCTGCCCCGTGTGGCCGCGATCCGCGATCGCAATGTCCATCGCCGCATCCTTGGGATCCGTGCCCATCTGCTTTCCGATCTCTTCCAACGTCATGCCCTCGTACTTCCGCAGCGCGGGATTCATGATTCCCACGAGCATGATGCCCGCCCCGCCGCCCGCCCCGCGCCATTCGTTCTCCCAGGTCAGGCTGGGCTCATCCATTTCTTTCTTGATGCGCTCCCGCGTAGTGGGGTCCTTTAGGTGCGCCATCATCTGTTCCGTCCCGCCTTCCAAAACCCACGGTGGAAACGAGGAAATCAGATAGTTGTTCGCACGCGTGTACGGATAGACGCTCGCCGCAACGTCGATCCCCCGTGCGCGCGCCGCCTCGATGCGGTGCAAGACTTCGGGCATCTTGCCGAAGTTCTCGTGATACGCCGTTTTCAGGTGCCAGATCGTTGCGGAAATCTTCGCGCTCTCAGAAATGGCAAACACTTCATCCATCGACGTGAAAATCGCGTCCGTCTCGGACCGCTGGTGCGTGAAGTACACGCCGCCGTACTGCCGCGCCACCTTCGCCAGCTCCACAATTTCGTCCGTCGAGGCAAACGTGTCCGGCACGTATTCCAGTGCCGTGCTGATGCCGAACGCCCCGTCCTTCATCGCGTCGCGAACCAGCCCGCGCATCTGCTCGAGCTCTGCCGCGGATGCCGGCCGGTTCACCGATCCCATCACGTAGTTACGCACGCCGCCCGCGCCGACAAACGTCCCCAGGTTGATCGTCGACTTGGTTCGCGTGAAGTGCTGGAAATACTCGCCCAGCGTCGCCCAATCCAGGGTCACGCCAAATTCGCGCGCCGCGTCTTCATTCGCGTAAAAGTCCGCCTGCTTCTTTAAGTGGTCATTCAGCGGAGCGATGGACGTTCCTTCGCCGGTGATTTCCGTCGTCACACCTTGTGTGATCTTGCTGGCCGCGCGATTGTCCACCAGCACATTGAATTCCGACTGCCCCTGCACATCAATGAACCCCGGCGCAACAACCAGCCCTTTCACAGCCACACGCTTTTTCGCAGACGCCCCGCTCAAGTCGCCGATCGCGGCAATCCGGTCGCCGCTAATCCCCACGTCGCCCGCAACCCACGGCGCGCCCGTGCCGTCGACGATGTGCGCATCCGACAAAATAAAATCAAATTCTTCGTGCTGCGCCGGAGCATGCCCGGCAAGCAGCAAGACAGCGAACAAACCCGCAAGCAGCGAAACGCCAAGTTTCCATTTCAAGGTGCACCTCGAGAAATGCGAAGCCGAGGATAATACACTGGCCACGTGGCGGCCACAGGCTTTGGTTTCCGAGGAGGAGGAAGAAGAAGTGATGCGCGGGTTCTAGGAAGCAACCCAAAGGTTGCAACAGAATGGACGTTTTGTTGCGTTTTTCTTGATCGAAGCACTAAAAGCCAAGGAGTTAACACGATTAAACGAACCTATTCTCGCAGCGTAACATTGCATTTTCCGTATCGGTACAAATTCATTTTCGTCTGTCGATCACTCCATCGAGGCTAAGCGGACGCACGAGCTTCAAACGTCCGCCTGACCGCGAGCGCGCTCATTTCTCTTCGATGGGTTGACAAGTATCAAGTCGGGAGCTTGGAAGCATTCAAACTCACGCTCGCCTCTGTGCGCCTCCTAAACTGATCGTAAGCGATGACGCTATGGATTCCATAAACACCGCGCGGCCATTTAAGAGTGGCGGTAAATTTGCCGTTGGCCCCAACAAATATTACCCCAAGCTCTTGGCCGCTTGTGTTATCGATATAGAACAAATAGCGTCCTGGAGCGAAATTCTCACCGCGTAACGTGAAGGGATATGTCTCCTGGATACCCGGATTCTGCCACACGACATTTGTAGCTGGGTCGATAACCTGGAGGGTCGGCTGAAGATTTTGGTTCGGGGCGAGAACGGTGATGCTGGTCTCCGCTACGTTTGTGCCCGCTAGTTGAGCCCAGAGGCGATGCACACCCGGGGGCACCTCGGCGGGCACAGTAATCGTGCTCGAGAAAGACGATGCACCTAGCGTCGCGCTTCCAACAACGTGGCTTAGCCCTGGAGTATCCTTTGACGGATAGTCCAACAAAAGATCCACCCGGTTGGTAGGTTGGGATGTGATGTTGAGCAAATTGCTCCAACCCGTGCAGGTAAACATATCGCATTCACGGACCTGAAATTGGTAGTTCGCACCCGGACTTAGGTTTGTAGCAACATACCTATTATTGTTGTAGATTGCATTTTGGGATGCTTGCCGACTCACTGAGATTGTCGGCTGCGTCTGCCCATTAATCCCCCACATGATGTCGGACGAAAGGGGCCTACCCGTCGTGGCATCGTTCCAGTTTAGGCCAATCTGAGTATCTAGGTTTGCAGGAAAGTAGGATCCATAGGCAGTGAACTGCGCGCCCGCTCTCACCTGAGATTGACCCGTGGCGAGCATTGGATGAAGAAAACTATGCCCGGCGAGAGTTGAATCGCTAACGAGCACTGGGGCAGGATCGATCGGATGAACTAGCTGCAATTTGGCCGTACGGCTATTAGGATCCACGATGGGGACGCAGCTAAGAAAGCCGGCCTGAACAGCCACTGAGGATACAGAGTTTAGAAGAGAGGTGAGCTGGCCGAGATCGGGCGGCTGAGTTCCCGTGGAGTCCACGCTGCCCTCCGCGGCCTGGAAGACAGCAATGGGTTCGTCACTGATGAAACTCGTAAAACTGTCCCAGGCCTCGGCGGCTGCGGCCGCAACGTTTGCGGCACTAATGTTGGCATCTGCGGCAGTGGCCGTCGCCCTAGGCGAAAGCCAATTTGGGAAGACTCCCCAATATTCAAAATCGATGATAATCATGAGTTCTGCATCGAAAGTAACTCGCCAAGTGGCCACGTCGGCCACCCCTGTGTTGAAGGTAAAGTCTGCTCCCTGCAGCCAGTAACTCAGGATCAGAGTGGGGCCCCTTGCACCAGCGAGCCCCGAAGGATTTGCCCTTAAAGCAATTGCCCGCATGGAACCGGTGGCAGGAATGCTGCCGCTGATATTCGAAGCATCATACCCCTTTTTCTTGGCGGCTTTCTGGATCTGGGCTATAGCCTTGTCCGTTGCCCGATCACGCATAGTCTTACCGTTCGCATCAAGGGCTCCACTCCAAAGTTGATCGAAAATCCGGTTGAGCGGAGTGGTCAGAAACTGTTGAGCGTTTTGCGGGAGCATAGTTATCGGGAGCGGATGGTCGCTCTGGGAATTGGCGCCCTTGTTTTCAAAAAATAGGCTGATCTGGGCAGGGCTACCGGTAATATCCGTAACCACCCTTCCGTTTCCAGCATAGTTGTAAATGTAGCCACCCTGCGCAACCAGCCGGACCGGGAACGTCAGCACAACGAATGCGAAGATAGAAACCAACCGTGCGGCTCTAGATTTCATGACTCCTCCGTCAGGAGCAGTTTAGGGAGAATTGAATTGTCGATGCGAACTAGATAGCCATCAGAACTTGTCGTAAGGGAGGTATGCCCGAGCCGATCCCCCAAATGGGCTGGAGGTGCTCAGATTGAAAAATAGTTTTTGATCGGCCGTTCATCCCCCGCACAGAGAGACGCACGACGCCGACAGGTTCGTTCGGATTGGCCGACTAGTCTAGCTGATCAGAGGTCAGACGCCTTGACACTTCGCAGTGTTTAAGACGGCAGCACATGCCAAGACTAATGAGCGCCATCTTGCTTCCGTAACGGTAAAGAGTCAAGAATTAAGTATAAGAGTGTCGCCGCAAAATGAGAATGTCCGGTTTGTGCAAAGTAGAAATGTCCGCTTTCATGGATGGCCGAGGCCCCCATGGAAAC
>Ga0307477_10003435_pt1 | contig 11815 bp, 8 predicted proteins | sample atmos_gasesECM2C_FD_203316 | JGI IMG/M metagenome (GOLD analysis project Ga0307477, IMG submission 203316) | Hardwood forest soil microbial communities from Morgan-Monroe State Forest, Indiana, United States - atmos_gasesECM2C_515 | ecosystem: Environmental > Terrestrial > Soil > Temperate...
ACCTCGATCTCTCCTTTTAGCACCAGTGCTTCCGGATCCTGCGGCGACTTCTTCAGGACTTCCTGACTCTGTTTGTTCGCTTCGTCGACGCGATTGTTCAGAATCAGAAGTTGCACGTACGCCTTCCTCACGGAAAGGTCGTCGGGATACTTTGAGGAAAGAGCAGCGAATTCCGTCAACGCCTTGGCGTATTGCCCTCGGCCGAGATAGGAATCGCCGAGAAGGCGGTAGGCTTTCGGATCAGCGCTTAGCTGCTCTTTGGCCTCCGTGAGAACTTGTTCCGCCTGCAATTCCTGCCCCTGGCTGAAATACAGAGCCGCGAGCGCTGCGCGGGGCGAAACGTCTTTCGGAGCCGCCTGAATGGCCGCTTTGAATTCGCTTTCCGCATCGGCCCAGCGTTTGTTCTGTTGGTAAAACTTGCCGAGCGTGATGCGAGGCGTCGCCGAACCAGGGTCGAGAGACTGCGCCTTTTTGAAACTCTGTTCTGCTCCCTGAACGTCGTTCATCCGGGCCTGTATATGCCCCAGATTGAGGTACAGCACCGACCGATCCGGCGCCATCCGGATCGCGTCGTTTGCTTCTTCGAGCGCTTCCTTCATGCTGCCGAGGGCCGCGTCGGCGTTCGACAGCAGCATCTCCGCATCGGAATCTTTCGGATTGCTCTTCAGGATGAGCTGTGCGCGATCTTTGGCTTCCTTGGCCTTGCCACCCGCAAGCAGCAACCGGCCGAGATCCAGCTGCGCAGCCCAGTTTTCGGGCTGCAGATCAACGGTTCGCGCTAATTCCTGGTACGCTGCGGCCCAGCTCCCCATCTTCAGGTGTGTTTGGGCCAGTTGATAGTGGGCTTCGGCATAGCGGGGATCAATCTGCAGAGCACGCCCATAGGAAATGACCGCTTCGGGATATTTGCCTTGCTGGAGGAATTGGTTGCCTTGTGCGAGGAATTTCTGTTTCCTCACGTTTGGGTTTCGAGAGCACCCCGACAACAGCAGGCAGCAACAGAGAAGCAGCGAGGTCCCGCGAGAGCGCCTTAGATGGGCGAGCATGATTCTCTTGAACGCAGTGGGCACGTCTCCAGAATGTTACCAGACAGCAGGCTGCGAATGAGGCCCCTCAGGCGCGTGTTGTTACCAGATGGTATCTGAAGCCCCTGTAACCATATTAAAACAAGGCCCTTATCGCAGAACGGTCCCGGTCTAGCAATCGAGGCCTTCAGGTGCCCCCCAAAGTGCGCTTTTCGCTACGCAGGTGGAGATTTTTGGGACAAATGGGATAGACCACTTCCACTGCTCTCACCAATCCAGTTTTTCGCGGGGGCGTCCACCTCAGGGAACCAGTGGCTCGAATTTGGGTAACTATCAGGTCAGCAATGGGTTAGAATCCGTCTACAGCGGAAAGCGGTAATAGTGACCGACTGGCACTGGCCGTGCTTCGATTATTCAGGGAGCCCTGCCTCTCGTCTAATTCGGGTGCGGGCTACTCTGACGGTTTGAGGCTCTTCGAGCATGCTGCGTAACGGCGAAATCAATCTGAGTGAGATTAGGCGGGTCCTTCGACGCTATTGGTGGATCCTGCCGACGACTACCCTTGCGGCGGCGAGTGTGGGATTTCTGGTTGCCAAGATCCTTCCGAAGAAGTTCACCTCGTCGACCGTGGTCCTGGTTGAGCCCCCGACGGTATCAAAGGAAGTCGTTCCCGCACTGATGACCGAGGATCTTTACCATCGCCTAGCCTCCATGAAGGAGCAGATCCTCAGCCGGTCGCGCCTTCAGCCGATTATAGAAAAGTTGAATCTGTACGCTGCAGACCGCGGCAAGAAGCACATGGAAGACTTGGTCGACCGTCTACGGCAATCGATTGACGTCTCCTTAATGGAACCGATGGTCGGCTCCATGGATCGCCAACCGCCGGGGTTTCACGTCAGCGTGACGTTCAATGATCCCGCAATCGCACAACAAATTTGTACGGAAATCAGCTCGATGTTCATGGAGCAAAACGCAGTCAGCCGCATTGATCAGGCCAATGGTACGACAAAATTTCTGACCAGAGAGGTCGAAGACGCGAAGGCAAAGCTGGATGAACAGGATGCCAAGCTCGCGCAATTTAAGAGGCAGTTCCTGGGCTCTCTGCCGGAAGAACAGCAAAGCAACTTAAGCCTCCTGACCGCTCTGAACACACAGCTTGAGGCCGCCACTCAGGCCCTCGGACGGGCTCAACAGGACAAGGCGTTCAACGAGTCGTTGCTCACCCAGCAGGAAGCCACTTTTAAGGCAGCCCAGTCCGGGATCCAGAACCCGGAGACGCTCGACCAGCAGTTAACGCTCCTTCAAAGCCAGCTGACGGATTTGCTTTCCAAATACACGCCCGAGCATCCCGACGTAATCAAGTTAAAGGCCCAGATAGAAGAGACCAAGCGCAAAATTAACGCGGCTGGAGAGAGCAAGCCAACCGCATCTCCTGTTCAGGCTGCTGCGCATGAGCCTCCCCAGTTACAGCAGCTGCGCGCAAAAATCAAGCTGGACGAACTGAGCATCGCGGACGCGGTCAAACACCAGGGGCAAATCCAGACCCAGATCCGGCAGTTGCAGGATCGTGTGCAAGCCAGCCCCATGGTCGAGCAACAACTGAAGGAGCTGACTCGCAATTACCAGACCGCTTCCGATATGTACAACGACCTGCTCAAAAGGCAGCAAAACTCCTCCATGGTTGTGCATCTCGAAAACACACAACAGAGCGAGACATTCCGAGTACTGGATCCGCCAAGTTTTCCCATGAAACCTTCTTCACCGAAGACCATCAACTTTTTCGGCGGAGGTGCGGGAGCCGGACTCGCGCTCGGGCTCGCTCTTCTTTACCTTTTGGCATTAAACGACAGGGCCATGTATTCCGAGCGCGATGTGGAGTTGTGCCTGAAGCTTCCCGTGCTCACTCTGGTCCCCAATTACGAAAGGCCCTCTGTAAACGGAGCCGCCAAACGGAAGAATTCGCAACTGCACGACGCGCTGGCGGCAAAGCCGTGAAGCGGCCCAGAACGCTGCCACATTCTGAGATGAGGAATAAATGAGCCGTATCCACGAAGCCTTGAAGAAAGCGGCGCAAGAACGAAATGCGCAGCTCGCCGGGCGTAGCGGTCCGGATCTGGTGGACTTCACCGTCGAAGCGCCCGCCCTCTCAGCAGAACGTCTGCCACTCGAAGAAACACCTCTCCTTCGGCGCGACAACTGGACCGCCCCAGCGCCGACCGAGCCGTTGCCATTCGAGCAGTTGGTCAAGGGCTGCGCGCGAGGCAAATGGAAATTAGACGCAAAAAAGAGCGTCTTCGCCGCGGAGCGAGACGATCTTGTTGTGGCTGAGAAGTTTCGTACACTTCGCTCGAGGCTTTATCAAGTTGCAGCCGTCCAACGTCTTCATTCCATCGTTGTCACCAGTAGCCTGCCGGCCGAAGGAAAGACCTTCGTCGCCGCAAACTTGGCGCTCTCATTTGTGCGCCAGCAGGACCGCCGTGTTTTGCTGATAGACGCCGACCTGCGCGCATCACGCCTTCATCTCCAGCTTGGCGCGATGGAAAAGCCCGGTCTCACTGATTATCTGCGCGGGAAGGCTTCCGAATCAGAAGTTATTCAGTTGGGACCGGAAGGAAATCTCTGCCTCATTCCAGGGGGGAGCGACGTTACGAATCCGAGCGAACTTTTGCATAGCGATCGTATGAAACAGCTGGTGGAGCGCATGTCACATATCTTCGACTGGGTAATCTTGGACTCTCCGCCGGCGGTGGCCGTGCACGACGCGAGCATCCTGGCGGACATGTGCGATGGCGTGCTCTTCGTCGTCCGTGCCGGCTCCACCGATTTCGAAATCGCGGAAAAGGCCGTATCGGAATTTCGAGAGAAGAAGTTGCTCGGAGTGGTTCTCAACCGCGTCGATCGAAGCCAGGCCTATGGGACCTATTATGGTTACGCAGACGAAAAGAAGCCGGCCGAGCAGCAGCAGAACTGACAGCTTCCATCTCGCACTTCATTATTCAGCATTTCGTTAGGTCCTCGCGATGTCTTGAGACCCTGTGAGTTTCTCTCCCCTTCGCAAGAGCCAATAAACAGGCAGCAGCAAAGCCAGTCCCATCAGGAAAAAAACAATCCCGCCACGATGGTGAAGATTCCCATATAGAAAGTCAGGGTTTACATAATTTGCCAGGAGTGTGAGCGTGGCGATCCGGATGCCATTCTTGACTATCATCATCACCAGTCCTGCACCGACAAACACCGCCTGCTTCCAAAATGGACGGAATGAGAAATGAGAAAGCAACACCGCCAGGACGAGCAAGGCAATGCTCGATCGAATCCCGCTGCACTCCTGAGCAACTTCGATGCTTATGCGGGGCAAGCGAAATACAAAGCCGTCACGCAACACTGGGGATCCGCTCAGGTCAAAGAAAAATTCGGCCACGGCAGCCGAACCTGACTGAAGCCAGTAGATCACGCGGCTGAGCACAAAATCAGGAAGCGGCACTGCGAAGAGAAGAAACGCAAACGGAAAACGTGACCGCCAGGCGGCCTCGTTGCCGAACAGGAAAATGAAGCCCGAGACGATCAACAGGATAAGAGATAGAATGCTGATGCTGAGCCTAACGCTCGAATCCAGCGATGAAGAGTACGACGTCCAGGTGGCGAGAAGGACGGCGGGCAACAGGAACAGCAACGAAGTTGCATAGCCGCCACGGCGTTCCATCGGCGCCTTGTTCCGGTTCATGATGAGGAGCCAAACGGTGATAAAAGGAATTAGAAAGATGTGAGAGACATTTTCGTCATGAACGCCGAGGCGCCCGAGCCCTGCCAGAGATTTCCAGAACAATGCGACGCACGTCAAGACCCAGAAAGAGAACAGGATCCATCGCCGGGTTTCGGGTTGAAACGTAGAACTCAAGCCCGCACCTGAAGGTCAGATGAACATTGTCGAGCGGTGATCATCTTCAGATATCGCGTTCCCCGCTCCTCTAACGATCGGGCGTGATCCAACCCATAGCGATCCGCAGCGTACCAGCCTGCCAGCGGGTTATGTATTCCCCTTCAGGGGCCTTGCGATTGATGACCCCTCACGATCCAGAAACGCGGCTTTGCCCATGAAACAGTTCGTCTTCCACCAGTTCGGAAACAATGTGACCGATCAAAATATGGCACTCCTGAATCCGGGGAGTTTCGCTGGATGGCGCGCAAAGGCAGTGCTCCACGTCCGCGGCTTGTTTCAGTTTACCTCCAGGAATACCGGTAAGCGCAACCGCGTGTAAACCCATTTTCCTGGCAGTCGAGAGGCCGCGGAGCACGTTCGGGGAATTCCCACTGGTGGAGAAACCGATGGCAACGTCTCCCGGTCGCCCCAATGCTTCAAGTTGGCGAGAGAAAACCTGGTCGAAGCCGTAATCGTTGCCGATGGCCGTGACGCACGAGGTGTTGACGGAGAGAGCCAAAGCGGGCAAGGCAGGGCGGTCGAAAGCGAAGCGGCCCACGAATTCAGCGGCGATGTGTTGGGCGTCGGCAGCACTGCCCCCGTTCCCGAAAAGAAGCAGCTTGTTTCCGCGGTTTAAGGCGGTGACCAAGATTTCACTGACCTTGGCGATTGCCGAGATCAAAGCAGCATCCCGAAGGAGGCTCTGTTTAACATCGATGGAACCTTCGATCGATTTCACCACTCTGCGCTCGAAATCAGCGGTTTGATTCATCACTCCTCCGAATTTAGCTTGGCCCGAAATGGATGGGGCGAATGCTTAGTCTAGTCAGGAACCAGGATAGCCCAAGGTTAGCAAAGACGAATTGCTACTCCAAAGGCCTTGACCTTAGGCCTGGTTATGATTCGCCGCCAGGAACTCTGCGGGCGGGCGAATTGGAAGCCGCTTGATAGAGCTGCTCACCGAGTTCCTGGGCACGCGCATAGTCTTCCGGCGTGCCTATATCGATGAAAATGCCTCGCTGTTCGACAGCGTAAACCCCATGAGACAGAATTTTAGGGAAAACGTCTCTTTCGAGGCTGGAGAGGCCCGAAGGAATGAAATCGAAGATATGCGAACTGAAGACGTAGATACCGGCGTTTACAAAGCCGGAAGAAGCAACAACATTTTTTTCGATAAAGCCCGAGACGCGACTTTCCGGACCGATCAAGACGGTTCCGTAACGCATCTGACTCTGTTGATAAGTTACGGCCAATGTGGCAATGCCTTGGAAGTTGCGATGGGCGACGAGGAGTCCCTGAAGATCAATGTCCATGAAAGAATCACCATTCATCACCATGAAATCGTCGGACGACCGCAGGAGCGGTTCCGCAAATTTGATTGCTCCGGCAGTACCAAGGGGAGAAGGCTCGCTAGAATACTCAATTTCGAGATGCCACTGATTTCCCCCGCCAAATCGGGTTTCAACATCTCGTGAGCGAAAGCCGGTGCAGAGAACCAATCTGCGGAAGTGCTGGGAACGAAGTTGCAGGAGGAGCAGCTCAAGAAAAGGCCGGTCGCCGACACAAGCCATGGGTTTGGCAGTATCAGGAACCACGGACCGCAAGCGTGTTCCAAGGCCACCGACAAGGAGAACAACCTTTGTATCTGCAGAGGGCGCATTCATAGATTTGAGCGCAAGGACTGACTACCGGGAAGGGAGCGAGTACTCGCGTTCCCAAAACTCCAGCATGGAGCGGATCGTCTGCTCAAGGGAGATGGTGGGCTTCCAGCCAGTGGCTTTGGAGAATTTCTTCGAGCTTCCAAAGACGATCCTTTCGTCCGAGACCCGGAGGAGATACTGCGCCGATTGCACCCGTGCCTTTACTCCTGAAAGGCGAATCGCAAGGTTCAGGAGTGAACCGATCGCGACCAAGCGATCGGCACACAGATTATACACTTCGCCCGGTTGACCTTTCAGGGCGGCAAGATAGAATCCGCGGACCGCATCGTCAACATGGAGAAACGCTCTGCGGGATTTGAGGTTGCCCACCTCAAGAAGGGGAGGCTGTAGGCCATTTCGAATGCGAGCCAACTGCCGGACAAAGTCAGACGGTGCATCTTTAGTTTTCCCAGGACCGGTGGTATTGAAAAGCCGCATGGCGACGGTCGGGATGTTGTAGCGGAGATAGTAATTGCGCGACAAAAAATCAAGGCAAAACTTGCTGAGGCCATACGGGTTTAGCGGTTGCAAGGGATATTCTTCCTTGACCGGGGCGTGCGAGAGCGGAACATCGCCATACTCCGCGCTCGAACAGGCGGAAACGAGGATTGGTGGGCGCTTCAATTGGCGGACAGCTTCGAAGAGGTGTAACGAACCAATGACATTTGATTGGAAGACGCGAACAGGGTCGTCCCAGGAAAAAGCTGGATAGCTTTCCGCGCCGAGGTGGAAGACATGAGTCGGTTGCCAGTCTTGAAGCACTCGGGCAACACGCCGGCCGTCCCTCAGATCGCAGCGGAGTATACGTAATCGGGGTGAGGGGGGTAATGGGAAGCAGTCTGTTGAGAGTGTTCCAGCAAGGACCTGCCAGCCGTTTTCCAAAAGGAAGCGCACCAAGCGGGCTCCGATGAAACCCTCGGCACCGGTAACCAAGGCTGTTTTTGTTCTCGACATCAGGTGGAGTTGGAGAGATCGAGTTTGGGCTCGCAGAAGCGGCTCTGAGAAGGCCAAATTCCGAGCGAAAGCGTGTTAGGGAAACCCGAACGGGGCTCTGAGCAGCAAGATCACTCAGCTCGCATTTAGCCCGAGAGTCAGGCTGCAGTCCAGACAGCTATGAGCGCGGGCAAGTCGTCCAATCCCCGGCAGCATAAGAGCGATTTTCTGGAGTTTCCGGGGAGACTCTTAGAGGAGAGCTGGCACGTGACGGGGCCAGCGTGCCAGCGCCCGTCGACAAAAACACCGAGTTAGTTAACTGTCGCAGTTAAGCCGGTCGGAGGTGTGGGAGGAGGCCCAGAAGATATCACTCCACCGCCGTAACAGGTCCCGGCGCTAAACGTGAGTACACCACCTGAACCGTCAGCCGGACCGCCCATAACGTTCTTATAGCAATCGAGGGCGGGCGTATTGTTCGCATGTCCTGCTACCGACTGGCTTGCCCAAGTTGTCGAGCCACCGGAGCCGTAAACTGTTCCAGAGCTCACATCCGGCCCGATTGGAGGCCATGGCTCACTGCCCCACCAGCTCGGCTTCGAGGCAAGGTAAAATGAAGGAGGGAGCGACTGTGTGAGAGGCACGAGGTTTGGAAGCAGCGGATCCAGTGCGGGAACCTCCGAGGCAACCCAACGAACCGCAGCATTCACGGTATCGTAGTTGCCCCAACGCATCGAGGTGCCAAGTACCTTCGGATCGACCGGAACACCATTGGAGTCGCCTCCGGCGCCAAGGACGATAATAGCCGAGCTAGTTGCAGTCTGGCTCTGATAGGCCGAATGATAGCCGGAGTGGCCAAGAACACTTCCAATGATGTGCGTGTAGCGGGCAAATGCGGCAGAGTAGACGGCATTTGTCTGGGTATTCTTCCCCGGCTCCCACCCTGAATAGTAGTCACGGAAGATGGTGTTCATCTGGTGTGAGCCGTGGATGTTGTCAAAGACAATTCCGTTCCCAATGTTCCCCTCGTAGAGGTTGTACATCGACGCGGAGCTGTGGGTCCACAAACTGAACCACATATAGGAAGTGCCACCGTCCCAGTCACCGATTGAGAGGTTGTAGGCTACGACCGTACCGACGTCCGGTCCCTCGTAAACGATAGTGCTGCGACACCTCTGAATGATGTTGTTCTCGATTTTCAGGAAGGAGGTGTAATCCGGAGAGATGCAATAGGGATCACTGTTCTGTGCGCCGTAACTATAGTTTTCTTGCACATCGACATGAGCCGATTCAAACAGGGTGATAGCCCGCTTGTTGGGGTTCACGATGCGATTGCCCGCAACCCAACAGTTCATGCAGCCGTAAAATTTAATACCATCCTGGTTCGCAGAAGTTCCATCTACAGAAAGGTTCTCGATTCCGGAGTTGACGACTGGGGAATAAAGCCAGACTTGAGGAGACTGGCTACTGCGCCAATTAGGAGCCACGACAGGATCGGCAATCGTAACGGTGTTGCCGCTGACGGCTGTCGCGTAGGTCATCTGAATCTGGCTGCGCAGGGTTCGGTAAGCGTTCGAGGGAGCTTCCCCCGCACAGCCACTGGGTCCTGAAGAACTGTAAGACGCGGAACAAACAAAGAAGCCGCCGTTATCGGTCACGGTTCCAGAGCAAGGAACCCCTGTGGTGCCATCATCGCACTGATCCAGAATCAGCATGGTCTGATTCGGTGTGACGCCCGAGGCAGAGGCTAGCGTAATCTGATTGCCGCCTTGAGCGTATCCGGCCGCCCAATTGGTGCCGGCAGGATTACTGCCCGCGGAAACATTCGGCCCCTGAATGCAGACTAACGCCCCCAAGCCATTACATCCGCTGCTCGCCCCGGAGCCGAACACAAGAAGTGTCTGGTCCGCGCCGGAACCACGCAACGCCACGTTGCTCTTGCCGATGGTTATTCCCGAACTGAGGTTGAAGGTTCCCGATCCCAGAAGCACATACTGATTTGCACCGCAGGAGGAGAGGGCACTATTTATGGTTGCCGCAGATCCCGAGTAGGGAGCAATCGTAGTTCCGCACTGCGTCCATCCCTGAGAATGATTATTCTGAGCGCCGGCTCTCGTCCAGTCTGCACCGTGAGTAGTATCCAGAATTCCGGACCAAAGCTGCTGAGCAGGAGTTACGGTAGGGGCCATCAGCCCAACAATCGATGCGAAGAAGAAAAGAAACGGCCGCAAAACTCTCATTTTTGCCCCAAAGGCGCCCGTGAAAGTACGGAAGAGTAAACTCTCCGACGGACAAGTGCAAGTGCCCGTTGCTTGCGCAAGGCCTTCCGGGAATGGAACGAGGAATCATGATGCCATTTCTCCACACTCTGGTGACCCGGTGAGCCGTGCGAACTAACGCCCTAGGGGTATTGTCTGCTCCGCCAGACGCAGAATTGCACTGTCCTTGAGTTCAATTAAAGAACAGGTGGATTGTCTGCCCGTGATTTAGCTATCGCTTTTGTTTCGCCTATGCTTGAACCAGCAAATTGTGGTGAGGGGCTCGGGACTGGACTAAACAATGTGACGAGTATCACTTCCCTTACGCGGATCGGGTCAATCGTTTTCTGCGTACACGAAACGACGTTCCTGTGTAAGCCCTGCGTCATAGACCTGCTCCGGTTCGTAGACGACTACCTGCCCGCCGCGACTGGAGAAGGAAAAGGGGATGCAGAGTAGCTTTTGTAGCTTAGCCCGGAGAGCCTGACGATGCTCGGGCGGAACATAGAAGAGCATGAAGCCGCCACCCCCTGCCCCAAGGAGTTTGCCACCGAGGGCCCCAGCGCTCCTGCCAGCTTCATAGATATCGTCAATATTGGAGTTGCTGATGTTCTTGGTGAGGGTTCTCTTAAGTTGCCAACTCTCATTCAGCAAGCGTCCGAAATCGTCCAGCGAACGACTGGGCGAGGTGACGATGGATTCTGCTTCCTGAACCATCTGATACATCGTGTGCAGTTCGTTTTGGCGCTGGGGGGTTGCCTTGATTTGCTCTTTGGCGATTTCCGAAGCGGTTCTGGCAAAGCCTGTGAAGTAAAGGGCAAGATGTTGCTCGAGATCATGAATGCGCTCGGGGGTGGTCAGAACTCGATTGACTTCAACGGTGCCGTCGGGAAGGAAATTGATCCGGTTGAACCCGCCATGGGCGGCAGCAACCTGGTCCTGAGCACCGACAGCTTCCTTAAGCAGGTCCTGCTCGACGTGCATAGCATCAGCAGCAAGCGAGTGTTTGTCGCGCATTTGATTCATAAGAGCGTAGAGGCCAAGTAGGAGGCCAACCGTAAAGGCCGAGCTTGTTCCCAAGCCAGTGCGCGCCGGTAAATCCGCAATATGATGGACCTCCACCCCTTCCTTGATCCGGAGAAATTCCAGACAAGCGCGAACAGAAGGATGCTCGATGGCCTCGTTTCTGGAGACGTTTTCTACCTTGGAGTAGGAGATTCGGCTGTGATACTCGAAGAAGGGAGGCAACCACCGGGTGGTGATATAGCACGACTTGTCGATGGTAGTTGAGAGTACCGCACCGCCGTGTTCGCGATACCAAACAGGGTAATCCGTCCCTCCCCCGAGAAACGAGATGCGAAGCGGTGTTCGAGTAATGATCATGAACTAGCCTTTCTTTCCTTCAAATAGAAGCATTGATTTGAGCGCGAACCATGGCGGGCTAGGCTCCGCTTGATTGGCGGGCTTCGAGGCGCGACAACTGCCTGTCGCAGTATCGGGTAATCGACCATCGCACTTGAGGTAGCAGGACCTGAGCCCGCTTCGCCATGTTCCAGCCGAACAGGGACCGTATCCAGGAATATTTCCAGGACAACCGAGGTGGCCGCAGTGTTCCTCCGACCTTGCGAGACATCTCTTCGATCTGTTTAAAGAGATCCGGTCTTTCGGGATAGAAGAAGACGGACCAGTTTTGCAGGTATGTGGCACAAGCAGCTCTCGACCTCTCCGAATCCTCGAGGGATAACAGATAACGGACATGGAGCTGCATCGAGCGAAGTTGCGCAACCATTTTCCGTTCCGAATGACCGATATAACTGAGGCTACTGGCTCCTGAGGCGCGGTAGTAGACCTTTGACTCAAGCACGAAGTGAACGCCACTGCTCTGAAGCAATACCCGGCAGAAATATTCACCGTCGTCGTCGCCAAGGAGCTGAGTATCCCAGGGTCCGGCCGCTTCTGTCATCTCACGGCTCACCAGCCAGGTAG
>Ga0307477_10003437_pt1 | contig 11805 bp, 4 predicted proteins | sample atmos_gasesECM2C_FD_203316 | JGI IMG/M metagenome (GOLD analysis project Ga0307477, IMG submission 203316) | Hardwood forest soil microbial communities from Morgan-Monroe State Forest, Indiana, United States - atmos_gasesECM2C_515 | ecosystem: Environmental > Terrestrial > Soil > Temperate...
CGGCAGAATAGCTGAACGTGGTAAACGGCATAAGCGTTGTAAGGACAACGAGGACTCTTAAAAGCATAGTAGTTAGACTCAATTTTGGCAGAAAAACCTTTCATATTCTATCGCAGTACCTGCTAACGGTATGGTGGCACGCAGGCCAGAGCTGGCCCGCAGCTCCACCTTAACCCTCCTTTTTCCTCCCCCTGGCATCTGAGCGGAAGTGCCACTGCTTTTTGGTTCATGACATTTCAGAGGTAAAACTTATGCGAATCAGAGTTCTAGCTGCATGTCTGCTGGTATGCGGGTTCGCCGCAGCGCAGGTTCCGAACCCCACCTCACAACCTCCAGCCGAACAGAATCCGAATGGCTATCCCCAAGGCACCACGGTTACGGCCACTGGTGAAACTGTTCCGCTCTTCAAAGTTCAAGTCGTAAGCCGCACGCTCGAAGCGGTCAATTACCGGCATCTGGGCGGCGACACCAAATTAGACATGATGGGCACAACTCTCATGCCACAGGCCAAAGGCGACGCTCACGTAGATGCCCGCCACGGCCGCGTAGTCATTAGCGCCAAGTTCGATAAAGTAGGTCCAGCATCCCAATTCGGTCCTGAGTACCTGACCTACGTGATGTGGGCGGTTACACCCGAAGGGCGGGCACAAAATTTGGGTGAGCTGCCGCTCAAGGGAGATCACGCGCAGTTGGACGTCACCACCGACCTGCAGACGTTTGGCATGATGGTGACTGCTGAACCTTATTTCTCTGTGACTCAGCCGAGTGATGTAGTCGTGATGGAGAACCGAATTCTGCCCGATACCAAGGGACAGACCGAGGAAGTCACCGCCAAATATGAATTGCTTCCGCGCGGTCAGTACGTGAAGGTGGAAGGTCCAAGTGAATTGCCGCCGCTGGTCGATTATGACCACGAGCGTCACAAAGTTCCGCTTGGACTGCTGGAGGCCCGCAACGCTCTGCGTCTGGCGCAAGGCGCTGAGGCCAACAAGTATGCAGCCGACTCGATGGCCAAAGCCCAGGCATCGCTAGATCGCGCCGAGGACTACTACCGCCGCAAGCAGTGGAAGCCGGTGGAGACAGCAGCTCGCGAAGCCGCCCAGAACGCCGAAGACGCTCGCGTGATTGCCCTCCGCCGTCGCGAGCAGGAGTCGATCGCCCAAGCCCAGGAACGCGAGCGGCAGCGGACGGAAGAGGCCCGCGCCCGCGCCTCAGCGGCCGAAGCCGAACAGCAGCGCGAATCCGAACAGCGCGCCCAAGCCGTGCAAGACCGCCAGGCTGCCGAGCAGGCCCGCCAACAGGCTGAGCTAGCGCAGCAACAAGCGGAGCAGGCTCGTCAGGCGGCTGTCACAGCTCAGCAACAGGCGGAAACGCAGCGTCTTGCGGCCGAGCAGCAGGCGCAGCAGGCCCAGCTTCAGGCGCAACAAGCCGAGCAGCAGAAGGAGGAACTGCGGCAACGATTGCAGCAGCAACTCAACAGCATTCTGCAAACCCGCGATACCGCCCGAGGACTCATCGTCAACATGTCCGATGTGCTCTTCGACACCAACAAATACACCCTTAAGCCAGGCGCGAGAGAGAAGCTGGCCAAGGTCTCCGGAATTCTGCTCGCCTATCCAGGGCTGAAGGTTCAGGTCGAAGGCTATACCGACAGCACTGGAACGCCGGAATACAACCAGCGCCTTTCAGAACAGCGCGCAATGACTGTCCGTGATTACCTGGTTGGCCAGGGGATCAACTTGAACAGCGTGAGCGCTCAAGGCTTTGGGGAGAATAGCCCGGTAGCCAGCAATGCCAGCGCATCTGGACGTCAGCAGAACCGGCGCGTGCAGATGGTCGTATCCGGCGAACCGATTGGCGACGTGGCCTCCGCTCAAGCACTACCTTCGAACGGTCCCTCGGAGCAATACCAAAGTCAGCCTCAAAATCAACCGGCTGTGACTCAGCCCTATCAGCAGACACAGCCGCAACCCTCATCGCAATCGACGCCGCAACAACCCACAGTTCCGCACTAGGTCGTTCTTCACCTCCGAAACGTAAAAGGCCGGCACAGCGCCGGCCTTTTTTGTTCCGTCCCGGGATCAGACGCAGCACGCTGCGTCGTTATTAATGCGGTGGCTATTCTCCGCCGCCGCTTACCTGATTCTGCGTCCTCTCTCCATGAACTGCGATCGCTGGGCCGGCATAAAGCGTACCAGCGCCGGTGTCGGCAGCCATTTTGTTGAACCTGCTCACGTCGTCGCTCAACAATGCGTTGAAGCTTCGTACTTGGTCGTCAACCTTGCCGCGGGCAGAAGCGATCTCGTCGGTCTGTTCTTGCGAGGGAGCGCGATCGTAGTCTTCGTTCAGCGATCCCAGCAAACGAAGCAGATGATCGTTCAACCTGGCCAGATAGTGCAGATAGTACTTTGGATCGTTTTGTACTGCGGGGTTGTACACGCCTTCCTGCCACTTGCTCAGCTTAGCGTCGAGTTGCTGCGCATTTTCGAGCAGCTTGGCGTAGTGCACTCCTTCCGGCTGATCTGAACCGGCGAACAGTGTCCGCATCGACTTGATTTGCGCGCGCAATTGTCCGTTGCGATTCAGCGCCTGATTGAGCGCGGAAATCTCATCGCGCAATTCGAGCGCCGCACGCAACTGCGCCTGCGCTGCGGCCTGGTCGAATGGGAAGCGCGGATCAGGACCGATTTCGACAGTGCGAGATTCGGACTGGCCGCTGGCAGTCACGGTGATCTTGTAAGTTCCGGGAAGCACTATTGGACCACCGCCTGGGCGAAAGTCTTCTCCTGCGCTCTCGCCCGTTTCCCCGGGACTTTCTTCTCGCCCAGTTCGCAGTGTAGTGGGCGAATCCCACTTCAGGTCCCAGGCGACACGATTCACGCCTTGATGGCCCGCACCGTGAAGCGTACGCACCGTTTCGCCATTGGGCGCCGTTATGACGATGGTCACGGGCGCTGCTGCACGTTCGCTTTCCCCACCTCGCCTGGGTTCGATGGATTGCTTCAGGTAATAACTGATCAGCGCTCCAGTCGGACGATTCGGCGCTGCCCATCCCGCCGAGCGGCCGTAGCGGTTGAACATGTTCCACAGGTGCGCCGGAGTTACAGCGAAGAGGTGCATTTCAGAGTTTTGCACTTCAGCAGTGAACTGCTCGAGTGGAGTGATGTCGTCGAGGATGAATAATCCTCGTCCATGGGTCGCAACCACAAGATCGTGGCTGCGCTTGTCAAACTTGAGATCATAGACGGGAGTCGCGGGAAAGCCGCTCTTCAGGGCCGTCCAATGGTCGCCCTCGTCGGGTGAGTAAAACAGCCCTGCGTCTGTCCCGAGCACCAGAAGACCACGCTGATTTGGATCTTCGCGGACAACGTGGGCAGACTGCGGCGGCAGTCCACGATTGATGGCCGTCCAACTCTTGCCGAAGTCGCGGGTCTTGAAGACATATGGACGGTTGTCGTCGGTCTCGTGAAAATCCACGGCAACATAAGCCGTGCCCGCCTCGGAAGGCGATGCTTCGATCTGCGAAATCCGTCCCCATTCCGGTAATTGCGGAATCTTTGACGTCACATTTGCCCAATGCTGTCCGCCGTCCTGCGTAACCTGAACGTTGCCGTCGTCGGTACCGACCCATATGACTTTGGGATCCATCGGAGAGAGGGAAATTGCCAGAATCGTGTCATAGTTCTCGGCGCCGCTCAGGTCCTTGAGAATGTCGCCTCCGGTTAGCACCTGCTTGGACTTGTCATTGCGCGTGAGGTCCGGACTAATCGCAGACCAGTGATCGCCTGCGTCGTTAGAGCGGAAGAGCACATTTCCCCCGAGATACACCTCTTTGCCGTTGCCGGGAGAAACCGCGATGGGCGCAGTCCAGTTGAAGCGATATTTCAACTCGGAAAGCGCCAGGTCGCCTTGACTCAACATGTAAGGACGGATGTGGCGCCTTTGTCCGGCATCGCGATCCAACGCCTCGATCTCTCCATATTGGGAATCGGAGTAAATCAGACTGGAACCATTTAGCCCCGGAACCACATATTGCCCGTCTCCTCCAACGGTGGTCCACCATTCATTATTGGGAATTGGACCTCGCGAGAGCGTTTGCGAAGGTCCGCACCATCCGCTGTTGTCCTGCAGGCCGCCGCAAATGTTGTAAGGCGTTCGGTCATCGAGAGCGACGCTGTAGAACTGCTCGATGGGAAGCGCGTCGCGGAATTGCCACGTCTGCCCGCCGTTCCACGACGTATATACGCCGCCGTCGTTGCCTTCAATCAGCCGATTCGGATCGGTTGGATCGATCCACAGCGTGTGATGGTCGGCGTGCACTCCGCGGCTGATGATGTGTGCCGTCTTGCCTCCATCATTGGAAAGCACAACATCAAATGAGAGAAAGTAGATCTTGTGCTCGTCGTTGGGCGCGACGAAGAGGTGGCAGAAATAGAAGGGACGCGCGTTGATCAGATAGTTGTCGCTAACTTTCGTCCAGTGCTCGCCATAATCTGAGGAGTCCCAGAGCACTCCTTCTTTCGATTCCACCAGCGCATATACGTGCTTCGGATTGCTGGACGCGATCGCCAAGCCAATCCGGCCGACCGGCGGCCTCGGAAGCCCGGCGTTCAGCTTCTGCCAGGTTTCGCCCCCATCGGTGGAACGATAGATTCCGCTAGTGCTTCCGCCGCTCGCCAGCATCCACGGATATCTCTGCGCCTGCCACATGCCCGCATAGAGAATCATCGGATTGCTTGGGTCCATCACCAGGTCACTGGCGCCGGTCTTGTCGTCGATGTAGAGAACCTTCTTCCAGGTGTGTCCGCCGTCAGTCGTGCGAAAGACGCCGCGCTCGGCATTGGGGCCCCAGGCGTGTCCGAAGGCAGCGACGAATACCATTTCGGGATCGTGGGGATTGACGACGATGTTTGCGACCTGGCCGGCATCGTCGAGCCCCATTGCCCGCCAGCTCGCGCCCGCATCGGGGGAGAAGAAGACGCCGTGTCCAGTGACGATATCGTTGCGCAGATTGGCCTCACCGGTCGCCACCCAAATGAGATTTGGATTGCTTGGCGCCAGGGCCATCGCGCCGATGGACGGCACTGGTATTCCAGCCGAGATGTACCTCCACGTGGTCGCGCCATCTTCCGATTTGAAAACACCGCCAGCCGCCGTACCCACATAGTAGGTCTCCGGATGTCCAGGGACTCCGACGACCGCTGTGACTCGACCGCCAGCCACGGCAGGTCCGAGATTGCGAAACTGCAGATTGCTGAAGTAGTCGCTCGGGTTCGGCGACGCCGACGAAGTTTGTTTGGAGGCCGTGCGCTCCCCCCTTGCTCCTGACTGACCGACTGCGGCGAGACTGCCCGTGAGAAACGTAACGATGACAAGGTAAACAAGCTTCGACGTGCGCATAGTGCCTCCCTGCTTTTCGGTGCGGCAAAAAGTATAGCCCTATACCTAACATGCGGAAACTAGTTAGAAAGATCGGTTCTTTTGTGCCGTGACAATCGGTTTTTTCGCGACGATATAATATGGACGTGAAGAGAACGGTCCGAGTCTTTTCCAGCTTTCAAGAGGCCGACGAAGCGAATGCTCGCGCCGACGCGGCGCTCACGCCGGAAGAACGCATCCAGATCGTGATCGAACTCCGCGATCGCCGCCACCCCGATGCCGCTCAGCAAGGACTTGCGCGAGTTTGTCGAATCATTCAACGCGAACAAGGTTGATTACGTTGTGGTAGGCGCGTTCGCGCTCGCATTCACGGCGTCCCCAGGTACACTGCCGATCTTGACCTGCTCATCCGTCCGACTCCGAAAAATGCCGAGCGCATTCTCTCCGCCCTGGCCTATTTTGGCTTTTCCGCTGCGGGAATTGAGGCTGCCAATCTTCTGAAGCCAGCGTCCGTCATTCGGTTAGGCGTGAGTCCAAACAGGATCGACCTGCTTACGAGCATCGATGGCGTCAGCTTTGAAGATGCGTGGGAATCCCGCGAAGAAGGCCCTCTTGATGGAACTGACGTTCATTACATCGGGATTGAGGCGCTGCTGCGGAACAAAGAGAGTATCGGCCGTGCTCGGGATATTGCGGACGCTGAGGAACTGCGCAAACGGCTCAAGATGTAAAAAGATGTAAACGAGACTGAATCCACTCCATAAATCACAATCAGTCGGTTCGCCCTTATGAACATAAGCTTCGGTTTGCCCGGGATTTCGGGAGCAGATTGGAGTCGGTTCCGACAAGCCGCCTTGTCATCGGTCGGTACTGTAGGTGATGCCGCCGCCACCCATTCCATCGCCTTTCCATCCCTGACATCCGGTATGTCTGTCGTCCCTTGTTCAGCCTCACGCCCGAATTTTGCGAGCTGAAGCTACAATCAGGGAAGCTGCTTCAGGAGGTACGGCGCCACTCTGCTCCGCGCTTTGCGCATGAACTCCTCACGCTGGTCGGTTGTCCCGTCCGCTTGGCTGGAAAACTTCGCCACGGATATCCAATACGCCATTCGCACGCTGTTGAAATCGCCAGGATTTACGCTGGCGGTGATTGGCGCTCTTGCTCTCGGAATCGGCGCAAATGTAGCAATCTTTTCCGTCGTCAACACAGTTCTGCTACATCCGCTTCCCTATCCCGATTCAGAACGGATCGTGCGCATGGGGCGCTCCGCGATCAACGCCTCGGAACCGATGTTCGCTTTTTGGGCGCAGACCAACCCAGGTTTCGAAGACCTTAGCGCCTATCTTCCGATCTCCGGGATGAACCTGACTAGTGGAGAACGGCCGGAGGTAGTGGACGCAATCAAAGCGTCGAAGAGCTACTTTCGGCTATTTGGAGCGACTCCCATTTTAGGACGCACATTCACGACAGACGACGATCGCCCCGGCGGACCGCATGTGCTGGTGATGAGCTATGGTCTTTGGCAACGTCGGTTCGGCGGGGATGCCGGCATTTTGGGAAAGGCGCTCAATCTTGGTGGCTCGTCCTACACAGTCATTGGTGTCTGTTCTCCGACAATCAAACCTGAACCCAGCGCTGATATTTGGGTTCCGCTTCAGGCCGACGTAAACAGCACGAACCAAGCGCACATCCTTATGGTCGCCGGCAGGTTGCCGCCAGGGGTGACGCTCGCCCAGGCAAACGCGATGATGCGCGTGCTGGGCAAGCGATACATTGAGACACATCCGCAGCAGTTAGGTCAGGACGAAGCGCTGCAGGTCACGTACCTGGAGCGACAGATGACGAGCGATGTGCGAGCAGCGCTTCTGGTGCTGCTGGGAGCCGTCGGGCTGGTGTTGCTCATTGCGTGCGCCAACATTGCTAACCTGCTGCTGGCGCGATCGGTCGGCCGGCAGCGGGAGATCGCAATTCGGTCCGCGATTGGCGCGAGCCGCTCACGGATTGTCGGGCAACTGCTCACCGAAGCCCTGTTGCTGGCAATTGGTGGAGGAGCGCTGGGACTGGCCTTTGGCCGTGCCGGAGTGGTCGGCCTGCTGGCGCTCGCACCGCCTGATCTTCCGCGCATCCAGGAACTGGCATCGGTATCTGCCCTTGATCCGGCAGTCACTGCGTTTACGATGCTCATTGCCATCGTCACAGGGCTGCTGTTTGGGTTGTTTCCGGCACTACAGGTTTCGCGTCCCGATTTGGTTTCAGCACTCAAAGAGTCGAGCAGCCAAGCCGGAGCTGGACTGAAGCACAATCGCACGCGCAGTCTCCTTGTCGCTGCCGAAGTGACGATCGCGGTTTGCCTTTTATCTGGGGCTGTACTGTTGATTCGCAGCTTTGTCGCCATGCATCGCGTGAATCTCGGATTCGATCCGCGGCAGATGTTGACAATGGAAATCGCTTTCGACGCGAACCTGAAATCCAGTGAGTCCGACGTCTTTGGTCGCAAACTAGTCGATGCAGTGGAACGGGTTCCCGGAGTTGAATCCGCCGCGTTCGCCAGTGCGCTGCCGCTCTGGGGCGGAATGGACATGGTGTTCGACCTTCCCGGGCATGCTCCGCTCGAAGGATTCAAGTTCACCGGCGACGTCCAATGGCGTTTCGTTTCGGCACACTACTTTGACGTGCTGCGAATCCCATTGCGCTCTGGCCGGCTGTTTCGAGAGCAGGAGCCGACGCATACCGTCATCATCAGCGAGGCTATGGCTCGCAAGTACTGGCCGAATGCGAACCCAGTTGGACAGACGATCCTGATTGGCGACCATCTCGGGCCTGGATTCGATGAGGGCCCTGTTCTGATCGTGGGAGTAGTCGGTGATGTTCGCGAGCGGCTTCAATTCGCAGCCACGCCCGTGATGTACCAGATGCCATCGCAGATTCCCGACCGAGCTTTCGCGCTGGTAATGAATCTTGAGCATAGTGCCATGCTGGTGCGCACGCGGTCTGGTGTGGCTCCCCTGAGTGTGGCCGAGCCTGTGAAGCAGTCGTTGGCGACCGCTGGCAATGTGGCAACGACTAAGGTACGCACCATGGACCAGGTGAGCCTCGACTCCACCGCTCGTCAAAATTTCAACTTGCTGCTACTGGGGATTTTCGCCGGAATGGCACTGCTGCTGGCTGCGATAGGAATCTATGGAGTAATGTCCTACAACGTTGGACAGAGGAGGCACGAGATTGGTATTCGCGGCGCGCTCGGAGCGAGCCGCCGTGACATTCTGTTGCTCGTGCTGAAACAGGCGTTGCGCCTGGCAATACTGGGAATCGCTATTGGCATCACGGCCGCATTCGGGCTCACTCGTTTCTTGCGCGCTGAGCTCTTTGGAGTTACAGCAACGGATCCGTTTACGTTTGTTGCTGTGCCCGCAATTCTGTTAGTGATTGCACTGGCAGCAGCGTACCTGCCCGCTCTCCGCGCCAGCCGCGTGGACCCGATTGCAGCATTGCGGCAGGAATGACAATTCCTGAAACACAGGGATCTTGTAATGCTTTTCGAGCAGCGTGCTGCGATTTATTGTTCGACCCCACCACTGGTCACAATTTGCACCGTTCTTGCACAAGCTCGTGGACTGTATTTTCAAGCCCGCCGTTATCGCGTTGCCGGCGAAGATCGTCAAGGAATGAATATGTGGCGGACGAGTTCTGTTTGAGGATTGATTCGTATGCCTGCAGGGCTCCATTCAATCCCGCGAGAAAGGCTGCATCCCAATCGGTCGATTTTGAAGGATGTCCCAGGATGTACTCGCCTTCCGAGTAGGTGACCTGTTTGTATAGTTCGGTTTGGTATGGATACTTCGCATGATCGGGAGCATCCACTAGATTGCAGGGCCGCACCAACACATCGGGAATGTCCTGCCACCATTCGTCGAGCCAGGCGCGAGCGGCTGAGGCCTCCAGTGAGAGCGGATCGTTCTCCACGCGGTGCGTGAGAAAGATGGCATAGGTTTGCTCGTCTTGAGTGGATGGCGGACGTGCGGTTCGGGGTTCCCTGTCCACCCAAACCCAGCCTTGATAGAAATAATGGTCAGGCTTCTGCCGCATAGCTTCCACGTGCTCCACCATCCACGTGTTCGCGCGGGCGACTCCCATTTGAGACTGGCCTTCCGTGAGCTTCGGCTGCATCGCCTGCAGCGCGCTGTCGGTCCCCGGAACTCCCATTTTGGAACCGATAGTGAACCACATATAGGCAGTTACAGGATCCGCTCCCGCCCCAATGGCGTCACGATTGAGCTCACCTAGCCTCTGGATCGCACCCGAAACGCCTAAACTTGCCGCGTTTTCGTAGTAAGTGCGCGCTCGGTTTAGATCGACTGAAGTACCTTGTCCCGCTTCATACATCGCCCCGAGATACTGGTACGCCGGACCATAATGGACAGCAGCAGCCCGATTGAACCAAACCAATGCCTGAGCGTAGTCCGGAGCGCCGAGATAGCCGGCTCGGTAAATACGGCCGACTTCAAATTCAGACCGGTGGTCACCGAGCTGCGCTGCAGCGCGATGAAGATCGAATACCAATTGCGGCTGCTGGGGAACACCGTTTGGATCGGTGAACATATCCGCCAATGTCTCCATTGATGGTGCATGTTCTTGCGCAAGCGACTTGGTAAGCCACTTCAATGCTTCATCGCGATTGGGAGGCCCACCGACGCCTTTCAGGTACAACGTGGCCAGCAGCCACTCGGAATGGGCAAAGCCTTGTTCCGCAGCCTTGGTTAACCAGTAGCGTGCCTGTTCTGGATTCTTCTCTACTCCTACTCCCTCGAGATAAAAATCTCCCACGTTGTGCTGGGCGATGGGATGACCGCGTTCGGCTCCTTTGAGCGCCCACTTGAATGACTCCTCTTTATCAATCGGCACACCACCTTTGCCGAACCCATATATGTTGCTCAATTCCCAGTCGCACTCGCTGCATCCATGTTCCTCAGCTTTGAGCAGCCAAGGCATCCCCTTCCTGATGTCTTTTGGGACAGCGTACCCGTGAGAGTAGGCGAGCCATAGGAGCACCTGCGAGGCGTGGTCACCATTCTGTGCTTTTTGAAGTAGAGCGGGGATGTCGTCGGGCTGGAGGCGGGCAGCGCGACTTTCGTATGGCTCCTGAGCGAAGATCCCTGAGGGAACCAGAAGTGCGCAGAGGATAAAATCGGCCCAAAAGGCGCGTTTATGCATGTGAGCCCCGGAGCAGGAGGAACTTAGCATAACCTGCGATCACGCGCCACTACTCAAGGCAAATTCGCGTGCGTTCGGAGACTCAGGTCTCTCGCAACATTCCCAAGTCAGGACTAGACCTTATTCCTGCCGCAGCGCCACCACCGGATTTACTCTCGTGCTTCGACGGGCAGGTATGTAGCACGCCGCGAGGGCTACCAGCGTCAGCATGGCTGAGACCGTGCAGTAGGTCAAAGGATCGGAGCCGCTCACAACCAGGAACTTGCCCACTAATTTTGCGCTGCCAAGAGCGCAGACTACGCCGAGCACCAGGCCGGCGAAGACAATGATGACGCCTTGCCGCAGAACTAAGCCCAGAATCGATCCCGGCTGTGCTCCCAGGGCCATGCGGATTCCAATCTCCTGCGTTCGCTGGCTTACGGAGTAGGAGATAATCCCGTACACTCCGACGACGGAAAGAATCAGTCCCAAACTTCCAAGGGCAGCGGCCAGACCGGCGCCAAGTTGATACATCAGCAGGCCGTTCAAGGTGTACAACGCCTGGGTCATGGTTTGCACGTCGAAGACCGGCAGATCGGGAGCCAGCGAGTGAATCGTCTGTTCCAATTCCGGAATCATCCTCGCTGGATCTCCTGTGGTGCGCACCTGTAAGACCTGCAGGCTGCCTAAAGATGCGTGCTGCACCATGGGCATATAAAAGTTCTGGGTGAATGGACCATTTGAAAGGTTGTAGCGCGCGTCTTTTGCAATTCCTACGATCTCAATTGAACGCTTGGCATCGCTGTTCAGGCGGAAGTGGCGGCCTAGCGGATCCTGGTTGGGCCAATATTTCTTTGCCATTGCTTCGTTCACGATCGCGACAAGAGGAGCAGTCTGATTGTCGGAATCCCGAAAGCTGCGGCCAGCGACCAGGGGGATCTTCATCGTCGAAAAATAATCGCCGGAGATAAGCACGTACTGCGAGCCCGGGCCAGGCTGTCCGGGCGTTGGTTGATAGCCGTCGATGGTCAGTGCGTCGCCGCTGCCGTAGTAGCTCATGGGAGCGGAACTCGCCGTAGCCGCACTTTCTGCGCCGGGGGTTTGGCGCACTCGGGTCAGCAAATCCTTGTAGAACTCACGAGTTTGCACCTCTTTGTAACCAATCTCGGTGGGATCCATGTAGAAATTTACGACATGGCTGGCGTCAAATCCCAAATTGGTCCGCTGAACGGCCTG
>Ga0307477_10003438_pt1 | contig 11803 bp, 11 predicted proteins | sample atmos_gasesECM2C_FD_203316 | JGI IMG/M metagenome (GOLD analysis project Ga0307477, IMG submission 203316) | Hardwood forest soil microbial communities from Morgan-Monroe State Forest, Indiana, United States - atmos_gasesECM2C_515 | ecosystem: Environmental > Terrestrial > Soil > Temperate...
GTTATAATAATTAACTACATTATATGCAAGTATTAACTTAGATACTACATGCCTACACATTTTAAACAAAAACCATCTAAGTTTCTCAAAATCAAAGGGTTTTGCTTCCTATCGGCTAGAACTTCGGACTAGGGGTTGGCGCATGAGTCCGTATGAGCGACGACCGAGGAGTAATGTCCTCGGAGGGGACGAAACACGTCTCCCCCATGAAGAGAGCTCGACATTGGGCAAAGGGACTCTGGACACTGGTGGTTCCATCGGCAGCGCGGTGGCCGGACACAGTGCTGGCGCTACGCCGACGCATGAGGTGGAACGAGGCTATGGGCAAACCACGGAAGTTGAGGTGTATGCGAACCAGCGCTTAAACCTCACCAAGCTGGGAAGGCCCATGGAGGAAAGGCCAAGGTTTCGAACCGTACCTGGGAAATCCGGCCGTACGGGATTATAGGGGGGCCTTCGGAAACGCAGCCACGGTGGAAATGAGAACCCAATTCGCAATCGAAAGAGCGGACTTGGTAACCCTCCACCTACAGCCGGCGCGCCGAACTTCTATCCCAACTAGGGGGAGAGCCGCGGTGGAGCCCCAACCCGCGCGTGCTCAGAACGTGAAGTTCATTAAGGCTGTGGGTGAGGATCGGCGGCAACGCAGGCGCGTTGGGAAGGAGCAAGGCAAGAGAAAAGCAAAAGACAAGTGAAAGATATAGCGGACGCGGGTTCCTGGTCTTGTGGAGGTAGGCGTCGAGTCATTCGGTCCAGTTTCGAGAAACGATGTACAAAAGAAACAATCCGGTAGTCATATGCCATGCTTCGCGGCCTTTGGGGATGCAGATTCGATGTAAATCAAATGTGTTGACAGCTAGGGTAATGCCCGTACTACACTCCCTGCCGCACGCTCAATCTAAAGATCGCAGATCGTATCTGTGTCGATAGGCCCTGATTTCAGTTTTGGGGGAGAATCAGGGCCTATGCTTCCGTCACCTGTGGACACCTTTTGGAACCGTTCGAGGGCGCATATGCGGACGCTAGTTGGGTGAAGCTGAGTTTTCGAATTAACAACCGCTTCATGGGTGATGGCGCGGTGGCTGACGCGACGAATTATCTCAACCGAAATCCCTATTCTGAAGAACCCGATTTAACGCGAACATTGGCAAACGACACAATGGGCGTGCCAGCCAGCGTTTGTCCTCTCAACGTAGCTATTTTGTCGCCGTCCTGAAAGCCCGCAAGTTGCGTCTTAAAGTGACAAACGAGGTCCGGAAGACCATCACCATTTACGTCCAAGGGGTCGCGATTACAAAAAGCCAGACTATGCTCAATCCCCAGATGGCCGAAAGTTAAAGAACTGGTGTCAATGCTTGAGGGGGCATCGAGTGTCGAACTGGATTGGATACACACAGCAATATTGCGGTGGCTCGCCGGATTGATAGTAGGGGGTTCGTCGTCTTCTTCTCCTGGATTGACATCAATCGTCACGGGGAGCCCAACTCCTTTGGCGGTGTAGGGCGTCCCAGAGCCAGCCGTAAACGTGACATCGTTGACGGGATGCATTTGCGAATCGAACACTTGGAAGCCAGATAGAACGAGCGTGTCGTAGAAGTTGACGCTCCCTGCGCCCGGTCCGACGGCGAGGTTCAGATATTCTCCAACAGGCATTCCGTTCGCGAATCCTGGGGCGACCGTGCCACTCACGGTGTTAAGCCACATCTCCAATCCAAATGGTTGACAATAATTATACTGAAACAGCATTGGGATGGTGAATGTGGCAGAGACTGACGAAGGAACCAAGACTGAGCCACTTTGAGTTGGCAAACCAGAGCGATCAATCAGGGCAAATACTTCAGCAAATGCGGCTCCCTGCCCAGACGAAGAAGCATTGCCAGTTATCCCGAACTGGACGTACATCGAACCCTGGCTACCGCACGGCTGAGAAGGCGAAGTCATGGTCATGACCTCCTCAAACGCTGCAAAACCGTCGCCCCAAACTCTCGCTCCTGCCGATAAGGTAACATCGAAGTTGCTGGAAGTGCTCGCTCGCAAAAACCCATAAGTTGCGCTGGCCTGAGAATTCACGGTTGCCGAGAAAGGTGGGCCAAAGCCAGCACTCTGCGTGGCGACTCCAGAAGACACCACTTGCTCATTAAAAGTGATGTCGCACGCCTGCTGTTGCGTTGACCAGACGGTTGAGGTACCGAGGCAAGCAATAGCCACGCCAGTTAGGTGTGGTGTCAGCTGCGACCAAATTGGCACGGACAACGCCAGAAGAACAGCACCTATCTTGGCTCTTGATGCGACCTGCCATATCTGATTCATCATTGAATCTCCAATCCTCATGCGGAGAACCGCATTTGTGTAAGCCGCACAACTACAGGGCTGGAAGCATTCTTCCCCGGGAGAGGGTACAAACGGAACAGTCAGGGGGCCGTTAAGCCCGTGATGGTGATGCTGGTCGGAGCGCCTGCCGAAGAGTACGTGGTGGTGATGGTGGTAATGCCTGGCGCTGCAAACGCGGCGGTGACGCTGAATGCCACGGCGCCGACTACGGTGGCGAATCCCTTAAGCGACATTTTCATGACGATTCGAGACCCCTTATAATAGTTTGATTTATGGGTAACGATGACCTCTTACCAAGGTCTCAAATTCACAACACACAGCCGGCTCGACAAATCTGGAGCAAACTGACCGATCCCCACTGGGCTGTCGTTGATCTTCCGCAAAGATGGCCGTTTTGTTTCGAGGTTACTGTTAGCCGTTTCGGGGCTCTCTAATAAACTGTGGCTCACCAGCAACCGTGGCGGCACTGGCCAAGCTCGCAAACCGCAACGCATGTTCTTGAATGGCCGATTGTGCGGCGGATTCTACATTTCGACCTCATTTGTAGAGCGCAGCAATCTTTCAATGCGAATGGGGGGCGGAAGGACTGGCGCTTCAAGATCAGCGAGCTCGACGCCGCGATGAGCCGTCCGACTGCTGTAACGCAGAACGGCTATAATGCAAAACGGCAGCCCGGCACCCGGAAAGCGAGCTAAACAGTATGCGCAAGGGTGCAGGACGAGGTTGGTTTCGAAGGAAAGGAGCAAGGTTGTTCTTCTGTTGGTACAACGACCTGGGGTGCGAGCGCACGCGCGTACTCGGCGATGCCAGTATGACAGATGCCGATGGCTGGATGCTTGTTTCCCGCCTGGGGCTCGACGCCGAGGTGGGACAGCCAGATCCGGTTAATGCCAGTTTCGGTGATGTGTTGAGGGCTTGGCTGGATTATGGGAAATCGAAGACGGGGGAGGAGAAGGCGCACTCGTCTCTAGAGGGTGATCGTTCGCGTGCGAAGGTGCACTTGGTCTTCTGGAACGATCGCGTCGCGAAAGACATTCAGCCACAGGAGATCCAGGCGTGGCTGGACCGAAAGTCGGTCGGCATCCGCAGCAAGCTGCGAAACGAAATTTCCGCAGTTTACCGCCACGGGCAGGCGACAGGATTGATTCCGCGTGGTGCGGAATACAACCCGATGAGTCTAGTCAGTGCGCCGACCAGGTCGGACTTCGAGTCGGTCGATCTCAGTCCAACCGAGTGCTCTGCGATACTTGAAAAGATCGAAGAGCCGATGGTGCGGGTTCTCGTCGTCGTGGTAGCCGTCACGGGAGCTCGGGCCTCGGAAGTACTGGGACTTCGGTGGGCCGACCTTGATTTCAAAAAAGGGCGGATCCACATTCGCCGCGCCTGGACGCAGGGGAAGCTGGGGAAACCAAAAAGCCGCCTGAGCCGGAGGCCCGTTCCGATGGTCAACGTCTGGCCACTTTGATGGAGGCGTGGAGAGCAGAGACCATCTACAGCTCCGACACCGACTTCATCTTCCCCTCGATCAAGCTGGGTGGAAGACAGCCGCGCACGGGAGGTATCATGGTGACTGACTACATTCATCCGGCCGCGGTCGCCGCTGATGTTCTTGAGCTACGGGACGGTGTTCGCTACTACGACGGAGAGCCAGTGCGACGGTTCGGACTTCATTCGATGCGCCACGGACTGGCCACCTGGTTGGCCGATCGCGGGGTGCATCCGAGCGTGATCCAGCGTATGTTCCGGCACTCCTCGCCAAACATGACGATGCACTATATTCACAGTACGCCCGCAAGGCCCAGGAAGAATTCGTCGAAGAGCTGCTTCCTTCCGGTAAGTCATTTATTGTCAGTGGCTTGAAAGGAAAAAAGGGGCATTGCGGGAGCACAATTTGTGAGGCAGTGGGTTAACTCCCGTATAATCAAACAGATGGGCGCGTAGCTCAGGTGGTAGAGCAATGCCCTTTTATCAATTTTGACACCTTCGCACGCTCTCGCTCAACTTTGCACAATTAGCCAAAACTCCAATGCTGGCAAGGATTTAGAGCGGTTGCTTCTTAGAACCCTCAAGCACCGACTGGCACGACATTTGAAATCCAACTGACACCAGAACTGACACCAGAAATAAAGCTTTGCTTCCACATGGGGAGGGATTTTACGCTTGTGGAAGCTCCGCGCGCGCCTCCGCTTCCGCTTGTCGCTTCCCGGCTTGGCGGCGTCTCAACGCGCTCGAAGCTGCCGGGTTCGCCTTGAGATGCGAGGAAGCGGGGCTCTGGAACCAGCCTGACGACCGTCGGGAGAAACAGTTCCGCGCGTACGTCCATGAAGTACTCGTCAACTGCGTACGCTCCCTAGCCGCTACAATTGATAGCCGGCGAAGTCGGACTGGATTGGCTGAACACACTTTCCAAGCTGGCACATCTTGTGATTAGTCGCCGAAAACCGCTTCCATGTCGCGGCCGACTGTATACCACGCGAAGAATCGAAACGTCCTTATCCTTGACGCAATAAACTATGACGTACTCGTTAACGGGAAGACTGCGCGAGCCCACACCAAAATCGTCCTCGCTAGAACGCTCCAGGTAGGGATGGCCGGCAAGCAGGAAAACCGATCGGTGATGGAATCAATCAGATGGTTAGCGAAGACCAATTTTCTCGACAATTTGCTTGTAACTACAAACAGCAATACAATAGGCTTGAGATGGAACGAAATACGAATGGGACGAGGCGAAGAAACTGACGAACGTCGCCAAGCACGGCCTCAGCTTTGAGGATGCCGAGCAGGTGTTTGCAGGGCCTTGCGTCACCTTTGAAGACGACCGTTTTGCTTACGGCGAAGAACGGCTCATCACTTTGGGCTTGCTGGCTGGGCGTCTGGTTGTCATAGCCCATGCGCCGCGCGATGACGGGACGCGCATCATCTCCATGAGAAAGGGAAATCGACGTGAACAGAAAATCTATCAAGAGCGACTTGGCACGGATTGACCGTATGAAGGATCGCGATATTGACTATTCGGACATTCCGCGGCTCGACAAGACCTTTTTCAAGAAGGCGACGATAGCCTGGCCCCCCGCGAAAAAGCAACTGACGATTCGCCTGGATGAGGACGTGCTCGCTTGGCTTAAGCGTCATGGCAAGGGCTACCAGACGCGCATCAACCGCATTCTGCGCGTAGTAATGGAGAGTCAGCCGCCGCGGACAGCACATCGGTAAGACTTTGTCTAGAGCGTAACGGATCTAACCGTTGGTCCTTCAAACCAGAACTCCCGAGGACTAGGCCATTGGGTGCTCGATGCCTCCGGAGCGACGTGGTTCCTCACGACAAACCCAGACTTCTGGTCGCACAAGTACTCGCTCTCAATCGCAGGCGCCTATCGGCGCTTTCGAGGCGCACGTCAGTTACGACGTCAAGCCTCGGGCCAACATTTTGTACACAATGGCTTCTATTGCCCAAAGTCTTATAGTTAAGTCAATGGAAACTCTCAAAGCATGAGTCGCCAGCAAGATCGATAAGACGAGCGTCCAGGAAGGAGTGAAATGTAGTTCCTTCATGATCGTGAAGGTGCTGTGCTTTCCAACTCCCAAGAGGAAGGCATGAAGGCGTGCGACTTTATTCTCCCGCACGAACGTAGTTGCCCGATATGAATAAGCTTTCGTGCCGCCTCAGTGAGTCCTGCGCCGCGCGGCCATCTGGCGGTAGTGTTCGGAGCCGTGCCCTTTTAATCCGTAAATATGTAGTGTTTTGACAACTTACAGGGTTCGCCGGGTTGCCATAAGTTCTTGATAATACACAGTTGACAAAAACATTGCGGGAGTCATTGCGGGAGTGTTTTTTTGCAATGATGGATGCTTTTCGGGGGCAAGAGACAATGATATCTGGCCGACGCGGGCCGACCGTCAATACACTAACGCTAAAAACACCGGCCATGTCACCGCGGCCGAATTGACGTGCCGCCGTCAGTCTTTTCAGGGCCGCCTCCGAATGGCCGAAAGGTTTGAGATCAGCTCATATCACTCAGCTTCCAAGGAACTCCCGCGTGCTGAGCCGGTTGGTTAGGCGGGCTGGGGTTGTTGCCTGTCGCTCTGTCTCAGGATGCAGAAATGCCTTGGCAAAGACAAGTTCCTTCCCGTTCTGCCCCGACCGCAGGCCGGGCCCTACGCTAGTGAGGAAGAGGAATTTGCGCTGAAGTCAGGTCACAGAAAATACCCCTTTCTTGTCAACGTATGCTTTGCGACGCCAAGTCGCGGTGGCATTTCCAAAATATAGAGACATCATGTTCTCACCTGCGACGCAGCAAAAGGATTTTGATGGTTGGGGATCGCACTATGCGCTACTGCGGCAGCCCCACTCTCCGCACCAACTCAGCAAACCGTGGGTCGGAATGTATCGGGTCGAGCTGGAAATCCGTTTTCAGGCCCTCTAGAAAGGGATCGCGCTCCGAATAAGCAATGTTGAGCCACCGAAAGGCCTGATCTTTGTCTCCCAAATCGGCGTAAAGGAGAGCGATCTGGTATGCAGATATGTAGCCGTTGTTGCGTTGCCCTTTCCGGGTTTCAATGCCTTTGGTGAGAGCACCTTTCCAGCCACCTGACCGAAATCCTTGCTCGAGAGCTGAAGCAAAATCAGCGTCCCTCCGGTCGCCCGAAAATTCGCCGTACACCTTCCATTCTCCAATGACCTGCGGGTAGATATGTTTCGCCCAATAAGCCAGAGCTAAGGTCCAGTGGGCCTGCGCGAATGTGGGGTCCTCGTTCGCCGCCTTCTTGCACTCTGAAATCGCTTCGTCATACCGTCGTGCTATGATCTGAATGAATCCAACGTTCACCCTAATGATTGATGACAGTGGATCTAGCTGGTGAGCACGGTTGATCTCAGCTAAGGCCTCCTGCTCTTTTCCTCCAATCATGGCAATATCCTGTGCATACCACGAGTGTGACGTGGCATCGCTGGCATCGAGCTCGAAAGCTTTCTTGTACTCAGCCTCTCCTCCGGTAAAGTCCCAGTCGTACTCCATCTCAATGCTACCCAGCACCGCGTGGGGCGCTGCTAACGTTGGATCCAGCTCCAGTGCCTTACGGGCAGCTGCATTTCCCTTCGGATAGTATTCGCTGGGAGCGCCACCATAATAAGGCAACACGTTATAGGCACCGGCCACACCGGAATATGCCAAAGCATAGCCGGGATCCTTCGCGATGGCTTGAGTGAAATAGGAGATTGCCGCTGCAACGTCCTGAGCTGTTCTTTTGTTCCAAGAGTAACGCCCCTTAAGGTACAGCTCATACGCTTCTGGATTTTTGGTACCCTGTTTAGTGATCTGCTGCTTTTCCGACGGACTCAGTTTGGAACGCAATTTTTCCGCGATGTCGCCCGCCATCTGCTGCGGCAACCCGACAATGTCTGCGCTTTTCAAGCTGTAGCGTTGCCCCCAAATCTCGGTGTTGTCCCTAACGTCGGTAAGTTCTGCGCTTACTTCGATGCTGTCCCCCCTTTGCAATACTCGCCCGCTCACCAACGCCAACACGCCCAAATCGTTCCCAATCTTTTGCAGCTCAACATCCTTTCCTTTGTAGCGGAAGACCGAGTTACGAGATTTCACCTTTAGCTCAGGTGTACGGGTGAGGCTCGCAATTAACGATTCGGTGATGCCGTCGCTGAGATAGTCCGTGTTGGAATCTCCGCCACGATTCGCAAAAGGCAGGACGGCGATGGAGTCAATCTGCGTTTTCCTGACCGACTGCAGATACGAAGCGCCAGCGGCAACTAGCCCGATAGCGACAGTACAGGCGGCCAGCGGGATCCAGAGTTTACTCCGTTTCAGCGTCTTATCAGCTGATGGTATGGCATTAATTCTGACAGACTCTGAATCACGCTTCAGCCGCTGCAAATCGGCGCGAATCTCCGAGGCGTGCTGGTAGCGCAGGTTTCGATCCTTCTCCAGACATTTATTGATAATCTCTTCCAACTTGGCGGGAAGATCAGGATTAAGCCGTATGGGAGCAGCGGGAGTGCGTTCCAGAATTGCATTGAAAATCAATGCCGAAGTCTCGCCACGAAACGGCAACGTACCCGTACACATCTCGTACAAAACGGCACCAAAGGAAAATAGGTCAGTCCGGCCATCCAGTTCCTTGCCCCGGACCTGCTCTGGAGACATATATGCAACGGTGCCGAGCGCACTACCGGGGCTCGTGAGATGTTCTTCTGAGTCAACGGTCGGAGAGCTCAGCCCGATGTTCTCCGGTTTAACGGTGAGCTTGGCTAGTCCGAAATCGAGAATTTTGGCCTGATCTCGCTTCGTGACGAAAATGTTCGCGGGCTTGATGTCACGATGGACGATCCCTTTAGAATGAGCTGCATCCATTGCGTCCGCTGCGTCCGCGATCTGAATGCCCAGATCGAGCACTGTCTCAATCTCCAGTGGTTCGCGGGCGACTTTGTGTCTCAGAGTCTGCCCCTCCAATAGTTCTATAGCGATGAACGTTCGCCCATCGGACTCGTCAATCTCGTAGATCGTACAGACGTTGGGATGATTCAGAGCAGAGGCGGCCTTCGCTTCGCGTTGGAAACGCGACAAAGCTTGCGAATCTTTGGCTAGATTATCGGGCAGGAACTTAAGGGCGACGAACCGATCTAGTTTGACATCTTGCGCCTTATATACGACGCCCATCCCGCCGCCGCCCAACATCTCCATGATGCGATAGTGCGAGATGGTCTGCCCGAGCATTGGCGCGAATCTTACGTCGCTAATGCGGGCAAGTCAATGAACGTAGAGATGTTGGAGATGTTGGGCGAATCGAAGAGAATTGTTGGCGTTAAATCGCGTCTCTGACAATGTCGGCGGTGTCAAGCAGTTTTTGAGCACACTGCGGCAAGCACTCGAAGAAGAGCGCCATTTCGCTGCACCCAGATCGGCGGAAAGTCGTTCTTCAGACAAACCCAGAATATGCTGCGCATCTTGCCGATCCGTCTTCTGTTTACGCCCGCGCTTGCGCTGCATCTCCGCCGCATCTCCCATCCACAACTCGAACTCAATTCCGCTAGCAGTCGCTCGAACCAGCGCGCATGCCCGCTGGCCTCCATCCCAACCCGCCCAGCTGACCCGTTGCCGCCAGAGCACGGTAAAACTCCTCCGCGCCCTCGCGGTGCGCCAGTCGCTGCTCCTTCAGTTCTCCGGTTTCTGTATCGACCCAACCAATTTGTTGGAAGCTCGGATGGTAATCACACCCTACAATGATCATGTTGGCTCCTTTCTCCGAGCCCGTTGGTTGGCTTAGCACCACCAACTTTACTCGGGTAGTGGAGCCGACGTTGTCATGCAATCAATTACGCTCAAAACCCGTCACTGAGCGCTATCGCCTGTCGAACAGTTGACGGGATCCATCTTTGTCTCCTCAGAGGCAACAACTTGAATCTTGACTTGCGGCCTCTCCTGCACAATAATTGCGCGACTTTCAGAGAGCTTGACTCGGCGCTGGCTGACGTCTTCCTTTACGGCCCCTTCCCTGAGCCGCCTTTTCACACTCTCCTTACAAGCTCAAGTGGCCCATTGCGGATCGCGGACGCCCAAGGTGGCGAGAACCAAGCCTCCCCTGCATACAAGGAGAAATCGATGAAAACGAGAGCATTCAGCACGTTGACGTGCATCGTTGCGAGGACACTGCTCCCAGCAGTCTTGGAGATCCCCGTTCGGCTCGCCGCGCAAGACACTGAAAGCCAGAACCACGCTCACAAGCACGTTCGCTATACCGTCAAGGTCCTGAGCACACTGGGTGGAACGTCCGGCGTTGGCAACAGCGTCAACAACAGAGGTTGGGTAACCGGCGCTACGAACCTGACAGGGGACACAACCGAGCACGCCGCTCTGTGGCGGAACGGAGTGATCACCGACCTCGGCACGCTGGGAGGGCCAGACAGCTTCATCAATGCTCCGGTCAAGAACGAAAGGGGCGAGATCGAGGGTTTTGCAGAGACTTCCACTCCGGATCCGCTAGGGGAAGCATTTTGTACTGGTGTCACGTTCTTTGGCTTTCAAGACGGGGTTACCTGTCTCGGGTTCCTTTGGCGAGAAGGCGTGATGGCACCGCTCCCGCCGCTGGCTGGAGGCAATAATTCGCAGGCCTCGGGCGTCAACAATCGGGGACAGGTCGTGGGATTCGCGGAGAATGGCACTCAGGACGTAAGCTGCACGCCTCCACAAGTCCTCCAGTTCGAAGCTGTCATTTGGGGACCAAAAAAAGGCCAGATCCAACAGCTGCCTGCGCTCTCCGGCGACTCGGATGGAATTGGCGTCGCTATTAATGACGAGGGCGAGGTGACCGGCTGTTCTGGGGTTTGCGCCAACGTTGGAGGAGCCAGTTGCACTCACGCTGTGGTCTGGAAGGACGGCTCGCCGAGGGATATTGGCGGCTTGGGCCCGTTGAACCTTGGCGCGGGCGTCAATAGCCGAGGTCAGGTGCTCGGGCTATCGCTGCTGCCCGACGGCACCACCTTTCACTCTTTCGTCTGGCAGAAGGGCGTGATCACCGATCTCGGCACTCTTCCCGGGCACCCTCTGACATTCCCGGGCGGCCTTAACAGCAAGGGCCAGGTCGTGGGGCACTCGTGCGATGCGACCGACACGTTTTGCGTCGCCTACATTTGGGAAGACGGCGTGGTGACCGACCTCAACACGCTCATTCCGCGTGGTTCGTCCGTATCTCTGTTTTATGCCGGCGACATCAATGATCGCGGGGAGATCGCCGGCATCGCGGTCGATCCCGTCACCGGCGCAGGCCCCGCTTTCCTGGCGATTCCGTGTGACGAAGAGCACGGTTACCCCGAGGGATGTGAAGACGAGGCTGAGGGCGGAAGTGCCGCGCAAGGGACAAGGGAGCGCCCCAGAGAAGCTCCGCCAGAAAGCGTCCGCTCGCAACTTCAGCAGCGGCTGGGCCTCGGCCGTTTCGTTACTGGAATGACGAAAGCGAAGTAAGTCGATTCGGTAACAAGTGTCGGCTCGGAGCCGCGCGTCCCAAGAACAACGTGCTCTTCGTTGTCGAAACATCCTGATTACAGTGCACCGGGATGAACCGGCATGAAGGTGTGTCCAGCGGAAAGCTGGCGCATTCAGTGAGGATAATCTCGCCAGGGTAGAAGCCAGAGCCCTGTAGCTTGGATAGTAAGGAGGTCCTGGTCGTCATGGATCAATATACGCGTCGCATCCTTGGGTTCGGCGTCCAATGCGGGCACGGTCGATGGTGTCGCGCTCTGTCGGATGTTTAACCGCGCGATTCGAGGGCATCGCTGGTTGCCGAAGTACCTCAGCTCCGACCACGATCCTCTTTATAAGTTCCACCAGTGGCAAGCCGATCTGCGGATTCTGGAGGTGACAGAAATCAAGTCCCTTCCCTACGTTCCCCTCTCCCATCCGTTCGTGGAGAGGCTCATCGGCACCCTGCGACGCGAGTATTTAGATCACATGTTGTTCTGGACGAC
>Ga0307477_10003440_pt1 | contig 11803 bp, 6 predicted proteins | sample atmos_gasesECM2C_FD_203316 | JGI IMG/M metagenome (GOLD analysis project Ga0307477, IMG submission 203316) | Hardwood forest soil microbial communities from Morgan-Monroe State Forest, Indiana, United States - atmos_gasesECM2C_515 | ecosystem: Environmental > Terrestrial > Soil > Temperate...
CGTTCCCCAGCGTAACCAGCTTCGACCCGATCACCGGAAAACCAACGGGAACGAACTGCAGTATCTGCACCACGAATCCCGACTCCAGCGATCACTTCCGGTTCGGCACGCCCATGCTGCCTGCTGGCAAGTACGTGGTTGAAGTCGTGCTGCCTCCTGGCTTTGAGCTGGTGAAAGAAGAAGACAAGAACATTCTGATCGGCGACAACTTCATCGCACCGGTCACCCAGGAGTTCGGTGGCCTCGGGGACATTTTCATTATTCCCGACCAAGCCCAGGTGGCTGCTGCCTACAACGCCAATAACGCTCAGAATCCTACGGAGAACTTGGGTGCTGTGCCGAGAACCAGCACCGTCCCTTCGTATCCGTTCGAGCCCGTCTGGCCTTGCGTGGGCGAGATGCGCATTGTGCCTGACTATATGAGTATCTTCCCTCAGGCTAAAGAAGTAGCAGCCTTTGCCGGCGCCACGCGCCCCTTGTGCGACCGCAAAGAAGTGACGCTGGGTGACCAGACCGGTTCAATCGCGAAGTTTTTCATCTTCACCTCGACCCACATCGGCTCCAAATTCACGGGGATCATAACCGACGACTTTACGTCGGAATTCGATCCCTTCGCACCGACCTTCGGCGAAAAATTCTCGCCGCCCAATATGCCCGTATCGTTCAGGGATTGGACCGGAAACGAAATCTCCCGCGTGTATTCCGATCACTGGGGAGTATTCAACGGCATGACTTATTCGACGTGGGAAGTAAATCCACCCAACCCGACCGGGTATGCGCCGGGGATGATGATCAATTGCATGAACGACGCCGGGCCGATTCCGGATCCAAACAATCCCGGCCAGCTGATCACGGATCCCCTCTTCAATCCGCTCTATAGCCAGTTCTGCTATGAGGACCCGTATATGCCGGGCGTAACCGACTACTTGGATACGCCGGTAGTGCCGACGGCAGGCTTCGTGGGTGCCGGGTACAACAATCCGGACTGCGCCTACCCGACCCTCACGCCGGCGGTCTCGAGCGTCACCGGCGATGTTGCCGGACCTTGGGTCAGTGCGGCCGGTCATACCCTCACGATCAATGCCTTGGGCGACCAGCAAGTGAACAACTATGGATACTCGGGACCGTCGGCCCAGACGGCTCCTTACAATCAGAAGAAAGTGACCCGACACTACGGTTTTGGTAGCACCTCGGGCACGGTCACGATCGGTGGGAAAGCTGCCACGGTGGGTCCTTGGAGCGACACGGCGATTACGGTAACGGTGCCGACCGGCGTGCCGCAGTGTGCCGTGCAACAGCAACAGCAATACGGAGCTCCGGGCCAGCCCGCGCGATGCGGTGAGCTGGTCATCACGGCGGCCACTGGCCAACAGTCAATCGACGCTGTGACCATTACTATCGGTGGCAAGACACCAACCGTACTAGGTGCCGGGCAGACGATCCAGTCTGCGATCGATGCTGCCTCTCCCGGGGACATGATCATCGTCCCGCCGGGGACGTATCGTGAGCTGGTAATCATGTGGAAGCCGGTCCGGCTGCAAGGTGTTGGAGCCGCCTCCAGCATTATCGATGCCACCACCCATCCTGCGGGCACTTTGAAGCTAGATGCGTGGCGCCGGCGAGTCAATTGTCTGTTCGGACTGGCGCTCAACGGTCAACCCTCCACGGGCAACGGCCCCAAAGGTGGAACGAATACGAATCCTTATGATCCGAGCGGGACATACAGCTGCCCCGGCTCGGTGACGGGAGACACCTGGAACAACTTCTCCGGCGGCCCGAACTACCCGACTATGGTGGTGGATCGGATACCGTTGGAGGGCATTCTGGGCTGGGACGCCACGGTGAACGGTAACCTAGCCGAGCAGTTGCAAGAGCCCTCGATCATGGGATCTTACGAGGGCGCTGCGATTACTGTCGTCGCGAAGGGAGTAAATATTCCCGGCGGGTCTACGGACGTTTTTGGAAGTGGCGCAGAGGCTACTTTCCCGACGGGTAGCACGCTGCTGACAAACGCCGATTGCACTACCGGCCCAGGGGGAAGCAATCTGTACCCGAGCAATTTCCAGTGCAACCCCTCGAGCTTCGACGCGATGGGGATCACCGACGCTTCGCAGGGCGGCGGTGCCATCTTCCTGCACGCTTGGACGCACAATCTGCAGATCGCAAACAACCGCGTTTACAACAATTCAGGAACGCTCTCGGGCGGAATGGTCATCGGTCAGGGAGAATTTCCGGAGGCATATCTCGCCCCAACGGACTTTGGCCCGGGCGCCAGTTCGGCACCGGGTTCCTGCCAGAACAGCAGCATCACCAATACTCAATTGCCGTATTGTCTCCAGTTGAATGTGAACATGCACCACAACATGGTCACCTATAACTCCTCGACGGGTGATGAATTGTTTACGGGCACGCCAGCGGGTGCGGGTGGTGTCAGTATCTGCACTGGCTCTGACTATTACCAGTTCAACTACAACTGGGTGTGCGGAAATATGAGCAGCGGTGATGGCGGCGGCGTCGGGCAGCTCGGGTTCAGCTATAACGGTGACATCGAGCACAACACCATCATTTTCAATCAAAGTACCAACCCGACCATAGCGGCGAACGGCGGCGGGCTCCTCATCATGGGAGCAGCTCCAGATGGCACCACTCTTGTCAATGGTGTCGCCACGGAGTGCGGCAGCGTCACGGACAACGATTGCATACCTGGACTGAGCGACGGCATCGGTCCAGGACTGGTCATCAACGCCAACCTGCTTATGGGGAACGCTGCTGAGGCTGGCAGCGGCGGTGGTTTACGCTTCCAGGCGGTTAACGGCGCAGACGTCGCTCGCTTCCCGGCGAATCCAGAGAGATGGTACTCCGTCCAGGTCACCAACAATGTCATCGCTAACAATGTGGCCGGATGGGACGGAGGGGGAGTGTCCCTGGAAGACTCGCTTGTGGTGAACCTAATCAACAACACAATCGCTTCCAACGATACTACCGCCTCGTCGGGCACGCTCTTCAACACGCTGGGGGCACCGTTGGCCAGCAGCCAGTCACCCCCGCCCACGATCACCACCAACGGCACCTCAACACTGCCTCAGCCGGCAGGCGTTGTGACCATGGTGAACAGTCCGCAACTGACGTCGTCTTTCACCACCGGGGCCATCACCTGCCCGAATGGCCATTACCAAGGCACTAGCGCCACCAACGGCAGCTGCACCAAGGTTTCGTACCCGATGCTGCAGAACAATGTGCTCTGGCAAAACCGCGCGTTCAACATTGGCATCGGCGCCTTGAGCACGCAATACCAGCAGAACATCGTGTCTCTGTTCAATGCCTTCACCGGGACTGCTGCTCCGAACCAAACTAGCACCGGTGCCTGCCCGAGCGGTGTCAGCTATTGGGACATCGGGGTGCGCGGAGACTCCGGACCGAGCAACCATGCTTCCGGATTCACCCTCGCCCCGACGTACTCCGTGCTGACGGACAGCGCGGACTATCCGGGCTTGCATAACCTCGGATCTAACCCAGCTCTTGTGAGCCAGTACTGCAATGGCTCGCGTGTTCCGCCGGAAAACGGAGGACTAGGCTACCAGGTGCCCCCCGGCATCTCCGACGCGACAGCGCCCAATCCGCTGTTCAGCCTGACGCCCAACGCGACGGTGGACGAGGGCAACAACTGGGTCAACATCAGTTGGGGTCCACTGTCGATGTTGAACCCCGTGAGCAGCTCAAGCACGGCGAATGTCGTGCTCGGCAACTACACTATGCAGTCGAGTTCACCGGCCATCGACTACGTGCCAGTCGGACAGCCGCACCCCCATACGGACTTCCTTGGGAATCCGCGGCCTGATCCGTCCAATCCCACAAGGTTTGACGTGGGTGCTTTCGAGTTCCAGGGCGCCGTCGCTACACCGACCCTGACATCGATCTCTCCCACATCGGGCCTGCGCGGCACCTCAGTTAACGTAACCCTGACCGGCACGAACCTATCGGGTACACAGTCGGTTAACGTCTCGGGTGCGGGCGTCTCCGTCAGCAACCTGGCCAACGTGAGCCCGACTACGGTCACAGCGACCTTCACCATCTCAAACACTGCAGCGCTCACGGCCAGGAACGTTACCATTACAACGTCGGGAGGAACTACCGGCAGCGTGACGTTCACGGTCACGGGCGCGACACTGGCGTCGATCACTCCGACGTCCGGCCAGCGGGCCACGAGTGTTCCCGTGACGCTGAGCGGAACTGGACTGACGGGAGCGACTGCGGTCAACCTATCTGGCGGAGGTATCACGGTCAGCGGTCTCACCGTGGTGAACGACAGCACGGTGACGGCAACGTTCACGATTGGGGCCGGTGCCGCCCTGACGGGCAGGACGGTCAGCGTTACAACGCCGATCGGAACCACCAACACCGTGCAATTTACGGTGACAACTGGGGCGGTGCCGACGCTGACGTCGATCAGTCCCACGTCGGGTGCGCGTGGAACGACTGTTCCGATCACCCTTACCGGCACCAACCTGAACGGTGCTACCGCAGCGACCGTTAGTGGAGGAGGTGTCACTTGCACGATCTCGGGGACGCCGACCGCTACCACGGTCAACGCGTCCTGCGTCATCACGGCTGGGGCGGGGCTGACCACGAGGAACGTCAGCGTCACTACACCGGTCGGAACCGCCACTCTTACCGGCTCGTTCACGGTGACGGGACCGACGGTGGCAGCGATCACTCCAACCAGCGGGACGCATAACACCTCCGTTGGGGTGACCATTACTGGTAGTGATCTCACGGGTGCGACCTCCGTAACCGCAGGTGCAGGCATCACTGCGAGCAACATTGTCGTGAATGCCGCTGGGACTCAGCTCACGGCGACGTTCGCGATCACCAATGGCGCGGCACATACCGCGAGAAACGTCCGCGTCGTCACACCGAACGGCACAACCCCCGTCAACGCGGCGGTGACGTTCACGGTAAACTAAGCAGCCCATACTGGGCCGGACATCTAGGCAACCAGGGATGTCCGGTCCGGGGCGTTACCACTTGCCTCCCCGAATAAAACGGAGAACCTCATGATTCGGTCATTTGCATCCATCACTCTCCTGTTCTGCGGGGCTCTGTGTGCACAAAGCAGCTCACCTGTTTCAAGCGAAGTCCAAACCCCAAAATCGACAATCAAAACTGCTGCTTCATCAACGAAGCCGCCGTCGGCCGGCACTCCGGCACACTTTGTACCGAACGGGCTCCCACGACGAGCCAATATGTATTACTCCGTTATTTGGGGAATTGATTCGCTCCGGGTGAAGGCAGTGGAGTCGGGTGAACTCATTCGATTTAGCTGGCGCGTATTGGACCCCACGAAATCAGCACCGCTCAATGACAAGAAGACGAGTCCTCTCCTCCTCGATTCGCAAGCTGGCGTCAAGCTGGTGGTCCCGACAATGGAGAAAGTGGGGCAACTGCGTCAGAGCAGCAAACCGGAGGTGGACAAGTCTTACTGGATGGCTTTCTCGAACCCCGGTCGACGAGTGAAGCGTGGAGACTTCGTAAGTGTGGTCATTGGGGATTTCCATGCGATCGGACTCGTCGTCGAATAGCCTCAGCCGGAGGGATTTTCACCCGTGGACTACTACGGAGGAGCCCTGATCTTGGTAGGAGTCGGAGCGCTCAACTGCCTGTTCATTTAAGTAAGCAGCAATGAAGAGAAGGCTATTCCGCACTTTGCTCGGTTGCCGCTCTTACAATTTTGGTCGGCCTGGCGCTGATTTGTACAGCGGGAACTCGTCAGCATTCAAAGAACCCTCGAACTACGTTTTTTGGGAAGAGACACTATCCCTTGCGCCTTCGGCGCAACGAAAAGCGCACTGCTGCCGGAAAGAGCGCGACGTCCGGTGCTCGGTGTTCCCGAAATGACGTTATAATCATGGAGTGGCTGACCATGTGATCCACGTCTCGGAAGCCGACGCTGCCAGTGACTTCGCTGGGCTGCTGGCACGAGTACGCGCCGGTGCCGAAATCGTGATCGAGAGTGGCAAGCTTCCGGTTGCGGTGATCCATGCGCCGGTCCCGCCGCGCAGGTCCATCTCAGAGTGCATCGCGTTGCTACCCGAGGACTCGACTGCCACTGTCGACGCCGACTTCGCCAAGGATGTCGAGGCGGCTGTCGAAGGCCATCGTGAGCCACTCGACCCGCCGGCATGGGACTAACTCTCGATTCCAGCGTGCTGATCGCGGCCGAGCGCCAAGGGCAGAATGCCCGCCAAATGCTTGCCACCATTTCAGGTAAAGTTGGCAACACCGAGGTCGCCATTTCCGTCGTCACGCTGATTGAACTGACCCACGGTGCGGCCCGCGCCGATACCCAGCAGCGAAAAGCTAAGCGTCAGCAATTCATACAGGAACTGCTGATGGCCTTGCCCATTCATCCTGGTCACTCTGTCGATTGCTCTTCGTACCGGGCAGATCGACGGCGACAACCAAGCGAAAGGCATTCGTCTACCGCTCTCCGATCTGCTGATCGGCGTGACGGCGTTGGAACTCGGTTACGGCGTTGCGACGGGTAATCTCCGTCACTTCCAGATGATTCCCGGATTGTCGGTCCTGCAGTTTTGATCGCGGAATCTGCAATCACTTTGCAATCAGTTAACGTGAACTACCGGGTCCTTCCACATCCTTAAAGCACCGTCCGTGCTCTATAAGTCCTTCAATTGACGTTTTCAGGTGGGTTCGAGTCCTACCTGAGGAGCCATTCTTTTCTGTGGGTTGCAGGCAATTTCGGAAAGGTTCGTGGGACAAATAAAGGTCACGGCCTTTTTTACTGAATAGTGGCGGGAACCTGCTCTTTGACGAAATTGATCAGCCTTTGCTAAATCCGTCGCTTCGCTTCGAGTCCCCAACGCCCATCGACCTCCGAGGTGGTTGCGATGTTCTCGTGACGCAATAGGGTTTTGACATCTTCCAGTTCCTACCCTGCCTCTTTCGCCCCGCCAAGCCAAAGCCCATCTCATATAAGTTACGTGGAATTGAAGTCAAGCGTTGATTGTGCCGCAGTACTCCCAATATCTATTCCAAAAAGTGGCGTCGAACCGCAGCAGCGAAACGAAAGGAGGCGCCAACGGTGAAGAATGCGCATCTGCGCTTCGGGAAACTGAAGTTCATGAAGCAAGCAAAGAACACCACAACGCATACAAGCTTCACATGGACCGCTTCATTGGGGAATCCCAAAGGTCCGGAGCAGCTTTTTCATCGGCGCATCTGATCTCAGTATTTGGCGGTGATTCGGATCATTGCGATCTGGAGTGCTGTCAGCATGGATGAGTACTTCACGGTGAGCGCGCCGGCATGTGATGACTTGCGTGTTTCGCTGGGACGCAATGCCTCATGCTTTCGCGGTTCTATTTTGTTGCCAGGCAGAAAGAAACCACTTCGGCACATGATTGCCGTGTCGAACGAACTGGCAGGTACAGCCGAGAGTGGCAGTGAAGGCGCGAACCGCACGATCTTGCTCCGTGGAGAACCAGTGTTTGTCCTCTGTCGCCTGGCCTCGAGATTTGGGCTGCCGGTCATACAGGATTGGAGCGAGTGGCTCTGGAACGAGCTGCAGAAGCGGAAATTGGTGAAGCCGCTGCTCGGCATCGGCTGTTGTCCAGTGGTCATCTACGGCACGAAGGCCAGGTTCCTGTCGCTAATCAGTTGGGGACTGAAAAGGGGTGCGATAGTCTTTCCGTCGAAGAGCGGCCCTACGTGCTGGACCCTGCCTACGGATCCGAAGCAGCATCCGCCAAAGTGCCTCTTGGAAGACCTCTGCTCTCTACACGACGCTAGTTTGTGATAGCCGAGACTAGAGCCTGCATTTGCTGCTGGGCGAAGCCTGCACTACAGTCCGACCCGGCTAAACCTCAACTTCAGGATTGCTCGTGATTCGCTAAGGAATGCGAAAAATCTTTCGGATCGGAGCAGAAGACCGTTTGAGAAAGAGCAATGTCTCCCACTTGTGCCATTTGACTGGAATTTAACCGCCGAATGACACAAATGGGAGTCCTTCTCGCACTAACGAATTAGTCGTCACCGCGTACGGGGCGCAAGTTGTTCTTGTAGACAGCCTTGCCAACCGCCCTTCCCAAATCCTCGCCTGCCTCCTGGTCGGTTCGGAAATGGATCCCGCCATACACCCGTGCGTCAGAGATGTCGGCGGTAATCTGCTTGAACGAGGTGTATTGCAAGACGATGGTGGGCATCGCAGGGTTGGTCACCGTCATTGAGAGTCCATCATCGCCGTACAGATGTTTCATTACTTCTGCCGCGGCGTTGCCCGCACTGCCGTGATTTGAGGGATAACTGGGAAAACACGGAGTCGTGATGAACGGGGCCCAGTTGGGATCACCCGCGGTGTTCGGGTTCCCGTCCATATTGCCGGCATGGATCGCCGTTTCAGGACGCCAAAAGTTGTAGGTGTATTTGTTGAGGAATGACGCCACCAGGCTGTCACTCATCGCCATATTGATCAGGGCCAGAGCACGGGCATTGTCCGACAGGGAGCGGCCCTGTGCCAGCGCGACCTGCTCCGCTGCCTGATTAAACACCTGAGTTGGTGACGAAGCCGCATAGTAGAGGGCGACATTCGCCCGGTCTTGAGGCCGCTGTGTGCTGTTCAAACTGCCCACCGTCATGACTTCGTTGTAAGCCTCCGCATATTCGTCGCTTGTGAGCGCTGGTGGTGGATCCAGGAGAAAGTCACTGGCACTCGAAATACCGAAGGGAGTTACGTGCGGCCATTGAAAGGCGATCCCGCCCGCGGGGGAACAACTCGGGGTTGCCTGCCATGCCCCTGGAACAGGTGGACCGGGTGTGTAGAATTGCGGCGGCGACGAGCCGTCGTTAGCTCGTAGAGTGATCATGGCCGCTGCTGCGGCGTCCCCCGTTGCGATGCCATCGGTCTTGGCTGAGCCGTCCGGTATGGACTGCATGGAATTCGTCCAATCGGCATACAGCGTCGCCCGGCTGGCTGGAAAGTAGGTGCTAAGCACCTGATACGCGGCCTCTATGGCTGCGGCATCGGGTGACGCGTCCGACGGCGCAATGATGGTTCCAAGATACGGCTGGTACTGATGTGTAATCGAATTGACCGCTTCAAAAACAGCGAGTTGGACGATCGCCACGGAGCGTGCCTGGGCAAAGGGGTTCTGCTTGTTGGCGACGGCGGTGTTGACCCCAATCGCATTCCAGTCCAAAACGGCATCAGCTCCTGCAGCTGTCGACCCACCCACCAGGCTCAGCATCAACACCCAAGGGAGCTTGAAAATCTTCTTCATCGCTCTTGTCCTCCATCCGTCTCATTTGCCGTCCCGCCGATCGGCCGAACGTGAGAGGCATGATTGCGACGCACAACTGGATTGTCCATAGCGGAGCGTGTGTCGGAGCGTTATGGTTTGTGTCCCGCCAAGCGGAGGCATTGATTGCACTTAGATCGCGGTTCCCCATGTGGTGTAAAATTCGTTTAATTTCTGTGGGCGTGCCATGACCTCCCAGCCAGTTGGACTGCAGCAATCGATCCGGTTCGGTGAAGACTTCGAACTCGATCTCCGTCCCCGGCGGCTGCGCCGCGGCAGTCACGTGTTAAAGCTGGAACGTATTCCGCTGGAAATCCTTATTCTGCTCCTGGAGCACCGGGGCGCGATCGTCAGCCGCGAGAAAATCGTGGCCAGGGTTTGGGGCAATGATGTCTTCCTCGACGCGGATAACAGCATAAGGGGCGCAATCCGCAAGGTCCGTCAGGCTCTAAAGGACGACCCCGAAACCCCGCGGTTTATCCAGACGGTAACCGGACGAGGGTATCGATTCATTGCGCCGATTGTTTCTCCCCAGGAAGAGCGCACTACGGAGACACCTAAACCGGAAGCATCAGTCGTCCCCACCTGCGCGCAGAGTTTCGTACCGGAGCCGGATAGCTGGCCTCAAGGCGGCAGCCTGGGCCTAATGGACCAAGAACAGAAGCGGACAGCGGGGCAGGTACCGGGCGCTGAACTCTCTGGTGGACAGCTACCTCGGCGTGCGCGGACGTGGCTTTTCGTTGGGTTAGCCTCGCTGGTTGTGGCCACTCTGTCACTCCTCGCATTGTGGGGCTGGCGGCGACCTTCGAGTGTGCCCACAGCTGCGCAGCGGAAGACCGTATTGGCTGTCCTGCCGTTCGCCAACTTGAGCCGTGATCCTGATCAAGAGTTCTTCAGTGAGGGCCTGACTCAAGACATAGTCGCCCAGGTCGGGAAGTTGAATCCGGATCGACTGACGGTCATTGCCCATAGTTCTGTCGCAAAGTACAAAGAGAGCATGTTATCGGCCAAGGAGATCGGTAAGGAGCTGAACGCCGACTATCTGGTCCAAGGCAGCGTGCGACGCTCCGCGGACCGTGTGCGCGTCACCGTCGAACTCATTCAAGCGCAAAATCAGACCGACATCTGGACAGACAGTTACGATCGCGAACTCAAAGATGTGCTGGCGGTGCAGGACTCCGTCGTGCGAAGCATCGCAAAGGAGATCCACATCGCTCTTACTGAGGAGCAGGAAGAGCGTTTAGCAACTCCGCGGCAAGTAAGCCCGGTAGCATACGAGGCGTACCTGAAGGGGCGCTATTACTGGAACAAGCGAACCGGCGAGAGCATGCAGAAGGCGGAGCAATATTTCGAGCGGGCGATCGACAACGATCCCACCTATGCGGCTGCGTATTCGGGGCTGGCCGACTGTAACAGCGGACTAACGTGGCACGGATTTAAGGCCCCGGCCGAGGCGCTCCCGAAAGCTTACGCCGCGGCACGCAAAGCGCTCGAGATCGATCCAGAATCGGCTGAAGCGCACGCGTCCCTGGGTCTGGCGATGACCCATAGTTGGGATTGGACGGGCGCGGAGTCCGAGTTCAGGCGCGCTCTGCAGTTGGATCCCCAATACGCGAACGCGCACCACTGGTACGGAGACTACCTTTCCATCAGGAGCCACCATGGCGAGGCACTTGCAGAAGCCAAGCGTGCACTAGAGCTCGACCCTCTTAACCTGATGATCAGCACGTGGGTGGGCCTCCGGTACTACATGGCGCGTGACTACTCCCGCGCAATTGATCAAAATCGAAATTCCGTTGAACTGGATCCGAACTTCGCTGCCGCTCACCTTCTGCTCGGAGAGGACTATCTTGGGGCAGGGTTGCACAGCGAAGCTGTCAACGAGCTGAAGAAAGCGGCAAATCTGTCGGGCGACAGCCCACTCTATACCGCGCAAGTCGCCGTTGCCCTTGCCGTTGCAGGACGGAATGGCGACGCACTCCGAATCGCGCACGACCTGGAAGCAATTTCGAGGAAGCGTTACGTTTCCCCTTACGGCATGGCTCAAATCTACGCAGCGTCAAATAAGAAAGAGGACACATTCAGATGGCTGCAAGCTGCCTATGACGATCACGCTGTTTGGATGGGATACCTCGCGGTCGACCCGATTTTTGACCGATACCGCTCGGATAAACAATTTAAGGATCTTCTCCGGCGCGTACGCCTGCCCTGACGAAGAAGTAACGGTGGAAAATCCCACTCTCTCCGCCAACTTATTAAAAATAAAGAAATTGCTTGGAATCCTAAACCCACTCGCAGGGCTTGTTTCGTCTTTGGAATGATTGACATGCAGTTTTGCAAGGCCCAGGTGCGTGCCGTTAACGCCAAAACTGGTGGGCTTCGTCAAGTCTTCCTTTTTCAAAGTACGACGTTTTCACGATGAGGAAGATCTTCAGCAACAACGGCGGGATTGGGAGCGTGAGGTGAATGAGGAACGTCCCTGCCGCGCGACC
>Ga0307477_10003441_pt1 | contig 11802 bp, 4 predicted proteins | sample atmos_gasesECM2C_FD_203316 | JGI IMG/M metagenome (GOLD analysis project Ga0307477, IMG submission 203316) | Hardwood forest soil microbial communities from Morgan-Monroe State Forest, Indiana, United States - atmos_gasesECM2C_515 | ecosystem: Environmental > Terrestrial > Soil > Temperate...
TCATCAAGATGCGCTTCGGCCTCGAAGACGGTTCCGAGCACACCCTGGAAGAGGTCGGCCAGAGCTTCGCGGTCACCCGCGAACGCATTCGCCAGATCGAAGCCAAGGCGCTGCGGAAACTGCGCCACCCATCGCGCTCCAGAAAGTTGCGTGCGTTTATGGATGGAGTGCGGGACTAGCAAGGTTCTTGTGAGCACTGCTCATGTGGCGACAGCTCACCTGGCGACGGCCGTCCGGTTTTCACCACAGAGGCACGGAGCCACTGAAAAGAATGGAAGACTGAAAGGCACGGCTTCGGTCGTGCCTTTTTCTTCGCATGGGATAATCAAAGCGTTGTCATTCCGAGCGCGGTCTTGTCGCACGAGGAATCTGCTTCCCGCTTGCCCCGTGCCGGACGCGGTGGCTAGTACCCACTTGAGGCTCGAGTGACTCTCGGGGCTTTGGCTTCTTTGGAAACCTCCCCTCTGGAAGCTGTGAAGAAATTGATTTTTCGTTTTTGCAGGTGATCGAAAATGTGTCGCGAGGTGCCAAAGATCGCTGGTAGGGCATCTAATCGCAGAGTTTTCCGAAGTATCCGCTCGTCTTTTCCCAAAAATCAATTTCTTCACAGCTTCCAGTCCCCGAGTTTCTTGTCCCAGAAACCAAAGGGCCTAATGCCCGGTACCGCTTAACGCTATCGTGTGCTGGCCGTTAAGCCCATCGTCCTGAATAGACAAAGAGCCCACCAGCATTCCTTGTAGAGCTGGATCAAAAAACACGGAGATCGAACAGTGCGCCCCGGCGACCAGCGGTTCCGGTGATAAACACGTTTTTGCTGGAATCCACTGCAATTCCCTGAACTTGGGTATTGTTTTAGTCCCAATGAGAGTCGAAAAGCTGAGTACAGGGTCGACAATCAGCGGTGAGTGGACGTCGTAGTCACCAACGGTCACACCAATTTCGTTAGCACTTCGCAATACGAACTTTCCATCGATGTTCCGACGGCTCCTCCCCTTTTGCTGATAAATGGCTGGTTTTTGAAGTCGTACGTCCCCTAAGGGAGTTCGAAGAAGAAGATCGCCCGAATCGCTGACCTCGATTCCTTGTGCCCCCTGAACACGAAAAGCCAAGGATTGCGGATGCGATCCAGGAGCAATTACAAAATCGTATTCAAGATTCCCTTCATTCCCGTAATAGACGAGATCAATGCCACGATAGACAGATTTCTGGGTGACCCGCCCATACTGCGGTATGTCGACAAGCCAGCGCGAGGATTCCTTGCCCAGGATGTAGTTGCTTTTGCCGGGTAAGAGCTGTCCCGCCTCGAACTGTGCGTTCCGATTAGCTCCAACGAACTCAATCGTGACAAGTGAAGGCGAACCCGCCTCGTCCATTCCGTTCCCAGGACGTGGAGGCGGCAGAACAATCTCTGTCTTCTCGCTTTCAAGCAGAACGGTATAGTCCGCCCCCCTCGCCAGGAATTCTACGGCTTTCTCGGCTTGACCTCTGTTTGCTTCGAAGATGAAGGGCAATCGAGCAAAACTGGCTTCGCCCGATGGTTGCATTGTCGATCCTGATTGTCCGATCAAATTCAGGCATGAGAAGCAAATCAGAAACACAAAGCAACGCACTCCCCCTACTTTCATTCGCAACCTCCTGGAGCACTCACTCAGTCTCCAAAGACGAGTGACAACTTTGATTTAGGCACGGAACTTTGTCAAGACGCCGGAAAACATTGGGGCTTCGACTTCCCTCAAGGCATTTTTCGGATATTACTAGGCACGCTCTACCACCTGGACTCAACCATCGCCACTCCCGTTTTGGGAATGGGTCGTGCATTTTTCTTGGAATTTGCTTGCCTCTGGATTGTCAGATAGTTCCAATAAAGAGAGAAGGCGGCATTAGCGCAAATCCCCACCGGCTGAATTTTGTCTCTGGGATTGAACGCGGAGGGCGCGAGAGAGAGCACGGTTTGCCAGTGATCAAGCCTTGAGGAGAGTTAGTATTTCGTCCCGTTTTGGAGCTGCGACCTGATTACTGGTTCCTAAGTTCTTTGAGATCAAGATTTTGCCCGCAAGTGATTGTGCCCCAAGATCTTTTTTGACATTTCCCGCCAACTCGATGATGCCAATATACCGAGGGGAAGGGGTATCCCAATACTCCAGCGCCAGCCCCATTCCGGGAACAACGCTTCGAAAATCTACTTCAGGAAAAGTCCGCCGCCACTTGAGCCCCCACGATTCCTCAATCGCCCAAATACGAATCTCACGCTTACTCCAGCTTTCTATTCATATCTCAGCGCGACCATGGGATCGACCTTGGTCGCCCGCCGAGCGGGAATGTAGCACGCCAGCAGCGCAGTTGCGATCAGGAGCGCGATCACCGCAGCGAACGTGAGCGGATCGGTGGCTGTTATGCCGAACAGTAGCGACGACAGCGTCCGCGTCAGCGCGAAAGATCCGGCCAGGCCGATGGCAATGCCGATCCCGATCGTGCGTATGCCCTGGCTGAGGATCATGGCGAGCACGTCGCGCGAGCGCGCACCCAGCGCCACGCGGACGCCGATCTCGCGCGTGCGGCGGCTGACGGAATAGGCCATCACGCCGAAGACTCCGGCGGTCGCGAGCAGGAGTGCCACGATTCCGAAGAAGGCGATCAGGATGAGGTTGAAGCGGCGCGAGCCTAGCGACGCGGAATAGACCTGCGCGAAGGTTCGGAAGCGAGGAGGAATCTCCGGATTGAGTTCCTGCAAGATACTGCGCGCGGAGGTGGTGACCAGTTTCGTGTCGGCGTCGGTCAACATGGTGATCGTCATCCAGGGTACGGGACGCTGGAAGAGGTTGACGTAAACCGTCGGAGGCGACGGGGCGTCCAGACCGTACTGGTGAACGTCACCGACGATACCCACGATGGTCAGCAGGCGAATGTCGCCATCCATGTTTCCGAATTCGATTGTCTGGCCAATGGGGTCCCGGCCGGGCCAGCGGGTGTGAGCCAGGGACTCGCTGATCACGGCAGCGTGGGGAGAGTCGGGGGTGTCACGATCGTCAAACAGTCGTCCGCGAAGCAGAGGGATCCCGAGCACCTGGAAGTACCCGGTAGTAGCAACTCCGAATTCGGCAATGCCCTGGCGGTCCTTTTGCTTAAACAAAATATCGAATTGCCGAGACAGTTCCTCGAGGTTATCTGGAGTTTTGGGGAGTTCGTCGGGAGTCATGAGCAGGAACATGCCATCGGGAAGGCCGCCGTTCATGGGCAGCCCATTCATGGCGCCGATCTGGTGCACGCCTGGGATCTGCCTGAGCCGATCAATCAACTGGGCGAAGAAGATCGCCTGGCCGGCCTTGCCTTTCTTGTCGGCCCAGTCCAGCCAAGGCAGGTTGACGTCCATGGTGACGATCTTATCCACACGAAAGCCTGGGTCTACTTCAAGTACTTTCTTCAGACTGCGGCCGAGGAGTCCCGCGCCGATGACGAGCACGAGCGTGATGGCGACTTGTGCCGCAACGATGGCGCGTCCAACGCGCTGGGTACGCTGTGAGCCAGATTGCGACCGGCCGCCTTCGCCGAGAGCCTCGCGAACATCCCCCGCGGTGGCACGTACTGCACTGAAGATACCGAGTCCAGCAGCGACTCCTGTGGAGAGCAGGAATGCGAAGACGAGAACCGGGATGTTGATGGAGATGCTGTCGAGGCGCGGCAGGTCTTGCGGAGCGAGTGCGATCAAGCCCGATACGCCGGAGAACGCCCCGAATATTCCGAGGCCGCCCGCGATCAGCGAGAGTAAGAGTGACTCGGTAAGGAATTGGCGGACGAGGCGGCCGCGGCCGGCGCCGAGCGCGCTACGAACAGCTAGTTCGCGCTGGCGGACCGAAGCTTGCGCGAGTAGAAGGTTCGCAACATTCGCACATGCCACCAGGAGAAGAAATCCTACGGCACCGAGAAGAATCAGTAGAGTAGGTCGGACTTGGCCGGTCATTGATTCCTGGAGTGGAATGACGGCAGCGTCTTTGAGGAGATAGTCGCTCTGCTCGGTTGAGGAATCGTGAATGCGGCGGGCGATGGTGCTGATCTCGGCGTTGGCCTGCTGCGGCGTTACATTGTCGCGGAGACGCGCAACAGCGTTGTAATTATGCGAGCTACGGCTTGGATTTTCGCCATCACGGTCGGCGGGAACGATGACCTCAGTATCGGCGGGGAATTGGAAATTGGGGGGAAGAACGCCGATTACCGCGAAGATGTCTTTGTCAATTTTCAGATGGAGCTGCGCGAGATCGGAGGAAGAACCGAGATACTGGTTCCAGTATGAGTAACCAACGAGGGCAACGGGAGCGGCGCCTTTCTTAGCGTCAGTAGCAACGAAATCGCGACCAATGATTGGCTGAACGCGAAAGACTTTCAGGAACTCGGGAGTGACGGCTGCGACCACGGTGCGCGTCGGCTGCGAGCCGCCCGATACCGACACGATGTTCGCGCCGTACTTCGCCATAGCTTGCAGAGTGTGATTTTGGTCGCGGAAGTCGTCGAAGTTCGGGTCGGCGAGGCGCGACCAAGTGCCCTTAGTATTGACCTCGAATACGGCCACGATGTGGTCGGGATCGTTGTACGGCAGAGGACGCAGCAGGACTCCATAGACCACGCTGAAGATGGCAGTGGTGGCGCCGATGGCGAGTGCTAGCGTGATGATCGAGACAGCCGTGAAGCCCGGGCTGCGCCGCAGGATGCGGAAGGCGTGGCGAAGGTCGTGAAGTAGCGTTTCCATAGCAGTATCCGATTGATGATTCAGTGCAAGTCCGATGCCAACCGCTCAAGCCGTAATCGGTTGCAAAAGGAAGGCCGTAGGTTGCATTCGAGGGTGAATCTTGACCATCGGCGGACCAGGGTGTACGGAATCGGACAGGCGAGAGGGGCCTTCCGGTTGATTCTATGCAAGGTTGAAAATTTAGATATGAAGGTTGTGGAACTGGCGGCCAAGGCAGGGGTCAACATCGCAGCGGCCGTCTTTCACTTCGCAGCCTTGGTCCACCCGGTGGAAGTTCTACTCCCGCGCAGCGGTACATGTCCTCGCGTTCTTCCATCGCTGCTCTTTCGGCCACCTCGGTAATCTTGTTGCGGTTACGCGCCCACCCTAGTCTGAATGGACATGGCCTTGCGCTGCTTCCTGTTTTCCTCTGACGAAGGGACGTCAGACCTAATCCGCCAAGTCTTGACCGGCCTCGGTGTCGAGGGAGAATCCTGCTCCCAGGCAACTACCGCCGTTGAAAAGCTTGCGCAGGAACTGTTTCAACTCGTTGTCATCGACTGGGACCAGCAGCCGGAAGCCGGAATGCTGTTATCGGCAGCCCGCGAACGGAAAGCCGCGGAGCGTCCCCTGATTCTCGCCATCGTCAGCGACGATGCCAGCGCACCGAAGGCGCTTCAGGCCGGCGTCAATTCCACTCTCCGCAAGCCGCTGATTTTGAACCAGGTCACTGACACTCTAAAAACCGCCCGCGATCTTTTACGCTCGCGCCAGGAGTCGGTGGCCCCTGCGACGCTTGCGGCCGCCGCTGCTGCTTCTTCGGCTCCCGGCGGATTGCCGGTACCAGCTTCCTTGGGTGGAGAGTTTCTGCATTCGACTCCAATACCCACCGACGGTCAGTTCGAAACCGACTCCGCAGTAGCGTTATTCAAGGAACAATCCGCCGCCGAACAAACCAATCCACTGAAAGACTTGGAGCCGGTGGCCTCAGCCATGCCGGAGCGCCTCTCACCGCCACAGCCTTCTTCGTCGGATGAGCCCAGAGGTCTCGAATGGTATCTGAAAGCTCGTGGAGTCTCACGGCAACCCGGATCCGTGCTGGGGGCTACTCCGGCTCCGCCTCCGCCGGCTGGCGAAAAACCTGAATTACTTGGTTACGATGCGCCTTCCCCCGCTGGCGAACCCGCCTCCCAGGAACCTGCCCTCCGGGAACCTGGATTAGCCAAACGCAGTCCGGCCGCTGAGATCGAGCACGCTGCAGCGCAAGAAAAACAGGAGAAGAAAGAAGAAGCGCAGCTCTTTTCCTACATCGCGGGGGAGCACCCGGAAAAGTCCGGACAGACGGAATCGCGATTCAGAATTCCCAAGGGCGCTATTATTTTCGCTCTCGTTTTGGCGGCGGGTGCGATTGTGGCTGCGCCTCAAGCACCCTGGCACGGGAAGCTCGCAGGCCTGACCGGCCGCGGGCGGCATGCGCTCCACGGCTGGCTCAACCCGCAGCCCGTAACTGCCGTGACCCAGGCGCCCACCAGCCACGAGGATTTCGGCCGCCCCGGTGACGAGTACAAGCTCCCTGTGGCGGAGAACATTCCTGACGCCACTACCGATCCATCGCAGATCAGCGTACTCCCCGTCATAGATCCGACGGCTAAGAAACCCACGACCGTCGACGCAGGTTCCGAGCAGACCGCAGGAACAAACACCACTTCTGCTCCACCCGACAGAAGCCAGCCCGGCACCGTTCCGACTCCAGCGCCTCAGCCCGTCCAGAGCTCGCCGGATCAGGTTCAGCCGGCCACAACTTCAACCCCAACCTCCGCGGCTCCGGATGGATCCGCTCACCCCGACGTCCCGGCTCCAACTCCCGCTCCTCCAGTCTCAGTTCAGCCAGTCTCGGTTCAACAGCCGGCGCCCCCTGCACCTAGACCGCAGCCAACGCAGTACACGCCTGCCGCGCCGGCAAAAGTTCCATCGAGCCTCAAGTCGCAGATGACCACCATGGTGCCCGACGCGAGCGGCAACAAGCCCGCCGATGCTGCGCTCCCCACGATCGAACCTGTCGATGTTCCGGAACTCACTGAGCGCGCTCTTCTCACCGATCAGCCGCCCGTGGCGTATCCGGCGAACGCAGCTGGCAAACAAGGCACTGTGACCCTGCAGGTTCTCATCGGTCGCGATGGCACAGTACAAGACACGAAATTCCTGCAAGGCTCCCTGGCCTTTGCCCGTGCAGCCATCGACAACGTACGGCAGTGGAAGTTCAAGCCCTACACCATGAACGGCCGCCCCGTCTCCGTCGAGTCCACCCTGACCCTGAAATTCGCCCCCGCACAATGATCGAACGAGATCCCGAGTGGATCGTGTGTCCTGTGCTCGTTTGAAAAGGGCTCGCGCTCCGTTTAGAAAGGGCGCGGCTTCCAGAGACTGCGTGAGAACTACCATTGAACGCAAGCGCGGGAGCAAGCACCACCAAGACTCCAGCCGCGTAGCGGCGGGATGTGAAAGCCCGGCACGGAAGTGCCGGGTGAAGTGGACCAGATGCGCGAGTCCCGTAGGACGACACGCGTTCTCACGCACACTCTTCGAGCCGCGCCGCAACAAGCCTCCGAAGGCACGCCTTGAGGCTCTGAGGTTGGCCGATTCGATTCCCAACATATGCCTAACTCCCCTGTTATGTTGCAAATGCCCGCCTCCCCCACATACCAAACTCCCAACCGTCCAAAAAAACCAAAGAAACCATCAAACCACAAACTCCAACAATGTCCCATTTGCATCTAGAGATATAATAAGAGCAGCTCACAGGAAGTAGTTCGTTCCTTCCGGAAGAAGATCACGAAAAGATGTCCATGAAAATTAAAGCAGCGATTCTCGTCACCTCCTTTGCCGTATTGCTCTTCGTCGTCGTCGGATCGATGGGCGGCGTTCACGCCTCCTCGAGCGACGGCTCTTACCGCCAGTTGCAGGTTTACAGCGAAGTACTCTCGCGCGTGCGCACTGAGTACGTCGAAGAGCCCAACATTCCGAAGGTGACCGACGGAGCTCTGCACGGCCTGCTCGAATCGCTCGACTCCAACTCCAGCTATCTCTCGGCGGATGCCTACAAGTCATTCAAGGCCCACAAGGCGGAAGGCAAGGCTGATATCGGAGCCGTCGTCTCCAAGCGTTTCGGCTACGCCGCCGTCGTCGCCGTGCTGCCGGGTTCGCCCGCCGAAAAAGCCGGAATTGAAGCAACGGACATCTTTGAATCGATTGAAGGGCGCAGCACGCGCGAGATGTCTCTTCCCGAAATCCGCAACCTCATCATCGGCCCGCCGGGATCCACCTTGAATGTTCAGGTTGTCCGCGCTCGCAAAGCCGAGCCGCAGAAGGTTGTCATCACCCGCGACGTTGTCGGCGTTCCTCCGGTCACTGACAAGATGATGGAGGATGGCATCGGCTATTTGAAAGTCGAAGCGCTGACCAAGGGCAAATCGCAGGAAATCGCGTCGAAGATCAAGTCGCTCGAAAAATCCGGAGCGAAGAAAATCCTGCTCGACGTTCGCTATTGCGCGGAAGGTGACGAGAATGAGGGCATCGCAGCCGCGAATTTGTTCCTGAATCACGGCACCATCACTTACTTGCAGGGACAGAAGTATCCCCGGCAGGCTTTCAACGCTGATCCCGCGAAAGCAATCACCAACCTTCCCGTTGCTGTCCTGGTAAACCGCGGCACGTCCGGCCCCGCAGAAATCATCGCGGCCGCTATTCTCGAGAACGCCCGGGGCGACATTGTCGGCGACAAGACGTTCGGTGATGGCTCCCTCCAAAAGACTCTCGAGCTTCCCGACGGCGGCGCGCTGATTCTCTCCATCGCGAAGTACTACTCGCCGAGCGGCAAGGCGATTCAGGACACCGCGATCACTCCCAACGTAGTAGTAGCAGACGCCATCGACGATGGCGTTAGCCCCGATGACGATGGTGGCGCAGCAGCTACTCCTTCAGATGAAGACGCAAAGCCAAAGAACACAATTGACGAACAGCTGAACAAAGCGGTTGAGGTCCTGAAAAGCCGCGCCAGCTAAACAATCGAAAATAGCGTGCCCCACCCTTGTCGCGTTTTCTGCGACAGGGTGGGGTTTTTGACTTTCAGTTCGATCCGCACGAACCCGCACGACCACCGTCCTCGAGCCCTACTAATTCCCCCTTCCGACGCATTACACTATTAGGTTGAGATCCATCGATTCATCTCTCAAGGAAGGCCGTCATGTCCTTAAACAGTTTCAATAGCCGCGTGTCCCTCAAAGTTGGCAATAAAGAGTACGAAATCTACCGCCTCGACGCGCTCGACAAAGCAGGCATCTCCACCCAGCACCTGCCCTTCTCCCTCCGCATCCTGCTCGAGAACCTGCTGCGCACCGAAGATGGCCGCAACGTAAAGAAAGAAGAAATCCGAGCCCTCGCCGCATGGAACAGTCAATCGAAGCCCGACAAAGAAATCGCCTTCACCCCCAGCCGCGTCCTCCTGCAGGATTTTACCGGTGTCCCTTGCGTAGTCGACCTGGCCGCCATGCGCGACGCCATGAAACAACTCGGCGGCGACCCCTCGCTGATCAACCCACTTCAGCCCGTGGAATTAGTGATCGATCACTCCGTTCAAGTCGACGAATTCGGCACCGCGAACGCCTTCGACATGAATGCCCTTTTAGAATTCCAGCGCAACAAGGAGCGTTACTCCTTCCTCCGCTGGGGCCAAACCGGATTCCGCAACCTCGCCATCGTCCCCCCCGACACCGGCATCGTCCACCAGGTCAACCTCGAGTATCTCGCCCGTGTAGTGTTCGTCCATGAAAGCCCCGGAAAGCGCCAAGCCTACCCCGACACCCTGGTAGGCACCGACAGCCACACCACCATGGTGAATGGGTTGGGGGTTTTGGGGTGGGGAGTGGGTGGGATTGAAGCCGAGGCTGCGATGCTGGGGCAGCCGGTTTCCATGCTGATTCCGCTGGTTGTGGGCGTGAAGCTTACTGGACGACTGCGCGAAGGAGCGACCGCCACCGATCTTGTACTGACCATCACCGAGATGTTGCGCAAGCACGGCGTCGTCGGAAAGTTCGTCGAATACTTTGGCCCAGGGCTGCGCGATCTGCCTCTTGCCGATCGCGCGACGATTGCCAACATGTCGCCCGAGTACGGAGCGACGTGCGGAATCTTTCCGATCGACAAAGAGACTCTGAAATATCTGCGGCTCACTGGACGATCGGAAGAACAGATCGCCCTAGTCGAAGCCTACGGCCGCGAGCAGGGATTGTTCCACGACGACAAAACTCCCGAGGCGCAGTATTCCGAATTGCTCTCGCTCGATCTCGCGACCGTTGAGCCGTCGCTGGCCGGTCCGAAGCGTCCACAGGATCGCGTCGTGCTGTCGCAAGCCGCAGAATCGTTCACCAAAGCGCTGCCTTCCCTGATCAAGCCGAAAGCCGCGGCGAAAACCGAGGCCCCTTCCGTGGGTGCCCCACTTCTGCCCGATGTTGGCAGAAGTGGGTCTGTGGCTGCCACGAGCAATGCGAGGAGGTGGGAATCCGAGGGTGGAAGTCCGGCTGCGATTGGCGTCGAGGATCCGAATGTTCACGAGCACGTCCCCGCCTCGGTGAAAGACTCGCTCAAGCACGGCAGCGTCGTCATCGCCGCCATCACCTCGTGCACCAACACCTCGAATCCTTCGGTGTTGATCGGCGCCGGATTGCTCGCCAAGAAAGCCGTCGAGAAAGGCCTGCAAATTCCGCTCTGGGTCAAGACTTCGCTCGCGCCGGGATCGAAGGTCGTTCGCGACTACCTCGATCACGCCGGGCTCATGCCCTATCTCGAGAAGCTGAAGTTCCATCTGGTCGGCTACGGATGCACCACCTGCATCGGCAACTCCGGCCCGCTTCCGGAAGAGGTCTCGAAAGCCATCGACGAGAAAGAACTGGTGGTCGCCTCGGTGCTCTCCGGCAATCGCAACTTTGAGGGCCGCATCAACTCCGAAGTCCGCGCCAACTATCTCATGTCCCCGCCGCTGGTCGTCGCCTTCGCGCTCGCGGGCCGCATCGACGTCGATCTTCGCAAAGATCCTCTTGGCAACGGACGCGACGGCAAGCCGGTATATCTCGCCGACATCTGGCCAACGTCGCGCGAAGTCGAAGATGTAATGCAGCATTCGATTACCTCTGAAATGTTTTCCAAGTCCTACGCTGAAGTTTTTGAAGGCGACGAGCGCTGGCGCGGTCTCAGCGTTCCTAAGGGCCAGACGTATGTCTGGGAAAAAGACTCCACCTACATTCGCCGCGCCCCGTACTTCGACGACATGGCGGTGAAACCCTCGCCCGTCGGGGAGATCAAAAAAGCCCGTGTGCTGGCCGTTCTCGGCGACAGCGTCACCACCGACCATATTTCTCCCGCAGGCTCGATCAAGAAGGACAGCCCCGCCGGAAAATATCTGCAGGAACATGGCGTAAAGCCGGCGGATTTCAACTCCTACGGCTCGCGCCGCGGCAATCACGAAGTGATGGTGCGCGGCACTTTCGCCAACGTCCGCCTGCGCAACAAGTTGGTCCAGACCGAAGGCGGATTCACTCGCCATCTCCCGACCAACACCGAAATGTCGATCTTCGATGCCTCGGAAGAATACCGCGCCGACGGCACCCCGCTGATCATCCTCGCCGGCAAAGAGTACGGCTCCGGATCATCTCGCGACTGGGCCGCCAAAGGCCCCGCTCTGCTGGGCGTCCGCGCCGTCATCGCCGAAAGCTACGAGCGCATCCACCGCTCGAACCTGGTCGGCATGGGCATCCTGCCCCTGCAATTCCCCGCGGGACAGAACGCCGATTCGCTCAAGCTGTCGGGTGAAGAAACCTTTGAGATCGCCGGCATCCGCGAAGTAGTCGACCACTTCGCCGCCGGACGCACCGTGAAGGTGAAAGCCACGCAAAAAGGCAAAGACCCGATCGAGTTCGATGCTCTAGTGCGCATCGACACCCCGCAAGAAGCCCTCTACTACGCCAACGGCGGCATCCTGCAGTACGTGCTGCGCCAGTTGCTGGCGACGAAGCCGCAACCGGTAGGCG
>Ga0307477_10003443_pt1 | contig 11801 bp, 10 predicted proteins | sample atmos_gasesECM2C_FD_203316 | JGI IMG/M metagenome (GOLD analysis project Ga0307477, IMG submission 203316) | Hardwood forest soil microbial communities from Morgan-Monroe State Forest, Indiana, United States - atmos_gasesECM2C_515 | ecosystem: Environmental > Terrestrial > Soil > Temperate...
CACCGTGCGGAGACGGGTTCGCGTACGGGCAGTGCACGTGGTACGTGGCCACGCGCCGGTGCGTGCCCTGGGGCGGAAACGCCAACCAGTGGTACTACAACGCAGCCCGCCTCGGTTTCCCTGAAGGCCACACCCCCGTGCCAGGTGCCATCGTCGTCTTCTGGCCCGGCGGCGACGGCGCCAGCCGGATCGGCCATGTCGCGTATGTCGAAGCGGTCGGTCCCGCCGCCGGCATCGCACCCGGCTACTTCGAGCTCTCCGAGATGAACTTCAACGGCTGGAACCGAGTCAACTACCGGGTCCTCCCCGACAACTCGGGCGGGGTTCAGGGCTTCATCTACAACAAGTAGCGCCGTTCCATCGCGCGTCGGAGGCTTTCCTGGGCCGCCGGCAGCGCGTCGATGACGTCTGATGCAAGCCCGCCCGCGCGTCCCCGCGTGTGCTGCACCTGGGCCCCCGCCTCAGCGTGGACGGTGACGGCCGCGACGGCGGCGTCGAACGGCTTGAGCCCTTGCGCCAGCATCCCGCCGAGCACACCGGCCAGGACGTCGCCGGTGCCGCCGGTCGCGAGCGCCACGACGCGATGGCTGTCAACGAAGGTGCGCCCACCCGGCGATGCGACCACCGTGCCGCTGCCTTTGAGCACGACCACCACCCCATGGTCTCTCGCGTATGACGTCGCCACGCCGAGCCGGTCGTTCTGCACCACCGCCGTCTCGATGCCGCACAGCCGCCCCATCTCGGCCGGATGGGGGGTCACCACCACGGGCTCCGGTCCACGCGGCCATTCGAACTCGGCAGCCGCGACGATGTTGAGCGCGTCCGCGTCCACGACGGCCGGACACGGCATGCCCCTGAGCAGGTCGAGGATCGCGGCGGCGGTGTCGTCGGCGCGGCCGACGCCGGGGCCGATGACCGATGCGTCGGCCCGGGTGAGCCGTTCCATGATCGCTTCGACGCCCTCCTGGCGCAGCACCCCGGCGCCACCGTCCGGGACGGGCGCGGGCATGACCTCGAGGCAGCGCGCCGCGACGATGGGGTGGATCGCCTCCGGGACGCAGAGCGTCACGAGCCCCGCTCCCGCTCGCGCGGCGCCCATCGCGGCCAGGACCGGGGCGCCGACGTAGCCGCGCGACCCGGCGACCACCAGCACGCGCCCGAAGGTCCCCTTGTGCGCGTCGTCGGGCCGGTCGGGAAGCCGGAGTTCCGCAGGAGGCGGCTTCCATGGGGCGGAGGCGACGGCGTCCGCCGATGCGACGGCCACCGCGATCGCCAGATCCCCGTCGTGTGAGAGCGAGAGGGTGATTTCGGGATTGGCGCCGCGGACGCGAACCTGCGGGTTGCGGCCGGTCAGACGCAGAACTTCGATATCAGCGAAGCCAGGCAGGGGCAGCCGCGCCGCCGAGTGGAGCTTGCGCACCGCTTCCTTGGCCGCCCAGGTCGACGCCCAGCGCTGCGGCCGGCCGGCGCAGTCACGTTGCTCGGCAACGGTGTAGACGCGGTTGACAAAGCGCCAGTTGCGCTGCATGAGGTCGGCGAGCCGTCTCACCGACACCACGTCGACTCCGGCGACCATCGCCGAAATCGTATGTGATACGAGCCAAATGCGGCCGTCGACCTTGAAACGCGGCCGAGCCTTGGTGTGTGCTTACTCGACGGTGACTGACTTCGCCAGGTTGCGCGGCTGGTCCACGTCGCATCCTCGCTGCACCGCGGCGTGATAGGCGAGCAGCTGCAGCGGCACGACGTTGACCATTGGTGAGAAGAGCTCCTCACAGCCGGGAACCGCGATGGTGTCGGAAACCAAGCCCGCGTCAAACGGATTCTCATCCGCGGTGATCAGCGCGATGACCGGCGCTTCTCGCGAACGCACCTCCTGGACGTTGCTGACCATCTTCGGCAACGTCCGCGATCGAGTGGCGATCGCGATCACCGGGACATCGGGATCGAGGAGCGCGATCGGCCCGTGCTTGAGCTCACCCGCCGCGTAACCCTCGGCGTGGATGTACGAGATCTCCTTCAACTTGAGGGCGCCTTCGAGCGCGATCGGGAAGTTGATGCCTCTGCCGATGTACATCGCGTTGCGCGCATGCGCGTAGCGCTGTCCGATGTCGACCAGCTCCGGTTCCAGCTCGAGCGTCTTCTCGATGAGCTCGGGCACGCGCAGCAACTCGGCGACCAGACGTTGATGCTCGTCGACGTGGAGCGCTGCCAGCACGTCGCCCAGATGGAGCGCGAGCAGCATGCCGCACGCCATCTGCGACACGAACGACTTGGTCGCGCACACCGAGATCTCAGGTCCCGCCTGCATGTAGAGAACCCCGTCCGCCTCCAAGGAGAGCGCGCTGCCCACCACGTTGGTGACGGCAAGGACGGCCGCGCGGCTGCGGCGAGCGTGGCGGACCGCGGCCAGCGTATCGGCGGTCTCCCCGGATTGCGAGAACGCCACGACCAGCGTCTCCGGTCCGGTGACCTGGTCGGAGTAGCGAAACTCACTGGCAGGCTCCACGGAGCAGCGGACACGCGCGAGTCGCTCGATCGCGTAACGCGTGACCAGCGCCGCCAGCCAGGCGGAGCCGCACGCGACCAGGACGACCTCGCGGACGCCCTGCAAGGCGCCGTGGTCGAGGCCGATGTCGGTCAACGAGACCATGCCGCTGTCGTCGATGCGGCCGCGCAGTGCGTTGCGCACCGCGTCGGGCTGTTCGTGGATTTCCTTGAGCAAGAAGTGCGGATACCCGTTCTTCTGGGCTTGCTCAGCCTCCCAGTCGACGTTGATGAGACGCGGCTCGGCGGAGCTGCCATCCAGGTGCTGCACCTCGATCCCGTCAACAGTGGCAGATACGATCTCTCCCTCGCCGAGAAGCGCAACCCGCTTCGTGTACGGGATGAGCGCGGTGATGTCGCTGCTGATGAAGACCTCACCCTCGCCGAGCCCCACGACCAGCGGTGCGTTGAGCCGGGCACCGACCACGCGCCCCGGCTCGCCTGCGCTGACCGCGACCAGCGCGTAGGTGCCATGGATCCGGTTCAGCGCGGACCGCACCGCCGCAGCGAGATCTCCGCGATAGGCGTCCTCGATGAGGTGAGGGACCACCTCGGTGTCTGTGTCGCTGCTGAATTCGTGACCGCGCGTGGTGAGCTCGATGCGCAGCTCGCGGTAGTTCTCGATGATCCCGTTGTGGATGAGGTGGATGCGGCCGGTGCAGTCCTGATGAGGATGCGCGTTGAGCATCGTGGGCCGGCCGTGTGTCGCCCAGCGCGTGTGCCCGATTCCGGTATTCCCGGGCGGCATGCCGTCGGCGTCCAGCTGCCGCGCCAGCTCGGCCACCTTGTGGTTGCTCTTCACCACGGTCGAGGCGCCGCCGGCCGAGCCGTCCAGGATTGCGACGCCCGCCGAGTCGTAGCCCCGGTATTCGAGGCGGCGCAGGCTGTCGATCAGGATCGGGCCCGCGGCGCGCGGACCGGTGTAGCCGATGATGCCGCACATGGGTCTATGGGGAACGGCTCCGAATGGACTGCAGTTACGAGGACCCTAGGCCATCGCCGCCGGGTTTGGGGCTAGGGAGTTGGAACCGGGGACGGCGTCGGGGTCGGGGTCGGGGTCGGCGGGGACAGCGCGGTGACCACGAGAGTGACGGTCACAGTCCCGGGGGTGGCCGTCACGCCCGAGAGCCCGGAGACGGTGACCGGCACCGTCAGGGTGTCGTTCGCGGTGAGCCCGTTGATCGAGATGGTCGAGGTGCTCACGCTCACCAGCCCGTTGAGCAGGTCCTGCGGACCGGAGAGCACCACCGTCAGCGGGCTGACCGTGATCCCGCTCAGCACGTACCCGGAAGCGACCTTGCCCACGATGTGCGGGACCACCGCCAGCGCGCGGGATGTCAGGTCCGACGCGATGCCGATGCTCACCGAGACCTGGTGCGGGTCGACGCCGACGTCATTCAGCCGCTCGCCCTGCGAACCGAAGACGAGAACGTTGACCTGCGCTGCGAAATTCGCGCGTTGGTTGCTGAGATCCACGATGACGCGGGCCTGCAGATCGTGGAGCTCGTGCTCGGGCCCGCTGACCGACACCGTCGACGGCGACGTGGACATGTCCGTGGTCCGGTACCCCACCGGAGGCGGCGAGCTGGGGACGATGACGACCTGAACCGAGACCGAGGCGAGCCGGTCGAGATCGACCGTGACGCTGGTCGGAGGAGCGAGCAGGTCGACGTTGGGGTCGGTCTTGGTGATGGTGACCGGGACCGACTGGACGCCGCCGTGAGTGACGGCACGCCAGTTGACCGCTATCACCAGCGTCGATGCGTCGAATGCGTTGACGTTGTTCCGAGTGCCCGCGACGCGCAGCGCGAGATCGGGGATGCTTCCGATCAGCCGGTACCCCGGTGGAATGCTCGACGCCTGCTGCGGAACGTGCACCGCGAGCGTGCGCGTCGCAGGTGGATTGCCGGCGTACACGACGCCTGCCCAGGTTACGATCGCAAGCACGGCACATCCGAACTTGAGCCGGAAATTGCGGGTGAGAACGGCCGGCAGTCTCATGGGTGCGATCGCCGGCTGGAGGTGCGCAGCGTACCGACCCGCACGAACGGCCGCAACAGCGACGCGCTCGCCTTGTGGTCAGCGTTGCCCAGCAGCGTGTTGAGCATGTCGCGAAGGCTTGCGGTGTCGAGCCCTCGATAGAGCTTGCCCTGGCTCGCCACGCTGATGAGACCGGTCTCCTCGCTCACGATGAGAATGACGGCGTCGCTCTGCAGAGTGAGCCCGAGCGCAGCGCGATGGCGGGTGCCCATGCGCCCCACACCCGGGAGCGCTTCGGCCAGCGGGAGCACGCATCCCGCAGCGACCAGCCGGTTGTCGCGGATGATCACTGCACCGTCGTGCAGCGGTGAGTTCGGCACGAATATCGTGGCCAGCATCTCCGCGGTCACCTCGCCGTTGATGTGCACGCCGGTGGCGGCGAGATTCTCGATCCCCGTCGACCGCTCGAACACGACCAGCGCGCCGGTCCGCCGCTCGCTCAACGACTGCGCGGCCCGGATGACCTCATCGATGCTGTGCATCACCGCTGCGCTCGGATGGTGGCCGACCAGCGCTCGCACGGGACCGAGACGGCCCACCTGGTCGAGCGCTCGGCGCAGCTCCGGCTGGAAAAGGATGATCGCGGCGATCACGATCGCCTGGGTTCCGTTCTGGAAGATGAACTCGAGGAGGCGGAGGTTGAGCACCTGCGCCGTGTACCCCACCGCGAAGATCACCGCGAGACCGACGAGCAGCTGCACCGCCTGGGTGCCACGGATCAGCTTGAGCAGCTGATACAGGAGGACCGCGACCACGACCACGTCGACGACGTCGCGCCAGCTGAAGTTGGAGAGGAAGTAGTGCGTGTTGCGCAGGAATTCGGTCATGACACGGAGCGCGCCAGCTTGTCTGCGGCTGCCGATGCGGACACACCTCGGTCGCTGTAGATCAGCGCGAGCAGCGCCTGCTGGACCCACATGCGGTTCTCAGCCTGCTCGAACACGATCGACTGCGGCCCGTCGATCACGGAGTCGGTGATCTCCTCGCCGCGGTGGGCGGGAAGACAGTGCATGACCCGCGCTCCCGCGGGAGCGAGCCGCACGAGTGAGTCGTTGACCTGCAGCGCGGCGAAGTCCTCGCGGCGGCGTTGCTGCTCACTCTCCTGTCCCATGCTCGCCCACACGTCGGTATAGATGATGTCGCTGTCACGCAGCGCGGTCGCCGCGTCGTTGCCCAGCGAGAAGTTGACGTCCGCGCGCCGCAGCTCGGCCGCGCGGGCGAGCGCCGCCCGAGACGGCTCGTATCCCGGCGGGCAGACGATGCGAAGATCGACGTCGCAGAGCGCGGCCGCGTACAGCCACGACGTGCACACGTTGTTCCCGTCACCGATGTAGGTGAGACGCGCGCCCTCGAGATGACCGAGCGCTTCACGCACGGTCATGAGGTCGGCAAGCGCCTGGCACGGGTGCTCGACGTCGGTGAGCGCGTTGATCACGGGCGCCTCGGCAGCCGCGGCGATCGTCAGCAGGTCCCGATGCGAGATCAGCCGCGCGACGATCCCGTCCGCGTACCGGTCGAGGATGCGGCTGATGTCGGCTGCCGACTCTCGCTCGCCGAGCTGCACCTCAGGATTGAAGAGCGCGATGGGATGGCCGCCGAGGCGGTGGATCGCCACCTCGAACGAGACGCGGGTGCGATTGCTGGGCCGCTGATAGATGAGCGCGATCGACCGCCCGGCCAGCGGGCGGCCGAGGTCCGCCCCCGCCTTCGCGGTGACGGCGAGATCGATGACGGCTGTGATCTCATCGCGACTCAGCGCCGCGATGCTCAGCAGATCACGACCTGAGAGCGATTCCTGCATTGACATCTCTATGGTCGCACCGGTAGAGCGGCACGGGGCCGGAATATGGTCACTCCGAACTTCGCCGCGTGCACGGCCTTCGCGCCTTGTTAACGTTCCCCGCCAGTGAACGTTGCCATCGTGGTCAGGGGCGGGCTTGCCGACACGATCCTGGTCACGCCGCTGCTCCGCACCCTTCGAGCCGGCCATCCTGACGGCAGGCTGACCCTGCTCTGTCCGAGCGCCGCGCTGATTCTCGCCGACGGGATCCCGGCGGTCGACGAGGTGATCGCGCTTCACGGGCTGAACGGCGCCGGCGGTGGGGTGGTCGAAACCTGGTGGCAGCTCCGCAAGCGGCGGCTTGATGCGGTTGCGATCTGCTCCACCAGCCGAGGTCTGCGGCTCGCCGCGTACCTGGCCGCGGTCCCGGTGCGAGTCGGTCCGCGAGGCGGGGCGAGCCGCCTCCTGCTGACCGCGAGCGCGCCCGTCGGAAGGGATGAGAACCTTGGTGGCGCCTGGCTCCGCCTCGCCGCCCTCCTCGGCGTGGACCAGGAGTGCCACGCGCCGGAGTTCGAGCCCGGTCCCGAGGCTCGCGAGGTGGCGGAGACCATGCTCCGATCGAGCGGCCTGGACGACGGTCGCCTGCTGATCGCCATCGCCCCCGGGACGGGATTCGCCGAGGGCGCCCGGGTCGCGGCGGCGACGGCTTGGGAGCCCGAGCGCTACGCGCACCTGGCCAACCAGCTCGCCGTCCGGCACGGGGCGGGCATCGTGCTGGTCGGCACCCCCTCGGACCGCTCCGTGATCGAGACCACCATGCTCGACCTGGGCGCGTCCGCGGCCGACCTGAGCGGCTCGAACGACCTCCGCGTGGTCGCGGCGCTGCTGGCTCGGTGCGATCTCTTCGTCGGCAGCGACACGCCGCTGCTGCACGTCGCGGCTGCGGTGGGCACGCCCGCGGTGGGACTGTTCGGCCCGACCAACGGCGGCCGCCGCGGACCCTACGGCCCCGACAACCGCGTCATCCAGGCGATCGCCCCGCGGGGGCTGAAACGCAAGTCCGACGAACCGATTCCGTCCGTGATGGGACAGATCCGGGTCGAGGACGTGCTCGCCGGCGTCGAAGCGACGTTCTGAGGAGGGGATTGAGCCGCGACGGTCGCCGCCACATCGTCACGCTGGGCGGCGGCTTCCTGCCGACCGAAGCCGGCGCCTGGCGAGCCGGTCCTCTCATCGAGTACGTGCTTGGTCTGGCACGCCCGGATCCGCAGGTGTGCGTCATGAACACCGCAGTCGGTGACGAAGCCACCGCGTACGTGCGAATGGTGGGCGCGCTGCTCGATGCGGGCGTCCGCGTACGCCACCTCGCGCTGTTCCCCATGCCGACGGCCGCGGATCCGCGTGGACTGCTGCTCGAGCAGGACGCCGTCATCGTCGGCGGCGGCAGCGTCGCCAACCTGTGCGCGGTCTGGCGAGTGCACGGGCTCGACGATGTGTTCCGCGAAGCGTGGAACCGTGGCGTCGTCCTCTCCGGCGCCAGCGCCGGCGCCATCTGCTGGTTCGCCGGGGGGCCCACCGATTCGTTCGGTCGCGAGCTCCGCGTCTTCAGCGACGGACTCGCTCTGCTTCCTCACAGCTACTGCCCGCACTACGACAGCGAGGAGCGGCGCCGCCCCGCGTATCAGCGCGCTGTCGGCGACGGATCGCTGCCGGACGGGTGGGCCACAGATGACGGTGTGGCGCTGCATTTCGTCGACGACACGCTGGCTGACGTGGTCAGCGATCGCGAAGGCGTGCGCGCCTGGCGTGTCGAACGCTCCGCCGGCGGGCACGTGGTCGAGACGGCGCTTGAACCGCGCCTGCTCACGGAGTGATCCGCTCGAACAGGACGTGGTCCTGCCACTCGCCCGCGATGCACAGATAGCCGAGCGCGGTGCCGATCTCGCGGAAGCCGTTCTTCTCCAGCACGCGCTGCGACGCCCGATTGTGCACCAGCGTCGCCGCCTGCAGACGATGGAGGCCGAGGCTTCCGAACGCCTCCGCCACGGCGAGATTCACCGCCGCCGTGGCGATTCCCCGGCCGTTGTGCGTCTGCGCCACCCAGTAGCCGAGATGCGCGCTCTGAAACGGACCGCGAATGACGTCGTTCAGGTTCAGGGTTCCGGCGACCTCGCCGTCGGCGACGACGAGGTACGCATACGCGACGCCGCGAGCACGCTCCGCTTCGCGGACGGCGATCCGCTGCGCGATGGCAAACTCCGTGAAATATGTCTCGTCACGCAGCGGCATGTACGGATCCAGGAACCGCCGGTTCTCGAGCTCCAGCGCCAGAACAGTCGCCGCGCGAGGCGCCGTCAGGCGCTGCAACTCGACCGTCATAGGCGTGGAGCCCACGATGCCTCATGAGCCGTAACCTCGCCCAGCTCGCAGACGACGCCTTCGCCCGGCTCGGCGATCATCCAGCGTTGATCTTCGAGGGCCGGACGTTCGGCTCCGCCGAATTGCTCGCGCGCGCTCGCCGGGTTGCTGCCGGCCTCGCGGAGATCGGCGTCGCGCCCGGCGACCGGGTGGTCGTCCTGATGGCCAACTGCCCGGAGGTCCTGATCACGTACAACGCATTGTGGCGCGCCGGCGCGGTGATCACGCCGGTGGTGTTCCTCATCACGGCGGAAGAGCTCCGTCACATCCTCACCGATTCCGGCGCGGTCGCGGTCGTGACCACCGCGGAGCTGCTTGGAACGGTGCATCGCGCGTCAGGGGACGTAGCCACGCTCGAGCACGTGATCGTCGTCGGCGTCGACGTCCAGGGTTCGACTGATACGCCCGCTGTGACGGCTTTCGAGGACTTGGAGGCCGCCGGTGAAGGCCCGCTGGTCGATCGTGGCGATGACGACCTGGCCGCCCTCCTATACACGGGTGGCACCACGGGCCGCGCGAAGGGGGTCGCGCTCAGCCACGGCAACCTGTGGTCCGCAGGGAGGAGCCTGCGGGAAGCAGCCGACGTGCCCGGGGTCACGCGCTCCCTGACGCCGCTGCCGCTCTCGCACGCATACGGGCTCATCGTCACCGTGACCGGCATGCACTTCGAAGAGCCGAACCTGGCGATCATCCAACGCTGGTTCAACCCCTCCGAGCTTCTCGAGCTCTGCGCGTCGCACAGGGTGCAGCGCACCGCGCTCGTGCCGTCGATGATCCGCATGCTGCTCGACCAGCCTCTCGAAGAGGTCGACCTGAGCGCGCTGCGATACGTGGGCAGCGGCTCCGCGCCCCTCGCGGTGTCCGTCATCCAGGAGTTCGAACGGCGCGTCCCCGGCTGCGAGATTCAGGAAGGCTACGGGCTCACCGAGAGTGGCGCTGTGGCGACGGCGAACAGGCCCGGGCAGAGGCGGAGCGGCAGCGTCGGCACGGCGGTTCCGGGCTACACGGTGAGCATCCTCGCCGACGATGGACGCGTGCTGCCCGCCGGCGATGACGGTGAGATCTGCGTGCGCGGACCGGGCGTGATGGCCGGCTATTGGCACGCCGAACGGGAGACGGCCGAGGTCCTGCGTGATGGCTGGCTTCACACCGGAGACATCGGCCACCTCGACGCAGACGGGTACCTCTATATCGTCGACCGCAAGAAGGACCTGATCCTGCGAGGCGGGTTCAATGTCTTTCCCCGCGACGTCGAGGAGGTGATGGCGGCGCATCCCGACGTGACTGCCGCGGGCGTGGTCGGCCGGCCTGACTCTCGGTTGGGCGAGGAGGTGGTGGCATTCGTCACGTTGAGCCCTGGGGCGATGGCTACCGCCGGCGACCTGGTTGCCCATGCACGGTCAAAGCTGTCCGCGCACAAGTACCCGCGTGAGGTGATCATCGTGGACAGCATCCCGCTGACCAGCATCGGCAAGCTCGACCGCAAGGCGCTGCGCGCGCGGTTACCGTCGCTCGACCGTTAGGGTCTGACCGGCGTTTCGCAGGCGGTCGGCGAGCGCAGCGCCCATCGCAGTCGACGGGGTGAGGACGCCGGCACGGGCGGGCAAACGTTCGCGGTCGAGCGCAAGGCAGAGCGCGCTCTCCCCCAGCATCACCGCCGTCGCCGCGTAGCCAGGGTCACCCTGGGCTGCGATATGGGCGACATAGCGGACGCCTTTGCTTGTGCGCGTGTGGATGTCGATCCGGAAATACCCGGTGCGGCGCAACTCCGGACTTGGACCCTCGCCCGGTTTGGGCAGGACGCGATCAAGAAGCGCTTTCGACGGACCGAATCCCACAGCCAGGGGGAATGCTGCCAGCGCTGCGCTCGTCGCGGCCGCCTTGAGGGGGGCTGCTGCGCCACCTCCGAAACCGGTGACCTCCCGGTAATGGAATCGGCGTCCGTACGCCCATCCTTGGAGCGCATTGCTGCGCCGGACCACGCGCGTGTTTGCGCCGGCCATGATGAAAGGACCGATCCACATGCCGAGCTCGTCGTCGTAGCTGATCCCTCTGGGGTCGCGCTCATCGCCGAGTTTCGGTTCTTTGCGGCGGTCGGGGCTCAACGCGTACGGGTCGTCGACGATCCGTCGGAGCCGCGTGCTGGCCTTCACCTCACCCATCTGCTTCGTGCCCGACGCCAGCGTCCCGCCGCTCGCGCCGCCCTTGAGGCCCGTGACCACGAAGGTCGTGTCCTCGAGATCGCCGGATCCGTCGGCGCGAGCCGCGTCGTGCAAGAGCATGACGCCGATGTCCGACGGGATGGAGTCGAAACCGCACGCGTGAACGATGCGCGCCCCGGTCGCCATCGCCGTCGCGTGATAGCGGTCGGCGCTGTCGCGCATGAAGAGCACTTCACCGGTCAGGTCTGCGTAGTCGGTGCCGCTGCTGGCGCACGCCTCTACCAGCTTCATCCCGTGCAGCCGGTACGGGCCGACCGTCGTCACGATGACGCGTGCAGATCTGGCGAGCGAGGTCAGCGCTGCACTGTCAGCTGAGTCAGCGACGAGCGACGGCCACTTCTTCGCTCGTGGGCCGAGCTCTGCCTGAACCTCGGCGAGCCGTTCGGCGGACCGCCCGGCGAGAGCGATGGCCAGCCCTTTCGGCGCATGTTCGGCGAGGTACGCCGCTGTCAGCTTCCCCACAAAGCCGGTCGCGCCGAACAGCGCTATGTCAACTGGACGGTTATCGTTGATGAGGACGGAGGGTAGCTGATTCGCTACGACACGGTCGTGGTGTTCGACGTGCCGGTGAGGCTCTCGCCGCTGACCGTGATCGTCTGCGACCCCGTTGTGAAGAAGTGGTACTGGAACGACACTGTTCCACCAACCAGTGTCACCGTGCTCGGGTTGGTGACACTGCCCTGCGCCGTCGCATCGGAGCTGGTCACGGTCAGCACCGACGTGTCTCCGGTAACGACGTTGCCCCACTGATCCTCTGCCGAGGCTGTCGCGCTGGCCGGGGCGGCGACCAATGT
>Ga0307477_10003444_pt1 | contig 11798 bp, 10 predicted proteins | sample atmos_gasesECM2C_FD_203316 | JGI IMG/M metagenome (GOLD analysis project Ga0307477, IMG submission 203316) | Hardwood forest soil microbial communities from Morgan-Monroe State Forest, Indiana, United States - atmos_gasesECM2C_515 | ecosystem: Environmental > Terrestrial > Soil > Temperate...
GCGGCCACCTCTGCCAGTCGCCCATCGAGAATCCCCTGCCGCAGATCGTTCATCAGCCGCGCGAGGAAGGCGAGGTTGTGCATCGTGATCAGGCGCGTGCCGGTCAGCTCGCCGGCGCGGGCGAGGTAGCCGAGGTAGGCGCGGGAAAACCCTTTCGAGCAGGCCGGGCAGGCGCAGCCCACCAGCAGCGGCTCGGGCGCGTCGCGCACGCCGGCCTTGGTCAGGTCAAGGCGCCAGCGCGCGCCCGGGTCGGGCACGAGCGCGGTGCCGTGACGGCCCAGGCGCGTGGGCATGGCGCAGTCGAACGTGTCGATACCCAGCTCCACACCCGCGATCAGATCATCGACCTCCCCGATGCCCAGCAGGTGACGTGGCCGTCCCTCCAGCGCGCCACCGAGCTCGGCGGTGGCCCAGGAGACGACCTCGTACATCTGCGCCTTCTCCGAGCCGAGTGACCCCCCGATCGCGATGCCGTCGCAGGCGCTTGCGCCGACGCGCTGGGCGGATTCGCGGCGCAGGTCCTCGTGGACGCCACCTTGCACGATCCCGTAGACCAGCTGCCCGTCGGGACCGTGGGCGGAGTGCCAGCGCAGACAGCGGTCGAGCCAGCGGTGGGTGCGCTCGGTCGAGCGCTGAGTGTAGGCGCGGTCGACGTGGAAGGGCGTGCACTCGTCGAGCACGAGCGCGACGTCCGAGCGCAGAGCGGCCTGCGTGGCCATCGAATCCTCCGGGGAGAGGAAGCGAGTGCGGCCGTCCACGTAGGAGCGAAAGCGCACGCCGGATTCGTCGATCTCGAGGATCGCACCCTCGCGCTCGCCGGAGCGACCACGAGCGCGACCCTTGATCTCCTCGGCGACGGTGCCGTGGCCCATCGAGAACACCTGAAACCCACCCGAGTCGGTGATCGTCGGCCCCTGCCAGCCCATGAACGGACCGAGTCCGCCGAAGCGCTCGATCAGCTCGGGACCGGGGCGCAGCAGCAGGTGGAAGGTGTTGCCGAGCACCATCTCGTACCCGAGCGCGGCGACCTCCTCGGGCAGCAGTCCCTTGACGGTCGCCTTCGTCGCCAGCGGTGTGAAGGCCGGGGTGCGCACGTCGCCGTGCGCCGTGCTCAGCACACCCGCGCGAGCGCGTGAGGACTGCTCGCGGGCGGTGATCGTAAAGGCGGACACCGTCGAGCATCCTACGGGCCTATCCTGCAAGGGTCGCACGTCTGGATGCGTCCGATGGCCTTCGCGGAGCTTTGTCCTCGGGCTCGACATGGCACCACCATGCCTTCGCCCTTGCGTCCGCTGGCCGATCTCCGATCGGTCACTCGACCCTAGACCGCCCCAGCGGCACGTCCCCTTTTGGATAGGCCCATGGGCCGGCGTCGGCCACCATCTATCGTGACGCTGACCCCGAGGGTCCACACAGAACCCTGAGGAGCCGCAGCGCCCGCCCATGCTCGCCGCGATCGTCAACGTCAGCCATCTCGTCGAAACGTTTGGCTACCCGCTGCTGTTCCTGGCGGTGATGGCGGAGTCGAGTGGTGTGCCGATTCCGGGCGAGACGGCGCTGATCACCGCGGCGGTGCTGGCCAGCGGCGGCAAACTGCAAATCGAGCTGGTCATTCCGATCGCCGCGGCGGGGGCGATCGTGGGCGACAACATCGGCTACATAATCGGCCGCAGGGGAGGACGCTGGCTGCTGGAACGGCCCGGACGTTTTCAAAGCCAGCGCCTGCAAGCGCTGGAGAACGGAGAGGTGTTCTTCAAGCGCCACGGCCCCAAGGCGGTGTTTCTCGGTAGGTTCGTGCTCGGTCTGCGCGTGTGGGCCTCGTGGCTGGCCGGCGCGACGCACATGCACTGGCGCTCGTTCGTGTTCTGGAACGCGCTCGGAGGAATCTGCTGGGCTACCGCGATCGGCCTGCTCGCCTACTTCCTCGGCCATGCCGCCGGCAACGTGATCGAGACGTTCGGCATCTACGGACTGGTGGCGGTGGTGATCGCCGCGGGCGGGGCGTTTTTCGCCCACCGTCGCCATCGACGCCGGATGAGCCAGGAGCTCGAGAGTGAGCAGTTCGGCAGTGCAGAGTCGACGCCGAGCATCGAAGCGCACGTTCCTCCAAACGAACCGTGATTTCCTGCAGCTTTGCGTCGCAACTCCACAGCGGAAGGTCGCGCAGCTCAGCAGCCGTGAGCGGCACCGTTGTCGTTGCCGTTGCCGTTGCCGGCAACGCATGGTGCGATGCGATCCCACAGGTCCGCCAGCGCGCCTAGCTCGGGCTCGGAGAAGCGCGAGAAGAAGTGCTCGCGCACGACCGCGAGGTGCGTGGTGCGCGCCTGCGCGAGCCGCTCGCGCCCCAGGTCGGTGAGACAGGCATAAGCGCCGCGCGCGTCGTGTTCGCAGGAGCAGCGCTCCAGCAGGCCGTCGCGCTCCAGACGATCGACCAGCCGGGTGAGACCGCTGCGCGATAGCTGGGCTTGCTCGGCGAGGTCGCACATGCGCATCCGCCCGACGCCGGCGTCATCGAGATGGTGGAGCACCTCGTAGGAGGTCATCGGCAGTCCGTGTTCGCGCTCGAGCTCGGCGTCCAGACGCTTGGCCAGACACGCATGAGCGCGCAGTAGCCCGCGCCACGCACGGAGCTCGCCTTCGCTGAGAGACTCCTGCTCCCCTGGTGGAATCTTGACTGCGGTCCGCGACATGATGACAATCGATACGAAAACCCTGCTCAGTCGAACATAGCAGCGTCAGGGGCCGATCTCGGGCGCTGGAGGACTCACGATCGCGTCGCGCGCCACGCCCAGCGCATCATCAGCGGCTGCAACGGCAGCCGCGCATACAGCGCCCAACGCGGGATTCTCGGGAAGCGGTGGGGCTCGCGGGCCATGTGCAGGTTGGCCGGAAACACGGCGGCGAGCAACGCGACCAGGCCCAGTCCCGACAGTCGCCGGGTCCGGGGCAGCAGCACACCGACGCCGCCCGCGATCTCGGCGACGCCGCTGATCGTGACCAGGCGTGCGGCGTCGTCGCGCATGCTCGGCGGCACGATCGCTTCATAGGCGCGGCGCATGATGAAGTGGCTGATCCCGGCCTGGATGAAAAATGCGCCGAGCAGCGTGCGTGAGCGATTCATCGCGGCCATATTTATCAGCTCTCGGACACGGTTGAAGGAGATGCGCGCGCCACGGGCGCGACGCCCAACGGCGGCTCGGGACCCCGGATGCTCTCAGCTACGATGCTCGATCAGCGAACGTCCGGTCATCGCCGCCGGCTGCTCGATGCCGAGCAACTCGAGCACGGTGGGCGCGACATCGGCGAGAACTCCCCCATCGGCGCGCAGCGCAAGCCCACCACCACCGCCGCGGCCGCCCTCGCCGTATCCGACGACGATCAGGGGAACGGGGTTGAGCGAATGGGCGGTGTTGGGACTGCCGTCGGGCTCGAGCATATTGTCGGCGTTACCGTGATCGGCGGTGATCACGCATACGCCGCCTGACGCGCGCACCGCTGCTACAACCCGCCCGAGGCATTCGTCGACCGTCTCCACGGCGCGTACGGCGGCCGGGATGACACCTGTGTGTCCGACCATGTCGGCGTTCGCGAAGTTGATGACCCCGAGCTCGGGGCGGTCCTCGCGCCACGCTCCCACGAACAGATCGGCGGCCTGCACGGCGCTCATCGCCGGAGCGTGGTCGTAGGTGGGAACGTCTCGTGGAGAGGGCGCCAACGCGCGCCGTTCCTCGGGCTGGGCCGTCTCGACGCCGCCGTTGAAGAAGTAGGTGACGTGCGCGTACTTCTCGGTCTCGGCGACGTGCAGTTGGCGGGCGCCGGTGTGTGCGATCGTCGCGGCGAGCGTGGTCGCGGGGCGCTCAGGCGTGAACGCCACCGGGTAGGGCCAGCCTTCCTCGTACTCGGTCAGCGTCGTATATCGCGCCACCGGCCCAGCACCGCCGCGATCGACCTCGGCGCAGCCCGGCTCGGCAAGGGCGCGGGTGAGCTGGCGCATACGATCGGGACGGAAGTTGAACGCGATCACGCTGTCGCCAGGACGTATCTCGACATCAGCCCCGACGAGGGTGGGCTCGACGAACTCATCGGTCTCCCCCCGCTCATACGCGGCCCGGACGGCCTCCTCGCCGCCGGAAGCCGTGTACGGAGCGCGCGCGTGGACGAGTAGGTCATACGCGCGCTGAGTGCGATCCCAGCGACGGTCGCGGTCCATCGCCCAGTAGCGACCGACGACCGAGCCCACACGGGCGCCCGCGGTCTCCTCCAGCCGCGCGAGGTAGCCGGCGCCGGTGTGGGGCAGTGTGTCGCGCCCGTCGGTGAACGCGTGCACGATCACATCCAGCCGGTCGGCCGCCCCCACCTGCGCGTCGGTTCCCGCGTCCGCCGGCGCCTGCGCGCGCGCGCAGGCGATCAGCGCGAGCAGGTGCTCCAGCGAGGAGTGCACGCCGCCGTCTGAGACGAGCCCGATCAGGTGCACGCGATCGACATCCTCGAGCGCGGCCCGCAGGACTGGGTTGGCGGCGAACGAACCGTCCGTGATCGCGTCGTCGATGCGGACGAGATCCTGGCGTATCACCGCACCCGCGCCAAGATTCAAGTGGCCGACCTCGCTGTTGCCCATCTGGCCGTCGGGCAGGCCGACCGCGCGACCACACGCAAGCAGGGTCGTATGCGGGTGCTCGCGCCACAGCTCATCGAACACCGGCGTATGCGCCAGCGAGATCGCGTTGCCAGGACCTGGCTCGGCCAGACCCCAGCCGTCGAGCACGACCAGGCAGACACCCGGCGCAGATGGGTTGCCGGGGCCGCGCGCAGTCCTCATGCCACCGCCGCGGTCACGATCTGGGCGAACGCGGGCGCCTCCAGCGAGGCGCCGCCGACGAGCGCGCCGTCGACGTCGGGCAGCGCCAGCAGCTCGGCGGCATTCTCGGGCTTGACCGACCCGCCATACAGGATCCGCACCCGTTCGGCGGCATCGGTGTCGCGGTCGCCAACGAGCGCGCGGATGAAGGCGATCGCCTCCTGGGCCTGTTCGGGTGTGGCGACGCGCCCACTGCCGATCGCCCAGATCGGCTCGTATGCGATCACGACATCCGCCAAGCGCTCCTCGGGAACGGCGGCGAGGTCGTCCCACACCTGCTGGCGCAGCGTGCGCTCGGTGTCGCCGCCGTCGCGCTCTGACTCGGTCTCCCCCACGCACAGAATCGGCGCGAGGCCCGCGGCGAGGGCCGCCGGCACCTTGGCCGCCAACGCGCGGTCGGTCTCGCCAAACAGCTGACGGCGCTCGGAGTGACCGAGCACGACGCCATGGACGTCTAGCTCCGACAACATCGGCGCGGAGATCTCGCCGGTGTAGGGGCCCTCGGGCTCGGCGTGCATGTTCTGCGCATACACCTCCACGCGCGAGCCACGCGCGGAGTCGACCATCGCACGCAGGTCGGTGAACGGCACGCAGATCGCCACGTCGACGCCGTCGAGGGCGGAGACCCGCGGCAGCAGCGCCTGGATGTAGGACTCGGCTTGGGCCTCGGTCTTGCACATCTTCCAGTTGCCGGCGATCAGCGGGGTGCGGGCCATCGCTGCTAGACCACCCCCGCCCCATCGAGGACATCTAGCCCGGGAAGGGTCTTACGGCCCTCCACGAGCTCGAGCGTGGCGCCCCCGCCAGTGGAGAGGTGGTCGACGGCATGCTCCAAGCCGAACTGGGTGAGCGCCGCCGAGGAGTCTCCCCCTCCGACCACGGTCGTCCCCCGCGCCGCAGCCACCGCTTCGGCGACCACGCGCGTGGCGTTCGCGAATGGCGCAAGCTCGAACGCGCCCATCGGGCCGTTCCAAAACACCGTTCCCGCCTGGGCGATCTCGCGCGCGTAGGCGGCGGCGCTGGCAGGACCGATGTCCAAACCCATCCAGCCGTCGGGCACGTCCAGCCCATCCAGCTCGCGGCGGGGCGCGTCGGCGGCGAAGTGTTCGGCTATCACCAGATCGACGGGCAGGCACAGACGCGCCTGGTCGGGACGAGCAGCTTGCTCCAGCGCGTGGCGGGCGTGGGCGATGTCATGCTCATCACACAGCGAGTCCCCGACCGTGTGGCCCTGCGCGGCGAGGAACGGGAAGCACATCGCGCCGCCGATCAGCACGGCGTCGGCGTGGGCGAGGAAGCGGTCGATCACGGCGATCTTGTCCGCCACCTTAGAGCCACCGATCACCGCGACCAGCGGGGGGGCGGGGCTCTCCAGGATCTCCGTCAGGGCAGCGACCTCTGCTTCGAGCAGCCGCCCGGCGGCGCTCGGCAGCAGATGCGCCACCCCCTCGGTGCTCGCGTGCGCGCGATGGGCCACGCCGAACGCGTCGTCGACGTATACGTCCGCCAGCTCCGCGAGGGCACGCGCGAACTCAGGATCGTTCGCGGTCTCGCCGGACTGGAAGCGGATGTTCTCGAGCACCAGGATCTCCCCGTCGTGCAGCCCTTCGGTCAGGACTCGTACGTCCTCGCCCACAACCGCGGGGGCGAACGTCACACGGGCGTCGGTCAGCTCACGCAGCCGCGCCACGACCGGCGCGAGCGACAACTCGGGTACGACGGCGCCCTGGGGACGCCCCAGGTGCGAGACGAGCACGAGCCGTCCACCGTGAGAGCGCAGCTCCTCGATCGTCGGCAGCGCCGCCCGGATGCGGGTGTCGTCGGCGACGATCGGTGTTCCGTCGGGACCGGCTCCGAGCGGGACATTGAAGTCCACGCGCACGAGCACTCGCCGGCCATGCACGTCGAGGTCGTCGAGGCTTCTCATCCGCGACTCACCGCCGGCATCCCGCATCCATCTGCTCCAACATCCGGCTTCCTATCAAGCAGATACGCCCGCGGGCGCACGCTCACAGCACCCGCTGCACGAGGTCGCAGGCGGTTGGATCGCTCACAGGACTCTCCGCACCAGATCGACGAGGCGGTTGGAGTAGCCCCACTCGTTGTCATACCAGGAGACGACCTTCAGCATCGTGCCGTCGATCGTGGCGGTCAGCGAGGAATCGACGATCGAGGAGTACGGCGAGCGTACGATGTCGCTGGAGACGATCGGATCGGTCGTGTAGGCCATGATCCCGGCCAGCGGACCGGACTGCGAGGCGGCCAGCAGGGCGGCGTTGACCTCCTCGACGCTCGTCGCACGCGCACACTCGACGGTCAGGTCGACGACCGAGCCGGTGGGGACGGGCGCGCGCACGGCGAAGCCGTGCAGCTTGCCCTGCAGCTCGGGGATGACCAGGCCGATCGCCTTGGCCGCGCCAGTGGAGGCGGGGATCAGGTTGATCGCGGCCGCGCGCGCCCGGCGCAGATCCTTGTGCGGCAGGTCCTGCAGGCGCTGATCGGCGGTGTAGGCGTGGATCGTCGTCATCAGACCGTGGGTGATCCCGACGGTGTCGTTGATCACGCGGGCGACCGGGGCGAGACAGTTGGTCGTGCAGGAGGCGTTGGAGATCACAGCGTGGGCATCCCGATCGTAGACCTCGTCGAAGTTGACGCCGAGCACGACGGTCGCGTCGGGGTCGGCGGCGGGCGCGGAGATGATCACCTTCTTCGCGCCTTGCTGCAGATGAGCGGCGGCGCGGGCACGGTCGGTGAACAGACCGGTCGACTCGATTACAACATCGACGCCCAGCTCGCCCCAGGGCAGCGCGCCGGGATCGCGCTCAGCGAGGACGCGCAGCTCGCGGCCATCGACCTCGATGGCGCCGTCGCGAGCTTGGACCTCGCCGGGATAGGGGCCGAGGATCGAGTCGTAGTGCAACAGGTGCGCCAGCGTGCCGGCGTCGGTCAGATCGTTGACAGCCACCCACTCGATCTCGCCCGCGTCCGCGCGCGCCTGCGCAGCGCGGAACACGTTGCGGCCGATGCGGCCGAACCCGTTGATACCCACCCGTATTGACATGCGTTGCACGGCCTCCTAGTCGCGCGAAAATGAACGAGGCCGGGCGTCGAAAGCACTGCTCCGTCGCCCGGCGTACCCGGCGAAGGCTATCAGCGAGCGCTTTTGCCGCCCGCTCGGAGAACGTCGTTGGGGCCTGCCCACTGTTGCGAAGGATGACTCTCTTCGGGCAGTCACCCCTGTGCCGGAGGCGTCAGGAGCCCCCGCGCCGGGGCGCGTCAGGAGCGCCGCGAGGCCTTGTCGATGTCGCGGTGGGCGACCGCGACATCGAGGTCCTCGTTGTCGCGGTAGCGCGCGGCGAGGTGCTCGGCGATCGCGACCGAGCGATGGCGTCCGCCGGTGCAGCCAATCCCGATCACGAGATGGGACTTGCCCTCGGCGACATACTCGGGCAGCAGGAAGTCGAGCAGCGCGTGCAGGCGCACGTACAGCTCGTCCAGGCGCCCGTCGCGGGCGACGTACTCGACCACCTGCTCGTCGTGGCCGGTGAGCTCGCGCAGCTCGGGCTCGTAGTGGGGGTTGGGCAGGAAGCGCACGTCGAACGCGAGATCCTCCTCGCGCGGGGGGCCGTGCTTGAAGCCAAAGCTCATGAACGTCACGGCGAGGCGGCCGGCGGTCTGGCGCGGCAGCAGCTCGTCGGCGATGCGTCCGCGCAGGATCGCGGTGGACATGCCGGTCGTGTCGATCACGAGGTCGGCGCGGCTGCGCAGCGGCTCCAGCAGGGCGCGCTCCGCCGCCACGCCCGCGGCGACGCTGCCCTCGGGCGCCAGCGGATGGCGGCGGCGGGTCTCCTTGTAGCGGGTGACGAGCGTCTGCTCGGCGGCCTCCAGGAACAGCACGTGATGGCTCAGCCCGAGCGCGTCAAGATCGTCGACGACGGCGCGCAGGGCCTCGAAGTAGACGCCGCCACGCACGTCCGAGACGACGGCCGCGCGCTCGACGCGGGAGCCGCCGTGCACGAACAGCTCGACCAGCGAGCGGATCATCTCCGGTGGGAGGTTGTCGACGCAGAAGTAGCCGGCGTCCTCGAACACGTTCATCGCCGTCGACTTGCCCGCGCCGGAGAACCCGGTGATCACGACGAGATCCTGCAGGCGCGACTTCACGATCGGCTTTGCCGCGCGCAGAGGACGGAGGGGCCTGATGACGGCCATCGTCCTGATTGTGGCGCCTTAGGCGGACAATCGTGTCACTTTTCGTGCACGCGTCTCTGTCAACCGGCGCGGTGCAGATTGGCATGCAGCTCGCGAGCAACCTTGGCCGGCAGACCGGGGACCGCCTGGAGCTCCTCGCTGGAGGCCGATGCGACGGCCTCGGGCGAGCCGAAGTAGGCAAGCAGAGCCTGCTTGCGCGCGGGGCCGATCCCGGGCAAATCGTCCAACAGCGAGGCGGTCATCGCACGGTCGCGACGAATGCGGTGGTGGGTGACGGCGAAGCGATGGGCCTCGTCGCGGACGCGCTGGAGCAGTTGCAGCTCGGGTGTGGAGTGGTCGAGCACGAGCGGGGTGCGGCGACCGGGCATGAACACCTCCTCGATGCGCTTGGCCAGCGAGACGACCGCCACGCCGCGGTCGCGAAACCCGCGCAGTGGCGCCAACCCAGCCGCGAGCTGACCGGCGCCGCCGTCGATCACGACGAGGCTCGGCAGCGAGGCGAAGCTCGCGTCGTAGTCGGAGTCGTGCGGGGAGATGTCCGTCTGAGCCTCCCACTGGGCGTAGCGGCGCGCCAGCACCTCGGCCATCGCCGCGTAGTCGTCGGAGGCGCCTGACGGGAGCGAGCGGATGCGAAAGCGGCGGTAGTCGGACTTGCGTGGCGCGCCGCCCTCGAACACGACCATCGAGGCGACGGTCTGCGTCCCGCCGAGATGGGAGATGTCGTAACACTCGATACGGATCGGCGGGGCGTCCAGCCCGAGCGCCTGCTGCAGGCCCTCGAGCGCATCGACGCGGGTCTGGCGACGGCGCTCGGCGCGCAGGCGCTCCTGATCGAGCGCCAGCAGCGCGTTGCGATGGGCGAGGTCGAGGATGCGCCGCTTCTCGCCGCGCTCGGCCGGACGGATCTCGACGGGGCCATCACGGCGGCTGGCGAGCGCCTCGGCGAGCGGCTCGACCTCATCGTCTGAGGCGAGCTCGCGCTGCACGACGATCAGCGCCGGGATCGAAAGATGGCCGGCGTAGTACTGGAGCATGAACTCCTCGGCCACGCCCGCGATACCGCGCTCGGTCTCGTTTGACAAGTAGAACGACTGCCGGTCGGTGAGCACGCCGTCGCGGATCTGGAACACCTGCGCGTTGGCCTCGCGCCCGTCGATCGCGACGGCGACGGCGTCGAAGGTGCCGGCCGAGGCGTTGGCGACGCGGCGGCGCTCCAGCAGCGAGTGGACAGCGCGCAGACGGTTGCGCTCGAGCGTGGCCTGCTCGAACTCCTCGGCCGCAGCTGCCGCGCGCATGCGTGTCTCCAGATCGCGCTCGATCGCGACGAAGCGCCCGGACAGGAAGTCGCCGACCTGGTCGATGCTCGCGCGGTAGTCCTCGCGGGAGATGTAGTCGACGCAGGGAGCGGTGCAGCGCTTGATGTAGTAGTCCAGACACGGACTCCCGCTGCGCCGACCTGGCTCGGGGCCGGTGCAGGAGCGAAACATGAACACCTTCGCCAGCACCTCCAGCGTGGCGCGCACGCGCTTGGCGTTGGAGTACGGGCCGTAGTAGGCGCGTCCGGGGCGGTGACGCTCGCGCGTGAAATACACGCGCGGGTAGTCCTCGTCGAGGGAGATGGCGATGAACGGGTAGGACTTGTCGTCGCGCAGGCGGATGTTGAAGCGGGGGCGGTACTGCTTGATGAACCCCTGCTCGCTCAGCAGCGCCTCGGCCTCGCTGGCGACGACCACGCACTCGATGTGCGCCACCAACGCGACCATCTCGGCGTGGCCGGGACTGCTGGAGACCTGCGCCTTGGAGAAGTGCGAGGCGACGCGCTTGCGAATCGACACGGCCTTGCCCACATAGATGACCCGCTGGCGGGCATCCCGAAACAGATACACGCCGGGCTGGTCAGGCAGCGCGCGTCGTTGCGCGGCGAGCGTGGTTGCGCGCGTGTCAGGATCCTCGGCGGTCTGCGTGGCCATCGCGTTCGAGGATACGAGCCATCCGTCTGAGGGGTCCGAGCTCGAGCGCGAGCGAGCGCGAGGTCAGTACGCGCGCCAGCGGCGGAATACCACGATCAGCGCGTACACGATCCCGCCGACCAGCACGAACCACAGCAGCTCGCCGATGCCCGTCAGCCACATGCGCGCGCGCGCCATGTATACGAACAGGCCGCCGGTGATCGCTCCGTACAGCAGCCCGCGGTAGCGATCGCCGAGCGAGTACAGCGCGACGCGGTGTTCGCGGTAGAAGCGCAGCCCGAGATAGCCGATCGCCACGCCAAAGCCGATGTAGAGCAGCGCTTCGAACGTGTTCGCCACGCGCCCCCCCGACGGAAGGAAGTAGACCGCCGCGGCGATCAGCAGGACGATGGCCACATTGCGCGTGGTCTTGAGGCGATCCATCGAACCGATTCTAGGTCACTACACCAGCGCCTCCAACCGGGCATAGGCCTCATCCACGGCCCGACGCGCGGCGGTGTGACGGGCCTCGGACTTGGCCGACTCGTACTGCGTCACCCACGCGGCCGGGTCCGCGAGCTGGTCCTCCAGCTCGCGCAGCGCCGCCTCGGCCCGTTCGACCTCGCGCTCAGCGGCGGCCTGCGCGGTGAGGCGGTTCTTGGAGGGACCGACGGGCTTGGGCTTGGACTTGCGCTTGGAGCCGTTCTTGCCGGGTGAGGGTGTCGTTCCCCCCGGCGCATGCGCCGGGGGGCGGGGCGGCACATGTGCCGCCCCGTGGG
>Ga0307477_10003445_pt1 | contig 11793 bp, 10 predicted proteins | sample atmos_gasesECM2C_FD_203316 | JGI IMG/M metagenome (GOLD analysis project Ga0307477, IMG submission 203316) | Hardwood forest soil microbial communities from Morgan-Monroe State Forest, Indiana, United States - atmos_gasesECM2C_515 | ecosystem: Environmental > Terrestrial > Soil > Temperate...
GGATTCCGTAGCCACTGGTTTCCCCTGGGTACTTACGTTCAATGAGACATCCGAAAATCATCGTTGTAGGCGGTGGTCTGGCCGGCCTCATGGCCACTATTCGCGTCGCGGAGCACGGCGTCCGAGCGGAACTATTTTCTATCGTCCCCGTCAAGCGCTCGCATTCCGTTTGCGCGCAGGGCGGAATCAACGCCGCGAAAAACCTGAAGGGCGAAGGCGATTCCACCTGGAAACATTTTGACGACACAATTTACGGCGGAGATTTCCTCGCCAATCAGCCACTCGTAAAGGGAATGTGCGAAGCCGCGCCCGCCATCATCGATCTCCTTGATCGCATGGGGGTGATGTTCAATCGCACGCCGGAGGGTTTGCTCGATTTTCGGCGCTTCGGCGGCACGCTTTATCACCGCACCGCGTTTGCCGGCGCCACCACAGGACAGCAACTCCTCTACGCCCTCGATGAGCAAGTCCGCCGCGCCGAATCCGAAGACAAAGTAAAAAAATTTGAAGGCTGGACATTTCTTTCCGCCGTAATCGACGACCAGGGCATCTCCCGCGGCATTTCCGCGATGAACTTGAAAACGATGGAGATCAAAACCTTCCCAGCCGACGCCGTGATTTTTGCCACCGGCGGAAACGGCGCAATCTTCGGCCGCTCCACGAATTCAGTCGTATGCACGGGCTCCGCGCAATCCGCGCTTTTCCAGCAGGGTGTCTGGTACGCCAACGGTGAATTTATCCAAGTCCACCCCACCGCCATTCCCGGCGAAGACAAATGCCGCCTGATGAGCGAATCGGCCCGCGGCGAAGGTGGGCGCGTCTGGGTCCCCAAGCAGCCGGGCGATAAGCGCGGCGGCAAAGACATTCCCGAATCCGAGCGCTTCTATTTTCTCGAAGAGTGGTATCCAAAATACGGCAACCTCGTGCCTCGCGACGTAGCTACGCGCGCCATTCACAAAGTCGTCTTCGAAATGAAAATGGGACTGCCCGGCGAGCCCGCCGTCTATCTCGACGTCTCCCACATTCCCGCGGACGTCCTCGACAAAAAACTCGAAGGCATTCTCGAAATCTACGAGAAATTCGTCGGCGTAGATCCGCGCAAAGAGCCCATGAAAGTTTTCCCCGCCATGCACTACACGATGGGTGGCCTATGGGTGGACAACGAAAATCAAGCCACCAACGTTCCCGGAATTTATGCGGCCGGCGAGTGCGAGTATCAATATCACGGCGCGAATCGCCTCGGCGCGAATTCGCTCGTCTCCTGTATTTACGGCGGAATGCTCGCGGGCCCTGCGGCTGTGAGATACGCGCATAATCTCGAGCAGGGAGTCGAGAACACTCCTGCGAGCGTTTTCGAACGCGAGCGCGTCCGCCAGCAGGATATCAACGACGCGCTCCTGAATCAGCATCAGGGCACCGAGAATCCGATAGCGATCTGGCGCGAAATGGGCGACGTAATGACGGAGAATGTCACCGTGATCCGCTACAACGCCAATTTGCAGAAGACGCTCGTGAAACTCGACGAACTCGGCGACCGTTTTCGCAGAATCAATTTGCAGGATCGCACACAGTGGGCGAATCAAACCCTGAATTTCGTCCGTGAACTTGGCAATATGCTCGTGCTCGCGAAAGTCATCACGCTCGGCGCGCTTGCCCGCAACGAAACACGCGGCGCGCACTACAAACCGGAATTTCCGAATCGCGACGACGCGAACTGGCTGAAGACGACCAAGGCCTCCTTCGTGCGCGGCGAGATCAAGCTCGATTTCGAGCCGGTGGACACTTCGCTGCTCCCGCTCCGCGAGCGCAAGTACACCGCGACGAAGTGATGCAAGTTCTGCAGAGGAACAATGGCTGATACACAGGCGGGAAGCACTTTCATCGTCAGAATCAAGCGCCAGCAGCGCCCCGACGAAGCGGTTCGCTGGGAAGAGTACGAACTGCGCTACCGCCCGCACATGAACGTGATTCAATGCCTCCGCGATATCGCCGAAAAACCCTACACGCGCGAAGGCAAGGAATCCACTCCCGTAAGCTACGACGCGAATTGCCTCGAAGAAGTTTGCGGCGCCTGCGCCATGCTCATCAACGGCGAACCGCGCCAGGCCTGCTCCGCGCTCGTAGATAATCTCGCGAAGCCGATCCGCCTGGAGCCGCTAACAAAATTCCCGCTGGTACGCGACCTTGTAGTCGATCGCGATTTTATGTTCGAGAGCCTGAAGCGCACGAAATGCTGGATTCCGATCGACGGCACCTACGCCCTCGGCGAAGGCCCGCGCATGTCTCCCGCCATCCAGGAAGTCGGCTATCCGCTCTCGCGCTGCATCACCTGTGGCAATTGCCTCGAAATCTGCCCGCGAGTGAACGAGCATTCTCATTTTGTCGGCGCAGCAATCGTAAGTCAGGTGCGCCTGTTCAACTTGCATCCCACCGGCGCCATGCACGCAGCGGGGCGGCTCGAAGCGCTGATGGGCCCGGGCGGCATCGAAGATTGCGACAACGCGCAGAATTGCGTGAAGATCTGCCCTAAGGGAATCCCGCTCACGGAATCCCTCGCCGCAGTAAACGGCCAGGTAATCGTGCACGCAATCAAGAACTGGTTCCAGGGCCACGACTAGAATCTAACGGGTTACGTCAGGGCACGGCTTTTTTATCCTGAGGAGCGAAGGGCAGCCGTGCGACAAATGCTCCAAAATCACCGCGGCTTTAGCCGCTGAGGGAAAGTCTCTGAGGCCTGAATCCGGATGCTGACTCGCATGGGACTCTTTTTGCTATGCATCGTCCTCGGCGCGATCCTCCCATTTCTCACCGTGACCGCCCAAAGCGACATCTCCCCAAAAGCTCACGATCTCCATTTCAGCTCCATTGTCGTTGATACCCACGACGACACCACCCAGCGTCTCCTCGATCCAAAATTCGATTTCGGCATCCGTCACAACGACGGCTCGATCGATATTCCACGCATGCGCGAAGGCAACCTGAGCGCGATTTTCTTTTCCATCTGGATTTCAGGCACAATCACCGGCCCCGAAGCCGTGAAGCGCGCGATGGATCAGATTGATGTGGTGCGCGAACTCCCAGTCCGCTATCCGAAAGATATCGCTCTGGCTCGTACCGCGGACGACGTCCGTCGCATCCATGCCAATGGCAAGATCGCCGCGCTCATGGGCGTCGAGGGCGGCCACATGATTGACAACGATCTCGGCGTCCTCCGTGATTTCGCGCGCCTCGGCGTCCGCTACATGACCCTCACTCACATGGTGGACACCGACTGGGCAGATTCATCAACAGGGAAGTCCACGCACAACGGCCTGACAGACTTCGGCAAGCAAGTAGTGCACGAGATGAACCGTATGGGCATCATGGTGGATATCTCGCACGTCTCCGACAAGACCTTCTCCGACGCGCTCGCCATCAGCGAAGCGCCCATGATCGCGTCGCACTCTTCCTGTCGCGCCATTTGCGACGCGCCGCGCAATATGACCGACGATATGATCAAAGCGCTCGCGGCCAAAGGCGGCGTGGTACAAATCAATTATCATGTCGGCTTCCTCAGCCAGGAATTTCGCAATGCGGAGAAGGCGAACCCGGAGATCGGCAAGGCCATCCAGGAAGAGGTGAAAAAGCGCTGTGGTGAAAATGAAGGCTGCCAGCTCACCGAAGGCGATAAGATTACAAGAGAGTACGTCGCGCAGGGCAAGCTCCCGCGCGTCGAATGGACCAAGATCGTCGAACACATCGATCACGCCGTGAAGCTCGCAGGCGCTGATCATGTAGGCTTGGGTTCGGATTTCGACGGCGCGAATATGCCCTACGGAATGGAGGACGCATCGCATGTGCCGCAAATCACGAACGCGCTCCTCGCAAAGGGTTACTCAGCAGGCGATATTCAAAAAATTCTGGGTGGCAACACACTCCGCGTGATGGAGCAGGTGGAAGCCACATCAAAACGAATGGGAGGACAACCGTGAAAGGGCATGCCGTGAAACCGATTTCCAGCTTGTGTTTGGTGGCAGTGATAGGAGCTGTGCCGGCTTCTCTGTGGGCGCAGGCGACTGATTCGAAGCCCGCTGCGCAAGCCACGAAACCAAAAAGCACAGCAATCGCGCATGCGGGCACCGATTCCGCTCTGCTTCATCCGGCCACGCTGAAAGCGCAGGCTCCGGCCGAATACGACGTGAAGTTTGTCACGACGAAAGGCGATTTCGTGGTTCACGTCACACGTGACTCGGCGCCGAATGGCGCGGACCGCTTTTACAACCTCGTGAAACACCATTTTTACGACGGGGCCGCATTTTTCCGTTACGTGGATGGATTCGTCGTGCAGTTCGGCCTCACTGGCAATCCCGCGGTGAATAAGGCCTGGACAGACGCCAACATCAAGGATGATCCAGTAAAGTCCAGCAACAAGCCCGGCACTGTCACGTTTGCGATGGCAGGCCCGAACACGCGCACCACGCAGATATTCATCAATCTCGGCGACAATTCCCGATTGGACGGCATGGGCTTTTCAGCCTTTGGCGAAGTCACTTCCGGCATGGACGTGATCAAGAGTTTCTACAGTGGTTATGCCGACGCACCTACGAGCCATCAAGGCGAAATCACCAACGAAGGGAAAGCTTATCTGGACAAGAATTTCCCCAAGCTCGATAGTATTAAGACGGCAACGATTGTTGCTCCTGCGGGTGCAGCGCCAGCAGCACCGGCGCACAAAGCGGCCGCGTCAGGTGCAGCCAAGCCGCAGTAGCGGCGTTGCCCGAATATTTGGCACATATTTTCGGAACATATCTCAGCTCACTGGATACTTCCCATGACAACAGCTTCGCCATTGCATCAGCCGGAGAATGCCAAAGAGCAAGCCCCGGCAGAGTACGACGTTAAATTTGCCACCACGAAGGGCGACTTCACGATTCACGTAACGCGTGCCTGGGCTCCTCTCGGCGCAGACCGCTTCTACAATCTCGTGAAGCACGGTTTTTATACAGACGCGCATTTCTTCCGTGTCCTCCCAGGATTCGTGGTCCAGTTTGGCTTGAACGCAGATCCGCAGGTGAGCCGTGTCTGGCGCGCTGCGAATATCAAGGACGATGCCGTAACCCAGAGCAACAAACCGGGAACGGTAACGTTTGCCACAGCCGGCCGCGACACGCGAACAACCCAGGTCTTCATCAATCTCGGCAATAACGGGGGCCTCGATGCGCAGGGCTTTGCTCCCTTCGGCCAGGTCACCGACGGCATGGACGTCGTGAAAAATCTGCACAGCGGTTACGGCGAAGGCGCGCCCCATGGACGCGGCCCTGATCAAGGCGCAATCACCACTCAGGGCAAAGCGTACCTGGACAAGAATTTCCCGAACCTCGACAGCATCAAGTCAGCGACGATCCAAGCCGCCGCCGGCAAGTAGCCGTCGCTCACAAAGGCAGCGCCAGAATGTTCGTGAGCCATTGGCTCTCACTTCGCCGGCTCAGGACACACAAGCAAGTGCAATCCCACACAGCTAGCCTCAAGTGGCACAGGCACTCCTGCCTGTGCTCTGACGAGCACCAACCCGCAACAAGCAACCACCCCCCTCGGCCCCATTTCACCTTCGCATCAGCGCAACCCGACCCACGATTCCAATCGAATTCCCGAGAGCTTCGCTCTCCTAATTTCCACCTAGGCCATCGCGACGAGCCACGTCTCAAGTGGCACAGGCACTCCTGCCTGTGCTCTTACGGGCACCAACCCTCAACAAGCAACCACCACCCTCGGCCCCATTTCACCTTCGCATCAGCACAACCCGACCCACGATTCCAATCGAATTTCCGAGGGCTTCCGTCTCCTAATTTCAAGCTAGGCCAACGCGACGAGGTGCGTCTCAAGTGGCACAGGCACTCCTGCCTGTGCTCTGACGAGCACCAACCCTCAACAAGCACTTCTAACATCGGCATTTCCGAATCAAACAACGCGAAAACTGCTAACGACCCGCCGAACTATTGCGTCGAATACAGCTCCCGATGAATCTCACTACATGATGGACGGAAGCTTCCCCGACGCAGCCAGTCCGACCCTGATACGGACCCGTACGCAAGAAGGCGCTGTCAGCGCAACAGCGATGTTGTGTGCTCTGGCGGGACTCTCCATCGTAGTTCACCTGCCGGGCATCGCCCGTTACGGCTTCTTTCGCGACGAGCTCTACTACATTGCATGCAGCGAACACCTGGCCTGGGGCTACGTAGATCAGCCGCCCCTGATTGCGTTGATCGCGTGGATGTCCCGCCACGTGCTCGGCAATTCGCTCGCCGCGTTTCGAATCTTTCCGATCCTGGCTGGTGCTATAACCGTGTATCTCACGGGCTGGCTTGCCGGAGAGCTCGGTGGCAGCAAACTCGCGCAGTTCGTAGCAGCTCTCGCGATTCTCTTCGCACCCCTGTATCTCGCATTCGACAGCATTCTCACCATGAACGCGTTCGAACCTGTCTTCTGGCTGGCATGCGCTTGCGTTGCGGCGCGAATCGCGAACGGAGGGTCGCCAACGTTATGGCTGCTCTTCGGACTCATCTCGGGAGTTGGACTCGAGAACAAGCACACGATGGCCGTCCTTGGTTTCGGTGTCGTGCTGGGGCTTCTGTTGTCACGCGACTTGCGTCTGTTCCGCTCGCGATGGATCTGGATCGGTGGGCTAATCGCTCTGGCGATTGCAGCGCCGAATCTTGTGTGGGAAACGCGGCACGGCTGGCCGCAGATCACCGTCGTTCGCAACGCGCAGTTATTGAAAAACGAGCCGGTTGGTCCGCTGCGCTTCCTGGGCGAGCAGGTGCTGTTCTATTCGCCCATCGCCCTTCCGCTATGGCTCGGAGGACTCGCGTGGCTCCTCACTGCGCGCGACGCGAAGCTGTTCCGCTTCCTCGGATGGGCGTATCTGATCGTGCTTGCAGTTTTCATCATCGGCGACGGAAAAACCTACTACCCAATGGGTGCGTACCCGATGCTGATGGCTGCTGGTGGTGTCGCGTTCGAAAAGATCTCGGCGACTCGCGCCTGGAAGCCGTTTCGAATTGCGTATCCCGCGCTGATCGCTTTGGCTGGCTTGTTCACGCTACCGTTTGGTGTCCCGCTGCTGCCGGTAAACACGTTCCTGAAATATTCGGACATGTTGCCCTACGCGCATGAAGTGAAGACCGAGCGCGATTCTACCGCGCGCCTGCCGCAAAATTATGCGGACATGTTCGGTTGGGACACCCTCGCCACGACTGTCGCGCACATCTATTACGCGCTGCCCGAAGCCGAGCGCGGAAGCTGCGCAATCCTGGCAGGGAACTACGGCGAGGCCGGAGCAATCGACTACTTCGGTCCAGCGTTAGGCCTGCCCAAAGCAATCGGCGGCCACAACAGTTATTTCTATTGGGGGCCCCGCAAATACTCAGGTGAGTGCGTGATTCTCTTTGGCGAAGGCTCAGAAGAATACAAAAATTATTTCAGCGACGTCCGGCAGGTAGCCACAGTATCGAACCCGCTAGGCATGCCCTCAGAACAAAACGTAGCAATCTACCTCTGCAGAAAACCCAAAGCGCCTCTGCCCGAACTCTGGCCCAATTTCAAACTAATTATTTAAGATCACGCTCACTACCGCAGTGGCGCATGACGCGGATTCCGCGCCGCTTTCTCCAACATCGTTATATCAAGCCCCGTCTCGCGCAACCGCCGCCCAAGCTCCGATCCATCATTGAACGCAATGCACAGCAACACGCACTCGCTCGTAAGAATCGGAATCGTGCGGCCATTCACCGTATCGTGGTGCGGAGCAACCGCCTCGGAATTCCGCAACACCAAATCCAGCTCCGCCGACCGCGGCAAAGGTTTGCCATCCTTCTTCGCACCCTTCTTCGCCTCGGAGAAAAACAGACCCGGTTTCTTTTCCGTCTCTTTTCGCGACGTGTCATAAAACTCAATCCAGCGATGCCACCGCTGCGGGCTAATCTGGCAAATCCTCTGCAAGAGCGCCTCAACCTCGTCGTGCTCTTCCCAGAAGCGCGAGAGGCGGTCCCACTCATAGATATAGATACCGGCAAGAAAATCGGGAACATCCACCACGGCTGCCGCTCGGCTCTTGGCAAGCATCTGCGCAAGTCGTTCAGCGCGCACGAGATCGCGGGTCAGACGGTGGGTCAAATCTCCGCGATTTCCGCCGTCACCCACGTCTGGCGAGACGGTGGGGCGGTGGTTTGCCGAGCTCGGCGGTTTGCGCTTGAAGAGTTTCATAGGTGCTTGAAAGGGTTCATCGGTGATTGATAGTGCCCAGCTCAAGTGTAGCAGGGCGGCGCAGGTTCGCAGGACAGGTTAAGTACAGGTCGTACCTAACCGAAACGCAACGGGCTTGGTGGGCAGGCAAGGCCGAAAGAGCCGACGGGATGCCGGCGCCACAAGGGAGAAGGCATCGCATGCTTCAGCCGGAACCGACGGAAGCAACGATGTGCAACATCGTTGACAAAGTTACAACAGGTTTACGGGCTGCTCCGGCTCCGATTCCTGCTACAAGCCGAGGACTGTGACTAGTTCGCGGACTGAGGCGGCGGACTTGTCGAGGGCGGCTTTTTCTTCGGCTGTTAGTTTGATTTCGATGATTTGTTCTATGCCGCGGGCGCCTAATTTTACGGGGACGCCGACGAACAGCCCGGTGATGCCGTACTCTCCTTCGAGGTAGGCGGCGCAGGGAAGAATTTTCTTTTTGTCTTTCAGGATGGACTCGACCATTTCTGTTACGGCGGCTGAAGGCGCGTAGTAGGCGGAGCCCGTCTTCAGGAGATCAACGATTTCGGCGCCGCCCCTTCGGGTGCGCTTGACGATTTCTTCGAGTTTCTCCTTAGGCAGCAGTTCGGGGAGGGGAATTCCAGCGACGGTGGAATAGCGGGTGAGCGGCACCATGTCGTCGCCGTGGCCGCCGAGGACGAACGAGTGCACGTTTTCAACGGACACGCCTAGTTCCATCGCGACGAACGCGCTCATGCGCGCGGAATCCAGAACGCCCGCCATGCCGATTACTCGATTGCGCGAGAAGCCGCTGATCTTGAACGCAGCTTGCGCCATCGCATCCAGCGGATTCGTGACGATGATAAGAATTGCGCCGGGCGAGAGTTTTACGATCGCGTCGATGACACCTTTTACTACGTCGTAGTTGGCTTTCAGAAGATCGTCGCGAGACATCCCTGGCTTGCGCGGGAATCCTGCGGTGATGACGACGATGTCGCTGTTAGCGGTTTCGCGGTAGTCGCCGGCGGCCGTGGAAATTCCGACGGCGCGGGAGTCGGTGCCCAGGATCGGGGCGGACTCGGCCATGTCGAGGGCCTTACCTGCCGGCGGACCATCGAGAATGTCCGTCAGCACTACGTCGGCGAGTTCGGCGTCGTGAATTCGCTGAGCCGTTGTGGAACCGACGAAGCCTCCGCCCACTACCGTCACTTTCTTGCGCATTGCTGCCTCTCCTTCTTTCTGGTTGAAGATGATTTGGCGCTGAAATTCAATCGGCTGCGACGGCCGATTGCATGTTCTCGATAATCGCGGACGCGTACTCGGACGTTTTCAGTTTTTTCGCTCCCGGCATCATGCGCTCGAGATCGTAGGTGACCCGCTTCTGGCGGACGGTGCGCGCGATGCCGTCTTCGATCAAGCGGCCCGCTTCTTTCCATCCCATGAACTCGAGCATCATCGCGCCAGAGAGCATCACGGAACTCGGGTTGATGACGTCCTTATCGGCATATTTTGGCGCGGTTCCATGCGTGGCTTCGAAAACGCCGAAGCCGTCGCCGATATTGGCTCCGGGCGCCATGCCGAGGCCGCCGACCTGCGCGGCGCAAGCGTCGGATAGGTAGTCGCCATTCAGATTGGGCGTGGCGAAGACCTGATACTCATCGGCGCGGGTAAGCACTTGCTGAAAGACGGAGTCGGCGATGCGGTCATTGATGAGAATTTTGCTCTTCCACTGGCCATGGCCATGCGTTGCGTAGATGGTGTCGAGGGTCTGCTTCACTTCGAGGGCCACGGCTTTTTGAAACGCTTCGTTGGCTTGATTCAGCCCCGGCTCGATCATCGCCGCGATTTGCTCGATGGAGAGGCTTTCGTTCTGGTCTTTGTTATCAAGAATCCAGCTTTCGCGCTCGGTGACGATCTGCGGGCGGAATTCGGCGCAGGCGAGGTCGTAGCCCCAGTCGCGAAACGCGCCTTCGGTGAATTTTTGAATGTTGCCTTTGTGGACCAGCGTGACGATCGTGCGGTGATTTTCGATCGCGTGCTGGATGGCGCGGCGGACGAGGCGCTTGGTGCCCGTGGGCGAGATGGGCTTGATGCCGACGCCCGAATCTTCGCGGACTTTCTTCGTCGTGCCCGCAAGCATTTCGTTGTTCAGGAAGTCGATCAGCTTTTTTACTTCGGGAGTGCCGGAGCGCCATTCGATTCCCGCGTACACGTCTTCGGTGTTTTCGCGAAAGATGACCACATTCATGCGCTCGGGATTCGTGACGGGCGAGGGCACGCCGTGGAAATAGCGCACCGGGCGGACGCAGGCGTAGAGGTCGAGCACTTGGCGCAGCGTGACGTTGAGCGAACGGATGCCGCCGCCCACAGGAGTAGTGAGCGGGCCTTTGATTCCGACGCGGAAGTCGCGGAAGGCATCGACCGTATCCTGCGGGAGCCATTCTTTGAACTGCTTGAAAGCTTTTTCGCCCGCAAAAACTTCCATCCACGCAATCTTGCGCTTGCCGCCAAAGGCTTTTTCGACGGCTGCGTCGAACACGCGACGCGATGCGACCCAGATATCGCGTCCAGTGCCGTCGCCTTCGATGAAGGGGATGATCGGCCGGTCGGGAATTTGAAACTTGCCGCCTTCGTAGGTAATTGCTTTGCCTTCTGAAGGAACTGCCACGCCGCTATAGGAATTTTTCATGCGCCTCGGGACTCCTCGCAGGGGTCGGTTCGTTGTACGAAGCTAAAATGTGCCACTGCGGAGCCAACAACGTTAACACAATCGGCGGGGTGACTGCAGCAGTGCAGCGGGATGCGTGCTACTGTAACTCTTCGCTCCAGGCCTCGTAGCTATGCCGTGGGCCGGTTTTCGAATCGTTATTCCCTGTTTGGAGACGGAATGAGACCGGCATCCGTTTCATCTTCGCTCGCGGGGCTCTGGGTCTGCGACCGATTCTAGTGGACGGTTTAGGCTCCCTCTCGGATCCAGAGCGAACCCGGCTCCGTTCCAGATGTGATGTTGAGCTTCCATCTCTCCCGTTTTGCCAACCTTTAAAAGAAAGAACCCATTTTCGCCTCCCTTTTGGGTAGTTGTCGTTGCGGCGATCACGGGGACGCCTCCGAAATTGTATAGCTTGGGGACGTGGAGATGTCCGTGTGCAATTAGGTGGATGTGCGAACGCAATTCTCGAACTAGGCTATCGAGGCCGACGCATGCATGCGGCAAGATCAAATCGTCAAGGGCCTGTTTGCTCCCGGAAACGCAGAGATCATTCACTGCATAGTGAACGAGTAAAATCTTCAAAGCAACGGCGCCAGGGTCGAGAGACACACCATCCACTTCGTCTCCGGCCTCTAATCGATTAATCTTATCGAGGATTGAAGCTCTGAGTTGGGGCGTGATCTCACCGCCAGCGAGATGATTTCGGCATGCGCGGTCCAATCGGAGGTCTTGTAAGGAATATCTGCTGGCCTCGAGCTGGAAAAAGACGAATTGTAGGCCGCGCACCATTTTGGAAACGACGGTACAGGTCTGAGGCTGTGGTTGTGTGGGCAATCCTAAAGGTTTCAGAAAGG
>Ga0307477_10003446_pt1 | contig 11791 bp, 6 predicted proteins | sample atmos_gasesECM2C_FD_203316 | JGI IMG/M metagenome (GOLD analysis project Ga0307477, IMG submission 203316) | Hardwood forest soil microbial communities from Morgan-Monroe State Forest, Indiana, United States - atmos_gasesECM2C_515 | ecosystem: Environmental > Terrestrial > Soil > Temperate...
TGCGAACAACCACCCCCGGGACGTGGTGGAGTAGTTGTATCGAGCTTGGCGCTACGGCGATTCCCAGCCCAGCAGCAACCAACGAGACCAGCGTGGGCATCTCACTCGCCTCTTGCACAACGTGCGGGCTGAAGCCGGCATCATTCAGGATCCCAAGAATACGATCGTGGAAGCCCGGCGCTCGTTTCCTTGCATACATTACGAAATTCGAATCCCTCAGGTGTTCAATTCGAAGGAACCGCTTCCGCGTCAAAGGGTGCGAAGCGGGCAAGAGCAAAACAAAAGGCTCTCGATGCACTACGCGGGTCTCTATCTCCTCATTCACCGAAATCGGTAGCCTCAGAAGCCCGACATCGAGCTGCCGCTGTCCCAATTGGACGACCTGGTCGGCGGTTAATACGTTGCGCAGCTCAAGTTCCACATCCGGATAAAGCTCTCCGAACCGCAATACGAGTCGCGGAACCAGAAGCGCGGCCGCCGTTGAAACGAATCCCACCCGCAAAATTCCCACCTGTCCCAGTGCTGCTCGTCGGGCACGACCCAGCGCACGCTCCGACCGCAAGACGATCTCCCTCGCCTCCTCAAGAAAAACTTCTCCTGCCGGAGTGAGCACAGTTTTTCGATGGTCTCGTATAAAGAGTTGCGTTCCGACTTCCTGTTCGAGCGCGCGTATCTGCACGCTGAGCGCTGGCTCGCTCAGGTGAATCGACTGGGCAGCGCGGCGAAAATGGAGGTGCTCCGCAACGGCGACAAACGATCGCAAATGTCTGAATTCCATAGGCCCGGGTCAGGCTTCTTGATAGACGAGGCTTATCACACTAACACAAATTCAACGACTCTTTTTATCACGATTCGGAGCGCTCAGAAGTAAAGGGCGGAATCGTCTGGCTACGACCCGTGGGTGCCCTTGCCTGATCGGTAGCGTGAGGATTGAAATGAGAGCTCTAGCTCCCGGACTTGAGCGAAAATGAACTTGGCACCACCCGCCAAGGAGCAGACCGATCGACCCTGGCACGGTCATTAACGGCCAAGTGGGAATTTAGCGGGAAGTCTCCTCGATATTTTTTCAAAGAGAGGCAACATGCGGAAATTCATTGCTAGCGCAGCGATATTGGCATTGGCTGGAACACTGACGTTCGCGAGCCCCCAGCAGGACCGCGACGACCACCACGACAATGGAAAACACAAAGGCCAGGACAAACATGGCGAAGGCGATCAGGGAGACCGCCACGACAACGGCAATCACAAGGGCTGGGACAATCCGCATAACCCCCACGCCAACTGGGATTACGATCACGACCGCATCAAGCCCGGCCGCGCTTATCCTTACGGCCGTTACGAGCACGTCAGAGATGAATTCATTGCCCGCCGGATGGATTTCCACACGCGGCGCGTCGTGCTCTACGACAATTCAAACTGGGTGGTGGCTTCTTACGATGTGGACCGCTGCCGCGATTGGGAATGGGATCGCGACCGGGTCTTTGTCTACGATGACGACCATCATCCAGGCTGGTATCTGCTCTTCAACGCACGTCTGGGGCGCTACGTCCATGTCGAGTACTCTGGAGTGCGCTAATACACAACTCACCGTAGTTTCATTTTTCAAACGAAATTGTCAATGACAGGGCGGGGTACAAAGACCCAGCCCTGTTATCTTTTCGGGAAAGCTATTTCAAGTGGCCTAGATTGGGTTCCGTTCGAGAAATAGCCCTCAACTCAGCCCCGCCCGTAGGGTCGGGAGGATAACTGCGTCGATCCAGGCGTCGCTCTCACCCACCGGAACGTCTCGCTCTCCTCCCACTCGCCAAAGCTGCCACTCTTCCTCGTGGGTCACCCTATGGCCGGGCAAAAGCTCGACAAGCGGTCCGAGCGTTTCCAGTTCGAGGAAGTCCGGATCCGAATACAGCTCGAAATTGCACCCGTAATCTGGATAGCGGGCCCCTTCGACTATCGCCACGCGCTTCACAAAAAGATCCCCCTCTCGAAAATAGGCGCCCCAGCCGGCAAGATTGAACATCCCACCCATCTGTTCCCGGAAGCGCCCCGCTGGATGCGCGTCTTGTCTCAATTGAATGTATTTCGTGCCCAGGCCCCAGCGCGGGTCGGCAAAATCCGTGTAAGACCAGAATGCGAAAAGACCGACCGGCAACAGATGCTGCATGTCCAGCGGGGCTTTTGGCGGCAGCGGAAGAATGGCGCGGCCGCCGGGCGCCATCATTGCTATCGCCCACGGAGCAAGTTGTGTGGCCTGATAACTATGATTGGTGATGCGATGGGCCACCCGCACGCGCGACCCAGAAGAAGCGAGCCGGATTTCCATTTCCTTTTGCAAATGCGTGCCAGGAGAAGCGCTCTCGATGGGCGGCGTGACTCGGACGCCCCCTGATATTTCTTGAATCGCGCAGGTAACGTTATCCGGATAATAGGTTCGCTCCACCTCCGGCGAAACCCACAGGCGCTGGCCGCCATAGGCGACATATTCTTTGGCGCCTACCTGTCCCGCGTGAGCGGGCACTTCATGAAACTGATTCTCTCCCCCGAGAAAACCGTAAAAGATAATTCGAGGGCCGACGTCGGTGAGAACAATGAGCTCGACGGCATCGTTACGGATACGCAGAGAATTCGGCCAGCCTTTGTGGTTGATTCGTTCGATACCCAAGTCCCTGGCTCCTACCGGCTCCCACTCACAAATTGTCGAGGAAAAACTGCGTCACCCGTTGCATCAGCACACGCCGCGCGGGAGGATCGTTGACGCCGTGCCCGCGGCCCGGAAACGCCATCACTTCGACGTACTTTCCCGCCTCGATGAGTTTGTCAATTACGGACAGCGTGTTGGCGAAATGCACGTTGTCATCGCCGGTGCCATGGGCGATCAGCAGTTTGCCTTTCAAATTGCCGGCGTTTTTCACCGGCGAAGACTCCTGGTAACTTTCCTCGTTTTTCTGCGGGAGGCCCAGGTAGCGCTCGGTGTAGATCGTGTCGTAGTAATACCAGTCGGTGACCGGTCCACCGGCAAACCCCGCCTTGAAATCTTCCGGGTCTTCGAACATCGCGTGCAGCGTCATGTGCCCGCCGTAGCTCCATCCCCAGATCCCGATGCGGTTGGCATCGACATACGGAAGTGACTTCAGATAAGCCGCGCCGTCCCGCTGGTCGGACATTTCTTGCGCACCCAGTCGAAAGTGAATGGGCTCCTCGAAAAGATGCCCGCGACCCGCGGAGCCCCGGTTATCGAGCGCAAAGATGATGTAACCCTTCTGCGCGAGAAGTTCATGCCATAGGAACGTGCTGCCTCCCCAGGCGTTTAGGACAACCTGGGCATGTGGGCCACCGTACGTATAAACGAGTACAGGATATTTGTTTGCCGGATCAAATCCCGCTGGCTTGATCATCATGGCGTTGAGCGGTACGCCGTCGTGCGATTTCAGTGTCAGGAATTCGACAGGCGAAAGATGGTACTCCGCGAGCTCGGCGACTTTGTTTTCATTGATGGCGGCGATGCGGGATCCGTCGGCCCGCAGGAGATCCTGTCGAGGCGGTGTCATGCTGTTCGAATGCGTGTCGACGAAGACGGGGGCGTTGGCAGCCATATTCACATGGTGCGTGCCGTCCTCCCTCGTAACGCGTGCAAAACCTGAGCCATCGAGGGCCACGCGATAGAGGTTGCGTTCGAGCGGCGATTTCTCCGTGGCCGTGAAGTAGACAGTGCCCTTGGAATCGTCCACAGCCTCAACGGCGGAGACTTCCCAGTCGCCTTTTGTGAGTTGGGCGAGTTGCTTTCCATCCAGACCGTACAGATAAAGATGACGGTAGCCGGAACGCTCGCTGGACCACAGAAAGCGCTTGCCATCCTTCAAGAAATAAAGATCGTCGCTGACATTGATCCAGTATTGATCTTTCTCGGTAAGAGCGACGCGGCTCTTGCCGCTGTCGGATTCGGCGATCAGAATTTCGAGAACAGTCTGCTGTCGGTTGAGCCGTTGAATAGCGAGATGTTTCGAGTCATTCAGCCAGTTGACCCTCGCCACATAGATGTCGGTTTCTGAGCCGATATCCATCGCGCGTGGCTCGCCGCCGTCAACGGGCGCGACCAGGACTCGTACCTCCGGATTGGCACTCCCGGCGACGGGATATCGCTCCATTTCCGCGTCCCCGTCATACGAGGAAAAATTCACCAGCGGATACTGAGAAACTTTTCGCTCGTCCATTTCCAGATAAGCCACCGCGGAAGAATCCGGCGACCACCAATACGCAGTTTTGATTTCCAGCTCTTCGGGATAGACCCAGTCGAGTTCGCCTTTGCGGATTTCTTCCCGCCCGTTTTGCGTGAGCGCGCGCTCTTTGCCATCAGCCACGTTGACCAGCCACAGGTTATGTCCACGCACAAAACTGACATAGCGCCCATCCGGAGAAATCTTCGGGTCTGTTATGTTCTCCTTCCCGGACAGGAGCGTGCGGTTTGTTTCCGTTTTCAGATCGAACCATGAAAGCGCTGTCGAACTCTCGAAAAGAATTGCCGTTCCGCTCGGCGCCCACTCGTATTGCGACGGCGCGCGGCGGCCCAGCCCGGTCGCTTGCGTTGTCTTCCCGGTCTCAGCGGGAAGCAAAGATTCAAGTTTTTCGGCCGAGAGGAGCAGGTGACTCTGGCCGGTGGAGGCATCGGCGACCCACAGTTCGCTTCGCGCCTTCTGTAGGCCTCCCGCCGTGATATCAACGAAATAGCTCAGTTGTTTGCCGTCTGGAGTCCACGAGATGCCCCGCGTCAAACGGCCACTCAAACTGGGCTGTGAATAGATGCGCTCGACGGTCAGAACGCCCCCGGTCGAAGGAGGCGCTTGCGTCTGAGGTTGTTGCGCTGCGGAAAATGCCGGACAACCCGCAAGGAAAACTAACGTCATGACGACCATAAAATAAGCCGAAATGTAGGGGCGCGACCGCATTGGGTCCTCCTGAATGCGAGCGTCATTCTAGCCCGAGAGCAAGGATGGCGAAAGCTCGCTTAACTCATCATCTTCCATGCAATTCCGCGGAGCCGACGACAAGCAAGAGGCCTGAAGTGTTAGAACCTTCGCAACCGTACTACCGGTACCATCAGCCTGAAAAATTGATGGACTCCGCCTATTTCGGCATTGCCAGAGAAGCGAAACGCTCTGTATACTCTCCCGCATCGTCCGCAGTTTCAGTTCAGTTCGCTTAGTTCGCCCTATTCTCAGGTCCGGTCGGACGTCCTCCCGATGGACGGAAAGCTGATTGCGGGAAGAATCCTGAATTCCGAAGAGCCCGACGCAGGACCCAGATCAATTTTTTCCGAAAGAGGCAGCGCCATCATGTTCCTTTTCTCACTGAAAAATAGTCTCGTGCACATCAACCACAAGCGCGCGCGGAAAGCCGCGCTGCGTCCAACCAGCATTTTGCGAATCGGCGCTGCGCTGTGTGCGCTTGCGCTCTTGAGTGCTTTCTGCGCGATGGCGCAAACGAATGTCGTGACTCAGCATTACGACATTTCGCGCTCCGGACTCAATTCCAACGAGACGATCCTCACGCCCGCGAATGTCAACATGACCGCGAATCCAAACGGCTTCGGAAAATTATTCTCCTATTCCGTGGATGGCTGGGTCTATGCCCAGCCACTTTACTTACCCGGCGTGACCCTGGGCTCGGGAACGCCCCAAGCCGGAAGGACTCACAACGTCCTCTTCATAGCCACGCAACATGACAGCGTCTACGCTTTCGACGCCGACAGCAACGCTGGCGCAAACGCGAATCCGCTCTGGCACATCACTTTGCTCGATGCGCTGCACGGCGCAACGTCCGGCGCGACAACCATGCCAAATGGCGATGTGAGCACCGGGGATATCGTGCCGGAAATCGGAATCACGGGAACTCCGGTGATCGACCCGGCGACAAACACCATCTACGTCGTGGGGAAAACGAAAGAAATCGCGGGTGGCAGTTGTTCCACTAGCACTCCATGCTACGTCCAGCGCCTGCACGCGCTGGACGTTACCTCCGGCGCGGAAAAATTTGGCGGACCGATGGCCTTGTCGGGTTCGGTACCGGGAAATGGCAGCGGGAGTTCCGGCGGAACTCTGAACTGGGACCCCAAGTGGGAGCACAACCGGCCGGGTGCGTTGTTGCTGAATGGAATCGTCTACTTGGGATTCGGATCGCACGGCGACAACGGGCCCTGGCACGGCTGGATTCTGGCCTACAACGCATCAACCCTGCAACGCACCGGCATGTGGTGCGCGTCGCCCAATGGCAGCGCCGACGGCATCTGGATGTCAGGGTCCGGCCTCGCGGCGGATGTGCCCGATCCGGTTGGCCATCCCTTCGGGCGAATGTTCACTTCGACGGGGAACGGTTCTCACAGCGCACCCGTAAATTCAACGGTGCCGTTGATCTACGACAATACCATGAACTACGGCGATTCCATTATCAAACTGGATCTCGCCAACGGCGTGCCGACAATGAATTCCGGCGGCACGGTTGTCGGTGATGATTTCACGCCGCATGATCAAGCCAATCTCAACAACGGAGATACCGATCAAGCCTCGGGCGGCGTGCTGCTTCTTCCCGATGCAGTCGGTGGCGGGAAGCATCTGCTAACACAGGTCGGGAAGACGGGCCGCGTGTATGTGCTCGATCGGGAGAATCTTGGGGGCTATAACCCAAACAACACAACAGACCCCGGGGAAAAAGCAAGCGTGGCAGGCATGTGGAGCATGCCGGCTTATTGGAATGGAAACATTTATTACTGGGGCAGTGGAGACACTCTGAAGGCCTTCTCGATTAGCAACGGTGTCCTTTCCTCAAGTCCAACTTCCTCATCGTCGGAATCCTACGGGTTCCCCGGAGCGACCCCCACGATATCGGCAAATGGGACTACGAATGGCATCGTGTGGAGCATCAAGAGCGACGCCTACGGTTCGCAGGGGCGGGAAGTGCTCTTCGCGCATGACGCCACAAACGTTGCGACAACACTCTATTCCAGCGACAACAATGTCACCCGCGACAATCCGGGAAATGCCGTGAAGTTCACCGTACCGACGGTCATCAACGGTAAAGTGTATGTAGGCGCGGAACTCCAGATCAGTGTTTTCGGCCTTCTGAACGGACAGCAGCCGGCGGCGACACCGGTAATTTCGCCAGGCAGCGAGTCGTTCAATCCTTCCGTCTCGGTGACCATCACCGATTCAACGCCTGGCGCTCAAATCTTCTACACCACCGATGGAAGCACGCCCTCGACCGCTTCCACGAAGTACACCGGCACGGCGACCAATGTGACGACCACCACGACCATCAACGCCATCGCTACGGCGCCGAACTTCCTGCAGAGCCCGGTGGCGACCGCCACGTACACCCTTGTGACACAGACGGCGATGCCCACTTTTACTCCCGCACCGGGTTCTTACACAACTGCCCAGTCTGTGACCATCACTTCGACTACCCCCAACTCTAAGATTTACTACACAACGAATAACACCTCGCCTTCGCCGGGAACTTCGGGCACTACCCTGTACTCCACTCCAGTGCCGATCGGCTCGACCACAACCCTGCAGGCCATCGCCACAGCCGCCAATTTGACCAACAGCCCGGTGGCAATCGGTACCTATACCATCGACATCGGCGGCGTAACCTCCATCAACTTCGGCAGCGGTTTCGGCGCCGGTGGAATCGTCATGAACGGCAGCGCCAAGCTGAATGGCACCCGCCTGCGCCTCACGGATGGAGGCGGCACCGAAGCAGCGAGCGCCTGGTACAACGTACAAGCCAACGTCCAGACTTTCACCACGGATTTCGGCTTCCAGATCACGCCCGGATCCAATCCAACCGCGGACGGAATGACGTTTGCCATCCAGGGAAACAGTACTTCCGTTCTCGGTCCCTCGGGCGGCGGATTGGGTTACGGCCCCGATACCGCCACAGGCACGGGCGGCATTGCCAACAGCGTCGCCATAAAATTTGATCTCTACAGCAACGCCGGAGAAGGAATCAATTCGACCGGCATCTACACCAATGGTGCGTCGCCAACAACGCCATTTGTCGATCTGACCGGGAGCGGCATCGACCTGCACAGCGGACACGTCTTCAACGTCCACATGGTCTACGACGGCACGAACCTGACCATGACCATCACCGATGCCACCACCAATGCGGCCTTCACGCATGCCTTCCCCATCAATATCCCCGCAACGGTCGGAGGGAATTCGGCGTATGTGGGCTTTACGGGCGGCACGGGCGGTCTGACGGCGATTCAGGAAATCATCACCTGGACCTACGTTTCGAACGGCGGGACGCAGCCCCCAACGCTGAAGTCCATCGCCGTGACGCCGGCGAATCCATCAGCAGCCGCGGGGACAACAGTGCAGTTCACCGCTACGGGGACCTATTCCGACAACAGCACGAAGAACATCACCGGTTCTGTGACTTGGGCATCAGCCACCCCGGCCGTGGCATCTATCAACTCTGCAGGACTAGCGACCGCTGTGGCCGTGGGCAGTAGCGCCATCTCAGCCACTTCGGGCAGCATCTCCGGCAGCACAACACTAACGGTCACTGCGGCGACATTGAAGTCCATTGCCGTGACACCGGCGAGTCCATCTGCAACGGTGGGGACAACGGTGCCGTTTACTGCTACGGGAACTTATTCCGATAACAGCACGAGGAACATCACCACGGCGGTAACTTGGGCTTCCGGAACTCCTGCGGCAGCCACGATCAATGCCTCGGGCGTGGCAACTGCAGTGGCGGCGGGGAGTTCGACAATCTCGGCAACCTCTGCGGGTGTTTCGGGCAGCACCACGCTTACAGTCACAGCCGCAAACTTGAAGTCCATTGCCGTGACACCGGCGAATCCGTCGGCAGCGGCAGGGACAACTGTGCCGTTTACCGCTACGGGCACTTACTCCGACAACAGCACGAGGAACATCACCAGCTCTGTGACCTGGACATCAGCCACGCCGGCCGCCGCAACCATCAACTCGTCCGGCCTGGCAACTGCCGTCGCCGTCGGTAGCTCGACGATCTCGGCCACCTCTGGAACTGTTGTTGGCAGCACCACGCTGACGGTCACCGCCGCGACTTCCGGCGGCGTCAATTTCGGAACCGGATTTACGGCAACCGGGCTAGCATTGAACGGAAAGTCAACGCTCAACGGCACTCGGCTGCGCCTCACGGACGGCGGCGCGAATGAGGCCTCCAGTGCCTGGTGGAGCACTCTCGTGAATACCCAGACCTTCACCAACGACTTCACCTTCCAGCTCTCCAGCGGAACAAGCACTGCTGACGGATTTGCATTCGTCATCCAGGACACAGCTACGACCGCACTCGGTCCTTCGGGCGGCGGCCTCGGCTATGGTCCCGACACGACAGCTGGAGCGCTCGGTATTCCAAAGAGTGTCGCGGTGAAGTTCGATCTCTACAGCAACGCTGGCGAGGGTGTTAACTCCACAGGCTTGTACCTGAACGGCGCCTCCCCAACCATGCCGGCGACAACGCTCGGCGGCGGAGTGAATCTCCACAGCGGCGACGTCTTCAAGGTGCACATGACTTATGACGGCACGACCTTGACGATGACCATCACCGATACAGTCACCACCACGCAGTCCTTCACCACCAGTTGGGCCGTGAACATCCCCGGCACAGTTGGCGCGAACACCGCATGGGTCGGCTTCACCGGCGGCACTGGCGGCCTCGTCGCCACGCAGGAGATCGTCACCTGGACGTACGCACCCGGTGCCGTCACGAACCCGAAAACGCCCGTCGTCTACGATACGAAAACGCTCACCGCTGTCAGCTCTGGGCCGACGTTCCGGCAGTTCGCCTTCGCCGGGTTCCCCGACGGCAACGGCACCATCCTCGACGCCTCCAAGATAGGTGACAACGTCGCCTTCACCCTCAACGTCGCGACGCCCGGCATCTACGATGTGAAGGTCGGTGTGAAGCAATTCACCACGCGCGGCATCTGGCAACTGAGCGTCAATGGCGTGAACGTCGGTTTACCTCAAGACGAGTACCTAAACACTGGCGGAACATACGCCGTCCTGGACGTTGGCAACGTCAACATCTCCACCGCCGGAAACCAGACTTTCAAGTTCACCGTCACCGGCAAAAACGCCGCCAGCACCGGCTACACCATCTCGTTCGACCCCATCACGCTGACGCCCCAATAACCGGACGCAGCATTTCCAAGACTCCAAGGGGCGCAGGCCGAAATGACCTGCGCCCCTTTCTCCGCCCGCAAGCGCTGGAAGCGCGTCAGACGTTAGCCCAGCCCGTCAGGGCTGGGAAAGCCTCGAAAGAAAATCCGGAGCGCCGTAGGTGCGTCACGCGCTTGTGGGTAAAGCTCTTCAGCTCACACATTCGCGCACGCCACTCGGAAAAACCGTCTGTTTGTAAGGAATCCCTGCTACCCGGGCGGCCAACGGAACACCCGGCCGCCGAGCAGATGCACATGAAGATGAAACACGGACTGTCCCGCTCCGCTGCCGTTATTCACTACCGTGCGGTATCCTTCGAGCAGTTTCCCCTCACGCGCGAGCCGCGCTGCGACAAGTTGAAGTTTTCCGAGGACACTCTGATCCTCGGCGTCGGCCTCATCCAGCGAGGCAAAATGTTTCTTCGGACAGATCAAGATGTGCGTTGGCGCCTGCGGGCTGATGTCTTCGAATGCAAATACATCCGCATCTTCGTACACAACCTTCGATGGAATCTCTTTGCGGCCGATTTTGCAAAATAGACAGTCTGAGCTCATGGATTCCCTCCGGCGGGTGTTCCTTCGTCCAGCCGCACGACGAACGGCGTAAATCCTTCGCGGCTACGCAGCTGCTCCCCAAATTGGTGCGCGGCGTCTTCCCCGGAAACCTTGCCCACGCGCACACGATAATAGAGCCCTTCGGGCGAATCGTATTGCTGAATAAAGATCGGCGAATAAGATGCGCTCAAGCGATCGCGTAATCGCTCTGCATTGGCGGCCTCGCGAAAGGCGCCAACCTGCACGGCGAAGAAACCCGATCCGGGATCCGTTCGGCTCGAAAGAATTTCCACTCGCACGGGGACAACGCCGGCGCCGACCGATTCGATCTCGTGTGCCGCGGCGTAGGACAAATCAATGATGCGGTTCTCCACGAACGGCCCGCGGTCCGTGATTCGAACGACCGTCGATTTTCCGTTGTTGAGGTTCGTGACGCGCACCATCGTTTCGAACGGTAACGTGCGGTGCGCTGCCGTCAATTTGTACATGTCGTAGATTTCGCCGTTCGAAGCACGCCGTCCGTGAAACGGCGCGCCGTACCACGAAGCGTTCCCTTCTTCGCTGTAGCCTTCGGGAGCAGGAGTACCAGCGGGCCTGGTGCCTGAGGTTGTGGCCTTCGGCTGTACCGGCGGTGGCGGGCGACGGTTTGCAACGGGGCGGCGCGAGGCACAGCCAAGGATGGATAGGAAACAGAGGATGCTAAACACATGAAAGAGAATCGCCCGGCGATGCGTGGCCCGAAGAAAAATCACAATTCTTCTCGAGTCATGGCCGCGGGTTCGGCGGATTTTGCGCAGAACGAGCCGCGCTCCGCGATTCCAGCCTGGCTGCGGCTTCCGTGAGTTTTTGCGAAACTTCGCGGAGAAATTGCGCCGTCCGGCGCTCGGTTTCCGGAGCGAGTTCTTCTTCCACAAAACGCCGCAGGCGCGTGAGCTCCTCGTCGAGGCGGTGGCCGATTTCTTCGAATTTGTCCATTTTCCTCCGCGCCGGCCCCTCGCTTTGCGAGGGGGAAAAAGGATGGGCGCGATTCCGGTA
>Ga0307477_10003449_pt1 | contig 11785 bp, 4 predicted proteins | sample atmos_gasesECM2C_FD_203316 | JGI IMG/M metagenome (GOLD analysis project Ga0307477, IMG submission 203316) | Hardwood forest soil microbial communities from Morgan-Monroe State Forest, Indiana, United States - atmos_gasesECM2C_515 | ecosystem: Environmental > Terrestrial > Soil > Temperate...
GAGGGCCAGGCTTTAAAAATCCGGTCGCGGTTGTGGTGCAGCCGATTACCAACAATCTTTTTATATCGGACGAAAACGCGAATCAATTGGACGTATTCGCGGTTGTTGCCACAAAATTTCCTCTGACGGTGACGAAGAATGGTACCGGCGGTGGGGCGGTGGAATGCAATACCGGTGGTGGGCCGGGGGTATGCGCGACGGAATATAACGAAGGCACGAAAGTTAAACTGATCGCGACGGCTGCCGGTGGTTCTGTGTTCGCCGGCTGGTCTGAAGCGTGTTCGGGTACCGGGGCGTGTGAAGTCACGATGAGTGCGGCTATGAAAGTGACCGCGACGTTCAACACTATCCCTATCACCAAATTTCCTCTGACGGTGACGAAGAATGGTACCGGCAGTGGGGCGGTGGAATGCAATACCGGTGGTGGGCCGGGGGTATGCGCGACGGAATACAACCAAGGCACCAAAGTCATGCTGATAGCGACCCCCGCGTCGGGCTCTACGTTCGCCGGCTGGTCGGGTGCGTGCTCGGGCACTGGGATCTGTGAAGTGACGCTCGCCGCCGCCACCTCGGTGGCCGCGACCTTCACCACGGAAGATCACGTCACCACTATCACCCCCATCCCGATGGTTCCGCCGCCCATCGTGCCGCCGCCTCCCGCGACTTCGCCCTCCAACAAGTTCACCGCGACCGCCACCGTGAAGGGCGCTGTGGTGACGCTCAAGCTGACCCTCCCGGGCCCGGGCGCCGTCTCGGTGGCGTCAAACAAGGAGCTTAAGGGCGCCCGGGCGAACCTGGCTCACGCCGGTGTCAGGACCCTGAAGCTGAATCTCACCGCCGCTGGTGAGAAGGCGCTAAAGAAAAAAGGGAAGCTGAGACTGAAGGTAACGATCTCTTTCGAGCCGACCGGTGGAACCGTCAATTCGGTCGTCAAGGCCGTGACATTTAGGGCGAAGAGGGGGCGCTAAATGCTCCGGTCTCGCGGCATTCGAGTTACCACAGGCGCTCTCGCGGCGGCGCTCTGCGCCGCCGTCGCACTGACGATGGCTCTCACCGCAGTGCCGGCTCTTGCCGTTCAGAGTCACGCGTTCACCACCAGCTTTGGTGCCGCCGGTTCTGGCGACGGCGAACTCAGCCTTGTACATTCACAGGTCATCGAAAGTCCCCTTGTCGGAGGCAGCGGCGTGGCGGTCAATGAAACCACGCACGATGTCTACGTCGCTGACACCGGGAATAATCGCGTTGATGAGTTTTCATCATCCGGCGCATTCATCCGCGCGTTTGGAGCCGATGTCGGGGGCACTGGTGTCAATATCTGCACGCTCGGCTGTCTCGCCGGTACGCCTGGGTCTGCTCCGGGACAGCTCGAAGCCCCCAACTTCATCGCCGTCGACAATTCTGCTGGCGAATCCGGCGGTGATGTTTACGTTGCCACGGGTGTCGTTCCCGATCTCATATCAAAGTTTGACAAAGAAGGCAATCTGATCGAAACGTGGGGCAATCATGGTCCTGGTGAAGATTCCGACGGGCAACTGGCCGGCAAGCCTGCCGAACCCAAAGGCTGCTCACCCCCCGGACCCTCCTGCTCAGCTGCCGAACATTTTAAGTCTTTTACCGGCGTCACGGTTGATGCCGCCGGCGACCTCTGGGTCTATGATCAGAACACCGATATGTTCGAGTTCGGGCAGGAAGGCGGATTTATCAAGACTTGGAGCGGCGCCAGCAGAATCCCATTCGGGATAGCCATTGACAGCGCACAGGATCTCTACGTCTCTGACGTACGTTTTAGCGGGATCAAGGAAGCGGTCGCGAAGTTCAGTTCCAGCGGCCAAAAGCTCGGCCTTATCTTCTTCCCGTTCGCCGTTACCGGTCTAGTCGTCGATCCAGCTCATAACGATCTCTACGTCGACGAAGCGGGCGCGTCAATTGAGGACATCTCTCCCCAGTGCGAACTCACCCCTCCGAGCAACAACACAACAACCCAAACCTGCGCCCCCATCCAAACCTTCGGCACAGGTCACCTCAGTGCCGGTGCGGGCCTCGCTGTCGACTCGGCCACGGGTACCGTATATGCGGCTTCCACCGCGACCGATCAGATAACGGTCTTCCCCGCCGTGATCGAAGCCACGATCGCTGCGGCGAATCCGGTTGGGGGTAAAACCGCGACCCTCCATGGTAAGGTAAACCCCGAGGGCTCGGGACTAGCGAGATGCAAGTTCGAATACGGTACCAGTAAGGACTACGGTAAGAGCGTTCCCTGTGAAGAGAGCCTTTCCGCGATCGGCTCCGGTACGGTGCCGGTCCCGGTCGAAGCCAAGATTTCCGAACTGAACGGTGGCACCACCTATCACTTCCGTCTTCATGCCACGAACGCCAACGGCGATGTCCGTAGCGAAGACGGAGAATTCATCACGCTTCCCCTGCCGGTCATCAGCGAAATCTCCGCTGCCCGGATCACTTCCACTACCGCCGAACTGAGCGCTAAGCTCAATCCTGAGGGCCTGGCTACTGTCTACCATTTCGAATACGGCACTGCTGACTGTGCACATAGTTCATGCACCAGCGTCCCGGTTTCACCCGAAGCGATCGGCTCGGGCACCTTTGATGTCGCGGTCTCTCGGCATATCGAAGGTCTCATCGCCTGCACGACATACCATTTCCGTGTGCTTGCCACCGATATCAACGGGACTACAGTCGGCTCTGATAATACTTTTGTCTATTTGCCCAGCTGCGAAGGCACCCAGATTTGCCCTAATGCCCGGCTCCGCTCCGAAAACAACTCAACCAATCTTCCCGATTGTCGTTCGTATGAGATGGTCACGCCCGCCTACACTGGGGGCTTCCTCGTCCAGTCAGGTGCGTCAAGAATAGAGGGGGTCACCGGCTCTGGCGCGGGTGTCTTCGTCGCGCATACTTTCGGTGCGTTTGGCGGCGCCGAAAACAATCCAAAGGCATATGCCGAATATGAGTTCACTCGTTCCTCATCGGGTTGGCAGACCATTCCGCTAGATCCTTCTGCCGCTCAACTTCCCGAAAACATCTCCAGTATCGAAGCGTTCAGCCCAGATTTGCGGTCTTATGTCAACCAGCTTGGCAGCGCTCCGGCTAACACAACCTTCACTCCTGAAATGAGTTTTTATCTGCGTGAACCTTCGGGGCATTTCACTGTGATCGGTCCCAGTTCTCCTAAGGGCACCTTGGCGGCGGAAGGATACGAAATGGTTCTGTCTCGGCTTCAGGGAGTTTCGGCTGATCTCTCCCATATCCTCTTTACTTCGCAGGATCAAAGACCGGGGGAACGGTTCTGGTCCGGCGATCAAACCTTCGTTGGAAAAAGATCTCTCTATGAATACGCTGGCATCGCTAATGCGGCACCTAGGATGGTTGCCGTCACTGGCGGCGCCAGCAGTCACGCTCTGATCGGTCAGTGCGGCAGCTCTCTCGGTGGTGGCAAAGAAAATGAATCGCGCTATAATGCCGTCTCGAGTACTGGTGAAACGGTTTTCTTTTCTGTGGCGCCGAGGGGTTGTCATGGGTATAATCCGTTCACCGAAACCGAGCAAACGGGTCAAGGCCCTCCCGTAGACGAGATTTATGCTCGTCTACATAGCTCGGAAACCGTCGCAGTCTCCGAGCCCACGACCGTTGGTCCTGCAGCGGACTGCAGCGAATGCCAGGAGGGCGCTCAGGATGTCGCCGCGACCTACCTTGCCGCGTCCGCGGATGGTTCCAGAGTGCTCTTCTCCACCACGCAGAAGCTTCTACCGTCCGATACCGACTCCACCGTGGATCTTTATGAGTATGACTTCAAAGCCCCAGCAGGTCACAAGATCATCCAGGTTTCCGCTGGTGGTACCGGTGATCCCTCTCCGGGTGCCGGCGCGGAAGTTCAGGGTCTTGTCACTGTTTCTCCCGATCTCTCACGCGTCTATTTTGTCGCGCAGGGCGTCTTGAGCGGGGAGAACGCCGAACACCGATCTCCGGCCGAAGGCCAGGACAACCTCTACGTCTACGAGCCCGACCCCGCTGATCCCGGCGGAGAGAAGACTGTTTTCATCGCGACCCTCGCGGCCGGTGATTCCGCCGACTGGGCTGGCTTCGGCCCTGGGGAAGGTTATGAGAGCCTGGCGAAGGTTACGCCCGACGGTCGTTATCTGCTCTTTCCCAGTTCGGCCGATCTCACTCTCGATGACACCTCGACCGCTTCCCAGCTCTTTCAGTACGATTCTTCCACGGGAAGGCTTGTCCGTGTCTCGATCGGCCAGGATGGCTATAACAACAATGGCAACGGCAGCGTCGCGATTGGGGCTGGTAGGGGCTACCAGTCCACTGACGGTTTGTCTGTGTTCTTCAACAGCACCGTTCCGCTGACCCCGCAGGCTGCTGAAAGCTCGGGTTTCAATAGCGTCTATGAGTGGGAGGCCGACGGTGCGGGTGCCTGCACCCAAGCCCTGGGTTGTGTTTATCTCATTTCCGACGGTCACGATACCCATGACATCTTCGAAAAGGGCTCGCTTTTGGCGGGCATCAGCCCTACCGGCTCCGATGTTTATTTCGAAACGGCCGACTCGCTCATTCCTTCCGATACCAATACTCAGCAAGGTGTTTACGACGCGCGCTTGAACGGTGGTTTCCCACTGTCCACTCCACCACCTTTCTGTTCTGGGGAAACCTGTCAGCCTCAGGGCACCGCGCTTACCGAACCCAGCCCATCTACCTTTGCTTTCTCCGGCTCGGGTAATCTGGTTGCGCCCATTGCCACTCCCGCTCCGTCGAAAGCCGTCAAATGCGCGAAGCCGAAGAAGCTCAGCCATGGCAAATGTGTCAAGGTCAAAACCAAAAACAAGAAGAAGCACAAAGCCGAGAACAAGAGGAAATCAAAAAAAGCGAGAAAGACTAATAATAATAGCAAGAGCAACCGTGAGGTTAAGCGATGAGACCATTGAAGTCAAAACCCTTCCTTGGGCTTATGGTTGTGATCGCGATTCTCGTCTGGCCGGCTTCCGCGTCGGCCTTTTCCGCCGCTGCGCCTGCTCCGCGATGGGTCGTCAGTGCCTATGCTACACCCACGAACTTTGCCCCCAATACCAGCGAAGGCAAGGCTGTGTACCGTGTCCAGGCGCACAACGTCGGCGCTGCCGCGACCGTGGGCGCCGGCAAGATCGAACTCACCGACATCCTGCCCAATGGCCTCACGGATACCATCAAGCCTACAGGCAAAGCCACCTTCGACCAGCGAGAACCGCTCGTCTGCAAGATTACCCTTGCAGGGAGACCCACGTGTGCTTGGAATCCGGCGACGCAGGGCGAGGTTCCCGCGGGGGGCACGCTGACGATGGAAGTCGAAGTCAACGTCGGCGCGGTAGCCGAAGGATCCATGCTCGTCGATACGGCCACAGTCACGGGTGGAGGTGCTCCCAGCGCATCCGTTGAAATACAGACGCCGGTCAGCTCCTCCGACGTACCTTTTGGTATCGACTCTTTCGCGTTCGGCTCGACGGATCCCGCGGGTCTGTCCGACTTGCAGGCCGGGGCCCATCCGTATGCTCTTACCGTCAATCTCAATCTCAATACCTTTCTCGCGCATCGTGTCGGCGAACCCTTTCCTCAGGTCCCGGATAGCGAGGTCCGTGACCTCCTAACCGATCTTCCGTTGGGTCTTCTCGGCAATCCGCAGGTCGTCCCTCGTTGTCCTGAGAGCGATCTTGCCGGCCCTGCCGCCACATGTCCTGCTTCCAGCCAGATAGGTGTAATCACTCCTCGTACCACCGCACACGATACGTTCAGCGCTGCTGGCGGTGGTGTTGAAATCCCGGTTTATAACATTGCCCCCAGTTCTGGGTTTCCCGCCGAGATCGGTTTCGCCTTCGATGGTCAGGTCGCCCTGCTTTTTGCCACGTTGCGTCCGGGTGATTACGGCCTGCGTATAGTCACTCCCGGTATTAATCGTTTCGTCGAAATTACTGGTGCAGAACTCACGGTCTGGGGTATTCCCGCCGACTCGAGCCACAACGCCCAGCGTGCCGTACCCGGTAGCTGCCTTGGCTCTGAATGTGTCTATGGTGCGCTCCCTGAAGTCGCACCTCGTCCTTTTCTCACCGATCCCGCCGACTGCTCTGACTCCCTTGCGCCTGCGGAGCTCTTTGCGGACTCCTGGGGTGAGTCCGCGCCGGTCCCCCTCTATCCCGAGGGTTTCCCCAACGAAAGCGCCCGTGATTTCGCCGCCGCCGACCTCTCCGAATCGCGGTGGGCGTCAAAGCAGGCCGCCCAACCGTCAGTGACTGGGTGTAGCGCGCTTGTGTTCAATCCCACGCTTTCGTTGCAGCCCGACATCTCCCGCGCGGACTCTCCCGCCGGCCTACACGTCCACCTCGAAGTCCCCCAGAACGAAGAACCCGAAGGTCTCGCCACCCCACCATTGAAGGCTGTCGTCGTCAAGCTCCCCGGTGGCCTAGCGGTCAATCCGTCCTCCGCCGATGGCCTCGCGGGTTGCTCCGCTGTTCAGGCCGGCGTTGGCACAACTGAACCGGCGACGTGCCCTCAGGCTTCCCAGCTCGGCACGGTGACGGTCGAAACGCCACTGCTGGAAAAGTCACTGCCGGGTCAAGTCTATCTCGGCAAGCCCGAATGCGCTCCGTGTACGAGTCGGGACGCTGAAGATGGCAAGCTGATCAAACTCTATATTCAGGTCAACGATCGCGAACGCGGTGTCGTCGTCAAGCTCCCAGGCACCGTCACCGTGGATCCAGTCACTGGCCAGCTCACGGCGACGTTCAATCAGAATCCCCAGCTCCCCTTCTCCGATCTGAAGGTCGACTTCAAGACGGGCGACCGCGCGTCGCTCACCACCCCTTCCACATGTGGTCACTACACGACCACGAGCGACCTCACGCCTTGGAGCGCACCCGAAACCCCAGACGCGGTTTCCTCGTGGACTTTCGGGGTCACCCAGGGTCCGGGCGGCGGCCGGTGCGCCGCCGGCGAAGCCGAACAGCCCGACGAGCCGAGCTTGGAAGCGGGCACCGTCACGCCTACCGCCGGCGCTTACAGCCCGTTCGTGCTCAAACTCACGCGCGAAAGTGGCTCGCAACCGTTCAAAGGCCTGGATGTGACCCTGCCCGAGGGCTTGATCGGCAAGATCGCGGGTATCGCGGAGTGCCCGCAGACGAACATCGAAGCTGCGGAACGCGACTCGGGCACGGCCGAGCAGGCCACCGCGAGCTGTCCCGCGGGCAGCGAAGTCGGCACGGTCAACTCCGGCGCGGGGTCCGGTGCTCCCTTCCACGTTCAGGGTCACGCGTATCTCGCGGGCCCGTATAAGGGCGCGCCGTTCAGCATCCTCGCGGTCATCCCGGTCGTAGCGGGACCGTTCGATCTCGGGACGGTCGTGGTGCGCTCCGCGCTGTACATCAACTCCACGACCGCGCAGGTCACGGTCAAGACCGATCCGATCCCGACGATCCTGGACGGCATCCCCCTCGACGTCAAAAGCATCGCAATCGACACCAGCCGCAACCAGTTCACGCTGAACCCGACGAGCTGCGAACGGATGTCGATCGTCGCGACCGCGATCGCGACCGTCTCGCAAGCCGCGCTCTCCAATCCGTTCCAGGTTGGTGGTTGTGCGAGCCTGCCGTTCAAACCGTCGTTTACGGCCTCGACATCGGGTAAGACCAGCAAAGCGAACGGTGCTTCGCTTGTCGTGAGGGTCAGCCAGAAGACCGGGGAAGCGAACATCCACAAAGTCGACCTACAGCTCCCGCTGGCGCTGCCCGCACGCTTGACGACGCTGCAGAAAGCGTGCACCGAAGCGCAGTTCAACGCCAATCCGGCAGGCTGTCCGGAAGCTTCTGACATCGCCACCGCTACCGCGATCACGCCGCTGTTGAGCGCGCCCCTGACGGGACCGGCGTATCTCGTCTCCCACGGCGGTGCGGCGTTCCCCGACGTCGAGTTCGTGCTGCAGGGCGAAGGTATCACGATCGTCTTGGACGGCGGGACGGACATCAAAAAAGGGATTACGTACTCGAAATTCGAAACGGTCCCCGACGCCCCCATCAGCAGCTTCGAAACGGTGCTGCCCGAGGGCCCGCACTCGGCGCTGGCGGCGAACACGAACCTGTGCGCTCCGACCAAAACCGTGACGGTGAAGAAGCGGGTGACGGTGCGCGGTAAGGGACATAGTCATGGCACCAGGCGTGTGCTGCGCTCGGTCAGGGAGCAGCTCGTCGAACCGTTGACGATCCCGACGACGATCACCGCCCAGAACGGCGCGGTGGTCACGCAGAACACCAAGGTCAGCGTCACGGACTGCCCGAAGGCCAAAAGCAAGGCGAAGAAGGGTAGTAAGACCAAACCCAAGAAGCATAAGAAGAAAAAGAAGTAGGACCAGAGTGGTGTTCTTGGCTTCTGGTGCCTATGTGCGTGCCGGCTTTCAAGCGTGCGCTTACGCGGGGTGGTTTACCGTCTTGCGTGGCGCGCTGTAACAAGACCGGCGCCAAGACCTATCCCGTTCGGGCGGGTCATGGCGCTGAATGAGACGATAGAAAGGCTATTTTGTTATGAGATCCGTTTTTAGACACGTGTGGGCGGCGCTTGTCGCGGTCCTTGCACTGAGCGCGGTTGCCGTGGCTTCGGCGTCCGCACATGGATTTATGGTCGAAGGATCGCCAATAGCGGCGGGTAAAGAAGTCCCATTTACGACCCAAAATATTTCGGGTACCACGGTGATTCTGGAATCCAAAGCCGGTGGAATGAAGATCAAATGCGCAACGCTAGCAGGTAGCGGCAATCTCTTGGCGGGAGGGCAGTCCATGCTCATCGCTGAAATTTACGGTTGTACTGTACTAGAACCCAGTAACTGTAAAGTAGCCGTACCAATAACGGTAAACGACATCGGTGAACTCTCTACGTTCGAAGGTAAAGCCGTCGATGCATTCATTATATCTTCTCCCTTGATTTCTCTAAAATTCGAAAATAACGGCGGCTCGTGCGGTTTGGGGACGAGATATGTTGAAGGCACGCTGCAAGCCCTGGTAGACAATGAAAACGAAGCGGCGGCTCATACCCTGAATTTCAGTGAAGGGAGCGGATCGAAACTTGAAGAGGGAGGAAAAGCATTTATCATCGAATTCAAAGATTCGGTCGAATTAAGTGGCGCCTACGTCGGCGAGAAATGGTCGGCTAATGCTGTACCCTCCGCGCCGACGGCGAGCACCGAAGCGGCGACTGGTGTGGGCAAAGTTCAGGCGACGCTAAATGGTGTCGTCAGTCCTGAAGGCGCACCAACTGAATATTATTTCGAATACGGGCCGACGACGGCGTATGGGTCGAAAACGGAAGCGGGAGGCTCCGGGCCAGGCACCATGAAAGTGAGCGAAACCATCACAGGCCTGGTGGCGAACACGATTTATCATTACCGGGTGGTGGCGACCAATAGTAAAGGTACCACCCACGGCGAAGACAAGACTTTTACAACTCTACCACATGAATTCGTAGTCGAAGGAAAACCGATAACGACAGGCGAAGAAGTACCATTCACATCTAAAAACATTTCTGGTACCGCAGCGGTTCTGGAAGCCAAAGCCGGTGGACTAAAGATAGAATGCTCAACTGTCACAGGTAACGGGGATCTCCTGGCGGCAGGGAAGTCCACGCTCGCTGTCGAATTCGCAAAATGCACCGTCGTAGAACCGGCACACTGCAAGATAAACGAACCGGTCACCCTTAAAGCCGCCGATCAACTCTCAACCTTCGGCGGCAAACTTGCCGATGCGTTCTATCCAGAAAACTACCCGACAAACGAACGCTTTGTTGATCTGAAACTCGAAAACAACGGGGGCACATGTAGCTTCAGTCAGGTTCAAGTCGAAGGCACACTGCAAGCTCTGGTAGACAATGAAAGCGAAGCGGTGAGTCACACTCTGACCTTCAGCCCCACAAGCGGATCAAAATTCGAAGCGGCAGGCAAAAAATCTATCTTCAAGCTCGAAGATGCAGTCACGTTGAACAGTGGTAAGAAATGGTCTACTAACTAACTAGTATTTCAGTACAGGGAAAAGGTAGTTCGCGTGTCGTTGTAGCATGGTGGGACCGCGGACATTCGCGGTCCCACCCACCTCACCGGCCCTAACCTGCGCGAATCGATGTAGCCGGCGTATCGGACTGCGCAAGTCCGGGATGAGACCGGTGTCACAAAGCGCTGCATTCAGCGCACGCGCGTCGTCGCGGTCACTGCGCCCAGACTCGCCGCCCGCCCGGTCTCGCCGCCCAGGACAGCCCGCGCCGGACCTCCGGTTCGTGAGACCGCTCGTCACGCCCGCCCCGGACCCGGACGAGACCCCAGCCGCGATCGTCACGCCCTGCGACGTCGGTGGGCGCGTGGCGAGGAAGCGTTCGTCGCGCCGATGGCCTACCTGGCTCAGAGCTCCTCGGGCGGCTTTGTCGTGGCCGGCGGTGGGTGTTCGCCGGGCAGGCGTTTGGCGAGCAGGAGGTCCGTGAGAGCCCGCGGGGTGGCGCGCAGGACATCCCCGTGCTCGGTCGGCTGCAGCGGGGTCTCGAGCCGGCGCTCGCGGTGGACGATCACGCCGATGCCCTGACGGTCCCCGGTCAGCTCCGGGGCCTGTTTCAGGAGGCGGATCTGGGTCCGCATTTTGTGCAGCTGGTCGTTGGTCGGTCCGCATTCTTCGCGGGGAGCGATACGCGCCATCGACCAGGAAATAGGACGCCTGGATAAACGAATGTCCGGGTACGAGCGGTTGCTGGCGGAGCGCGAGCGGCTGCTACGGGCTCGCGCCGCGCTGACGGCGAGTCGAGCACGCAGCGGGCGCGTGTCAAGCGCGTGTCTCAGGATGAAAGGATGAAATCGTGACCGGAATCGGAAAGTGCTGCGAGAGCCCTCGGCTTGTCTCGCGTGTCGCTTCGTGATGATAGAGCTGCCCGGGCGAGGAGCGTGTAATAGCCGTACACGCGCTGGTTGCTGGTCGCAGCGACGATGTCCGTGCTGCGTCTCGACGTTGGTTCTGGCCTGCGTAACGCCCCAGCCACCGGTCGAGTAGCTCGTTGCCACAGCTAAAGCCCGTGACGTCATGGCGGTCAGCGTCGTAGCGTTCGGTACCGGCGAAACCGGCAGTCAAGCGCGCTGGCGTAATTCGCGCAGGCGTCCGACTGTGCCCTGATCAACAGCGTCCAGAGCATCTAGAAAGCGCGCGGCCACGTCCTGGTTGAGCGCGATCTGCTGCTGGTCGGCAAACCTCTTGGGCGCGCGCGCTTGCCGCACGACGAAAGAAGTCGCTCAGCGTCTCGCCCACTGCTGTTGCCGCCGTACTGTCGATTCGCCGCTCGTCGTCAGTCAATCGAAGCTCGAGTCGTTGGGTGCGCATGAGGATCATTGTACGTACACCATACGGTTAGTCAAAGGAACGGTTGGTGTCGAGCACCTGGGCCTCTGTCACCAGATCCGTTCGTAGATCCAGTGCCGACCCGCCAAATCCCAGACCGCCCAGGCCCGAATCGTGGTGCAGGTTTGCGGATCAACCCGCCCCCGCTACTCAACTAAATTCCTGGAAATCCGGGGATTTCGCGTCTGTCGCTTGGCGCCCGTATTTGACGACCATGGTTTTGGCCCCGCATTTTGTGGATCAAGCTGGGGCCACAGAGCCATCTTCGACTTGGAGCCGACGCCACTCAATACGGCCTCTAAGCTGGGCTGTCTCCGAGTGCTCCCGACAGTTGGGGGTTCGATAGGTCTTTGAGGTGGGACGGGTTCCCCGGTCGGGGAACCCGT
>Ga0307477_10003450_pt1 | contig 11781 bp, 11 predicted proteins | sample atmos_gasesECM2C_FD_203316 | JGI IMG/M metagenome (GOLD analysis project Ga0307477, IMG submission 203316) | Hardwood forest soil microbial communities from Morgan-Monroe State Forest, Indiana, United States - atmos_gasesECM2C_515 | ecosystem: Environmental > Terrestrial > Soil > Temperate...
TCTAGGAATCGTGGGAACAGCGGTGGCGGGCGTTGGATTCCTTTGCAGCGAAGGAATGATCGAGGTGAAAGTCGTCGAACGGGCGCCGGAAGTGCATCACGTGTACGTGATCGCCCCAGCGATGCTGGTGCCGATCGGCATGCACTTCGCGCCACGCAAGGATCTGTCGCATGCCGCCGCTGAGATTAAACCGTGGCTGCCGACGATTCGCGTAGCGCTGGAGCAATTGCGCGACACCGATGACGTGACGCTGGTGGAAGTGAGGGAACCGGGTGAACACGTTCGGGTGGCGAAAGAAGGCGGGTCAATCGTGGTTGATGTGGAAGATCATGATGATATGGTGCACGTCTCCACGCCCATCCGGGCGATTTCCAGCACGATTGAACAGCTTGCCGCTGCGGGCCCCTCGACTTAAAGAGAGACGCAACGGAATCTCCCCGCTGGCGGACGCTGCAACGCCCCTTGCGCGCCTGTCAGCGGCGGAGAGTTTTCGGCGGAATCCAGTAGACTTCTTCTTTTAACGAGTTCTTCTGGAATCCGCGCCTGAGCATAATTCCCTTTCCGTGTTCAATCATTTGAGGATTACCGCATAGGTAGGCCGTGGTGTCTGCGCCGGTCAGTTTCCAAAGGTCGGTGTATTTGCGGATGATATCTTCCACTCGGCCGGTTTCAAAACGCCATGCGGGGTCTTCATGCGGACGGCTTACGGTGGGAACGTAGGTGAGCCAGGGCACTTTCGAGGCGAGCTCCTCGATTTCGTGATGATAGCCGAATTCCCAGGAACGGCTCGCAGCGTTAATCAGGTAGAGATGAATATCAGCGGGGAGATTTTTATCGGTCCAATCCTTATAGAGTGTACGGAGGTACGAGATGTACGGAGCCACGCCGGTGACCGTACTAAGCAGCAGATGATTTTTGTGGCCGCTCTTGAGATCCAACGTGAAGCGGCCTTTGGCAATCTTGCGCAGAGAAACTTCATCCCCAACCTGAAGTGCGTACAGCAGCGGAGTCAGCTCGCCGGCGGGAACAAGCTCGATGAAGAGTTCCATTTGCTGCTCGTAGGGAGATGAAACTATGGAGTAGGCGCGTTCGACGAGCTTTTGCGAAGTCTGCACACCGAGAGTTGCAAACTGCCCGGCAACGAACTTGTACTCACCGCCGGTGTCGAGAAGAATCTTCCACAGTCCAGGGGAGAATTCATCGCGATGGGTAATCCGCGCACGATAGAATTTTTCTTCCGCGGAGCGCATGGTGTTTCTCTCTCAAACAAAAGCGGCGGCGTTTTGACTTTAAAAACCCTTACAAATAAAAAGTGAAAAAGCTTCCCCTGCCTCGGATGCCTGTTGGATTCGAAAGCTGCCTGGTGAGACGGTCTACTGATTAGGCGATTGTTGCTGCTGTTGCATGAACATTTGCGGGTTGAATGGCTGAGGCGTACCGGTGATCTGATCCTTCGCGCCGGTGACGACTTTGGTCAATTCCATGGACGAATCGTTGGTTTTGGATTTCACCAGACCGTAAGGAGAAATCTTGTCCGACACCCAGACATCGCCACCGGCTTTTTTCGTGCGGTAATGCTTGCAGGTGAAAGTGCCGGCCGGCACGGTGATCGTTTCGGTGCCCAAGTCTTCCGCATCGCTGCGAACGTCAGCGGGCTGGGTCGTTTTATCCTGATGCATCATTTGCGTGGGCATTTCCATGGGCGGACGACCGGGCACCTGCATAATCATGCGCGAGACGTGAGTGTCCGTTCCATTGAGGACCATCAAAGTCTTTACGATCATTTGACCGCTTCCGCGATTGAAAGCCATCTCGTACCAATATGCATCTTTCCCTTCGACTTGCTCTTTGCCGACAATTGCAATTTGCATGTCGGTCTTATCGCCTTTTGCGGATTGCACTGAGTACGCTGCGCCTTGGCCGACAACGGGATTCCAAAATCCCATCACCTGGGGAGCTGAGAACGAGCCCATCTGCGCTGCTGCTGCCGCCGCCATCATGCCGAACAGAACCGCGGATACCGCGAAACGCAACGAAATGTTCATGAAGGCTCCTCGAGAGATGGGGAATCGAATTGGGACGTTCACGTTAGAGGTCGCGTCCTTGATTATCCTGCATTTTCGAAATATCGAAGCTAGCGCGAATTTTCGCACCGTTCAAATCACAGTTGAAATCGATGCCCTTTTCGTCTTCCGGAATGCTTGGCTCGCCGTTGTCCGATTTCTTGGGAAAAATGAAGGCGACGGCCTGAACTTTAGTGCCGTCCGCGCTACGAGAGACCTGAACCTTCGTTGGCGAGATTTTCTGTTTGGCTTTCTTTTCGACCAGGATCGCGCTCTTCTTTAGCGTATCTTCGTCCGCGGATTGAAAAGGCCTCATATCCGGGCCGACGACAGCAACTTCGTAAACATCCGGCGGATTGGCCAGTTGCTTTTCAGCCTCCTCGGGTTTAAGCTGACCGGCCAATTCGGCACTGCGTGCCGCAGCTCTCTGAAGAGTGCGCGAGGAGACCCAACGCACAACAAAAGCAACCTGAGGTGACGCGTCACCGGGCCCAGGAGCGCCGGCAGCGGCTGTGCCTCCGGCAGGAGGCCCTCCAGCCGGGGTGCCGGCAGCGGGAGCGCCCATTTTCCCGGAAGTTGCAGGAGCGCCTGTGGGAGTTTGCTGAGCCGGATTGCTATTCGCGATGTCTTTGCTGTTTTTCCAATTAGCTTCGATTTGAATCACTTTCGACCACGGAGAATCTCCGAGGATTTTGCGAACGTCTTTCTCATCCCATTGTTGATAAGGCTTGGCTTTCCAAGGATCGTTGCCGGCCAAAACGACGGCCGCCAAAACCATTGCCACGGAACCAATTAAAATAGCTTTGCGCATCGAAGTTCCCCCCTTGGAATGGATGCTGAAAGCCCCCAATGTAGGGCGTACTCTAACGACTGACTGACTTGGCCGCAAGAGGATTTTCCGATCCCCGCGGTTGGGCTGGTGAGCTCCGCGTGGCGCCAAAAACGCGCTCCAGGCGATAGACTGGGTTTTCGCGAGATTCGAAATGCGTGCGCATGAGCAGTTCGCCTACCAAACCAACTGCAAGAAGTTGTACGCCAAACAAACATAACATCATTCCCAGAACGAGAAGCGGGCCGTGCTGCACGAAGATGGAGACGCCCCAGAACAGTTTTTCCAGAGACAACACAAATAGTATCGCTGCCCCCACGAACATTCCCAGCAAACCCGGAGGGCCAAAAAAATGCAAGGGCCGGGTCATGTAACGCATCAGGAAGCGTATGGTGATGATGTCGAAGAAGACTCGCAGCGTGCGAGAAATTCCATAGTGGGACTTCCCGCCGGGCCGAACGATGTTTTTTATAGGTACTTCAACGATCTTGGCCCCGTTCCACGCGGCGAGCGCCGGAATGAATCTGTGCATTTCACCGTACAACGGAATGTCTTTAATGATTTCGCGGCGATAAACCTTGAAGGTGGTGCCAAAATCGTGGATGTCCACACCGGAAAGCTTGCTCATCATCCAGTTAGCGGTTCTAGATGGAAGGCGCCGAAGGAAGAAATTGTCCACCCGTTTTTCGCGCCAGCCGCTGACGATATCGGAATTGGTGGCTTCCAGAGCTGCGAGCAACGCAGGTATGTCCCCAGGATCGTGCTGGAGATCGCCATCCATGGAAATGATGATGTCGCCGGACGCAAAATCGAAGCCCGCCGCAAGTGCGGTAGTTTGTCCATAGTTTCGCTTGAGGCGGAGGACGGCCACGCGGGGATCTTCGTCGGCAATGGCCGCTAGTATTTGAGGGGTGGCGTCTGAGCTTTGGTCGTCCACATAGACGAATTCAACCGGGTCATATCGCGCGGTCATTACTTCGCTAAGGCGCTGGTGGAGCTCGCGCACACTTTCCTGTTCGTTGTGGAACGGGACCACGATTGAGTACCGAGGTGGCACGGCGTGCTCGGGTAGCATGTCGTTAGTTTAACTCGCGATAGGTAATTAGGCGAATTTCCCGTTCCACGAGCGCACTCTTAACGCCGGGGTCGATCAGCGCAGCCATTTCGGTGTCGCGGTGCATTTGGAGGCGCGAGCCGGAGTTCACCAGGTCATCGTCGCAAATCCCGGGATGGAGCATGATTTCGGTCGAACCGTCGGAGAGTGTGTCAATCATGCGACGCAGGACAGCCGGCCCTAAACTGCCAGTCATCGCCAGGCCTAAAAACTGGCTGGGCGTGAGCAAGCCGTACTTGCGGACGACAGCTTGAAACCACGGCGCGACCGTGCGCGCCGCTGCCGCAGCGATCAGTTCCAGTGTGTGGCTCGACTTCTGCTGGCGCGTGCTCTCCCAGGAATCTCGAAGATTTTCCATGGGCTTACGTACTCGCGTGATTCCGAGCTCTTTGGCCACGCGCCCGAGAACTTCCATCACTTTAGGATGGGCGTGGGTGTGCTTGTGAGTGTCCAGATGCGTAGGTTCGATTCCCGCCGCCCGAATTTTTTCGATCTGCGCGCGCATTTCGCGGTCGATGGCTTTCGTTCTGATTAGTCCGGCGCTCAATCTCGCGACAAAACCTCCCAGAGAGTCGGGCAGGTTTCCATTTTGATCCGCCAAGGAAGAGATGTTCTCCTTAGGCGCAACGGAGGGGCCGCCGACGAGGACCAGATGGCATCCCACGCCTAATCTTGGATTTAGTTTGGCGCGTGCGACGGCGTCGTCGAATTCCGGGCCATTGGCCATTAAAGTTGTGCTGGTAAGAACTCCCTCGCTGTGACCGCGGATAATTCCCTCGTTCACACCTCTGGTCATTCCGAAATCATCTGCATTTAGGATGAGTTGTTTCATTTCGCTAGAAGCATCAACGATGCGGAAAGCCATGATATCACGAGGCCAGGAACGACAAAGCTAGTGGCAATCCTAGTTGAACGAAGGGTTTTGAGCGGCGGAGGTTTCGAGCGGGGACCAAAAATATTTCTTTGCAGAGGCAATTCGAACGCCAATCGGCTTGGAAGCGCGGAAGGAATGTTAACGCGATGTAAAAGTTTTCAACAGTTCTGTTGAAAACCGTGTGGAAAAAGCGCCTTGAGCAGAGGAATCGCTCGGCCAGCAACGGCTTACTTCACTTTGCACTGTTTCTGTGCAGATCGCAATCTTCAAAGAAAAAGTCCGGGTGTGCCGATGGCTTTTATTTTCCGCAGGACTGAAATGAGATTGCTGAGCTAAAAACTTCATGCTGTGAAAATTTCCAGGGATGAGGGCGCGAAAATGGCTAATACCAGTGAGGTGGGGCCTCTAACTTGATTTGAACTGTTTCTGAATCTGTCTGAATGTCGTACCATTTTCCGAACGTGTGCCAGCCTTTCGCGATTACTTGAATCAGAATTTTGCCTTGCGGGACGTCGGTAACCTTCACCGTCCCATCCTGATTGGTCTTGAAGCTCATTTCAGCGAGCTTGTTCCTGTGAAACAAACCTACCGTTTCGTTGAAGCGGACATAAACGCTGGCATTGCCGACCGGCTTTCCATCCGGCGCGGTCACTTCGATGCGCAGCTTGACCGTGGCGGGCTCGGAGGATTTCTTTTCTTTTTTGTCCGACTGAGCCGGCTGGCCCTGAGGAGCGGCGGATTGCCCGGCGCTGGATGATTGGTCCGGAGTTGCCGCCCGGGCCGAGGGCGTCCTGAGAAAAATATGGGGCGCCGCAAAGAGCGCCATCGAGAAGACTACCGAAGGAAGACGCTCCCAGTTCGAAAGGCGCTTCATAGTCCCTTCTTTTACAGGAATTGCAGGTTGCTCTCAAGGCCAAAACAATTTAAGGACTTCAAGGACCGCTTTGGCCTGCTATCGCGCAGCGGCTTTCTACTGATGCAGTGGAGTTTACACCGCTCTGACGTATGATGATTGCTCGAACGGGAGGCCAGAGATGGGTTTTTCCACCGATGCAATTCACGTCGGGCAGGAGCCTGACGCGTTAACCGGCTCGATTGTGGCGCCGATCTATCAGACGTCCACCTACGTGATCGAGGAAATGGGCAAGAACAAGGGGTACGATTACGCGCGGACGAACCATCCTAACCGCAAAGCGTTGGAACGCACGATTGCGAAGTTGGAGGGAGGGCAGTCGGCCTACGTTTTCACTTCGGGAATGGCTGCGATTGATTCTGTTTTCCGGCTTTTGCGTCCGGGGGACCACGCGATTCTGTCGCAAGCGGTTTATGGCGGGGTGTTCCGGCTGACTACGCAACTGCTTACGCAATTTGGCATGGAATTCAGTTACGTGGACACCTCCTGCCTGGAAAAAGTGCGGTCAGCGATTAAGCCCAGCACAAAAATGCTTTATATCGAGACGCCGACGAATCCTACGATGATCGTCACCGATCTGGCTGCGATCGCAAAGCTCGCCCGCGAACGAAATCTGACGCTTGTAGTGGACAACACGTTTCTGAGTCCGTACCTGCAGCAACCGATTGCGCTGGGGGCGCACATTGTGGTCCATTCGATGACGAAATATTTAAATGGGCATAGCGATTGCGTGGGCGGAGCGGTGATTCTGACGCGTCCGGCTGATGCGGAGAAAATATATTTCGTGCAACGGTCGGCTGGAGCTGGGCTCGCGCCGATGGATTGCTTTTTGGTTTCGCGCGGAGTTAAGACGCTGGCCGTGAGGATGGACCGACACAACTCAAACGGGATGGCGGTGGCGAAGTATCTGGACCTCCACCCTGCCGTGCAGAAGGTGATATATCCGGGGCTTCCATCTCATCCCCAACATGAAATTGCGAAGCGGCAGCAGAAGGGGTTTGGGGGGATGTTGTCGTTTGACTTGGGGTCACTTGATGCGGCTAAGGCGCTTTTAAATCATGTGCGGATTTGTTCGCTGGCGGAGAGCCTGGGCGGAGTGGAGACGCTGATTTCGCATCCGGCTTTGATGACGCATGCGTCCATGCCGCCGGAGAAGCAAAAGGAAGTCGGGATCACGCAGGGGTTGATTCGGCTGTCGGTTGGGATTGAGGATGTGGAAGACTTGATTGCGGATTTGGATCAGGCGTTAGCGAAAGTTCAACGACTGAATGGACAATAAAATCGCAGCGAACACGGCTAACACCAAGGCCCGGTGCGTCCGGTGGTAACGGCGACCGTGAGTACCTGTTATCCGAATCCGGATTAATAACCACCTGCGCCCTCTCGAATACAAGCCATCCCCGACTCGCTTGTCTCCGTACAAGGTCTTCTTCGCAGTGTCTATGGCTGTTTTGAAACCACGCTTCTTGCGGCTGGCTTCCGCGCTCTCCTTGACGAACTCCGGGGTAGATTTCCTCCTTTGGGTGTTTGGTGCAGTCGTGCTCGGGTCCCGTGCTGCAGGCAGCTTGCCAAGCAACCATGCCGATAAGAACGAGTGCTGCCGTTCGCTTTCCACCGATCGAGATAGTTGAGATAGATTTATGCCGGGAAGGAGAAACTGATCATTTGCAAGGCTCCCGCACAGATCTGACGGTTAAGGTAACGCCACATATCGAAGTGCAAGTTTTTTGAGCCCACAGATTCCAGATTGACCATCCGTCCCCCCTTTAGCGAAGTTCAATCGCTACCTGGCCTTTTGTTTCTTTGTTCGTCGCGGCGGCGCGACGGAGTCGGAGATCCAGGTGAGGTATTCCTTTGTGCCGGCTGCGATGGGGAGGGCGATGATTTCCGGGACGTCGTAGCCGTGCAGGCGCTTTACCTCGGCTTGCAATTTGACGAAACGAGCTTGGGTTGTTTTGATGATTAGCAGGAATTCCTTAGCGGATTCTACCGTTCCCTCCCAGTGGTAAACCGACTGCACGGGGCTGGATACGATGTTTGCGCAGGCGGCCAGGCGCTTTTCGACAACGGCACTGGCGACCTTGCGGGCTTCTTTGGCGGAACCGCAGGTGACCAGGACCACGATCTTGTCTGTCATCTGGAAATTCTCTGTGTCTTTACTAGTACGCCGCGCATCATCTTGAATGTTGTGTGATTGCGGCTTGCGGGCCAAGATACAATAGCCGCCTGTGACGAACCAAGCGATACATTTCGGGACTTCTGGCTGGCGTGGCGTGATTGCCGACGATTTCACGTTTGGCGGAGTGCGTCGCGCGTCCGCTGCCGTGGCGCAACACGTTCTGGCGCAGACGAAATCCCCCACACTCATGGTTGGCTACGATACTCGATTCTTTTCACCGGAATTTGCGCGCACTTCCGCGGAAGTGCTGAAAGCGCATGGCTGCCGAATTCTCCTCTGCCAGGAACCCACGCCGACTCCGGTGATTGCCCACGCAATTATTTTCAACAAACTCGCCGGCGGAGTGAATATCACCGCCAGCCACAATCCGTGGGACTATAACGGGCTAAAATATTCCGGGCCGGAGGGCGGGCCGGCCGCGGTGGAAACCACGAAAGACATCGAAAAGCGCGCGGCTGCGCTTCCCGAGGATAAGACTCCGTACCACGAGGTTGAAGATACATTCGAAGCCATTCATCCACGCGAAGCATACTTTGCGCAACTGAAAAAGATGATTCGCTTTGACGTGCTGGCGCAAGCGAAGGGCAATTATGTTTGCGATGCGGTGCACGGCTGCGGCGCCGGATGGCTCGATCGCATTCTAAAAGAGGACGGGCTGGCCATCACAGAAATTCGCGCGAACCGGGATGTTTTATTCGAAGGCAAGGGGCCGGATCCGTCGGAAGAAAATCTCGGGCTGCTTAAGAAAACTGTTTTGGAGAAACAGGCGCTGGCGGGACTTGCGACCGATGGCGATGCCGACCGTTTCGGAATTCTTGACCGCGACGGCACCTTTATCGACCCCAATCACATCCTCGGCCTGGCATTCGACTACCTGCTCGAGACCCGCGGATACAAACTAGGAGCAGCACGCAGCGTGGCGACTTCGCACATCCTGGATGCCGTGGCCAAATTGTACGGCGTGCAAATTTACGAGAGCCCGGTGGGGTTCAAGTACGTGGGGCCGTTCCTGCGCGACGACAAAATTGCGATTGGCGGCGAAGAAAGCGCGGGAATGACGATTCGCGGGCATTTGCCGGAGAAAGACGGAATCCTGGCGTGTTTGCTGGTGGCGGAAATGATTGCTGCGCGCCAAACTTCCCTGCGCGAACAGCTTCAGGATCTATTTCGCAGAGTGGGACGCGAATATTGGCCGGTTCGCGTGAACTTGCCGCTTTCCGACGACGCGCACAAGAAGCTGGTAGAGCGATTGAAAGGCGACCCCAGCGATTTCGCAGGCAAGCGCGTGGTAAACCTAAATCGGCTCGACGGAATGAAACTGGCGCTGGAAGATGGTTCGTGGGTTTTAATTCGTCCTTCTGGAACGGAACCGGTGGTGCGAATTTATGCGGAGGCGTCTAGTGTGGCCGCTTCGCAAAAACTGGCAGAGGAGGCGCGCAAGTGGATTACGACGCAAGCGGCCGCCAAGTGAGCGAGCGCGACCGGATAAAGAAGCAGTCTAATGAGCCGAGTCTTGGTTTCTTTGAGCAGCTCGGGCAATTCTTCCAGCGCAACATGTACCTGTTCCTGATCGTAGGTTTCGCTTTGTTGTTGCTCCAGGACGTTTTCGGCACGCATGGCGTGCTGGCCATGAGGCAGTCGCAAAAAGAAGCACAGGGAATTCGAAAAGATATCTCGCGACTCGATGAAGAAAACCAGAGGCTGCAGAATCGAGTGAAGGCGCTTAAGACCGATCCAGCAGCCATCGAGAGAATTGCGCGCGAGGAAATGAAGCTGTCGCGCCAGGGCGAGTTCATCTTCCAGACTCAGCCGAGGCCCGGCACTGAATCACAAACCCCCGCTTCAGGTCCTGATAGCTCCGTAAAAAAACCCTAGCTTTCCGCCGCCGGATGTAACCTCCGTTTCAGCCAGGCAATTACTTCCGGGCGATGATCGGTCCAGCTGGTTCGCGCGATGGAGAGCAGCACCATCGCACTCGTGATGATCAACAGGCCGAGCGTGGCCATGGGAATCGATTCGCCTTCTTTTTTCAATATCGAAAATCTTCCGTAAACGAATTCGATGTGCACCCAATATACGAGCAAAGAAGTTTTCCCCATCTGGATCATCGGGCTGAATCCCGCCTGGCCCAGGCCCCAGCGGCACCACACGTAGCTGACGAACACAATTACGAGGATGATCGCCACGCGCGCGAGAAAGAAATTCGGACTGGTGTGCCAATAATCGTAGTCGGGATAGATCTGCAGCGATCGTCGGTCGAGCCAGTTTGAAAGATAGAACAATCCCACGCCTAGGACCCCGCACGCCACCGTGATTCTTGCCAAATTATTCTTTCCCCAATCGCTGAAGAGAAGGTAGCCGAGAGCCAAACCCGCGAAAGCGAATCCAGCCCAGGGGAAAATCGGGAAAAGCCATGGGCGCGGAGAATCGTAAATGTGCACACCGTTGATATAGCTTTCCAGATACCAGGGCAGCCAGCGCGGACGCCACGTGGTGTACAGAAATGGCGTGGCCAGCGCAATTGCGGCGGCAGTCGCGACGGCTACCACTGCGCTGGCTATGCGGCTTTGCGTCAGGCGCCCGACGATTCCCAACAACATGATCGAAATGCCGATGGTGTTCAAGATGTCCACGCGCAGCAAATCGGTCCAGGGTGCCCAGGGGATGCCGAGCAGATATTCCTGCAAGCGGAAAAGCAGTCCGAGACCGAGTATTTCCGCGCCGCGAAGGACGGTAGTCCGCGCAATTTGGTTCGGTGGGGTTCCCTTCTTGCGCATCTTGTCGGAAACCAGCGCGATCGACACGCCGGCGAGAAAAAGAAAAAGCGGCGCGGGGATGGTTCCGCTAAGCTGCGACCACTTCAACACAGGCGACTCGCGCGCGGCCCCGCCCAACCACGAATCGTAGGAATGAACTTCAAACATCAATAGGCAGGCGAATCCGCGCATCCAGTCAATGTAAGCAAGGCGTTGTGGTTTGCCGGGCTGTACGGTGGCGTTCAAGCGGCACAAGAATCGCCGAGAGGCAAACGCAAAGCAAGTTTTTCTCGGAACCTTCGCACACTTCAGTAAAATCCTGGCGTGGCCGGCAACTCAAAATCCTGGGAACTGAAGCTCCCGATTGCCTTCGCGGTATGGGTGCCGATCGTTGTTTTTGTCATACTGCTGGGCTTCCGGTTAGGTTATGGCGGACGGCGCTACGGCATGGCGCTAAGCGTGGCCGCAGTGCTCTTCGCGTTTGAATTTTTTCTCGCCTGTCCGTCCGTGCTGGAACGCGCGCGAAAATTCCTCGGTGAACATGGAGGCGTGGCCGCGCCGCTGCTGCCTCTGTTTGCCGTTCTGATCTATACGACAACCGTTACTGGGAATTGGAAATTTGCGCTCGCGGGAGCAGCGTACTGCGTGTTGCCGGCCTTGCTGTTGGCGAACAGCGCAGGAAAGCCGCCGGGTACCGGGGAGGATTATGCCGCGGCGACGCTCATTTGGCTGCCGGTGGAATTTCGTTGGATGTATCACGTATTTCCCTACCCCACCGAACTAACGCACACACTCACGGTTTTGTTGGCGCTGTGCACCGCCATCGCTGCGTTTATTTTGCTGCGGCGCATGGACGGGATCGGTTACGCAATTGTTTGGCGGCGCGGATTCGGCGCGAATGTGGCGCTTCATTTCCTGATTTTCGCCGCGATCGCTGTGACGGTGGGAATGCAAATCAACTTCCTGAAATTTGATCCAACGCTTTTCCGGCTCAGGACGCTTCCGCTGGCCACAGTTGGAATCACTTTCTTTACCGCCTGGCCGGAAGAATTC
>Ga0307477_10003451_pt1 | contig 11778 bp, 9 predicted proteins | sample atmos_gasesECM2C_FD_203316 | JGI IMG/M metagenome (GOLD analysis project Ga0307477, IMG submission 203316) | Hardwood forest soil microbial communities from Morgan-Monroe State Forest, Indiana, United States - atmos_gasesECM2C_515 | ecosystem: Environmental > Terrestrial > Soil > Temperate...
CTGGTTCTCGAACACGTCCTCGACCTCGATCTCGCGGGCGATCGTGACGCCGTCGTTGGTGATCGTGGGCGCGCCGAACTTCTTGTCGAGGACCACGTAGCGCCCCTTCGGGCCGAGCGTGACCTTGACGGCGTTGGCGACCGCATCGACCCCGGTCTCCAGCGCCTTACGCGCCGCTGCGTCGTACTTGAGCTCCTTGTGTGCCATTTCCAGTTCTTCTCCTTTGGCCTGTGGGGTGGGCCGGTTTAGGCGACCTTGGCCAGGACGTCGGACTCGCGGAGCACGAGCAGCTCCTCGCCGTCGACCTTGATCTCGGTTCCGCCGTACTTGCTGTAGAGGACCTCGTCGCCCTCGGCGACGTCCAGCGGGATGCGTTTGCCGTCGTCGTCGAGCTTGCCGTCGCCGACCGCGAGAACCTTGCCCTTCTGCGGCTTCTCCTTGGCGGTGTCGGGCAGGACGAGGCCGCTCGCGGTCGTCTCCTCCTCCTCGATCGCCCGCACGATCAACCGATCGCCCAGGGGCTTGAGTTTCATTCCTAAGACCTCCGTCTCGAGAGTGTTGCCTTCCGGATTGGCACTCTCATGGGGAGAGTGCCAACGACAGCGAATATATAGCGCAAGTTCGCCGCCAGGGGGTAGCGATCTCGGCAACGGCGGCTCGATGCGCCTGGGCTCGCCCGCGGCGAAGCGCGATTACTCTCAGCGACAGCCTGCTCTCAGAGGCGGGCCAGCTCGCAGAGGCGGATTAGAGCCGAAGCGCGAACCAGCGACCGGCCCCGAGGCTCAACCGCGGCCCACCAGGCGCTCCACCTCGTGGCCGCGAGCGGTCAGCTGCCAGGAGTTCGGCGCACCGCGGACCTGACCGGCGCCGCCGTTCTCGATCAACCCCAGTCGCTCCAGCCGGCTGAGCAGCTTGGAGATCTGACCCTGGTCCTCGATGCCGGCGTCGTAGCCGACCCGGCGGTTGGAGGAGCCCGGAGCGGCGGCGATCGCCAGCAACACGCGTACGGTGCGATAGGTCAGACGCATCTCCAGATCGCGCAGCGGATCGCGGCGTCCGGCGGCCGGTCGCTCGCGGCGCGAGGGCTTGGGGGCGGAGCTCTCCTTTTGCGCCGCTGCCGGTCCGAGATAGGGCAGCACGACCATCCCCATGAGCGGTGCCGCCAGGTCGAGCAGCAAGCGACCGCCACCATCGAGCAGGCGGGCGTGCAGCACCGACAGAACGCCGCCGACCACCCCCTCGGCGGTGAGCGGCGGCAGCGCCGCCGCGGACCTCGATTCGGAGCGGCCTTCGTCGACCACGAGGACGAGCTGATCGACCACCCGCGAGCGACGCTCGTGCACGCGGGCCCCAGCACCGAGCGTCTCGACGACGCACAGGCGCCCCATCGCCGGCTCGTCGGTGAGGAATTCCAACAGTCCGATCAAGCCCTTTCGAACCCGCAGGCGCCAGCGCTCGCCCGGGTCGTAGCCGAGCAGCACGTATTCGCGGCCGCGCTCGATTGCCTGCTCGAAGGCCGCCAGGAAGCAATCCTCGAAGTCCTCGAAGACTTCGTAGAAGGTCCGCCGCGACACCCCTGAGCGGGCGACCACGTGGGCCACGGTCGAACCGGCCCGCGAACGCTCGGAGACCACGTCGATCATCGCCGCGACCATCCGCGCGCGCTGGATCTCGGTCACGTGGCCGCGCGCCCCGGCGTCGAGCCCGCCGTGTGGCCGGCCAATCTCGATCAAGCTGTCGCGTCGGCCACCGCGCCCGGAGCGGGTCGGCGCAGACGGGGCTCGGCGGGCTCTGGTGCTGGGTTGTCGCTTGGCAGGCATCGTCCCTCTGAGAGTTTGGTTTCGCAGATCGACCCCGGTATGCCTCCGCAGCGATCCGACGGCGCTCGGCATCCCGCGGGATGTGTCGTCAACGACAAGGAATGCTGCTGGCTGGCGCGATTTTTTGCATCCGATGTTTCCCACTGGAATGCGAATGAACAGAATGCATCGCATTGTCTGCCGAAGTCGTGCGGCGCTCGTGACCCAGCAAGAGGCTCGACGCCGAGCCGTGTCGCGGCGCTAGCGTCGCGGCGCTAGTTCTGCGCGCCGCCGAAGCCCTTGATCGCTTCGGTCATGCCGGGCGGCTTGTCGAGAATCTGCGAGAAGCGCACCACGGTCACGACATCGCCCATCGACACCGGCCGGCCGTAGATCTGTTCGAGGAAGTTGATCGTCTCCTCGTGGCGGCGGAACTCGGGGTTGTCGTGCTTGATGTCGCGCGGCGAGAGCTCCGAGACCCGCATCACCTCGACCTGGTCGATCACCGCTTCGAAGATGCGCTCGCGCGGCGAGTGCTGGTAGCCGATCGTGACGAGCACCAGCTGGTTCTTGCGGTACTTGCCCGACTTGTCGCCGAGCCGGATGGTCGCCGTCTTGCGCCCCTTCTTGAGCTCGTCGGCGAAGATCGTCGAGTAGAAGTTGAGGACTTGCACTAGTGGTTCATCCTGGAAGTTCGGTGTGGGTTTGCCGGGTGCATGGGCGCGTCTGTCGTTCCCCGGTGTTCGTGCGCGTACCGGTTAGTACGTGTGCGGACGCCGCGGGACGTCAGACGCGTGCAGGCACCGGCAAACACCATCGAACTTCCAGGATGAACCACTAGGCGGCAGGCTACCGGTCTTTGCGGGTGAGGGCGATGGCGCGCTCGACCATCTCCCGCTCGCCCGGGTAGGTCAACTCGGCGCGCGCCTGCTCGATGTCGATCCAGCGGGCTTCGAGGACCTCGTCGTCGTGATCTGCCGGATCGCCACCCAGGTAGCCGAACAGGTAGAAGAAGACGCTCTTGGGAACCCGTCTTCCTCCCCTGACGTACCAGTAGCGAACCTCCCCCAGCTCCTCGCGCAGTTCGACGTCGACACCCGTCTCCTCGCGCACCTCGCGGGCGGCGGCCTGCTCGAGGCTCTCGCCCTCGTCCAGGTGGCCCTTGGGCAACGCGAGCACGAGCGCGCCGTCCGCGGCAGGGCGCGTCGGGACGATCACGAGCGCCTTGCCCCCGTGCACGACGACACCGCCGGCCGATACCTCGCGAGCGGCGCGCGAGCCCCGCCCCGAACCTGGAGGAGCTGATGACCGAACCCGCCTAGAAGACATACCCGTCCAGCGCCGCCGGGTCGTGCACCACCAGCCGCCCGCGCCCCTGCGAGATCACCCCGGCCCGCTCGAGCACGGCCAGGAAGCGAGAGGCGGACTCGCGCGAGGAGCCGGCCAGCTTGGCCACGTCAGCCTGGGTCGCCGTGACCAGCACCTCGCGAGGCGACTCGCCCGATGCGATCTCCCGCGCGACCAGATCGCGCAGGACGATGGCCACCCGGCTCTGCACCGTCTGAAAGGACTGCCGAGCCAAGCGCTCGTTGGTGTCGCGCAGCCGGCGCCCGAGCGCGATCACCAGGCGCATCGAGATCTGCGGGTGCTCGACCATCAGCCGGCGCATGTCCGGGCCGAGCAGCGCCACCGTCTCGGTCGCCTGGACGGCCTCCACCGTCGCCGAGCGCAGCTCGTCCTCGAACATCGCCAGCTCGCCGAAGAAGTCGCCGACGCCGAAGGTGGCGAGCGTGATCGTGCGCCCGTCCGGATGCTCGCGCACGGCGCGGGCGCTGCCGAAGCGCACGACATAGCAGGTGTCGCTGGCGTCCCCCTCGCGGAACACGACCTGGCCGGGCTCGAATGAGCGTGGCACCGCGAGCGCCGCCACGTGCTCGAGATCCTCCCGCTCGAGCGTCGCGAACACCGGCACGCGACCGAGCAGCTCGACGATCTCCGCCTCCCTAACCGGAGTCATGTGCAGGGGATATCACACGCAGCCCGCTATCCGGGAAGGCGCAATCGAGCCGCTATCGTCAACCCGTGGTACCCGCCAGGTTGATCGCCCCCGTCGTGCTCGCGGCGGCGTTCGCTCCGGCCTCGATGCACGCGCTGGAACGCTCGCGGTCGCTGTGGGCGACGGTCGATGTCTGCAGCCCCAAGGATCAGCCGAACACGATCGGCGTCCGCGGCTCGATGCCAGGCGACGGGCAGGCGCACGACCAGATGTACATGCGCTTTCGCGTGCAATACCTCGACCCCACCAGCAGGGCTTGGCTGTTCGTAGCCCGCGGCGCAGACTCCGGCTATCTGAAGGTCGGATCGGCGAGCACGGCAAGGCAGGCCGGGCGCAGCTTCCAGTTCGCGCGCTCGGGCGGCCGGGCCTTCACGCTGCGCGGCTATGTCACCTTCCAGTGGCGACGGGCCGCGACCGTGCTCGGGAGCGCCAACAAGGCGACCGACGCGGGCCACACGAGTCTCGCGGGCGCCGACCCGAAGGACTACAGCGCGGCCACCTGCCGACTGGGCTGATCCGGCGCGCCGAACAGCCGCGGGTCGTTGGTGATGATCCCGTCGACGCTCAGCTCGCTCAGCCTGGCGATCCGCCGCGCGTCGTCGACCGTCCAGACGTACAGCTCGCCGCCCTCGGCGTGAACCTCGCGCAGCAACGCCTCGGTGACCACCCGCCAGTGCGCCATGATCGCGTCGACAGAGCCGGCGGCGAGCGCGGCGCGAGCGCGGCGGGGCAACGCCGCGCGGTAGCCGGTCAACAGCGCGAGCGCCGGGATCGCAGTCAACAGGTCGTTGGTGTAGTCGCGGCGCACGCGCGGCACCGACCAGCCCAGCTGCAGCGCCGGCTCGGCGGCACGCACGCGCGCGAGCGCGGAGGGGTACATGCCGCTGAGCAGTGTGCGCTCGATCAGCCCAGCCGCGCGCAGCGCGTCGAGCAGCCGCAGCTCGTAGCCGGGCAGCTTGACGTCCACGTCGAAGCGCAACGCGGCAAACGGCGGCGAGGCGAGGTGTTCGAGCGCCCGCGCGAGCGACAGCGGCGCTCGCGAGCGCAAGTCCTCGTAATCGTGGGCCACCAGCAGCTCGCCGCCGCCGTCAGGGCGGGCGCTGAGCACGTCCAGCTCGATCATGTCGACGCCGAGCGCGAGCGCGGCGTCGAAGCTCTCGAGCGTGTTCCCCGCGACCACCCCGGCGGCCCCCTTGTGCCCGACTCGTAGCGGCCTTGCCCGCATCTCGCTCGCGCCTTCAGAGGACACGCGGCCACAATAGAGCCGCCGCCGAGCTACCGCACGCAAGGCGCAGGCCGGTGGGCCCTTTGTCGCAGCAGACCGTCAAGAGGGTGTCAGCTGGCGCCGCTCGATGCTCCGCACAAGCCCTTTGTCGCGGAGACCTCAGGACGGCGTCAGCTGGCGCCGCTCGAGACTCGCCGTTTCGATCGTGTCGACGGCGGCGCGTGCGCCGATGAACGGGGCCAGGATCAGGAAGGTCAGATGGTCGACCAGGCAGGGCAGGTAGCGAAGCCGGTCCGGCGGAGCGTAGCTCGAGAGGATCGCCCAGACGGCCCCCACGATCGCTTCCGCGGCCACCGGCGAGGCCCGTTGGGGTTCGGGCACGTGCTTTGCGAGCACATTGATGAAACCGTCGAGCAATCCGCTGACGCGGTGGACCATGCCGTCGCCGACTTCGAACAGATCGATGAACGAGAGCTTGACGAGGCCCGGATGAGCGGCGCAGTAGGCGACCACGGCTTCGACGCCTTTGTGGACCGCTTCGGCCCAATCGGTGTCGTTGCGGGTGGCGCGCAGGACCGCGTCGTGGGCTTCGGCCGCGAACTCGTCGACGATCGCAAGCAGGCATTCCTGCTTGCCCGCGAACTCGCGATGAAAGGCTTCGGTGGAGATCATCGCCGTCCGGGCGATGTCCGCGTCGGTGATGTTGGCATAGCCGTCCTCGAGCGCCAGCTGCACCATCGCGTCCATCACCGTCGAGCGGCGGTCTTCGCGGGTCAGGAAGCGCGCCCGCTTTGCCACCAGGCGCGGCGGGCGCCCCGAGCCGAGCGCGCGCAGCCGCACCACCACGGTCGACCGGTAGGAGCTGACCCAGTCGAGCAGTTCGTCGGTCAGGTTGCCGAGCTCGGCCTCCCGCCCTTCGCGCAGACGGCGGACGACGACGAAGCGCGCCCCGCCGACGATCGCGCGCGGCGCCAGCGGCGGCAGCGCGATCTTGTCGGGGGTGAGCGCAAAGCCGGTGGCGACCACGCGCTCAAAGGAGGTGGCCGTGGCCTGCAAGCGTTCGTAGCCGCGCGCGCCGATTCCCAGCGACTCGACGAGCACGAGGTAGGCGCCGCGCGGGTCGCAGGCGATTCCTTCCAGGAAGACGCGACATGCGTGGTAGAGGCGGTTTGCCCAGCCGCGCTCGTCCAGCCATGCCTTCAGCACCCGTTTGCGCGAGCCGGCGACGAGCGCGTCGTAGGTGGCCAGGAAGCAGTCTTCCTTGTTGGCGAACTGCTCGTAGAACGCGCGCCGCGACACCCCGGCCAGGGCGATCACGTGGGCGACGCTGGTGCCGGCGTAGCCGCGCTGGTAGACCGACTCGACCATGCCGCCGTACAGGCGGGCGCGCTGGTTGCGCGCGACCTGCTCGCGGGCAAGGCCGTGCGGGCCATGCGGCAGCCGCTTGTAAAGCGGAGCGAGCTCGGCGCAGGCGTCCTCCTCCTCGGACCCGGGCAGGTCGCCTTCGAAACCGAGGCGCAGGCGCGAGAGGTCAGGCAGCTGCCGGTCCATCGGCTCCCTGAGCTACGAGGCGCGGGGGGGCGGGCGGGCCCCCGCGCTCCCCACCTGTTCCACTCATCCCCATTATTCGGCACGATAATTCAGTGCTAAAGGCTTGGCAAGGCCTGGATCGAGCGATCCGCGCCGATGTTTCCCACTTGTCGTGGGGTAGGCTCACGATTAGGCGCGCAGGGTCAGCCGACGCGGGCCCAGGCGAAAGCCGAGCTCCACGAGCGCCGGCTCGAGCGCCGAGCCGAGCGCCGGCGAGCCGTCGACGCGCTCCAGGGCGATCGGCCCGACGGTGCCGGTGCGGACTGCACCCGCCAGCGCGCGCAGGGCCGATCCGATCGGCTCGCTCGGCTCGGCAGGCGAGCCGGCTGAGCCCCCGACCAGGGTCAGCAGGCTGCGCGCGCCGCGCTCGAGATACAGGACCGGCTCGGAGTCGACCAGCACAACGTAGGCGCCCGCGACGCGCGCCGGACGGCGCGTGTCACCGGGCCGGCGCGGCCATCGCAGCGCCGCTCCGTACGGCTGAGCCGGATCCACGGCGGCGAGCACGCTTGCCACCGGCCCGCTCGCCACAAGCCCGCTCGCCACCGCGGGCTGGGAGCGCAGGCGCTCGACTGCGCCCGGGAGGGCGAACTGCGCTCCGCCGAGCCCCTCGACGAAGTAGCCGCGCCTGCAAACGCCCAGCGTCTCGAGCTCCCCGAGCGCGCCGTAGAGCGCCGAGAAGCCTCCGGCCACGCCCTCGGCGAGGACCTGCTCGCGCGTGAGCACGCCATAGCGCTCGAGCAGCAGCTCGGCCTGCGCGCGGCGCCGCGGTCGGGGGTCCAGCTGCGCGTCGATAGCGGCTCGCCCGGCGAAGATCGAGGCGGTCAGCGACCAGCGCCCCTGCACGGCCGCGGCGGGAGAGCGCGCACCGCGCAACGCCGGCGAGGCAAAGCGCCGGCGCGAGCTGCGCGCGTGCGGGTGCCCGCGCGCCGGCCGCGCCGCGGCGATCGCAGCGGAACGGCGCGGCGCCCGCAGCGGCGCGAATGCGTCGTTGGTGACCTCGCCGGCCCAAACCAGATCCCACAGCGCCTCGCTCAGCGCCGCCGCCGCCAGGTCGAGGTCGACCATCAGATCGGCGAAGAAGCACGGACTCGCGCCGAGCCGCTCGCGCAGCAGTTCGTGCCCGTCCCCGGCCGGTGGATCGAGCTGGGGGCGAGGGGGCGGGCCAAGCAGCGGCGCGTCCTCGCGGAAGTACAGCGCCACTCGGCCCGAGCCCCAGCCGAGCGGGCCGGCGCCCACCCACACCAGCTCGCCGCTCGCGCACAGGGCATCGAGCCACGCGGGGGAGTAGGAGCCGGTCCGCCGCGGCAGGACGTCGCGCTCCCAGCTCGCCGCCGGCAGCGGCAGCGCCTGCAGCGCCAGCAGCACTTCCCGTAGCCGCTCGACCCCCGCGCCGCTGCTCTCGGCGCCGCGGCGGTGGCGATCGACGCCCTGCCAGGAGGGCATGAACGCCGCCAGCGCCCTGGCGTCCACCGGCTCGATCTCCTTGCGAAGCACCGCCAGCGACGCGCGGCGCAGCGTGCGCAGGACCGCGGGATCGCACCACTCGCGCCGATCCGCGCCGTCTGGGCCGCTCGTCGACCCCGGCGGCTTGTCCTGCGCCGCGGCCGTCGCGGTCGGTCGCAGCTCGCCGCGCACCAGCGTCCCGGCGCGCTCGAGCTCGCGCAACGAAGCGGAGACATCGACGCCGTAGCGGGTACGCAGCTCGGCGGTCGTGAACGGCCCGTGCGTGCGCGCGTAGCGCTCGACCAGCCGCGTGAGCGCGTCCGGCACGTCGGCAAGGAACGCGGCGGGCAGGCCGCCGGGCGGAGGAGCGCTCAGCGCGTCGCGGTACAAGCCGGCGTCGTCGGCTGCGATCACCCGCTCCTGGCCGCCCACGCGCACGCGCAGCGCACGCCGCTCGCGCTCCAGCACCGCGAGCATCGGCTCGGCGTCGAGCTCGGCCAGCACCCGTTCGCGCAGCTCGCCGGGCGTGAGGTCGCCGAGACGACGCAGCAGGTCGTGCACCGTGTCGGCGCTAGTGGCCTGGGTGAGGGGGGTGAGGTGCTGCAGCTCGTCCTGGACCCGCTCCAGCGCGCCGGGGTCGATCAGCTCGCGCAGCTCCTCGGAGCCCAGCAGCTCGCGCAACAGGTCGCGGTCCAGCGACAGCGCCGCCGCCCGCCGCTCGGCCGCCGGCGTGTCCCCCTCGTACATATAGGTGGCGACGTAGTCGAACAGCAGCGACCCGGCAAACGGCGAAGCCGACTGCGTCTGCACCTCCACCAGCGAGATCTCGCGCGTTGCCAGCGCGCGCAGCAGCTGCTGCAGCCCGGGCAGGTCGAGGACGTCCTGCAGGCACTCGCGGTAGGTCTCGAGCACGATCGGGAAGTCGGGATAGCGGCGCGCCACCTCCAGCAGCCCTTGCGCCTTCAGACGCTGCTGCCACAGCGGCGTGCGCCGCCCCGGGTAGGCACGGGGGATCAGCAGAGCGCGGCCGGCGTTCTCGCGGAAGCGAGCGCCGAACAGCGCCGACTCGCCGAGCTCTGAGACGATCGCCTCCTGCACCTCCTCGGGGTCGAGCGCGATCAGATCGGCGTAGGAGCGAGCGCCCGCATCCGGGAAGCCCCCTGCCTCCCGCTCCCGCGCCGCGCGGCGCCCGTAACCGTCCTCCTCGCCGTCGCAGTCAACGTCGGGAAGTCGCATCACGACGCCGTCGTCGGACCACAACACCTCGCCGTCGATACCGAACTCCTGCTTGAAGCGCGCGGAGATCGCCAGTCCCCAGGCGGCGTGCACGCGCCCACCGTAGGGCGAGAGCAGGCACAGCCGCCAGTCGCCGATCTCGTCGCGAAAGCGCTCGAGCACGATCGTGCGATCGCTCGGCAGCACCTGCGTCGCCTGCAGCTGCTCGCGCAGGTAGGCGAGCAGGTTGGCGGCCGAGCGCTCGTCGAGGTCGTAGTCGCGCGCGAGCAGCTCGGGATCCTGGTCGACAGCCCAACGGGCGAACTCCCCGATCGCGCGGCCGAGCTCCTTGGGCCGCCCGACGCCGTCCCCCTTCCAGAACGGCACCGCCCCCGGCACCCCCGGAGCGGGCGTGACGATCACGCGATCGCGCTCGATCTGCTCGATCCGCCAGGACGATGCGCCGAGCGCGAACACCTGTCCGGGCCGAGCCTCGTAGACCATCTCCTCGTCGAGCTCACCGACGCGGCGCCCGTCGGGCAGCGTGACCGCGTACAGGCCGCGGTCGGGGATCGTCCCGGCGTTGGCGAGAGCCAGCTGGCGTGCGCCGCGCCGTGCGCGGATGCGCCCGCCGACGCGATCCCAGACGATCCGCGCGCGCAGCTCGCCGAACTCGCTGGACGGATACCGACCGTCGAGCATGTCGAGCACGTTCTCCAGCAGCGCCCGCGGCAGCTCGCCGTAGGAGTGAGAACGGGTGATCAGGGCGTACAGGTCGTCGACGGCGACGCCTTCGGTGTTTTCGCCGGTCTCGACGTTCCCGCCGTTTTCGCTGTTCTTGCCGTTCTCGGCGGCAGCCGCGATCGCCACGATCTGCTGGGCGAGCACGTCGAGCGCGTTGCGCGGCACCACCGTCGGCTCGATCTCGCCTTCGCGCATCCGCCGGCAGACCACCGCGCACTCGAGCAGGTCGCCGCGGAACTTCGGGAAGATGCGCCCCTTGCTGACGTCCCCGACGCCGTGCCCGGCGCGGCCGATCCGCTGCAGGCCGCGGGCCACCGACTTCGGCGACTCGACCTGCAGCACGAGATCGACGGCCCCCATGTCGATGCCGAGCTCGAGCGAGGAGGTGGCTACCAAGCACGGCAGCGCCCCTGCCTTCAGCTGCTCCTCGACCAGCGTGCGCTCCTCGCGCGAGAGCGAACCGTGGTGCGCGCGCGCGATCTCGGCGTCGGCCAGCTCGTTCAGGCGCAGCGCGACCCGCTCGGCGGAGCGACGGTTGTTGACGAACACGATCGTGGAGCGGTGCTCGCGCACGAGCGCCAACAGCTCCGGGTAGATCGCCGGCCAGATCGAGTTGCGGGTTGCCTCGCCGGGCGCGGCCCCCGGCTCGAGCGGGTCCGCGCCGGGCCGGGGTGCGTCCAGCTCGGTCATCGACTCGACCGGCACGTGGATGCGCAGGTCCAACGGCTTACGCGCGCCGGCGTCGAGGATGCGGGCGGTACGGGTCGGCCCGACCAAGAAGCGGGCGATCTCCTCGAGCGGGCGCTGCGTCGCCGACAGCCCGACCCGCTGTAGCGGCCGACCGGCGCCGCCCGCCCGCTCCTGCAGGCGCTCGAGCGACAGCGCCAGATGCGCGCCGCGCTTGCTCGCCGCGACCGCGTGGATCTCGTCGACGATCACCGTCTCGACGCTCGCGAGCGTCGTCGCCGCCCGCGAGCCGAGGATCAGATACAGCGACTCGGGCGTGGTGATCAGGATCTGCGGCGGTTTGCGCGCCATCGCGGCGCGCTCGCCCTGGGAGGTGTCTCCGGTGCGGATGCCGACGCGCACGTCCGCGCCGATCCCACGCAGGGGGGCTCTGAGGTTGCGCTCGATGTCGTAGGAGAGCGCCTTCAGCGGCGAGATGTAGAGAACGCGGACGCCGTCCCCGTCATTGGGTTCGCTCCCGCTCAGCCGGTCGAGCGCCCACAGGAACGCCGCCAGCGTCTTGCCCGACCCGGTCGGCGCCGAGAGCAGCACGTGCTCGCCGGCGGCGATCGCCGGCCAGGCGACGGCCTGCGCGGGGGTCGGCTCGGCGTAGGCGGCTTCAAACCAGGCGCGCGTACGCTCGCCGAAGCCGGCCAGCGGATCGTCCTGCCGGGTGGGTGACACCGATCCGAGGCTAGCGCTCGGCGTCGCGGCGGTCGCCCACCGCCCCGGGCAACAGCGCGATCGCCGCCGGCAGCGAGCTCGGCGCCCCGTCGATCGCCCAATCCGCCGCCAGGCGCCCGAGGATCGGCGAGAGCTGGATGCCCGATCCGCCCGCGGCGCCCGCGAGGATCACCGGCGCGCCGTCCCCGGGCAGCGGGCCGACGAGCGGGCCGCCGCGCGCGCTCACCGGGTATAGCCCCGCCCAGCCACCCGACAGGCGCGCCTGCGCGAGCGCCGGCAGCCGCGCCGCCAGC
>Ga0307477_10003452_pt1 | contig 11777 bp, 8 predicted proteins | sample atmos_gasesECM2C_FD_203316 | JGI IMG/M metagenome (GOLD analysis project Ga0307477, IMG submission 203316) | Hardwood forest soil microbial communities from Morgan-Monroe State Forest, Indiana, United States - atmos_gasesECM2C_515 | ecosystem: Environmental > Terrestrial > Soil > Temperate...
GGAGATAATGGGGGCAGGAGGGACGATGCCGCGGCACCCGGATCCGGACCTGGAAGAGCGCGTACTGAAGGCAGCCGATGGGCTGTGGAAACGAGGAGGAGAGCAGGCGCTGACGATGAGGGCGGTTGCGCGCGCGGCCGGCACCAATACTCCGGCGGTATATCGTCGTTTCAAGAACCGGGAGGATCTGATTCGAGGGCTGCTGTTGCGGATTGTCGGCCGACTACGGCAACAATTCGAACAGGGCGAAACGCTTGAGCAGATGGCGGAGGCGTATGTCGAGTACGCGCTGAAAATGCCGAACGAATATGAACTGTTCTCCACCTACGGGAGTTTGATGTCACCGCGAAAGAGTCGCGGGGCACCGCGGCCGATTCGAGAATCGCGTCCGAACTTCGCTTTTGCGGAACAGCGGCTGGCGAAGACTTTCGGAGGGACTCCGGACGATCACACCCAAACTGCTCTCGCACTTTGGGGGCTGCTGCATGGCACGTGCATGCTGCTGCTGAGTAACTCGATACCAGAAGGCCATGAGGAGGCATTGCGAGAGGCCTGCCGGGCGGGGGTCAGGGCGGTTTTGAAGGCAGCAGGACGGCAAGATTCGTGACGGTGCGGGGAAGACCGCCTGTAGCAAAGATCCGGGGAAATAGCTGGTCCGCAGGTTGTGAGAAATCTCTTATGTGAATTCATCGATCCTGCTGGGCTGGTCTGCTGCGCAATTCTGCCGATAGAAGAAATGTTCGGACTCGCGTGAGAAACGTCACGTTCGGCGGGATGCGTGACGAAGATTCTTCTGGTCGACGACAGTAAGTTTTTGCGTATGGCCACCGAGCGGGCATTGGCAAGGGCTGGGTATGTCGTGCTCACGGCGAGCGATGGACCGAAGGCGATTGAACTGGCGAAGACTGACAAGCCTGACATGATTCTGCTGGACATGCTGCTGCCGGGAATAACCGGACCGGATGTCCTGAAATCTCTGAAAAAAGATTCCGGCACGGCTAGGATTCCGGTGGTGGCGTTCACCGGGCTGTCGCAGAAGAACGCGATGCGGCTACAGAAGGATGGAGCGTGCGCATTCCTGGAGAAATCCACGCTGGAACTGGATAAAGGGTGCGACACGTTGTTGAGCACCCTGGCGGTGATTTTGCGGAAGCTGAAGTTGCAGGTTCCGGCGGGAGTAGGCGCGCACGAAGGCACCGGATCGCAGGATCCACTCTAACGTTTCACGCGGATGCCGGGATTTGGTAATCGCGCCACGTTGATTCGAGCTTCGACCCTCGATGCACTGCCATCCGAAAGTTCTGGGCTGGAGAACACCGGCGTTTGGTTGGTCGAACTGGCAGAAGGAGATTCGTCCGCCAGTTCTGCCGAACGCAACTTACGGCACTAACGGCAGGGGCCAGTCGAAGTCGCGGCAAGTCTGAGCGAATTTTTCGCAGTCGGGAATCAGAGGATCCTGTGGCGTGGGTTGGCGTGGCTCGGAAGTCTGATGGATCTCGCCGTCCTGATCGACGAGGAAGCTGCGGATACACGCGTCCCCGTAGTTTTGGCAAACAGCGGACAGCATGTAGGCTTTCGGGGCGTCGGCAGTCGGAGGGAAATATTCGAGCCGGTACCAACGATCTGTCAACGTTTCACTGAACTCCGACTTATCTGAATAGTCACTCATCTTCGACAGCATTGCAGGAGGAGTTCCGGCGTTAGTTTTCACGAACAATCGAATCTCCTCCCGAAGACTGAGAAGTCCCGACACCTGGAAGTCATTGGGAATCTCTGTCAGAGCGGGGACAAATTCCGGCTGCTGATCGGTCACCGACCAACCTATATAGCTGAAGATTCTTCCCCGGCTGTCAACGGCCATGGGATCAACACGCGGAGCACCCTTCTTAAGACGCATAGCGACCAGAAGAAAATCGTTAAAACCGGAACCGGAAGATTCTTGAACAGGGCTGTAGGTGAATGTGTAGCCGGGCACCGACCCGGCATCGGCGATTGAGGGGCGGCATACAGTTCCTTGGGGAAGTTCCAGATCGCGTGGCAGCGCGTTCAGAGATGCCGGGAAGCCTGCGTCCGGATGGGTAGCGTGATACTGGATCAGGCAGCTGGCTAGCAAGGCGACGACTCGGTGGGCGTCGTGGTTTGTTTGCGCCGAGCCCGTCAGGGTCTGAGCCTGTTGCTGGTCATATTGTTTGTCCAGTTTGTATTCGGTGTTCTCCAGAGAGTGGCCACCTACAATCATGCAAACCAGCGTGGCGGCACCGGCGAGAAAGAACACGCCCCAACCTGCCTGCGCGGCAATCCGGAAAGCTGAGATAACGATCCAAACGGCACAAACAACAAATACCAGTATTGCGGTGAGATTTTCTAACGCGTAAGGATCTGGAAAAAACGAAAAAAACTGAGCCAGGAAAGCGAGAATAGCCGCCGGCGACCCGCAAGTGAATAGCCCGGCTGCTACGCCCGCCCCAGCAGCTTTCGATTCCTCGCTGTGTCTCGAGAGCAGTAACATCGAAAAAATCAAGGGGAGGAGAGGGAGCGCAATCCAGAGAGCTATGACCGCAATGGGGTCTGTGCGGATCGGGAGTGCCCCCGGATGGTGTTGACGCCAATGCTTGACCCCAAGAAATGTGAACACGTAGAAAGAACCTGTAGCGACCAGCGCCAGGATCATGGCGATACGGATTCCGTATCGCGGAACTATGAGGTTCCCTTCGCTATCCCATGACGGAGCCGTATTTGTTGGCGTCATCATCGAAGCTGCAGAATACGCGGAAAAGACATGCGGTTGGTCGTGCCGCTCACGACCTTTGAGATAGGCCGGAGCTACAGCCCATGATAATGAAGGCCCAAGCGCGCGAAATCGACTTACGCGGCGCAAGTCCTGACCGAAGTAACGGAAGGTAACAGCTTGACTTGGCATTTCCACACCTAACAAGTGCCCGTACTCCGTTGGTTTCAATGCCAAGATCCGATCTGAATGCAAATAAAAGACTTGTTAGTGGGAACTCCTGACACCCGGGCGGAGTCTATGTTAGGTGAAGGAATTGGCTCCGCGGGCCGTTGAGCGGGACTTGGCGAACCCTTAATTTTCAGGGCGCGAAGGGGTGGAAAATCCTATAATCAAGGGGCGCCACTATGGCGGGAGCAACCACCTTGGGTGATTTAGCAAGTGCAATAGGAGTCCGCTCGCAAGAAGAGTCGGCGATTGTCGCCGAGCTCAAAGCGGGCTCAGAAGCCGCGTACGCCTGGCTGATTGGGGAGTTCCAGCAACCCGTGTATGGGCTGGTATACCGGATTGTGAACGATCCGGCAGATGCGGCGGATACCACGCAAGACGTGTTCCTGAAAGTGTTTCGGGGAATGAAGCACTTTCACGGCGGGTCGAGTTTAAAGACATGGATCTACCGCATTGCCTTGCACGAGGCGGCGAACCGGCGGCGCTGGTGGTTCCGGCACAAAGCGAAGGAGACTTCGATCGAGCCGGAGACCGAGGCGAACGGTGTGTCGGACAATGCGATCCAGGTCGCCTTGATGGACCACGCGGATTCTCCGTTTGACCGTGTCGCGCATCATGAAGTGCAGCGGCGCGTCGACGAAGAATTGCGCAAGGTGCCGGAACCGTACCGCACGACGCTGATTCTGCGAGACCTGGAAGAGATGTCATACGAAGAGATTGCCGAAGTGCTCGAGGTTTCGCTCGGCACCGTGAAGTCGAGGCTTACGCGTGGCAGAGATGCGCTGCGGCAGAGACTGACACCGTATGTACTCGAAGTAGGAAATGAGCTGGGGTTAACTGCTCGCAAAGAACAGGGTCCGCGGTCACAGGTAGCTGGAGGGGGTAGAAGGGTCGAGGTGATGCCATGATTGGCATTGGAAAGACGGGCACGAAAAAAACTATGGGACTGCAGTGCCCCCAGGCGAAGCGGTTGCTCTCGCCATACATGGACGGAGCAGTGACAGGCACGGAGATGCTTGCGCTGCAGAATCATTTTGCGCAATGTCCGACGTGCCACGGTGAGTATCAGGCGCTGCGGCGGACGCAGCAGTTGTTGGTGAACATGGAGCGGCCCAAGGCTCCGGCGGATCTTGGACTGAAGTTGCGGCTGGCGATTTCGCGCGAGGCAGCGTACGCACGCGGGGCCCGCTTTGAAGGACTGATGGTGCGACTGGAAAATGCCTTCCATGCGTTCATGGTTCCGGCAGCGGCCGGCTTTGTCAGTGCGGTAATTCTTTTCGGGATCGCGATGGTGTACTTCGTGGCGCCATCGACGCTGCGCGCGGATAACGATGTGCCGCTGGTCATGGTTAACACCGGGCCGGAGTTGCAGCCGAGCACTTTCGGTTTGTCGATGGATACCATCGACGACGATTCGCTGGTGATCGAAGCCTACGTTGATTCCAACGGACGCGTGCAGGATTACCGGATCCTTTCGGATTCGAACGATTCGCAAGAAGTGCTGCCGAAAGTGAAGCAGATGCTGATCTTTACGACGTTCCGTCCGGCGCTGTCGATGGGACGTCCGACGCCGAGCCGTGCGGTGTTGTCGTTCTCGAAGATTAGCGTGAAAGGGTAAGGCAGTTTTCAGTTTTCAGTTTTCAGTTAAAAAGCTAGGGCGGAACATTCGTTCCGCCCTTTTTATTTTCGCTTTTCTGAACCGCTTTTACTGGCAGGAATCGCTCACCTTGTGAATCTTGGTGGGCTTCAGGTGTCCGTGTTCGGCTTTCTGCTTGGTCGCGCCAGTGTCGCTGGCCATCTCCTTGGCGTCTTCTTTCATGTTGTGCATCTTCTCGTTGGAAACCACCCCGCGCAGGTCGACGGTCTGGTTCACGTGAGCCGCCAGGTCCACCGAGTTGTTCTCGTGGATCTCCCAAGTGCTGCCGTCGGTGGCGGTCAGAAGATATTCATTGCCGCTGCCGGACTTAGTGAGGCATCCGGTGATGCTTCTGACTTCGCCCTTTGACTTGTTGCTCGTGTCGTCTTGCGCGAGTGCCCACGCCGACGTTAGACCTAGCACCACCACACACAACAACAAACGAGTCCATTTATTTCTCATTGAATTCCTCCTGTGCGCCCACGGCAGGCGTGGGCTTTGCTTGCATACGAATCCGTAGATAAGGTGCAGTTTGAGGAAGTAGAGTTGGCGACATTACGCCTCGGCGCCGGAAGACATTCATCACAGGGCACTAGAGATGCACCGAGGAAAACCACCGGACGTGCCGGAAGCCGGCAGCGGCCGTGACGACACTCTGATCGAATTCGGTCTCACTGCGAGGCGAGCGTCTGCCATCCATAACCGTTGCCGCTTCCATTCGGGTTGGCAGTTTGCAGAGGTGTGGCAGAGAGTGGGGAGTGCCAGTTTGGGCAGCGTACCGAAACACTCACCGATTGTTAGCGTTGGGACGATTGTGAGCGGGATCACACCTACAGGGAGTGCCTGACGAGGCTTACAGGAACGACCGGATACCAATCATCATATTGTTGATGCGGACATCTCCGCATTTTGGTATGATGTGCCCGCCGTTGAGACATAACTTGTAGTAAACAAGCCGTTTACAGACGTGGTGTTTTGGTTTGTGACTTGCACAGAAGATGTGAGGGTGGAGTGTTGATGTGTGCTTGTCCGATGGTGTCCAGGAAATGCTCTCTCAACCGGCTGTTAAGAAATGTCAGCTGGTTGTCATCGCCCGAAGTTCTTGCAGAGTTCAGGAGAAAATGAATATGAAAAATGGCGTGCGAATCTTCAGAAGCTTGGGATTTGTATTCGCGCTGATCAGCGTAGTGGCCTTCGGCGCAATCCTCGCGCTAGGCCAGGCAATTGACGGAAACATAGTTGGCACCATAACGGATGCTAGCGGCGCCGCAGTAGTAGGGGCAGAGGTGGCGGCAACCAACGTTGCCACGAACGTGACTGCAACGACCAAGACGAACGGTTCGGGTGAATACCGGTTCGATCATCTACTTGTGGGCACCTACAGAATTAGTGCGAAGATGACAGGGTTTAAGACCATCAACGAGATGGTAGATGTTGAACTTAACAAAACCGGAACCCGCAATATCTCGTTAGTCCCGGGTGCGGCAACCGAAACAGTCGAAGTTTCGGGAGTTCCGCCAACAATTGACACGACCACGGCGCAGGTGACAAACAACTTCGATGAAGTGCAAGCAACTGCGCTACCTACGGCCACCATCGGGTCCGGCGTAAACAACCTCGCGCTCTATAACGCGGGGGTTGCCAGTCCGGGTGGGTTGGGAGCTGGTTCTGGTCCGGCGCTTAGCGGACAGCGCTCTAGGAACAACAACTTCACGATTGAAGGGGTTGACAACAATAACGTTGGTGTCACGGGTCCCCTCGCGGTAATTCCCAACGATGCCGTGCAAGGCTTTACGGTCCTTCAAAATCAATTCAGCGCTGAGTTTGGGCATTCGTCTGGCGGACAGTTCAACCAGGTTGTAACGACTGGCACCAATTCGTTCCATGGCCGTGCATATGAGTACTTCCAGAACCGCAATCTGAACGCAGTAGACGGGTTGCTGGAGCGCACAAATCCCACGCCCGGCACCAGTATTCCGAAACCCCGCTTCGACAACAATCGGTTTGGAGGCCAGGTCGGCGGGCCAATTCTCAAGAACAAGCTGTTCTTCTTCTTCAACTTTGAATACAACCCCATCGGGCAGGCTGCGACAGGTGCAACTCTTTGCGCGCCGACAGCCAATGGAATCGCCACGCTGAACGGGCTTACGGGTCTCAACGCGAATAATCTGGCGATGTTTGAGAAGTATGTGCCCGTGGCCGGGGCGGCAAGTTCGAGTTGCAATGCGGTCGCCGTGAATGCCACTCCCATCGAAGTTGGGAATCTCACATTCCAGGCGCCCAACTACACCAATAACACTAGTTCGGCGTCGAGCGTCGACTTCAACATTTCGGACAAGGACCAGCTTCGGGGGCGTTTCATTTACAACAAGTCGAACGGTTTCGACACGGCGGCTTCGCTCCCCAGTTTCTTCACAATCTCGCCGTTCAAGTCTTACGTGTTTACGCTCAGCGAGTACCATACGTTTTCGGCGGCGATGACCAACGAACTGCGGGTCGGCTACAACCGCAGTTATCAGGACTTCCCGGCGGGAAGTTTCACATTCACTGGATTAGACTCGTTCCCGAACCTGACGTTCGATGATTTGTCATTGCAGGTCGGACCTGACCCGAATGCACCGCAGTTCCAATATCAAAACGTATACCAGTTGGTGGACAATTTCAGCTGGACCCGGGGACGGCATACGCTGCAGTTGGGGATCGAAGGCCGGAAGTATCTCGACCCGGAGAATTTCACGCAGCGGGCGCGCGGCGACTATGACTATGCCGCCTTGAACACTTATTTGAACGATGGAATTCCGGAAAGCCTTGCGGAGAGAAGCGTCGGTAATCCAAACTACGATGGATCGCACACGGCGATCTACTGGTATGTCAATGACGCGATCAAACTCCGTCCTAACCTTACCTTGAGTCTCGGGCTGCGTCATGAGTACGCCACAATTCCCCAGGGCGAACGGCTACAGAGCCTCAACATTGCGGCCAGCGTTCCTGGCTTGATTGATTTCAGTGAACCGCGAGCGCCAAAGAAGAACTTCGCTCCCAGGGTCGGGCTGGCGTGGTCACCGGGACGCAGTGGAAACACATCGGTAAGAGCCGGGTTCGGTATGGCCTACGACGTGTTGTACGACAACATCGGCCAGCTGGCGAAACCTCCGCAGTTGAACCAGACGTACGATTGCCCGGGTTCCCCGACTTGCCCCGCATCTGCCTTCTTGGCCGGCGGTGGAATTCCGCCTACACCCGCACCGTTTGCCACGGTTGCGGAACAGCGGGCGGCAACCGCGAATTGGATCCCGCCCAATCAGAAGGATCCCTACACCATTAGCTGGAATCTCAGCGTGGAGCACGTATTTGCGAAAGACTACACGGCTGAAGTCCGCTACGTCGGAACTCGTGGGGTCCATCTAAACACGCAGAATCGACCTAACACGCAGGACGTCGTGACGCCGACGTTCTTCTTGCCCACCTACATTCAGGCACCGACGCAAGCCCAGCTTGACTCTTTGACAACCACGCTGGATGGGCCCGGCGGAATCCTCGACGTATATAACAACGGCAACGGCGGGAACGGCGGCTTCTTCGTTCCGGCGTATGCGAATGCGGGCTTCACGGGCAGTTTGATCACTGCCTTCCTGCCTTATGGCAGCTCGGCGTATCACGGCCTGCAAACGCAGTTGAATCGGCGGTTCAGCCATGGCTTGCAGATGCAAGTGGCCTATACCTGGAGCCATGCGCTTGACGATTCCACCGCGGACTTCTTCAGTACAGTTCTCACACCCCGTCGTCCCCAGAGTTTCCAGTGTGTCCATTGCGATTATTCAACCTCGGCACTGGACAGGCGTCACCGCTTTACGGTCGTGGCTGTGTATGATCTGCAGTTTAAGGGCGCCAACGCATTCAAGCGGAACGTGCTTGGAAACTGGCAATTCGCTCCTGCATTCACCTACGAGTCTCCGGAACAGGGTACGGTTCAGAATGCCCGGGATACGAACCTGAACCTGGACAGCTGGCCGGATCGAGCGATTTACAATCCGGCTGGAAAGCCAGGCACGGGCACCACTGAGTCTCCTTTAACGAATAGCAGCGGTTTTACGGTCGCTTATCTGGCTAATGACCCCACCGCACAATATATCCGAGGTCAGGTCGGTTCGTTGTCAACGTTGCGCCGGAATACGTTGCCGACGCGCCCTATTAGCAACTTCGATACGAGCCTTTACAAGAACGTTAACTTTGGGGAGCGGATGAAGATGCAGGTTGGCATCCAACTCCTGAACATGTTTAACCATCCACAATTCATCCCGGGTACCGTGAACGACATCAAGTCTTTTGGACAGACTGCAACGGTAGTCCGGAACTATCTAACCCCCTCCAGGGCAAACTTCAACGATCCGACTGTCACTTTTTCGAGCAATCAGCGCGCGGTTCAGCTTTCGGTGAAGTTCTTCTTTTAAGCCGCGGACTGACGCGAGCGTACACTCAAGGAGGAGCCGAAAGGCTCCTCCTTATTTTTGTCTAAGCCTTCTGAACGATACACTTTCCGGCGTGATGCACTCGCTTGGGTTTGACCCTCTGCCCTTCACCCCTTAAACTTATTAGTGTTCTCCGCCTATCTTCACTACTGGGCGGGCGTGCGGCCATTCTGCGGGAGGGATTCCTGAGTCGTTTTCTCAGTATTGGACTTCGAATATTTCTGATCGCGGCTTTGCCAGGGCTGCTCGCAGTTGTCTGCCCTGCTCAAAGCCAGGCCCCGGACCAGGCCGAAAGCAACACTCAGAACCAGGCTCAACCTCAGAGTCAGCCCCAGGCGCCTCCACCGAGTCAACCCCAAACGCCGCCTCAGAAGGCTCAAGCTCTGCCCCAGAGTCAGAGCCAGACTCCGATTACCCTCGACACGAGCGAGACGCTGTTCGTCGTGCTCACCGCGATGAACTCGTGCGGATATGACGTGAGCCTGAATACTTCCGACGCGCAGCGGCTCAACGTGCGCGCCGAGGTGCAGAGGAATCTTCGCAACTCCGAGGAAGCGCAGGCGTCGCTGACCTCTCTGTGCGACTGGTATGTGGCGCACAAGGGGAAGGATCCGCAGCATGATCTGTCGCAGTTCGTGTCGCTGGCGCTTTATATGCAGGGGCCTCCGCATTTTCTGCCGCGGGTAAAGGAGGACGACATGCCTCCGGACGCGGTGCCCATTGCCGGGTTTGGGGCGCTGCTCGAGCGGTTCTACGACAGGGCGTCGCTGCACTCGATTTGGGAAGCGCACCGGGCGAGTTATGCAGCTTTGGTCGCGCGGTATCACGTGCCGCTGCAGAAGATGGTCTTCGATACGGACATCTATTTGAAGCTGCAATCCGGCGGATATCTGGGGAGGACGTTCACGGTTCTGCTCGATTTCATGGGCGATCCGAATGAGGCGAACGCCCGCAACTACGGGACCGACTATTACGTCGTCGTATTTCCCTCGCCCGACCCGTCGACCGTTGATCCGCTGAAGATGCCGCAGATCCGGCATACGTACCTGCATTACCTGCTCGATCCAATGGCTGAGAAGCATTTCTCCGCCATCAAGCGGCTGGAACCGTTGCTGCAGTCGGTCAAGCGGGCGCCTCTCGACGAGAACTTCAAGACTGATATTTCGCTGCTGGTCACGGAGTGCCTGGTGCGGGCGATTGAGATACGGACCTCAGGCACGAAGCAGACTGCCGAAGCGATGCGATTGCAGGCCGTGGATGATGCGGAGAAGCAGGGTTACATCCTGACCAAATACTTCTACAACGCGATCGTGGCGTTCGAGAAGGATCCGGCGGGGTTGCGGACAGCGTATTCCGACATCCTGTATGCGATGGATATCAAGCAGCAGCAAAAGGCGGCGAGTGAGGTGCAGTTTGTGCGCAATACCGCGCCCGAACTCGTGCAACTGTCGCGGCTGGAGGACCGGCGGATGCTGGTGACAGCCGAAAAGCGGTTGGCAGCGGGCGATCCCAAGGGAGCGCAGGAACTTGCGCAGCAGGCGCTGGATAAGAAGATCGGGGACGAAGGACGAGCGCTGTTTATCCTAGCACAGGTCGCGGTGGCGAATAAGAATCCGGACGGGGCGGCGAATAATTTCCATAAGGCCATCGAGGCGACTAAAGATCCGAAGGTGGTGGCGTGGTCGCACGTGTATCTGGGGCGGATGCTGGACATGAAGGATCCGCCGGAGCGCGAGGCCGCGATGAATGAGTATAGGGCGGCGCTGAGTGCAGGGGCAGATCTGCCGGAGGCAAAGGCTGCGGCCGAGCACGGGCTGCAGGCGGCGTACGAACCTCCGGCCAGGACGAAGCCGCAGGACTCGGCGAAATAGAGCGGTGCGGGTAAGATGCCCGCCCCACGGCCGGCGAGACGACGGCGCCGACATAGCGGCGCTACCGTAGAAAGTCAAAATCCCACCCTGTCCCGCCAAAGGACGGCGGGACAAGGATGGGGCACCCCGGTGTCGTAGGGGCGCTATCGCTGGGATAGAATGCACGTTGCAGGATTCCAATGAAAATGAAGGACGTTTGGGTCGAGGAGAACGCATGAAGCGCATAGCGATCATCTTAGTAGTGCTCGGAATCTGCGTTTGGAGTTGGGGACAGGACAAACCGGCGGCGCAGAATCCTCCCGCCGGGCAGGCCGGACAGGGGGCGAGCCAAACGGCAGCTCCACAGGGAAAGCGTCCGCCGAAAATTAACAGCCAGGAAGAATATGCGGCGTACCAGGCAGCGGTTAAAGTAGCTGACGCTGCGGAATGCGAGAAGGCGGCAAATGATTTTGCTGCGAAATATCCCGCCAGCGAGGTGCGTACAATTGTCTACAAGGCGGCAATGCTGCGTTATCAGCAGACCAACAATGAGGCCAAGGCGGTTGAGATAGCAAAGAAAGTTCTGGCGATCGATCCCGACGATCCGGAAGCGCTGGTAGCCGTCGCCCTGGCAGACGTCGACCTGGCCAAAGACGACAGTCTGGACAAGGATGAGCGTCTCACCGCAGCCAAGAAAGGTGCCGAACGCAGCCTGGTGACGGTGGAAACCGACGTACCTACGACCGGATATCCGGAGGAGCAGCTCAAGAACTACAAGAACTTCATCCGGTCGCAGGCCTATTTTGTCATCGGGATGGCTGCCTACAAGACCAGCCAGTGGCCGGAAGCGGAGGCGAATCTAAGGA
>Ga0307477_10003453_pt1 | contig 11776 bp, 9 predicted proteins | sample atmos_gasesECM2C_FD_203316 | JGI IMG/M metagenome (GOLD analysis project Ga0307477, IMG submission 203316) | Hardwood forest soil microbial communities from Morgan-Monroe State Forest, Indiana, United States - atmos_gasesECM2C_515 | ecosystem: Environmental > Terrestrial > Soil > Temperate...
CCTTCCGTGACCTTCGCGCGCACCGTGTAATCCGTATACGCGGGAATGGCGATGGCCGCCAGAATGCCGATGATCGCAACCACGATCATCAACTCGATGAGGGTAAAGCCCTTTTGCACAGACTTCATTGCAGAAACTCCTAAAAGATTGAGGTACAAAGTCAGCGGCGCAAAAGGCGCCCCGGACCAATTCAAAGCAAGGGGCGTGCCACGTTTCGCTACCATCTCAAGTAGTTGATTCTAATTGTAAACGCTTGGCAAGCCGGCCTGCCCAGTCGAATCAACCTGTCGCACACTGACGGCACGGGCAGATGTTCTGTCGGAAAGTGACCCAAACCGTCACCTCAACAGTGCGAATCGAGGTCAGGCAAAGGGTCACTCGATGCCCAGCTTCTTGATCCGGTAGCGCAGGGCGCGAAAGCTCATTCCCAGGAGCTTGGCCGCCGCCGTCTTGTTGTAACGGGTCTTCTCGAGCGCCTTCACGATGGCATCGCGCTCGATGCTTTCCAGCTGGCTCCCCAGCGCGGCGGTGCTCTCAGCGGCAGCGCTAGTGGCAGACGCGGGCGCCCCCGTCGCGGCGGGATGTATGCCGGCACGCAGGCGGATGTGCTCGGGCGTGATCACACCTGCAGTGCTCAGGGTCACCGCCCGTTCCAGTATGTTCTCGAGCTCGCGCACGTTGCCTGGGAAGGGGTATGAGTGAAGTGTTTGCACCGCGTCCGCGGACAGCACGGGCGGAGCTGCGTTCGTGCGGCCCGACAGGCGCACCAGGATCGCCGCGGCGATTTCCGCGATGTCACCACTGCGCTCGCGCAGCGCTGGCACTCGCAGCTCGATCACGTTGATGCGGTAGAAGAGATCTTCACGGAACAGGCCTTGGGCGACCAGATCGGCGAGGTTCTTATGGGTCGCCGACAGGATGCGCACATCGACGCTCTCTTCGCGCGCCGCGCCGACCGGGCGCAGGGTCTTTTCCTGCACGACGCGCAGCAGCTTCACCTGCATGTGCAGTGGCAGATCCGCCACCTCGTCGAGAAACAGCGTGCCCCCTTCGGCGCTCTGGACGAGCCCGGCCTTGTCGGCCACGGCGCCAGTGAAGCTACCGCGCTTATGGCCGAAGAGCTCGCTCTCCATGAGTTCGGTCGGAATGGCGCCACAGTTCACCGCGACGAAGGGACCTTCGTGACGCGCGCCGCACTCGTGGATCATGCGCGCAACCAGCTCCTTGCCGGTGCCAGACTCCCCGCAGATGTGCACCGGAGCCTGGCTACGCGCGACCCGCGCGATCATGTCCCGCAGCTGCTCCATGATGGCGGAGCTGCCGAGCAGGCGCGGCCCCTGCAGGGTGGCGGCGCGGCGCTCGTCGGCTCCAGCGCGCAGCCTGATCGCGCTGCCTACCAGCTTGCGCAGCACGCCGAGGTCGAGGGGCTTGGACACGAAGTCGAACGCGCCGAGCTTCAGGGCGCGCACTGCGGACTCGACGTTGCCGTGGGCCGTGATGACCGCGACCGGCACGGTGGCGCGGTTTTCCTGGATCCAGGCGACCAGATCCAGCCCGTCACCGTCGGGAAGGCGCATGTCGGTGAGACACAGGTCGAAGCGTTCCGCGGTGAGGAGGCGCCGTGCACCGTTGAGGTCGGATGCGGTGCGTGTGGTGAGATTCATGCGGCTCAAGGTCAGGCTCACGAGCTCGAGCAGATCGGGCTCATCGTCCACCACCAGCACCACGGGCTGATCGGACGCACTGTGCGGGCCTGGCGCCGCCTCGTTCATCACATCTCCCACCGGCGCGGGTCCGCGAAGACCAGTCTGAAAACACTGCCCCCGCCGGCGCGCGGCTCGTAGAGGAGCGTGGCACCGTTGGTCTGCGCCAGCTCGCGGGCGAGGAACAGCCCGAGGCCCGTGCCGCGGCCGCCACTGTAGAAGGGCTCGAAAATGCGCTCGGCGTGCTCGGGCGCGACGCCCGGCCCGCGGTCGGCGACTTCCAGGAACGGGCGCGCGTTCGGGACCATGCGGCCATAGCGTATCTCGACGCCGCGCTCGGGGTCGTGCTGCGCGGCATGCTTGAGCGCGTTATCACACAGGTTCCAGAGGATTTGCCGCAGCTGGTCCGGATCGACGCGGACCTCGACGTCTGAGTCGGCCCCGCCGACACTGAGTCGGGCGCGCGGCCACTGCATGGTCTCGCAGAACTCCGCGTGGAACTCGTCGGTCCACGCAGGCAGCGACAGGCGCTCCAGGCGCGCCCGTTCCCGCCGCGAGAGCCGCTGCACATTGTCGATGATGCCGCTCACGCGCTCGGCGTTGGCACGGATGATCTGGGTCAGGCGCCGGTCTTCCTCGGTCAGATGAGGTGATTCCGCCAGCAACTGTCCGGCGTGACTCATGGCTCCGACGGGGTTGCGGATCTCGTGGGCGATGCTCGCGCTCAGGCGCCCGAGGGCTGCGAGCTTGGATTGCTGGACCTTCTCGCCAAGGAGGCTCGTGTCCTCGAGGAAGATCAGCAGCGGCCCCGGGCTCGTGGCAGCCAGTGGCGCGAAGTGCGCCCGGATCACGCGCGCACCGTCTGCGGCGACGAACGTCGGGTCCTCGGCGGGCCGTGCTCCGCTGACACCGGCTCCCTGACGCCAGGACTCCAGTAAAAAGAGGAGTCGGGGGCAGGCCTCGCCGATCAGGGCGTCGGGGTAGGCCTTCTCATCCCCGAGGATCTGGGCGGCTGACTCGTTGATGAGCCGGATGCGGTCGTGTGCATCGATCACCAGGATGCTCTCGCGCAGGTGCTGCACGATGTACTGCGAGAGCTGCGCCAGATTCGCGAGGTCGATCTCCTGGCGGCGCACCAGGGCTTCGCTCTCGCGCAGGCGGTTCGCTACCGGCCACATGGCGAGCGCGACCAGGAACACCACAGCACCGAAGAAACCGGCGGTCACGTAGTCGGTGACGGCCGCGGTATCGATGACGCCGACGAACACCTGTTGCGTCAGCACCGCCAGGGCGGCGAGGGCCGCGATGAGCAGAGCATCGCGGCGGCCTGCCAGCACCGTCAGGGCGAGGACCGGAAGCACCACGAGCACCGCGAGGCCGCTCGCCACTCCACCGCTGCCGTACAGGATGAGACCGACGGCGAGCGCGTCGACCACGGCATTGACCAGCGCCACGATACGCAGGCTCGACCAGTGCAGCCGGCGCGCGATGACGAGGAGCACCGCGGCGGTGAAATACGCTATGCAGGCCCCGACAAACAGCCGCGGCCGCGCAGTCACCAGGCCCCAGCCCGGACCCGCGAACGACTGCATCGCGAGCAGCGTCAGCGGCACCAGCAGGCGATAGATATTCAGCAGCCCGATCACGCGCCAGGCGAGATCGCTCGGGGCTACGGATGGGGCGGCGACGCTGACCGGCGTTGCAGACAAGCTAGGTTGGCGGGCCCTTGAACCTTAGTTGAGCCGACTCTAGCATTTTCGCGTCCGCCTGGACGCGACCGATTTCGCACGCCGATGCGCGTTGCGCCTGCGCGAGCGCGACGCAGATGGTCAGTCTGCGGGGAACCCCGTGGGCGCACCGAAGATGGCGATGCGCCTGGCGCCGGGGTCAATCGTTCTTACCCGGTTTCTTTCGAATCCAGTACGCGCACGATGAAGTGCCCATTCCGGCGTGCACATGCCAGCCGCGGCGGCGCCTTTAGCCAGTCGTCCTCGCGTCCCAGAAACACCGGGTCGTCGCCGCGCGTGGGATCGAAGAACAATTTGACGCCGCGCTTGCCGACCCATGCCATGAGATCAGTGTTCACGTAGATCCGCCGTCCGGCATCGCCCCGATAATCGGTGGGCAGGCGACGAGGCTGAAAAAGTTCGGGACAGGCGTCTTCAAGACGGTCGAGCACAACATCTATTGCTTCCTGTCGAGTGCGGTCGGCCCAATGATCGGTGTTGTCCGGGACGAGGGCACAGCTCACCAGGTAGGTCGTGTTCGCAGGGCGCTTCGCAGCCGGCCGTGAGCTCGCGAAGGTAAATTCCAGGTCTGGTGGCAGGCCACGCACGGCAATCGTCGCACAGTCGCTCGGGTCGGCTCGTAAGCCGAAACGCCCCAAAGCATCGTTGATTTCAGAGACGCTGGGAGCGCGCCGCATGGCGTCCGTGTACAGGCGTTCGCCGCGTGAGAGAAATCGCAGGTGCGGCGCGTACTGCCGGATTAGCGCCGCGACCCTTGCCCCGTTCGCTCCGGTCACTCCGAGCGGGTAGGCGCCGGAGAAGTTAATCAGTCCCGCATCCTTCGCCAGATAGGGGGCGATGAAGGAGTTCGACTGCGTGTCCATGGTCAAGTAAAGGCTTGGCTCAATCGCCAGGCTTTCCGGTACTTCGACATCGAGCCACCTGCCACCGTCCCATGGCACGCCGTTCCAGCGGAACTCTGCGCCCATCGACAGTTGGATCATCTGCGCTCCGAAAATCACCACGAGAATGTAATTCCGAACCTTTGGTCGTGTCGCAAGTATCTGAAATAGCAGCCCGATCAAGAGGACACCGCCAACGCAGGCCATTGCCAAGAAATACCGGCTGTTGCCAGAGCCGATCAACCAGAGGACCCAGTCGACAGCGAAACCGCAGCCGAGTGCAGCCAGAACGCGCGCGTCTACGGGGGATTCCACGCGTGCCGACACGCGCGTGGGCGCAAGGCGCTTCCACGCCCATCGCATCACGAGCGCGCAGCACAAAACCAACAGCACGGCGTAGCGTGGATCAGGCGCGCTCAGTTCTTCGTGGACCATGGGCACCGGGTCTAGCATCGCGAATGGCCGCCAGAGTGCCTCGGCGAGGCTTGAAGGAATGAAGCGGAAATGGCGCAGCGGCTCCGTCGTGAACTCCGGCGAGCGGAAAACGTTGTTCAGGAGCGGAAAGAAGGGATTGCCGAACCTCCTCTCGAGGCGATACGACCAGGGCGCTGCGACGATCGCAAAGCTGAGGGCAACGGCCATCGCGTAGGCCAAGCAGTAGCGGAGCTTGTCCGACAGGGGTCGTGAGAGCATCATCAAAATGGCACCAGCCGCTATGGCGTGCACTGCGTTTGTCAGTTTGAACGCAGTCGCGGCGCCAAGCAGCGTCGCTGCGAAGATGACGCGCGGCGCGCTTGGCGCGCGTATCGTAGTGGCGAGCAGCAGCCAGCCGGCTAGTACAAGCTCGGCGGTCGTTATATCCGCGAAGCTCGAGCCAATCTGCTGAATCAGGACTGGATTGACCGCCGCAAACGCCACTGCGCAGACGGCGAACACCGCGCGCGATGCCGAACTGCCAGAGGGAAACACGGCGAGCGCCAGCTCGTATGTCAGCCAAAGCATGACCGAGTGCGCGACGGCGAGCAGAGAAGCGATCTGCAACCCAGAAAGTCCCGAGCTGACCAGTGCGTAAAAGGGCACGTAGGCGTAGGGATTTACATACGCCTGAGGCCCTGCAGCGAAGTAATCCTGCGCAAAACGGTCATTGACGGCACTAAACCCGGCGTACAAGTGATAATTCAGTGTGTCCCACGCCATTTCCTTGCCGAGCACGTAATTGATTACGAGCGCTAACACGGTGCAAGCAAGGTAGACCGGCAACCGGTGGAGCGTCGTTGCACTGCCGAGCGCTAAGAGTGGGGCCTCACTCCGGAGCGGCCGGTCCGGAGCATCCGCGGCCAGACTCATGAGTCGCCCGGACCACTTGCGCGGAGATCGATGAGTCCGAGCAGAAACGACGCGAAGACGATCTCTGCGCCCGCCAGCATCAACGTGACCGACGGAATAGCCACTCGCATCATAGTTGTTGGTTCGAGTGCACCGAGGCGCGCGTTGGCCCAGCTCCCCACCGAATAAGCAGCCAGTCCGAGTCCTGTCAGACCGAGGGACAAACCAAGCAGAATCCCGCGCTCAAGGGTGAAGACACGTAAGAAGCGCGCCAGCGGACCGCTCATCGGCAGGAGATTCTTCAATACGCCGACCGTGCGTGCGAGCAGCGAGAACAACACCAGCTGTACTCCGAGCACCGTTGCACCGGCGGCGTAGAGCATCGTGTGAATGTCGAAGCCAACGCCATGGATGACAATCGGTGCACGAAGAATCGCCAGTTCGGCCGCAGATCCGATCACGATCAGGGCGACCCCGGGATACAGCATCAGCCAACGCGGCGTCATCATGAGCAAGAAGCGCAAGTGACGCCAGCCATCGCGCCAGCTCCGAAGATGGGGCGGCCGCGAACGACCCGCCGGCGACAGCGTGGTGGGGACTTCCGCGATGCGCCAGCCGGCAAGGGTCGCCTTCACGATCATTTCGCTCGCGAATTCCATCCCCGGAGCGCTCAGACCCAATTTCAGCACAGCAGCCCGATCGACTCCGCGCAGGCCACAATGGAAATCGCCGATGCGGGAGGAGAAGAATAGACGCCCGGCGAAGCTCAACACCGGATTTCCGAGGTATCGATGCAGCGCCGGCATTGCCCCGGGTCGGATTCCGCCCCGATAGCGGTGACCGATGACCAGACTGTTGCGGGCGCGCAAGCTGTTGACGAACGAGTCGAGCTGCGAGAAGTCGTAGCTGTCATCGGCGTCAGCCATGATTACAAATTTTCCGCACGCGGCGCGGATTCCTCCGAGCAGCGCGCTGCCGTATCCCTTCTGCGCGATATGCACGACACGCGCCCCGGCATCTCGGGCTAACTCAGGCGATCCGTCGGAAGATCCATTGTCGGCGACCAGCACTTCGCCGTCGATGCCGGTTCGCTCGAGAAAGCGACGCGCTTTGCTCACACAGACCGCGACGGTCTCGGCCTCGTTGAGGCATGGCATCAGAATGGTCAGCTCGAGGGACCATGATTCGCCTCGCTCGACGCTCGGAGATCCCGTGGGTCCGGGGCCGGCAATCGGCGCAAGGGCAGACCTAAGGGCTGATTCCATGTCGATGAGTATCCGCCGCAAGCCGGGGGCATAATAATCGCCATGCAGTATGTCAGCCAAAACCGCGTCGCGGGTGTGATCCGCTCGGCAGAATCCTTTCGCGTGACCCGCCACTGCGGGCCGAGCACTCATGGGTAGTGAATCCGCCCGGCGCCGGCTGAATCCGCGCATGATCGACAGCGACTGGCTCGTTTTGCGCGAAATGCGGCCCGCAATCGAGAAGGTTGCGGCACGGGTTGCCGAAGCCGGCAAGGTTGCAATCGACCTGGGGTGCGGCTCACAGCCTTATCGGTCCATCTTCGATTCCCGCGGTCTGATTTATCTGGGCGCCGATATAGGCAGCGCAGACATCATCATTCAGGAGAGTGGACGTGTCGATACTGCCGATGCAAGCGCTGATCTTGTCTTGTCATTCCAAGTCCTGGAGCACGTGCGTGACGTCGGACAATATCTCGGGGAAGCGCTTCGGATCCTGCGAGATGACGGCTGGCTGATCCTGTCTACGCACGGAACCTGGCTCTACCATCCTCATCCGGAGGATCACCGGAGATGGACGCGTCAAGGGTTGTTGGCAGAGTTGACTCGATATGGGTTTGAGACGACGGAATGCATTCCCGTTCTCGGGCCGCTGGCCTGGACGACACTGTTGCGCCTGATTTGCGGTTATCAGCTCTGCCTGCGGATTCCGTTCATTGGCCGAGCGCTCGCAAACACGCTGGCTCTCGTCATGAACACACGAGGGTACATCGAAAACCTGATCACGCCGGATTGGGTGCGGCGAGACAACGCATGTGTCTACGTGACCTTGTCCCGGGCGGCCGGACGCCTACCGTGAGATTCTCGCGCTTTGCAGTTGTAGGTGGGCTGTGTGCACTGCTGAGCAACGCTGCGGTAATCGTCCTGGTGCGGTACGGCTACGGAAGCGTCGTAGCAACTCTTCTGGCATTCGGGCCAGTTTTGCTCATCGGCTATGCGCTGCATTCGGTCTTCACGTTCGACAGAGCGCCTTCAAGGCTTACCTTCACCAGGTACGCTCTCGCAACAGCTGCGAATCTTCCGATCTGGATGGCTGCCCTTTATGCATTCAGCGATGTTTTAAGGGTCTCCATAGCGATCGTCGCTCCGGCTGCCACCTTACTGATATTCCTGTGGAACTATATGTCGGCCAAATGGGCCTTCCTTGCGCAACCCGCAACGGCCCCGGAACGCCTCCCCAAGGGAGGTTGAACGGCTGATCCAATGGAGAGGATAACCGTCGACGATGTCAGGCGCTGCATGTCTGAACAGTTGTCTTTGTATTCATGGCACAAGCCAAGCTATCAATATGTCGCGCTGACAAATCTACAGCAGCTGTGGGATCCGGGTCATCGCAGCGCGCTCGATGTTGGTGGCGGGACGGGGGTGATGGCGCAAACGATCAAGACGTTGTTTCGTCTGAACCGTGTCGCATCGGTTGATGTTCAGGACAGGTTTCTCCGGTCACTCAACATCGAGACTGCAATATACGATGGCACCACATTGCCGTTTGCAGACGACTCGTTTGATTGCATCCTCCTTTTCAATGTCCTGCATCACGTCCCCGCGGCCGATCGCATGGCGCTGATACACGAGTGCCACAGGGTCGCGGGTCGTGGTCCCATCTACATCAAGGATCATATTTCGCGAGGAGTGTTAGACGATGCGCGGCTTGCGCTTCTTGATTTACTCGGCAATCTGCCGTTCAGGGGTATGGTGAGCGCCAGCTATCTGCGGGAGGAAGACTGGCGCGATCTCGCAACCAAGACGGGTTATGAAACAAGCGAACGCCTGTCGGGGGCATATCGAGGTGGCGCCTTAGGGGCGCTATTTCCTAATCGGCTGGAGGTCAGCATGCGGTGGCGTCCGGTTTGATGAGCCCGGCAGATCAGTCGGTAAGACTCTTGATGCTGTCGCACTATTTCGAGGAGCGGCGCGGAGGTATTGAGATCGTGGCGGCCGCCCTGGCGCGCGAGCTTACGTCGCTGGGTTTCGGGCTCGTTTGGCTTGCGACAGGGGAGGCACAAGACGGCGGTCAACCTGCCCGGTATCGCCGGGGCTCTCTCGCCGCCTCGAGCGTTGCAGAGAAGCTGCTCAGAATTCCCTATCCCATACTTTACCCATCGGCGTGGCGCACGATATTCCGAGAGACCGCGCGCAACGACGTGATCCTGGTCCACGATGCTCTGTACATGACGAGCATCATCGCTTATCTGGCGGCGCGCGCGAACCGCAAGCCTCTGGTAGTCGTGCAACACGTAGGTTTCGTGCCTTACGCAAGCCCGTTAGTGCGCAATCTCATGAAGGTCGCCAATCGCTGTGTCGCGGCCCCGATTCTCAGGCGTGCCGACAAGGTGATATTCGTCAGTCAACTCACGATGCGGCATTTCGCAGGTATCCGCTGGCAGCGAACGCCTGCGCTGGTTTTCAACGGTGTCGACCCCCACATTTTCTCGCCCGCGCTCGAGGGCTCGCAGGCAAGCGCGCGCAGGAGTCTTGGATTGCCGGTTGACGTTTCGATTGCCCTGTTCGTGGGCAGGTTCGTCGAAAAGAAGGGGTTACACGTTCTCGAGCGCATGGCACGCATGCGCAGCGACGTGTTGTTCGCGTTCGCCGGTCATGGTCCTCTGGATCCCGAGCGATGGGGACTGCCCAACGTGCGCGTCTACGCCGGGCTGTCCGGTGCGACGCTTGCCACTCTGTATCGGGCAAGCGACGTGCTATTGCTGCCAAGCGCCGGCGAGGGTTTTCCGCTTGTCATGCAGGAAGCTCTGGCCTGCGGTCTGGCGATCATCTGTGGAACCGATACCGCAGGCGCGGACTCAGGCGCCACACCGTTTCTGAAAGGTGTCGAGGTGGATCCGGGGGACCCTGACCAGACGGCCTACCTGTTCTCCGAGGAGATCACACGAGTGCTTGCGCATCCCGAGACGGAGGCAGGTCGCCGTGAGCGATTTGAATTCGCCAAGACAAGATATTCATGGGCAGCGAGCTGCGGAACCTACGCCAGCATATTGCGGGGGTTGCGTATCGACCAAGCTCGCTAGTCAAGTCCAACCCACGCTCGCGGTTACGTTGGCGAAGAACCGGCAATTGGTGCTGACACGCCGCGCGGGATGCGTCACCTCAACGGCTTGATCGCAATCCGGCCCGTGCTGTCGATGCGGCTAAGGAAGATCGAGCTGCCGAGGTAATTGTCTACCGCCTTCCGCGCTCCGACCCAATAGCCATAGTCGTCGATGATAAGCACGCCGCCCGGAGAGAGGCGGGGATAGAGGTGCTCGAGCTCGTGCTTGGTCGACTCGTACCAATCAGTATCCAATCGCAGGATCGAGATCTGGGCTGGCGCGCTCCCTGGAATGGTGTCCTCGACCTTTCCCTTGACGTAGGTGACCTGTCCAGTGGGGTAGCCAGTGGAGTCCATATTGCGCTTCACCTCCTCCAGAGGGGAACGGCACCAGCTCGTCCCGCCCCTGTCCGCATTCTGACGCATCACGGCGGCAGGCCTCCCGGTTGTCGCGTGACGATCGTGCTCGCTGGGCGCGCTCATGCCTTCGAAGGTGTCGAAAAGAAACAGGGGTCGCGGGGTATTGAACGTCAGAGCAGCGGCCATGCTCGAGCCACCTTTCCACACGCCACACTCCACGAACGCACCGGGAATGTTGTTCGCCTCGACATATTTGACCGCCGAGCACACGGCAACGATCCGAGCCGGCGAGGTCATCGTATAGGGCAGAACTCGACCTAGCAGGTCGAGAGTGTGCGGGTCGAAATCCGGGTGAAGAAGCCGGAGCGCGCGCCGCGTGGAAAGCAGCAGGCGCGCCGAGCCGATCGCGACGTCTCTTAGTTTCACAATGCTCCGCCCCGCCCGTGCGCCGGAGCATAGCGCGGCCCGACGTCCTCACCCAATCGGAGCAGGTCCCTCCGACACACCGAGACCGCACTCTGGCGCCTTTGGCTGGTCAGGAGCGGGCGTTTTCGAGCAGAATGCGCGCCTTATGCGTCACCGGCAACGCCGATGAACCTGCACGAATACCAGGCGAAGGATCTGTTCCGCAGCTACGGCATCCCGGTGCCGGCGGGCAAGGTCGCAGCGAGCGCCGAGGAAGCCGCGGCGGCCGCGGGCGCGCTCGGTGGCGCGGTGTGGGTGGTGAAGGCCCAGGTACACGCCGGCGGCCGCGGCAAGGCGGGAGGAGTGAAGCTGGCGCGGGACCTCGAGGCGGTTCGCGCCGCCGCCGCCGGCATGCTCGGCAAGCGTCTGGTCACCGCGCAGACCGGCGCGGAGGGTCTGCCGGTCGAGCGCGTGTACGTCGAATCCGGGTCGGACATCGCACGCGAGCTCTATCTCTCGCTCACGCTCAATCGCGAGCGCGGGCGCATCGCCCTCATCGCCTCCGCCGCCGGCGGCATGGACATCGAGGAGGTCGCGCACCAGACTCCCGAGAGGATCCTCGCGGCCACCATTCATCCGGCGGCCGGCCTGCAGGGCTTCCAGGCGCGCGAGCTCGCTTTCGGGCTGGGATTGAGCGGTGGAGAAGTCGCACAGTTCCAATCCCTCACCGCCGCGCTCTACCGGCTCTACATCGACAAGGACCTGAGCCTGGTCGAGGTGAACCCGCTGATCATCACCCACGCGGGCGCGCTCGTGGCGCTCGATGCCAAGGTCAACGTGGACGCCAACGCGCTGTTTCGCCAGGGCGAGCTCACCGCGCTGCGCGATGCGAGCCAGGAAGACCCGATGGAGCGTCGCGCCAGCGAGCACGATCTGAACTACGTGTCCCTCGACGGGGACATCGCCTGCATGGTGAACGGTGCGGGACTGGCCATGGCGACCATGG
>Ga0307477_10003454_pt1 | contig 11775 bp, 8 predicted proteins | sample atmos_gasesECM2C_FD_203316 | JGI IMG/M metagenome (GOLD analysis project Ga0307477, IMG submission 203316) | Hardwood forest soil microbial communities from Morgan-Monroe State Forest, Indiana, United States - atmos_gasesECM2C_515 | ecosystem: Environmental > Terrestrial > Soil > Temperate...
CAAGACCGAATGGGGCGCGAGGACCAGATTCGTCAGCTGGTATTTCTGCTAACCAGCCAGCTGGAGCGATAGCCCGGCAGGGATGAGCTCCCGCTCATCCGCAGGCCCGCGATATCGCCCCGGACCACGAATGCGGATGAGCAGGAGCTCATCCCTACCGGGATTCTTTCAGCGCTTTCCGCCGGATCCTATTCCCGCGGACAGCCGCTTCTCGCATCTTCACAGCTTTCCCTCGTTGTGAAAGATTGACCTTCTTGTAAATTTTCTTTAATCAGCGGAGAGGATTCCGCATTTAGATTCTGGTTCTTTGCGTCCTCACGCTTATCGCCAACAACTTGCGGAGCCACTTCGCGCGTGATTTGATAAAGCTCAACCATGAAATTTAGCGTCAGTAAGGACAAGCTACTCGAGGGTCTCTCTACCGTTCAGAATGTGGTCAGTACCCGGACTACCCTACCAATCTTGTCCAATGTGCTGCTTCAGGCCGTCGAAGGTGAATTACGATTAACAACTACTGACCTGGATGTGGGCGTCAGAGGCCGCGTGGAAGCCAATGTGGAACGGACTGGAGCCACGACTTTGCCGGCGCGACGCCTATTCTCGATTGTTCGGGAGTTACCGGCCGCAGAGATTTACGCGGAAGTAGATACTAAGAATCTCGCCTCGATTCGGAGCGGTTCCAGCTATTTCAAGATCATGGGATTACCCGAAGAGGAATTCCCGCCATTAGCTCGGTTCGAAAACGCTAAGGAATTTACGATCGCGCAGAAAGATCTTAAGGATGCGCTCCGCAAGACGTCCTATGCAATCTCCACTGACGAAACCCGCTACGTCCTGAACGGCATCCTCTTTTCCTTCAAGGAAAACAAGCTCACCGCCGTCGCGACCGATGGACGGAGACTGGCGCTGGTTGATCTCGAGTTGGAGTTTCCTCGCAGCCAAGAAATCGATGTCATTGTTCCTACTAAGGCAGTCATAGAACTGCAGCGGCTAGTCAAAGACGAAGGGGATGTCAAGGTAAGCATCGGCGAGAACCAGGTCGCTTTCGAGTTGAACGACGCGCTCTTGGTTTCAAAGCTAATAGAAGGCAACTATCCGAATTATCGGCAAGTAATCCCCGCGGAAGCGAAAGAGAGAATCACGCTGGAGAGAGAAGTGTTTTTGAATGCCGTCCGGCGGGTCTCGTTGCTGGCCAGCGAAAAGTCGAACTCAGTGAAACTGATATTCGGCAAAGGCAACATGGATATCGTGGCGGTGACTCCCGACGTGGGCGAGGCTAAAGAATCGTTGCCGGTTATGTACAAGGGCAAGGATTTCTCGATCGCGTTCAACCCCGAATTTCTAATGGCGCCGCTTCGGAGTCTTCCAAACGACGAGGTGTTTTTGGATCTCATCGACGAGATGAGTCCTGGAGTCATTAAGATTCACGGCGCTTTCTTGTATGTATTGATGCCGATGAGGCTGAGCTAAGCCTGAATCGGTGATAAAAGCGCCTGCTTTTACCACCGATTCAGGCTATGGGCCCGGGCTTCCGCCGGAGCGTCACAGTTTGTGCTTTCTCGGAGCAACGACAGCCAAATGACTCAAAACCGGCGCGGCAGATTTGGCGGGTAAGTCCAAGCTCCGTAGGAGCGAAATCTTTATAGCCATCGGTATCCAAATTTGCCGTAGGCTCCGTAGGAGCGGCATCTTTAGGCTTAACGCGTTTGCCCTTACGTACGAACGAGATGTCGCTCCTACGGAGCTGACCGTTGTTTTGTATGGGTCAGCTATAAAGATGTCGCTCCTACGGAGCTTGTTATCGAAAACGCCTACGATCAGAGGAAAAGCCGCTCCATTCTAGCAAACGCCCCCTTTGTTATCTGGTATTTGCTATCTTTAATTTTTCCATTAGTTTTCGCATCCTCGCTCACGTGGCGGAATTGGCAGACGCGTACGGCTCAGGACCGTATGGGGCAACCCGTGGAGGTTCGAGTCCTCTCGTGAGCATTAACTAGGATGCCATCGCCTTTTTCTGCGACCAACTCGAAGTCGATTCGAGAGATGTTTGCCGGTGTGGCGCCGCGCTACGATCTCGCTAATCAGGTCCTCAGTCTTGGTCTGGATCGAAGTTGGCGAAAATTCGTCTGTCAGCGAGTAGCTGCATGGAACCCTGCCCGAATCCTCGACTTAGCGACCGGGAGCGGGGTCCTGGCTGAGGAATTGGCGAGAACGAATACCGGCTCCCTCGTGGTTGGAGCAGATTTTTGTATCCCCATGCTTAAAGTGGCGGAGAAGCGAAATGTTGAGCATTTAGTCGTCGCGGACGGATTGGCTCTACCTTTCGCGGATGCTTCGTTCGATGTTATTACCGTCGCCTTTGGTTTGAGGAACATGGCGTTCCTGGAACGCGCGCTCGCCGAAATGGCTCGGACGATCCGATCGGCTGGGCACGTCGTTATATTAGACTTCTCGCTGCCGTCCGGACCTCTGCTACCCGCGTATCGATTCTATTTACATTTCGTCCTCCCTCGGCTGGCCGGCTGGCTGACCGGCGAGCCCGCAGCCTATCAGTATCTCGGAGATAGCATCGAAAGCTTTCCTAGAGGGGCGGCCATGACGGCGCTAATGGAGAAAGCGGGATTCGTGAATGCAATTGCTCGACCGTTGTCTGGGGGAATCGTAACCGCGTATTTGGCGGAAAGGGCATAGGCCCAGATTGGTGGGCCGAAGCTCCGGACCGAACGGGGCGCGAAGCGCTGAATCGTCCTCGTACTCGTCGTCATCCTCGTCCTCGACTTGTTCGTGCAGCAGTTGCCGTCATCGCGCGTTCCACGATGTCAGAAATTCTAGACGTAAAGCCGTGGCAACGACGTGAGGTTCTCGAGGACGAGGACGACGACGAGTACGAGGACGATGCGCCCTACCGCACAAGCGCATCCATCAAGTTCTGGAAGTCTAACGCGCGGATTAAAAACGTACCCGGCAGTGTAGAAATGGTGGCGTATTCGTCGCCTTCGGCGGCTTTCTCGCCGATCTGGAGAACAATCTGTTTTTGGTCGCTCTTCCTATGAATGACAATTTTTTCTACCGCAGGTTCGGGGGCCAGGCTTTTCTCCGAGACCCACGCCGTAGACTGCAAAGTGCTCAGAGTATTAAGAAAAGTCTGAATAGCGAGATCGTTCTGAGAACCGTTCTGCCCTTGGACGACCCATTGCCCTTTTTCGTTCCGGGTTAATACGACCGTTGTCCCATCTTTTGTGATTTCAACGGAGGCTAAATCGCTTCGCGGCAGATTAAGAATCTCATGAGACCTGAAGCTGAAGTCATTTGTCGGGAGCTCCTCAACGATTCGTCTGGGTAGCGCGACGATATAAGGTTCCTCTTCTACGCGAGCATAGTAATTATCGCCCTCCAGACGACCGATGGCCAGGGTAGCGATCCTGATCTCTCCCGCGTTTTCTTCGGCCGTGTTCTCCGATGAATAAGAGCTAAAGGCGAATTTCAAGGCGGGTGTATCCAGGCCATAACTAGTTAAGTCGCTGGCGCTGTCGGACACGAAACCACTGGCGTCGTTTGAGTTGAGTGTATCAAACAAGTGCTCGACTGCATCAGCGTCCGCAGGCGCATCGTTCTGGTCAGAGATCATCCAGTGCCCCTCTTTTCGACTCAGTTGAGCGGTAGGTTGTCCTTTGGTAGTGATGGTAATTCGATCAATCAGATCGGAATTGAGGCGCACAATTCTGCGATCGCGCAGGTCATTTGGTTTTTGTTCCAAGGTTTGCGCCAAACTATCGTCTACAATGAAGGTGGAAGGCCGGTCCGACACTCGGACATAGATGTGCCCAGGCTGATTGGAAACGGGAGCACCGCAAGCAATCTTAACTTTGGATTGCCCGGAAAAAAGTGTAATCGCGCTTGGAGAATTCTCCGTTTCGAGCTCTCCGCCGCCTCCCTCGTCCTGGAATTGAAGCACCGGTGTCTCGCTTATTTTCTTGAGCATCCGATTAACCGCCGCCTGGCTAGCGCGCGCCTTTATCGGCCGCTCAATCTGCCACTGGTCCTGTTGCCTGGTTAGTTCGATCTCGCCAGCAGCTTGAGTCAGAACAATCCGGTCGATTTCAGGATTAAGAAAGGGAGTTAGCTGATGATCTCGAAAAGAATCGGGAGGTTTGGAGATAAGGTTTTTTAAATCATCGTCAGCAACAAAAACTTCGTCTTTTGAATCGATACGCACATAACACGAACCCTCCACCGCGGTCTCTCCTCCAAATTGGAGCTCGATGTGCGTTTTACGCCCGGTGCAACGCAAGATTAGGCGCGACCTCAAGACACCGAACTGCTTTAGATAGTTCCTCTTCTGGTCGCCCTTTCCGAGATTGCCGAGGGTGTCATCCCGCTTCAAAAATTGCGTCGAATAGAGAAGGGTGTCGATCACCTTGGAATCAGCCCGGTCAACAACAGGTGCAGTCAGCCGCCAACCATCGTTCGTTTTCAGTAAGCGAGTCTTGGTGTCGCCGTTTTCAATTTCCAGTTGGGTGATATCGTCTCGATCGAGGTCCACCAGGTAGGCGCTGTGAGCAAGTTGTTCTCGGTTTCCCGGGCTCCGACGATCGAGGATCCAAACGAAGATCCCTAATCCGATGGCGATCACTAAAAGAGCCAGCGTTGTGCTTATCTTCATGGCTTAACGCCGTCGCGCCGTCCAGACGAGAACGCCGAACACAGCGGCCAGCATTGGTATACCGGCTACAACGATCAGCACGATCTGATCCAATTGACCCGGCTTCAAATCCAGTGTGTAGATAGGCGTCTCCTTGGGCGGAATAGCGAGCAAGGTCTGCCGTTCCGATAGCCAATTGATACAGAGAAGGAGAAAGTTTGTGTCCGGTACCGAGCGATTCAGGCATTCGTCACGAATAAAATCGGCATTCCCGATTACGATCAGTCTCGAGGATGAACGGACCTGTATACTCTGATCCTCTACCGCGCCTTTTTCTAATGCCCACCCAATTGTGAGTGGGGGTTTTAAATCGACGCCGGGATGAAAAACCGGGTCAGCGCTGTTGGCCAGGAAATCGTCCTTTTCTCCCCAATAAGAATCGATCGCTGGTAACAATGCTTTGGTCGCACGAACCCCGGCTTCCTTCAGCCCAGCCTCGTTAACATCGATCGAGCGAGTGCCGCCGGGAAAGAACCCAATCACGCCAGCCAGCGGTTTCAAGAAAGGCGTTGCACCCAGGAAATGCGTATAAACATCAAGAGTAAGTCGGTCTTCCGTCTGCGTCTGGAAACTGGAGACGATCAAATCGTTAGCTGGCGAAACCCCGAATTGAGTCAACAATTTGTCGAGCACCGGCGTTTTGGCGCGTCCATTCAAGAGGATCAAAAGGCGGCCACCTTCCTCCCAATATCGATGCAAGACGGCGACATCGTGTTCGGTTACATCGTACTGGGGCCCTGCCAAAATCAAGGCGGTAAATTCACTCGGAATCTTATCAATGCCTTCCAATCCGAGTTCCTGAAGGACGATATTCTGATGTTCGAGTGCGCTACGAAAACGGCCCAGATCGGTATCATCAGTTACCGGTAGCTCCCCATGACCGCTGATCAGAGCAATTTTGATCTCTTTTTCCTCCGTTAACTGAATCAGGGCGCTAGTAATAACCTGTTCGCCCCTGAAGTCTTTCATGACTGGGGTTTGATCCGAATCGAAGCCTTCGGCATCGGCATAGTCCGCCAGGGTCGCCGTCGGAATACTTTTTGTTTTTCCGTCGTAGTCCAGAAGGACCATGTTATCGGTACTATCTTTCGCTCCGAATTTGTACTTGTCCCGCAGTTCTAGCATCCGGGTGAGATTCAGGTAGGGATCAATCGTCTCGACGTGAACTCGGTGTCCGCCTGCGTATTGATATTCTTTGAGTAACGCCTCGGTGTCAGCGAAAAGCTCGGAGCCTGGGGACTTAGTTCCGCGCGGTGAAGAGAAAACGTAAATCTTAAGATCCTTCTTTAACGAGCTCGCGACCCGCCGGGTCAGCGGCGAAAGGGTATACTTGCGATTGTGCGAAAGGTCCCACCGCTTAAACCGCTCAAAACTCAGGTAATTCAGCAGAAAAACAATCACCGCCGCGAGCGCGATCTGCACAACGGTATTCAGCGCGATCCTGAGTCTAGGAATCTGGCGAGACGCTTTTTCACGCATGAAGGTCTGCTCTATAGGGCACTAAATCTTCCACCGGCGGTATTGGAAAACGTGATAGGTGATGAGTAGAATGAAGGCTGTACAAGTCGGGTAGAAAACCAGGGGCCGGCTGTCAATCACGCCCCGGGAAAAAGTGTCCATGTGGTCAAGCTGGCCGACGTAGGAAGTTATTTCGCGCAGCATCGGCGAGCTGCCACTGATCGCGTACCCGATCATGGTCAGAAAGAAAACCCCCAAGACCAAGACCGTCGCCATCATCGCCGCGATGATCTGATTGGACGTGAGGGACGATGCCAAACAACCCAGCGATAGGTTAAACATGCCCATGGCTAGCAACAGAAGATAAGGGGCCCAAAGTTGAGCGCCGGTGCCGGCGGCATCCCGGTTAATCAGCCAGCCGAAAAGCAGGAAATACAGCAAACTTGGCAACCAAAGAGTTAGATAGAACAAAAGCGCGGCAAAGAACTTCGACCCAACCACTTCCCAGTCGCGAACCGGCGCCGTCATCAAGGTCTCGATAGTGCCAAGCTTAAATTCCTCAGAAAACAAGCGCATGGTGATGACCGGGAACACCAATAGGTAAGCGATCCAGAAAGTAAGCTTGTTGAAAAAAATCTGAACCACGGTGAGCTCGGACGGTCCGTGGCTCAGCGGTGCAATCGAGAACCAAAATGCGAGCCCGTTCAGGATCAGGAAAAAGAACAGCACCACGTACGCGATCGGCGAGTAGTAAAACGCAGACAGCTCTCTGATTAGCAGGGCGAAAACTCTTCTGATCATCAACTAACTTTCCGTGTGCGTAAGCTCCACGAACACGTCTTCCAGTGTTGCTCGTTCTTTACTCAATTCGCGGATAATCCACTTTCGTTCGACGGCCAGATTAAAAATCTCCTCTCGCAAATCTGAGTTTGCCTCGATGCGGATTGAGCCCTTTCGCCAGGGACCATCGGTTTTGAGCTGAACATCTTTCACCCCGGGGATCTTCGATAGGTATTGGGTAGGATCCTCGCTCCCGGTTTTAATTTCAAGGTTCACCAATCCTGCCGTGCGCAGCTGATTTACCAGGTTAAACGGCGTGTCGGAAGCTTCGATTCGCCCGCGGTTGATGATCAGCACTCGGTTACACGTCGCCTCCACTTCGGACAAAATATGGGTCGAAAGCAGGATCGTGTGCCGTTCCCCAAGGGATTTTATCAATTCACGGACTTGGCGGATCTGATTTGGATCCAATCCGATGGTCGGTTCATCTAAAATGAGCAGTTCCGGTTCATGGATCATCGCTTCTGCGAGTCCCACTCGCTGCCGAAACCCTTTTGACAACCCGGCGATCTTTTTGCGACCGACCTCTTTCAGGCCGCAAAGCTCTTTGGTGGCGCCGAGCCTGCCCGCAAGTTTTCGTCCGGACAGCCCTTTAAGAGTGCCCCGGTAGCGTAAATACTCGTCGACCCGCATATCGTGATAGAGGGGAACGCTTTCTGCCAGATAGCCGAGACGCCGTCGAGCTTTCAACGAATCTTTAAATACATCAAAGCCGGCCACGATAGCCCGTCCCGAGGTCGGAGGAAGATAGCTCGCCAGGATTCTCATAGTCGTGCTTTTGCCCGCTCCATTCGGGCCTAGGAACCCAACAATTTCCCCGCGAGCAACTTCGAAGCTGATCTCCTTTATCGCGACAATACCCGCGTACTGCTTCGTCAGATGTTCAACTTTGATCATCGACATTAAGAGACGACCGTTCGGCAATTGGAGTTGCGCGCGTTCCCAGCAAAGGCCTTATTTCGGTAGTTCTTCGCACGTGAATTGGCTTGGTCAGGAGACAAGCTCGGTTCAGCCGTGGGGAAAAGTGACATAAACAGAGCGGCAGGTCTATTTGCCTGCCGGGAAACGAATGCGACCGGAGGATAATGGGGAGTGTAGCTCGAGCCAAGTATTAATGACAATAGGCTACACGCCGCCATGACCGGCTTGATAAATGCTTCGAGCGCAAAACAGAAACCTTTTTCTCGGCTGATTGCGCTGAATAAAGAAAAAAGTGATTTTCATCAAGGATTATGAAACTACTCGCCGTCCATCCGAGTTGTTTGATGTATTCAAAGATCTATCTGCGGCTGGAACCCCTCGGTCTAGAGCTGGTTGCCGCCGCCTGCCGGGACGCGGGTCAGGATGTTCGGATCATCGATTTGCAGGCGGAGACCCAGCGAGACTATTTCCGCATTATCGATCAATGGCAACCCGATGCGGTCGCTTATTCATGCAACTACCTGGCGAACGTTCCGGAAATTCTCGATCTGGCCAAGGCGACCCGGGCAAAGCTTCCGCAAAGCTTGATTGTGGTGGGGGGGCATAGCGCCTCCTTTACGGCCCAGGAAATATTAGAGCACGGAGCGGGCGCCGTAGATTGCATCTTAAAAGGTGAGGGCGAACCCGGGATGACCGCCCTGCTCGAAGCGGCGCAGAGCGATCGCGGCTCTCTACATAAAGTCCCGGGTGTAGTCACCCTGGAAGGGGAAGGTCCGAGGCCTGAATTCGTGCATAGTCTCGACGCTCTTCTTCCGGCTCGAGATTTGTTGCGCCACCGCCGGCGATATTTCATCGGAGTGTTAGATCCTTGTGCCTCAATCGAATTCAGCCGCGGGTGCCCGTGGGATTGCGTTTTCTGCAGCGCTTGGACTTTTTATGGACGGAGCTACCGCACAAAGTCGCCGGAGAGAGTCATTGAAGAGCTTGGTACCATTCGGGAGCCCGGGATTTTTCTATTGGATGATGTCGCCTTTATCCAAGCGGACCATGGGATGCGAATCGGCGAAATGATCGCAAGCAAAGGGATTCGCAAGCAATACTATTTAGAGACTCGCGGGGACATCCTTCTTAAGAACAAAGAAGTGTTCCAGTTCTGGCGTAAGATCGGCCTGGAATACATGTTTCTTGGGATCGAAGCGATTGATGAAGAGGGGCTTAAACAATTCCGTAAACGCGTCAGTCTCACGAAGAATTTCGAAGCGCTGGAGTTTGCCCGTTCACTGGGGATTTCTGTTGCGATCAACATCATTGCGGATCCGTCTTGGGACCGTGAGCGGTTCAAAGTGATCCGGGACTGGTGTATGGAAATCCCGGAGATAGTGAACATCAGCGTCAACACGCCTTACCCGGGGACAGAGAGTTGGCGGACGGAATCGCGGAATATTAACACCCGGGATTACCGCTTGTTCGATATTCAACATGCCGTAATGCCCACGCGGCTGCCGTTGCCCGAGTTTTACAAGGAACTGGTTGAAACTCAGCGGGTATTAAGCATCAAGCATCTCGGTTTGTCGGCACTGCGCGAAGCAGCGGGGATGGCGGCGGCTAGATTGATGCGCGGCCAGACGAACTTCGTGAAGATGCTGTGGAAGTTCAACAGCGTCTACAATCCCGAGCTTCAGATCGCCGACCACAATCAGCCGGTGAAATACGAGATTTCGATGCCGCCACCTCGTTCAGAAAACTTTGACCGAAAGACCATGTATATCCACGCGGCCCATGGGCGGACCGGTCGCCAAATCGATAATTCGATGGAGCAATTCGTGGACGACACGCGAATGGGAGCGGCTCAGGAGTAGTTCACCGTTCGCGGTTCGCGGTTCGCCGTTTACAGTTGGCCGTTCGCAGCTAGGGAACCCGCGGGGTGTGGCCTCGGATGGGACTTATAGGACCCATGGGACTTATGTGATGCCCAACGTGTTCTCTCGTCCGCGCTGGTGCATGGCCAAAGGTGAACTGCGAACGGTGAACTGTTACGTCGTGTGAAAGCCGCCGTCGATTGGCAAGGCTAGGCCGTTCAGCATTCCGGCGGCATCGTTGAGCAGAAAACAGACTACGCTGGCGATATCTTCGCATTCGGCGAATCTGCCGAGTGGGATACGGGCTAGCATCGGCCCGCCTTTCGCCGGGTCGCTCCAAGCGCGTTTGCCCATCTCTGTCAAAACGACTGTCGGATTCACTGCGTTGACCCGAATACCATATTCCCCGAGTTCGACCGCCATCACTGCGGTTAACTGATCCAGACCGGCCTTCGAAGCACAATAAGCTGCATGATCGCGCAAGGCTTGGAACCGGGCCATGCTGGAGACGTTGACGATGGAACCGGGGACACTGCGGGCGATCATTCGGGCCGCCACGATTTGCGAAATGATCACGATTGCCCGCAGATTGACCGCCATGGTGGCGTCCCAGGCCTCGACCGTTGTTTTCAGGAAGGGCTGTAAGATCGCGATCGCTGCGTTGTTGACCAGAAGATCGATATCGCCGGCTTCTTCGGCAGCTCGCTTTGCTTCGGCCGGGTCGCCGAGTTCGGCGATAATCGTTTCACAGCCGATTTCATCCTTTAACGTTCTTAGGTCCGACTCGGTACGGGCGACCGCAACCACCTGGGCATTGAACCGGTGGAGTTGGACAGCAATTTCACGGCCGATACCCTTGCCGGCGCCGGTTACGAGGGCACGACGATTCTTGAAATCGAGTTGATAATCGCGGGAGGACTCTTTCATGGGAGAAATGCGCTGGTGGGCGGGTAAAGCAAGTAAACAGTAATCAGTAACCCGCAATCAGTAAATTCAACAACTCGCGCTGTGCCTGGCGTTGTCGCCGCCGATGGTGTTGCGGCGAGGAACATCTGCGTAGATCTGCGTTCATCTGCGGTTGACCTTTTTTGCTCGTCTTCGCGTCAATTCGTGTCCATTCGCGGTAATGTAGGAGCTGGTTTCGTTCAGGGTGTTGCGACTTGCACTGACCAATTTTTAATCAAAATTCGTTTGGGGAGTCTGCTTATTCGTTTAGATTTCTGGTCCTCTGCTCCCTGAGAGCAAAAATATGAGAACATCGTATTTGAACGATTGGAACGCCGATCTCTTGGACGAATATCATCAACGTTGGAAAAAAGATCCGGCATCGGTCGACGCGACGTGGTCCGCTTTCTTCGAAGGATTTGAACTCGGGAATTCATCGACTCGTAACGGGCATAAGACGGTTACCGCTTCTTACGCTGCACCGGTCGACGCTGACCTGCAGAACCGCGTTGACGCGCTGGTCACTAATTATCGGATTTTGGGCCACACGCAGGCGCAGTTGGACCCGCTGACCGATGTGGACCCGGTTCAACCGGCTCTAACTCTTGAAGCCCTCGGCTTGGCCGACGTACCCGGTTCGACCGTGGTTGCCTCCCGCTACTTTCAGAATGGTAAGCCGCTCAAATTGAGTGACTTAGTCGATTCCCTCAAAGCCATCTACTCCGGAACCGTCGGGGTAGAGTTTATGCATATTCAGAATGAACAGGTACGGGAATGGGTCCGAGAGAGAATTGAAGCCCGTCTTGATGCGTTCCGGCCGGATGCAAACCAACAGAAGCAGCTTCTTCGTTGGTTGATGGAAGCTGAGACCTTCGAACAATTCGTTCATACGAAGTTCATCGGCCAGAAGCGCTTTTCGCTGCAGGGCGGAGAAAGTTTGATGGTGATTCTTGAGACCGTCTTAAGCGGGTGTTCCGAAGCCAATGTTTCGGACATCATCATGGGGATGGCTCATCGTGGACGTCTGACCGTTCTGGCCAACTTTTTGAA
>Ga0307477_10003455_pt1 | contig 11773 bp, 22 predicted proteins | sample atmos_gasesECM2C_FD_203316 | JGI IMG/M metagenome (GOLD analysis project Ga0307477, IMG submission 203316) | Hardwood forest soil microbial communities from Morgan-Monroe State Forest, Indiana, United States - atmos_gasesECM2C_515 | ecosystem: Environmental > Terrestrial > Soil > Temperate...
GAGAGGTCCGCGCCGGAGAGGTTCGCGCCGGAGAGGTTCGCGCCGTAGAGGTTCGCGCGGGAGAGGTCCGCGCCGGAGAGGTTCGCGCCGGAGAGGTTCGCGCGGGAGAGGTCCGCGCCGGAGAGGTTCGCGCCGGAGAGGTTCGCGCCGTAGAGGTTCGCGCGGGAGAGGTCCGCGCCGGAGAGGTTCGCGCCGGAGAGGTTCGCGCCGTAGAGGTTCGCGCGGGAGAGGTCCGCGCCGGAGAGGTTCGCGCCGGAGAGGTTCGCGCCGTAGAGGTTCGCGCGGGATTTAACCGCCGCCTCCACGCAAAGCTTTAGCGTTTCGGTTTCCAGCGAGAACAGCACGCCACCTGTCATCCACGACTTGATTTCAAATTTCACGTTGCCTCTCTTCCGCTCCTGAAAAGTCAATTCCCTGACCGCTACAAAACACTGCCGAACTAGGGTTTGCTTGTAACCCCTAACTCTTTTGCCCTAACCCTTTTGGCGGCTGCCTCTGCCCGGCGCTCCGCTTCGCGGATTCTCCCCACTTCGGTTCTCGGTTGTGCTCGATCCGATGGCATTTCGGGCATCCCCAACCAAGATTCTCAGGACACCAGCAACGGGAGTACTTGTCTCCGCCGACTAGGTGCCTCAGTTCTCCATAATTCAGCCCGTAGTATGCGCCACAGTTCCAGCAACGGCCTTCCTCGCGCTTAAAAATTCTCTCGCGCATCACTCCGACGTCATCCCCGGCCAAGTATTGGCATTGGTGAGGTGGATCTGAGCCGGGATGGATGCGGCGCGAAATGTAACTGTAGCGCGGGCAGAGGAAAGCGGCCGCCTTAGTCGCTGCGTCATCTCTTCGGTACTGTCTTCGATGCACGTTTCTTTTCTTCTTTCTCGCGTATCCCGTCTTGAATCCTAGTCTCAGCCCGACTCAAGCACAGGATTAAAAGGTCCATAGCTCCTGTTTTCCCGTAGCGCTGGACCCAAGTTTCAAAGACCTCGTAAAAACCTTCCGCTTGGCTCTCCAGCACAAACATGTGGACCTGGCGGAGTTTGATCCCGTTCTCGCGGCGCCGTGCTGCAGCGAGCCGATATAATTCTTTCTCCTGTTCGTTGATCTCGCTCACGGGAATAGCGTACGGCCACCGGCCTCGCGATCCTTGTTCTGGATGGCTGGAGTCTTTCCGTCATCGTCAAATTCTTGTGAGCCTACGCGCTTCAGCCCCACGATATTTCGAAATGTCTTGTCGTCCTTTTCTTTGATTTCCACGAATACTTCGCACTCCAAGTTTTTCTCTTTAGCTTTCACCAGCCAGGGGAACAGTTTATCGCTCCACGCCTTCATCCAGTATTTCTTTCCTTCGCTCTTGAACAGGATGGATATACGCGGACTCTTGCCAGATTCAGGGTTAGCCTGCTCCACGGTCCCTTTGACCACGGCAGGCGCAGCGGAAGACCCCGTAGTAACTTCGCTGCGCCCCTTCGCGGCTTCACCCGGCGTCATGGCTGAACCGGGAGAACTCTTACCGGCCTGCACTTCGTGCACTCGGAAACTCAATTGCTGGCACATGGCCATGATGGTTGGCACGTCGGCAGGTTCGCAATGCCACCAGTCTCCCACCCACGTCATCTTGCAGTGTTTCTGCATGAGTGGGAGCAAGTTGGAGAGGTCGCCGCGGACTATCGGGGATTTCAGGTCCGTCCAGTCGATCTCCACGTCACCCTGGTACTTGATCGGGTCCATCGGAGGAACAGGCTTGGACTTGGGCACCGCGTTATTAAGCTGCTCTGGCGATTCTGGCTGGCTAGGACGGGCTTTCAAGCTTTCCTGATACTTCCGGTCCTCTTCCTCGACTTTGGCTAACTGGGCCTCCGCCATGCGCCCTTTCTCGCTATCTGGCGGGTAGGCGTGGACTGCATTCTCGTCTAATTGTGGCGTGGCGCTAGGCTCTTGGTCTTGGAATCGATAGATTCGGCCCTCTTGGGTCACCCCGCCAATGATCTGCATGGTGTCCAGTTGCGACTCGTCCAGCATGGCCAACCCGCAGATAGAGAGTGTCGCGCGGCGCTTGGCCTTGGTCTCACACTTCATTATCGCGTTATCCCACTCGCGGCCGGCCAAGTCAATACGTTGCCCGTTCTTAATCTTCCAGAGGGTAACGGAGCCTGTCGCGGTGTCCGTGCCTCCCCATCCGTCGCGCACGTCTACGCGCGTAATGCAGTGGTCGTTCAAGAACTCTTGTTTAAGCGTGCCTGGGACCGTGGATATGCGGTGAATCTTGCGCAGTTGCGCGGCACCCTTGGCGTTCAGGTAGAGCTCCAATCGCTCTGGGCCTCCGTCGAACTCGCGGAACAGGATGTAATCGAATGGCCGCGTGAGGATGTTGATGCCGAGAGACTTCGCAAAAGCCTTGGCGTACTCGACGCGCTGCTCGGACGTGAGGCTCTTTAGGTCCCCTATAATCAGAGTGTTCTCGATCGCTTGCGAGACACTGACCGCCAGCGACTCACGCGGCACCAAGTCCGGTTTCACTAATGCAGAACTAGGAGATGCGGTTTTTCGCGGCACGCTTCGCGACGGCTTGCTTGGTCTCGCTGATCTTGCGCTCTTTCGCTTTGTCTGAGTCGCCATGACTTTGCTCCTTTGTCGGTCTAGGACGGATGCAAGTGTACTTGTCGCGCACTCGGATATACGTGGCGAAGAAAACTCCCTTAGACTTGGAATCCATGAACGCGCGCCACAAACCCAGCGTTACGTCGCTATAGCGATAGACCGCTAGACTCGAAAACTCAATATCCATCTCGCGCGTCTCGGGATCGTAGCCAGCCGAGATAATCGAACTCGAGCGTATTGGGATGCGGTTCATTTTGCCTCTGCGTGGTCTGGGCAGTAATCCCTGTTTGGTCCTACGCTCTTAGCGTGAGTATTGCACATCGGCGCGTCGCACGTTTTACGGTGTGTCACTACCGCCGGATGGCTGACATCGAAGTCGCAAAGTTTAGTGCTAGTCGCGGAACACCAGCGGCATTTCGGTTGCCTGCGTTTGGCGTACTTAACTACAGCAGTGGTTCCGTCTGGTAATCGAATCCATTCGCAGGGCATTTAATTTTGCCTCGTTGGTTTGTGAACGGTCTGCAAGCCTCGCGCGATACTCGTTTCATAGTGCGGGATGTCGGGATACAGTTCCGCGAATATCTCTTTGAGATACTGGGCAGCCAAATCGCGATTCTCGCGCCTCCGCATCCACGGCAGCGAGCCTCGTTGTCAAACACGTAGCCCATCGAGAGTAAATCTTCGCGCTTTTGCGGGATAGCCATTAGCTATACACACGAATCCCTGGTATCAGCGTCTCAACGCGTTTCTTGTGCGCCTCGGGAGTCTCTTGGTCTACAACCTTGCGCACCTGTTGCCCAATACTGACCTCATCGGCCATCAGAAATTGCCGGGGGATGCGGCGCGCGTCCACGACCTCAAACTTCCAGTTGGTGCGGATCTGGATTCCCGCAACGGACGGCACACTCGGCTTGACCTTGACCTCGCTAATATTCGCCTTCGCCGCCTCTGCATTCGCGTCAGCGTCTTTACGTAGTTTATCGGCTTCTCTCTTTTTTACTTCGCCTCGCTTGACAGCATCGGCTATCTCTTTATCTTGGGCCTTGCGCTCCTCGGCGATGCGCTTTTCTTCCGCTTTGCGGCGCTCCTCATTGATGCGGCGCTCCTCGGCCTGCGCGGCAGCAACCTCTTGGCGCTTGTAATCGGCCATTTTCGCTTTGCCGATGGCGATAATCTCTTCGGCTGCGTTCGCGTGCTTGTTCTGTTCGGTCCTGAGCCAGTCCACCACGCGACGCGCCATGTTGAGGAACTGGCCCAATTTGAACTCAGGGATTTTCTTGACGGCTGTGGCCTGCGCGACGTATTGCCCCAGTTCGGCGTAGGTGGCCGCATCGGTGACTTGGATGGACTTCACCTTGTCTTTGATGATGGCCAGCACCGCACATTCCGTTTCCATTTCCTGAATGGCGTGGTTCAAGCCAGGTAGTTCAGTTGAGGGGATTATTGAAACTTGCTTCTCTGGAATGCGATCTGTCTCGGCTTGTGCCATGACTTTTACTCCTTTTTCTTTCGATGCGGAGAGAGTGCGCCTCTCCTAACGGCGTTTGCAAGCTAATTCTCATCATCTTCGCGAAAGGTTCTGACCTCGACCTCCATACGCTCGGGCAATTCGTACATTTTCCTGATCGTTGCCTTGGCTACCTGGGAATCGTCGTTCCACGCAATCCCGGTCAACGCATCTCCGATAGCGCGCAGTAATTTGTCCACGTCAGGCCGGGTAGACTTCCAGAGCGTAGCATTCTTCCTGCGTGACTTAGGCGACGCGAAGAAGCACGTCACAGTTAACTCTATAGGTATTCCAGACGGAATAGGCCAATTAGGCTGTTTACAAGCGCGTTTTGCCGCTCCCGCGCACTCTTGACGCCATGATTTTAACTTCGGGTTATCGCTTGTGATAATAGGTCTATTAGACCCTTTGGGCAGGAACGCGCGCATCGAGCCCTGCGGGATCGGAGTGCCATATATCGTGAAGCACACGCTAGGCATCTTGGATTCTTTTCAAGAGAGATTCCGCCTCGTGCTGCGCGTCGATTAGGCGTCGATCCTCGGAAGATGTAGGACTGGCCTCAAGCAATTGCTCAAGAGCTTTCACAAGCAAGTCGCGCTCCGCTTTGATGCGCAACACCTTCTCCGAGAGTCTATCGAAACTGGCGTTTAGTTCTTCGCGTGTGGTCATGAGTTATCTCTTTCAGTTCGACCTCGGAATAGGAATACGACGTGCCGGTGTAGTCCATGCTCATGTTGGGGTCAAACTCGTTCAATTCTTTAGCAACACTATATTGCGAGGGACGTGTTACCTGTATTTCGTTTGCGCGTCGAGTCGCATTAATAACGTGTTCTTTGGCTTTCTCTTCGTCTCGGAATGCCAGCACCAGCCATTCGCTCCTGTCTGAGTATTCGCCAGTGGTCCCGATTACGACGAATATTTTGCTCATGGAATCCTCGGCGTGGAAGCCATATACACGAATGCGGCGCCCAGGAAAGCGAGTAGAAGCGTGATCGCGCAAAACTCAATCAGTTGCCGGCGCGAGTGCGCTCTATAGGTCTCACGCCAGAAATTTGCTCTCGCGCGTCGCGCCTTCTCTTCGATCTTCATGTACCCCAGTTTCGTTAATACGCTCATGCCCGCACCGCTTTCTCCTAAAGTTTTGTTGCTCGCCAGGTGGGCAGCACTGGCAAGCGAGACAATCAGCGTACCTGTCCCATACGCTCTAGCGACCCTGCAGCCGCTAAACTCTTTTCCGTCACCTCACGTCAAAGAAGAGTGCACGTCTCACGCCATCGCAAAAGCAATAGAATCAGTAAACCGCGTCTCAAAAAAAGTACTAAAACCTGAGATTATCGCAATTTGAGACGAGAATCGTGAGACGGTGAGACGCGCGCGTCAAGCAATCCAAGGCTACCTATCTCTTCTTTTTTGCCATTCCATTCCTTTTCTCTCGCCACTTGCTTGCCGATTCTCTTTGCACTGCCGTTTGTATCCTTCGCTTGGGCAAAATTAAGAAAGGTAGTTGGCCCGCGCTCGCAAAACTTTTCTTTGGCCAGGTCAGCGTAAGAAAATGAAGCACAGTTTGAAAGCAGGTGGAGTGCGCGAGAGAATGGCACGAGGATTGCGTAGCGCGGAAACAGGCGAACAAACAGCGCAGATAAGGCGAAACGTAAACTCGCACTGGAGCTAAGTCTAGTCTTTTCAAGCGAAGTGACGTAAAGTGCGCGTCCTATAAGAGGTCAAGTGTTAATCGCCGCAGAGTGGCACGCGATCGGAAAACAATCGGCCGGCGGAAATTTGCACGCGTTCAGGGTGCCCCAAGCGAACGGAATCGAACCCCTAACCGAACAGCAACGCGTCGCGGCTACGAGACCGAGGCCCCTATCATAATTTCTTTTCTGCAGGTGTGGTAACGGGGGTGGTGGATTTCGTGGCCAAAACTGCGGACCCACGGCCCACCAACTCGTGGTACCATGGACCCATGAAATTCGAGGACCGGGCTCTGCTCAAGGTGTATATCGAGGCCGTGGACCTACAGCGGATCGAGGGGTTGGCGCGGGGAGCAGGGAAGAAGGTTGGGGAATACGCGAGGGACCTAATACTAGGCAGGATCGGTTCCGGGGATAGTCGGGGAAGTTCGGTGAGGAGTGAGAGTGATGAAACTGGTGACCATCAAGACGCCTCTCGGATTTCAGTTGTACCTATGGATTCAAGGAGCGCTCCTACCTCTCGAGGATTTACTCGAACTTCTGCGCCTAAGGTAGAGGAAGTCTCTACGTCTCCGTATACCGAGGCACTAAACCGACGCGCGGAGCGCACGCAAAAGATGCTTACCGGCAAAAACAAAAAAGGGAAACCCAAGTTGTGTCAGCACAATTTTTACGAGGGATACTGCCCGAGAGGGTGCTGAGGGAGGACGACGTGGCTGAAGATGCGAAGGATGTACCGACCATCGTATTGAAGCTGACCAAGCCGGAAGTGTTCAACGTGGAGTTGGAGATTGACCTGGCGCGCTTGGCGCTGATGCGCGTGATGCTGCTCGAAGGGGTGCGCACCGTCGACAAACTGCTGCAGTATTAGGACGCTCTAGAGTTTCAAGTCAAGATGAAGAACGCGGCGCCAGCCGACCGCGCCATGCGACGACCACTCATTAGGCAGTAGGCTACTTCACGTAGACGATGCCGCAGGTGGAGCAGACCCGTCCATCAGCAATGCCAAACGCGCTACTCCTCTCACACCCGAAATTACCGTCGATAGTGTTTTTTGGATTCCGAGCGCAATTCTTGGCGTCTTCGACCGTTTTATTTGGGATTACCTTCCACCGTATCTCGAAGTAATCAGGTTTCTGACAATGCCCCAGCGGACAGCGTTCTTCGCCTTGTTTACACGCTGGCTATTGCGGAGGAAACTCGGGTGGTGGAGTATACGGCAATCTCTGAACGTCTTGGGGAGGCGCGAATCGCGGGTTGTTGGCGACCAAATAATCGAATGCTCCTAGCATCTTGAAGAACATCGCGCGGGTCATTCCACTCTCCATATTCCATGCGCCGTCACGCAATACAGTTCGTCCGCACTGATCTCTTCGCCTTCGTCGGTGCGTCGCAAGCCTAAACTCAATAGCCGCTCGCCGTACACGAACCACGCGCGTACCTTACCTAAGTTCTGCTCGATGACGTCGGCTTTCATGGTTTGCTCCGCTTCGGTCGCACTCCGTCAATGATCCTGCCCAAGCGCGTCGCTTGCGCGACCTTGATGTTCTGGCGCACCGCGCGCAGCTTCTTCGCGCTGCGGGATCTCCCGAGCCGCGACATCCGCGCGCGCAAGTTCTCGCGCTTCTTGCCTTCGTGCTCGCGGATGATTCGCTCGCGTTCCGCTTTGGTCACAATGCGCTCCGCTTCGCGGATTCTACTAACTCATCCGCCTCTTTCCAGAATCCTGCGTTCCTCATCCGTAATGCCTCGCTAGCCTTAATTAAAACGTCCCACGTTCCATGGTCTATGCAAAGCCTAATCTCACCGTCTATCACCACAGAAACCGTATCAGAAGTATTATGTTGCTGAACCTCAAGTGTATGGCCATCGCAGGGCTCGCCGAGTCCGTGGTCGTTCCAACACTTGAATGAGAATTCTCCTGACCGGATAGTGCTCATGCGCGCATCCTACCGCACTATAACGCCGTTAGTAAATGTTTTTGTTGCAATTGGCTTCCGACCGGAGTTACAGTCCCTCTCATGCAAGGATTACCTACCAAGAAGGAAATTCAGTTCCAGCGCCGCGCGCAAGCCGCGCGCGAGAAACAAGAATACTTCGAGCGCCGCTTCAAGGCCCGCGACCTGATATTCCGCAAAGGCAAAGGGAAAATCAGTAACCTGCGGCACGCGGAACGGCAATTCGTGCAGAGCGTCGAACGGGAAGGGTATCGCATGTACCTGATGGAATTTGCCGGGCAAGTTCGCCCACGCTACTCCGTCGGCCCAACATGGAGCCGACTGGCCCGCCGCCGAGACCGCAAAGTTCCCATGACCTTCGGCCAGTGGCTCCACCGCTGGCGTGGCTCGCAAAAAGTGCGCTACTTCCGTCACGACTTGCCCATGATGATGAACGCCAAGTTCAAGAACCTGGTGATGCAGAATGGCTGAAATCCCGTTTTGCGCGCGCAGCATCAAAGGCCGCGGCTGCGAAAAGTCCGACGTGCGTATCACCGGGGAGACCGACGAGTGCTGGGTGTTCCAATGTTTTAGTTGCAAAAGCGTCCAAGTGGTTTCTAAAAATGGCGTGCGTAACCGAAGTAAATTTGAAGCCGCAGTACAGAGGCGCCGTGAACAAGAAGAAATCGAGCGCATCCGCCGCAGCAAGAAGACTATCTTCGCCTGAGCCGCAACGCCGACCGGCGCTCAAGTTTAATCAGGAGCTCGCCGAGCAGTTCGGAATCACGCCCGGAGCCGACGCTCCGCGCGAAGTAGTAGTTGCTGCTGAATTACCCGACCCGCCACTTATGGAGCACGCGCCTGCGGCGCCTAAGCGTGAGACTCCGCTCAACGTTGAAGAGGCGGTGCTACAAGTGATGCGCGAGGAATTCGACGAATTGGCCGTGCGCCTCGACCGTTTCGGCGTTCGCCTCGAACCAGCCATGCGTCAGGAAATGGTCGATCACGCCTTTGCCGTGCTCGGCGGCTACGCGCTTGGAGGCACGCTTGTCCGCAGATAGCAAAACCGTGCAGATGGCCAAGCGCGCGGTGTGCCAGGTGGTGCGCTGCCGGTACCACGCCAAGGAAGCCCGCTACCGAATTAAATTCTTTCAAGAGGAAATGTTGTTCATCGTCGAGTGCCTAGAGTGCAAGCCGCCTACCGAAATTGTCCGCGCCAAAGTAGCCCGTAGTTTTGAGGAGTTTTAGAGATGAAAACAGCGAAGGTACGCGAACCCGAACGCCGTCCGCTGCCTCCTAGTGAGCACGCCCGCAAAGCGGTGCTAGCCCGCTGGGAGTCGGTGAAGGAAGAACGCGAGGAGTGGCTTCGCCCGTTCTACCAGTTGCCCATAAATTCCGCCATGGCTTACCTCGAAGACTTGCGCAAGATTTGTGAGGACGCGAGCCGAATCATGAATCAGAGAATCGGAGACAACAAACTGGCTATGCGCTGCGCCGGCCCGCACTGCGGCATCGACCTCTCCGGAACCAACCCCAACGGACGCCCCAAGTGGATTGCCAAAAAAGATGTTCGCGACCCGAATCACCCGGAGATTATCCACTCTCTGTACTTCTGCTGTGAGTTGCACCATAACGAGTACGTGCGCATGAGCCAAGGCAGCATGGGAACCACGGGGCAGTGAGTGGACCTAGCACGCGCAGAACGCTTTCTCTCCCGCTTCGCGATCAAAGATAGAGACTCGCACAAACAAGTTCCCTTCGTCCTCAACTACAATCAGAAGCGTATCCACGAAGTCGCCCGCCAGCAACAACTGCAAGGCAAGCCCATCCGCATCGTGGTTGATAAAGCCCGCCGCGTGGGGGTCTCTTCATGGGCCGAAGGTCTGGGCTTCGCACACTGCTGCTGGTTGCCCGGATCGCATTTCCTGATCGCCGCGCACGAGTTCAAATCCTCGAAAGCTCTGTTCTCTATTCCCAAAGGTTTTGCTAGGCAAGCCAATTTTCTTAACCTACGCGACGTGGAACGCGAAATCACTTTCCCGCACGAATCGGCCGACGCGCTCATGCAAATCGTCACCGCCGGCAAAGATACTTCTGGTCGCGGGTTCACCTTGTCGGGATTGCATTTGTCTGAAGCCGCGCACTATAAAGGCGTCGGCGAAATCTTTACCTCTGTCATCCCCGCGGTCTCGAACCACAAGGACACCATCATCATCATCGAGTCCACACCGAACGGCATGGACGGCGACGGGGAAACGTTCTATGAAATGTGGCTGGACGCCATTCATAACCGCTCAGAATACGCTCCGGTATTCCTGTCGTGGATTGACGACCCGGCCTGCACCGCCGACCCTTCGCTGGCCAAGAACGCGCCGATCGACAAAGAAGAGAAACTGCTGCTCAAGCGCGGGCTGACCAAAGCGCAACTGGCTTGGCGCAGACTGAAGATTGCATCGCCAGAGTGCGGCGGCCTAGTGGAACTGTTTCATCAGGAATTTCCATGTCTGTGCGCTGGCACAAAAATTTCCTATAACGGTGGGATTATCCCTATTGAAAAAGCGGGGCAAGTTGTCGGCTTTAACTGCGAGTCAGGGAAAATCACAAATTGGCAATGCAATCCACCGACAGAGGTTTATAAACTAACCACGAAATACGGCAGAGAATTACGAGGTACAGGACATCATCCGGTACACGGTCCTAGCGGCTTCACCAATTTGTCAGAGTTGAAACCGAATCAGCCGATCACTCTACGCTCTCCGATATTCTCAGACGGTCCCGGAAAGCACCAATGGCAACCGATTCCATCGGTTCTAGCCGAAATGTGGATGGACGAGAATTGGGCTAGGTTCATCGGTTACTTCATGGGCGACGGTTCTTTCTGGGGAGGAACGCTCTCTCTATGCGGCGAAGGGAAAGATTTAGACGTAGCCGAGGACTGCTCGCGTCTAATAAAAACAATCTTCAGTCAAGAACCACACCAAAGACAAGTGCGCGGAGCATTTGAGTTTCGTCAGCACATGCCCGACCTTCGCGGACTTCTTGCCAGTCTGCAACTTATTAAGCAGTCACGTAATAGTACTGCACAGTGGGTGCGCTGGATTCATGTTCCGGCTTGTATTTGGCGGGCAACTAAATCTTGCGTGCAGGAATTTTTGCGTGGGTTATTTGAAACGGACGGTTCCGCATCGGCGAATATCGTCCGCATGGGAACGCAGTACCTTCCTTTTGCCCGCGAGGTCCAGCTTCTTCTTCTTGGATTCGGTATTAATGCCGAGATACGTCCAGAAAAACGATGCGCGCAAGGAAAGCAATTTATGTGTTACGCGCTTTATATGTATCGAGAAGCAGCCGTATTATTCCACGAGCGTGTCGGCTTCATCGGTAAAAGGAAACGCAACGCATTCAAGAGGATTGGCAAATTAGGCAGACCGCCGAAAAAACACGAGTTGATAGACTATGTGGAATCGGTAGTTTATGACGGTCTTGCGGTCACCTACGACCTTACCGTAAAACCGGACCACGTATTCAGCGCAAACGGTATTCTGACGCATAACACTACCTGGGAAGAGAGTTTCATTTCTTCCGGCTTCCCGGCCTTTGAAGAGGCCGAGCGCCAGTGGGCCGCCGCCAACGTCAAGAAACCGAAATGGCAAGGCTTCATCGACCACACCGACGACGGCTCGCTGAAACTCCGCCAGCACGCCAAGGGCGATTACTGCGTCTGGAAAGACCAGATAGATGGTCACCACTACTACATGGGCTCGGACGCCGCGCGCGGCGACGACGACAAGGACGGACGCGACTTCGCGGCCACGGTCATCTTCGATGGCAATACCGGAGAGCAGTGCGCGCGCTTCTCTGGGTTCGTGGTTCCCGAGATCCACGGGTGCTATATCAATTCGCTGGGTCGGCACTACAACAAAGCCATGTCCAACGGCGAACTTACCGGGGGCTACGGGTATGGCACGCTGTACGTTCTGCGCGACCTGCTCCACTATCCCAACCTGTACCGCTGGAAAGGCAAGGACGACAAGGTG
>Ga0307477_10003457_pt1 | contig 11771 bp, 8 predicted proteins | sample atmos_gasesECM2C_FD_203316 | JGI IMG/M metagenome (GOLD analysis project Ga0307477, IMG submission 203316) | Hardwood forest soil microbial communities from Morgan-Monroe State Forest, Indiana, United States - atmos_gasesECM2C_515 | ecosystem: Environmental > Terrestrial > Soil > Temperate...
TTTCGCGGGCCGTGTGGGCCTGTTCCTGCCGAATCGGGAATGGCTGCGCCCGGACAGCGCCATGCTGCGCTGGCGGGCGGTGGCACGCGAAACCGAGCACTATGTCGGGCCCGACGGCTGCATCGGCGACCACATGCTCCTCGAGCCGCACGTCCCGGTCATCGCCGACCTATTCCGTCGGTGTCGCGACGCGAGCGGCGCGCTGGGGGGCGGTGCCTAACGCGCCGCGCTGGGAAGGAGGGAGTCCGCCTCAGCGACCGCGACGCCGCGCGGTGGACCACGACGGCTCGCTCAACTCCGCGTAGATCCGCTGATAGGACACCAGGCGATCCGCGTCGAACGCGCCGTCGCGCGCCGCCTGACGCACGGCGCAATTGGGCTCCGCCAAGTGTCGGCAATTGTCGAACCGGCAGCCATCGAGGAACCGGCGAAACTCTGGAAAACAGGCGCCGAGGGCGTCGGGAGGCACGCCCCACGCGCCAACCTCGCGGAGCCCGGGTGTGTCGACCACGTAGCCACCCCCGAGCTCTGGCAGGGGGACGAGCAACGCGGCCCGCGTGGTGTGCCGGCCCTTCCCCCCCTTCGCATTGACCTCCCCGATGCGAAGGCGGAGTCCCGGCTGCAGCGCGTTCACGAGACTCGACTTGCCCGCGCCCGACGGCCCCGTGAGGACCGACGCGCGGGCACGGAGCAGATCGCGCAGGGCGGGCAGGCCCTCGGGCACCTTCACCGAGACGGGCACAACCTGGTAGCCCGCGGGCTCGAGCCGGCGCGCCAAACGGTCCGCGACACTGCGGTCCAGCTCGATCTTGTTCAGCACGAGCACGGCGGGGAGTCCGTTGGCGGCGGCGATGACGAGAAAGCGGTCGAGCATGCGGGGGTTGGGCTCGGGATCGCGCGCCGCCGCGACGACGACCACCTGATCGATGTTGGCCGCGATCGGCTGGGCGCGACCCACGGCCCCGCCGCCCACCGCCCGCCGGGCGAGTACGGACCGGCGGGGCCGGACCGCCGTGATCGTCGCCCGGCCGTCGGCGATTGAGGCGAGTTCCACCACATCGCCCGCTACCACGCGGGCCCCATCCTCGTGTTTGAGCCTGCCGCGCAACACGGCGGCGATCACCCCGCCGTCGGTGTGCACGCGAAAGCTCGAGCCCTCGCGGGCGAGAACGACGCCCGCCGTCACGCGCAGCCCCGACAGACGCCGCGCTCGGACCGCCCCACGCACGGTGCCGTCGTGGTGTCCGCGACCCGCGCGCCGTGCGCCCCTCGCGGGAGTGCGTCGGTCAGCGCCGGCGTAACGACTCCCTGACCACGCTGCCCAGCACAAAGGCGACGTTCGCGGGCCGCTCGGCGAGTCGGCGCATCAGGTAGGGATACCACTGCTCCCCGAAGGGCACGTAGACGCGGACCTTATAGCCCTCGGCGCGGAGCCTCCGCTGCAGGTCCCGCCGCACGCCGTAGAGCATCTGGAACTCGTAGCGGGTGGGGGGAATGCCGCGGCGCCCGGTCCACTCCTTGGCGTGCGCGATGATCCGCTCGTCATGCGTCGCAATGGCCGGGTAGTTCCCCCGCTCGAGCAGGCGCTCCATGCAGGCGACGTAGTTCCGGTCCACGTCACGTTTGCGCGGGAACGCGACGTCGGGCGGCTCCTGGTAGGCACCCTTGCAGAGCCGGATGCGCGCCCCGAGCGCGAGCATCGCTTCGAGATCCCCCGCGGTGCGCCGCAGATAGGACTGCAGGACAACCCCCACTCCGTCGCCGAACTCCGGGTGCAGACGCCGCGCGAACAGGCTGAGCGTGCGGTCGGTGTAGGCTGAGCCTTCCATGTCGATCCGGAGGAAGGACCCCTGATCCTTGGCGCGGGCGGCGATGGCTCGCACGTACTCGGCGCAGACGTGCTCGTCGAGATCGAGCCCCATCTGCGTCAGCTTCACCGAGACGTGGCTCTCGACCCGCGTGGCGTGGATGCGGTCGAGCGTCTCCAAGTAGACATCGCGCGCCGCCCGCGCGTGAGCCGCGCTTCGCACGGACTCGCCCAGAAAGTCCACGGTCGCGGTCAGGCCTGCGGCGTTCAACTGCTGCAGAGCGACGAGCGCGCTCTCCACCGTCTCACCCGCCACGAAGCGCGACGCCAGCCGCTGGGCGAGGCCGTTGCGGCGCACGACGCGGAAGATGCTCGGTTGGTCGCTAAGCCAGAGCAGACCGGCGCGCAGCATCCCGGGTCAGGGGTAGAACTTGGCGCCGCTACGGGCTTGCTCGGCCAAGGTGTCGCACGGCGCGAACCGCGCGCCGAGCCGCTCGGCCAGGCGGGCCAGCTCGTCCACGAGGCGCGCCGCGCCGAGGTCGTCGGCGTGCCGCAGGGGCCCGCCCCGGAAGGGTGGAAACCCGAAGCCGAAGATGGCCGCGAGGTCGCCGTCGCGGGGCGTGCGGACCACCCCCTCGCCCACGGCACGCGCCGCTTCGTTCAGCATCACGAGCACCAGGCGCTGAATGATCTCGGCCGCGCGCGGCCCGCCGTTCGGCTGGACCCCGAGGAGCTCCGAAATTGCTGGATCGACGCCGCGCTTCTTCCCCGCGACGTAGCGGTAGAACCCTCGCCCCGCTTTCCGGCCCAGACGCCCCTCCTTCACGAGCACGGCAAACGCCGGGGCGGCGGCTAGGCGGTCCCCGAATGCCGCCTGCAGGACGCCCGCTGCTTTCTCCGCGACGTCGAGACCGACCTCGTCGAGCAGGGTGATCGGTCCCACGGGAAAGCCCCAGGCGACCATCAGCCGGTCCAGCTCGGCGACCGCCACGCCCTCCGCGAGGAGGTGCGCCGCCTCATTCATATAGGGGGCCAGGATGCGGTTCACCCAGAACCCGGGGTGGTCGCGCACGACGACGGCGGTCTTGCCCATCCGGCGGCCGAAGGCGACCGCGGTGCTCACCACCTCTGGCGCCGTGTGCTCCGAGGGGATGACCTCGAGCAGCGGCATGCGGGCGACCGGGGAGAAGAAATGCATGCCGATCACGCGCTCGGGGCGCCGCGCCGCCTGGGCGATCCGCGCGATGGGGATCGTGGACGTGTTGGACGCGAACACCGCGCCCTCGGGAGTCACCTCCTCGATCTCGCGGAGCACCTGCTGTTTCACGGCGAGGTCCTCGAATACCGCCTCGACGACCAAGTCCGCGCGGCCGAAGCCTCCGTAGCGCGCGTCGCCCGAGAGGAGCGCGACGAGGCGGGTGTGTTCGAATCGCGTGATCCGACGACGCCGCAGCCGTTCGTCCACGATGGCCCGAGCCGCGAGGAGCCCCTGGGCCACCCGCGGAAGGTCGGCGTCCTTCATCCGCACATCCACGCCGGCCTGGGCCGCGGCCGTGCCAGCGATCCCCGCGCCCATGAAGCCCGCGCCGACCACCCCAAGGCGCCGCACGTCACGGGGCGGAGGCGGCTCGCGGATCCCGAAATCCTTCTTGAGCTGCGTTGTGGCGAAGAAGATCTGCACAAGTTTGCGGGAGACGTCGGTCACGGCGAGCTGTCCGAACAGCTGGGCTTCGTGCTTGAGCCCCGCCGCGAAGCCGTGGCGCAGGCCGTAGGCGACGGCGTCGAGGGCAGCGAGTGGGGCGGGATAGTTGCCGTGGGTGGTGGCGAGGACGCGGCGTCGCGCGGCGCGGTAGACGAGCCGCCGGCCGAGGGGGGTACCATCCAATATCCATCCCAGCACACCGCCGCGCCGCCGGCGCCGCGGCCGCCAGCCGTCGGCCATGCGCCGGGCCGCGGCGAGGGTCACGTCTCGGAGGATGGACGGCGGCACGAGCTCGTCCACGAGGCCCACCCGCCACGCCCGAGTTCCCCGCTCGCTCCGGCCCGTGAGGATCAGGTCGAGCGCCGCTCGCGCGCCGAGCAGGCGCGGAAGCCGCTCGCATCCCCCCGCGCCCGGGAGGATGCCGAGTTGCACCTCGGGCAGGCCTAGCTCGGTCTTGGGGTGGTCGGTGGCCACGCGATAGTGGCAGGCGAGGGCCAACTCCAGCCCACCCCCCAAACACGCGCCGTGGATCCCCACGGCGATCGGCTTCGCGAAGCGGGCCACGCGCTCGAGCATGTCCTGACCGCCCGCCGAGAGGCGCTCCGCTTCGGCCGCGCTCGTGACCGCCACGAATTCCGCGATGTCCGCACCCGCGATGAAGGCGTCGCGTTTGCCCGAGAACAACGCCACGCCCCGCACCTCGGGATCGCGCCCAAGGGTCTCGAGGGCGGCGATGAACTCCTCTTGCACTGCGCGCGTGAGCTTGTTTACCGGCTCGCCCGGCAAGTCGACCGTCACGACCGCAATCGCGTCGCGCACCTCCCAGCTCAGGGCGGCAGCCACTAGCGGCGCTCCAAGACCATCGCGAAGGCCATGCCCCCCTGGGCGCAGATGGACAAGAGACCGAACTGCGCGTCGCGCCGCGCCAGCTCGTTGGCGAGGGTGGTCACGATGCGGCCACCGGTCGCGCCAAACGGATGCCCGATCGCGATCGATCCCCCCAACACGTTGATGATGTCCTCATCGATCTCCCAACCTTTGGCCGCGAATCCCTGGAGGTTCGAGAGCACCTGCGCGGCAAATGCCTCGTGGATCTCGATCAGGCCGAGCTCCCGCCACGCGATCCCGGCGCGCTCCAGTGCCTTCGGCACCGCCCATACCGGGCCCTGCAGGAGCTGCCAGCCCGGATCGACGGCCGCCACGGCGTATGACCGAATGAAGGCGAGGGGGGCGTAGCCCAGCGCCCGCGCCGTGTCTTCCCCCATGAGGAGCACCGCGGAGGCGCCGTCGGTGAGGGGCGACGAGTTAGCGGCCGTGACCGAGCCGTAGCGCCGGTCGAACACCGGGGGGAGCTTCGCCATTTGCTCAATTGAGGTGTCGCGGCGGATCCCGTTGTCCTCCGTGAGGACGTTGGCTCCCGCCCGCTCGGGGAACCACGGGACGATCTCGGCCTTCAGCCGACCGTCGTCGGTCCCCTGCGCGGCCAGGCGGTGGCTGCGCAGGGCCCAGCGGTCCTGGGCTTCGCGGGTGATGTGGTTTTCCTTCGCCATCTTCTCGGCGGACTGTCCCATCGTCTCGCCCGTCGACGGCTCCGCAATCGCCGGGGAGACGGGGATCAGGTCCCGGGGCCGGACCTTGCGGAAGGCGGCGAGGCGGGCGGCCAGGGTCTTGGCCTTGCTGGCCGCGACCAGAACGTCGGCGAGCCGTCGCGAAGCAAGGATGGGAATGTCGGAAAGGGATTCGACGCCCCCTGCGATGATCACGTCGGCGTGTCCCAGCACAATCTGGTCGTGGCCGGCGGAGACGGCCTGGGCGGAGGACGCGCAGGCGCGGTTCAGGGTGTAGGCGGGAATTTCCTTCGGGAACTGCGGCAGGAGGCTCACCTCGCGCGCCACGTTCGGCACGAGGGCCGACGGGACGACCTGGCCGAAGATGATTTCGTTCACGTCCCGCCCATCGAGGTTCATGCGCTCGAGCAGCTCGCGGGCCGCGTGGCGTGCGAGATCGACACCCAGCGCACCTTTGAGATCCGTCCCCGCCTTGCAGAACGGCGTGCGGTATCCCGCGATCACCGCCACGCGCCGCCGCCCGTTCGTGCCTGGCATTACATTCTCCTCCGGAGTCGCACGCCGCCGCGTGCGCTCGGCACTCCTTCAGCACATAGGAACATCCGGACGAAACCTACCATCGGGCCCGCGGCCCGGCCAAGCGGAAGGAGCGCCGCGCATGGACGCGCCGTTCTCGCGTGACGCGCGGGCGCGCGCGCTCGCCGCCATGGCGGCGGACCCGGTCGACCTGCTGGTGATCGGGGCCGGGAGCTCGGGCGCGGCCGTCGCGCGTGATGCCGCGCTGCGCGGCTTCCGGACGGCCCTCGTGGATCGGGGAGACTTCGGCGGGGAAACGTCGTCGCACTCCTCCCGCCTCATCCACGGCGGCCTGCGCTACCTCGAGCATGGTGACGTGCGGCTCGTCCGCGAAGCCTTGCACGAGCGGAGCGTGCTCCTCACAATCGCGCCCCACCTGGTCCGGCCGCTCGAGTTTCTCTTCCCGCTCTACCGCGGCTCGCGCCTGCCGCCGTGGAAGCTGCGGGCCGGGCTGTGGGTCTACGATCTCCTCGCCCGCGGCCGGGTGGGCCGCTCGCACCGGTGGCTCGGTCGCCAGGCCGTCGCGCGGATCGAGCCGCAGCTGCGCACCAAGGGGCTCCGCGGTGGCGCGCTGTACTACGACGCCCAAACCGACGATGCCCGCCTCGTGCTCGCCACCGTCCGCAGCGCGGCCCAGGCGGGCGCCCTGGCGGCGAACTATGCCGACGTCGTCGGGTTCCTCAAGTCCGAGGGGACGGTGCGCGGAGCAGTCGTGCGCGACGCCCTCGACGGCCAGACCGTCACCGTCCGCGCGCTGGCGGTGGTGAACGCCACGGGCCCCTGGGTGGATGCGATGCGCGAGCAGAGCGACGACCGGCAGGTCCGGCCGCTGTTGCGCTTGACCAAGGGCACGCATGTCGCCGTGCCGCAGGCGCGCATCGGCCACACCCATGCGATCACGCTCATCTCGCCCTTGGACGGCCGCGTCATGTTCATCCTGCCGTGGGGGGCGTTGAGCTACATCGGGACCACGGATACCGACGAAACGGGGGCACCCGACGACGCTCGCGCCACGGGCACCGATGTCGTGTACCTGTTGCGCTCGGCGAACGCCCTGTTTCCCGACGCGCGCCTCGCGCCGCGAGACGTCGTCGCCACCTGGGCGGGTGTGCGGCCGCTGCTCGCCCCCGACCGCGATCTCTCCGCGTCGGAGGTCTCCCGCGAACACCGCGTCGATGAGGCGCCGAGCGGCCTCATCACAATCGCCGGCGGCAAGCTCACGACCCATCGGGTGATGGGGCGCGATGTCGCCGACCGCGTTGCCCGACGACTCCACGCGTTGGACGGCCGCCCCCTGCCCCGGCCGCCTCACACCGACACCCTCCCGCTCCCCGGCGGCGAGACGGCCGACCTCGACGCCCTGGTCTCGGCCGCGCGAGGGCGCGACGTCCCCGAGCCCCTGGCGCGGCACCTGGTGCGCCGCTACGGCAGCGAGGCCGCGGCGGTACTCAACCTGGCCGAGCGGGAGCGCGCGCTGGGCGAGCCGATCCTGCGCGGCCGCCCGGAGATCTGGGCGGAGGTGACCCACACGGTCGAGCGGGAAATGGCGGTGCGGCTGAGCGACGTGCTCATCCGGCGACTGCATCTGTTCTACGAGGATCCGGCGCACGGCACGACCGTGGCGCCGGCGGTGGCGAGCCGGATGGGGGAGCTCCTGGGCTGGGATGCGGCGCGGCGGGACGAGGAGCTCGCGGCCTACGGGGCGGCGGTCACGCGCGCGCGCGCATTCCTGCGCGAGGTCCCCCGGCCGAGCGGCCCGGTGACGTAGCGGCCCGTTCCGCTCGTCCCGAGCCCGCGACGCTCAGCGCCAGCCGCGGAGCTGCCGCACGAAGTCGTGGAGGACCAGGAATTTCTCGAACAGGACGACGCCTTTCCGCTTCCGCCCGAACTCCGCAAACAGCTGCCGCAGTTGCCCGCGCCGGGCCACGTAGAACCGGAACGTCTCGGCAAAATCCTCCTGAGGGTGCGTCGCGGCATACGCCGTCACATAGTCGGGGAGGGTCGTCGTCACGCCGCGGCGCTCGAAATCGACCCATTTGGAATCGGCCACCCGGTAGACCTGGCGGACTTCGCCGAACGCGCGCCGGAACCGCCCCGTGCGCGTGAGCGGCCAATGATGATAGAGGAACGAGTGACCGAGCTCATGGAGAAGCAGGCCCGTGAGCATGTTCCACGAGATTTCATCGCGTGACCGTTTCCTCGTGACATAGCGCCGCTCGATCTCGATGACCTTGGGCGTGCGGTGGGTCACGCCCGAGACCCCGGGCCGCAACAGCACGCGGTATTGCCAGTCGCGGATGCGCGACACGACGAGGAGCTGCCGCGTGCGACGCAGGGCGCGCCGGATCAGGTCGCGTCCCGTGGCGTCGTGGCCGCACCACGGGCAGACGTCCATCCAGTCGTCGACCCCCTTGTTGCAGTACGGGCAGAGGTTCTGGAATCGGTCGTAGCGCCACTGCTGCGCCCGCCCGCACCACGGGCACCAGCCCATGGGGTAGCGGATTCCGCCGCCGCAGCGGCGGCAGCGCCGCTCGTAGCCGAAGCCGCGCGGCGCCTTGAGGGGCTCGGGGCTCGAGTCCCGGTCCGCGATGTCGCGACCGCACCAGGGGCAGAAGGAGAAGCTGTCGGACACCACCCAGCCGCAGTAGTAGCACTCGGCACCCGTCTCGCGGTGCACGTCGCCCCACGCGAGGTGTCGGCCGCAATCGGGGCAGTGCGCCCAGAACCGCTCGAGCTGGGCCCGGCAGGTGGGACACCGCAACTCCGGCGTCGGAACCTCGCGTCTATGCGCCATGGTCCCGGGCCAGGGCCTCGTCGACGATCCGCTGCACGAACCGGTCGTAGGGCATCCCGGCGCGCTCCGCAGCGCTCGCCATCTCGTGCTCGCAGGCGAGAAAGGGATTGGGGTTCACCTCGAGCACGTAGACCTCCTCGTCGTGCGTCAAGCGGAGGTCGATGCGCCCATAGTCCTGGAGCCAGAGGGCGTGGAACGCCGTCGCGCAGATCTCCCCGATCCTCGCCACGACCGCCTCGGAGAGGCCCTTGGCGAAGACGTTCCGAATCCGCTTGCGCTTGCGGTACTCGTCGTCCCACTTCGCCTTGTAGGTCGCGATGCGGTGGTCTCCGGCGTCGGGCTCGCCAAAGGTCATCTCGATGATCGGCAGGACGTCGGGCGCGGCGTTCCCGAGCAATCCTACGTAGAGCTCGCGCCCCTCGATCAACTCCTCGACGATCGCGGCTTGCTTGAACTTCTGGTGCACGAACGCGACGCGCTCGGCCAGGCTCTCGTCGTCTTCGACCACCGAGGCCTGTGCGATGCCGACGGACGCGTCCTCGAGGAGCGGCTTCACGATCAGCGGGAAGCGGAGCTCGGAGGGGCGGACGGGCGTGGTGCCCGGATGGAACTCGGCGAACGCCGGCACGCGGATCCCGTGATAGCCGAGAATCTTCTTCGTCAGCGACTTGTTCCGCGCCACGAGGAGCGCGGTCGGCGACGACCCGGTATAGCGGTAGCCGTGCATCTCGAGGACGCCGGCAACGGCATACTCGTGGCGCGCGCGGCCGCGGAACCCCTCACAACCGTTGAAGACGACCTCTGGCTCGAAGGCGGCCAGCCGGTCGAGCAGCGGCGGGAGCTGGTCCTGGATGCCGATCAGCCGCACGTCGTGGCTATTGGCGAGGAGGGCGCGCGCGACGTCGTACTCCGCTTCGGCGACGTGCGCGTCCACTTCCCGTTTGTAGTCGGCGTCCTCCCAGTCGGGATGCAGGGAGTCGAACACGACGGCGACCTTCATCGGTCGACCCGTTGCATGTCGCGTCCGATGGTCGCGAGCGCGATTAGGATCACCAGGCCGCCCAGGGCGCCCGCCGTGGGCAGGATGAGCATCGCGGGCCGCAGCCCGACGCGGTCCGACAAATAGCCGACGAGAGGCGGGGCGATCGCGTCACCCGCCAAGTGCGAAAACAGGAGAAAGGCGCCGAGGACCGACCCGCGCACCGTCGCCGGCACGACGTCCAGAATGACCGCCGAGAGCGGCCCGTTATACCACGTATAGAGGAAGAAGGTGGCGAAGAGCAGGGGCACGAAGATCCGGAGCTCGTCGACCAGCAGGAGTCCGACGCACACGGGACCCCCCAAGACGAAGCCCGCTCCCGACACGAGCACCCGGCCGCCACTCCAGCGCTCGTGCAGCCGGTCCCCCACTCGCCCCCCGAACAGCGCGCCCAGCACGCCTCCCGCGAGCCCCCAGACCCCGAACTCCCGCCCCGCCACGGCGACGGGCAGGCCGTGGGCCCGCTCGAGAAAGCTCGGCGCCCAGGCGATCAGCCCGTTCACCGCGAAGGTCACGAGGGCACCGCCCACGAACACCCAGATGAGGGTCGGCGTCCCGAGGACGATCGCCGCGGCTCGCAGGAAGTCTTGAAACGCCGTGGCCGCGACCTCGCCGGCCTCGGCCGTGTGCCGCAGGGCGAGGGGCACGAGCCGGGTCACGGTCCACACGATCCCCGCGCTCACGGCCACCGCGAAGACCGCGGTGTCGAGGGTCGCGGGCCACCGGAACACCTCAAGTACCCCGGTCGCGAGCGCGCCCGCGATGCTCAGCACGACGAGTGGCGCCGCCAAACCCAGCGCGCGTGGCACGCCGTGCGTCAGCCACCCCTGGAGCGTAGCACCGAGGGGCGCGAGCGGCCGCCGCGAGGGGTCCCGCAGTCGCGCTACGAGCGCGGCGAGGGCGAGCCCAGGCACGCCGGTCGCCACGAACGCCGCGCGCCAGCCGTAGCGGGCGGCGAGCACGCCCCCGAGCCAGATGCCCACGATGCCTCCCAGCGCCATCCCCACGGAATAGATGCCGATGGCGAACGCGCGCTGCCCGCCGCGGTAGAACGTGGCGATGAGCGCTTGCGCCGCGGGGGCATAGGCCGCCTCACCGACCCCGACCAGGGAGCGCGAGACGAGCAATTGCCAGAAGCGGCTCACCACGGCGCCGAGGGCGGTGCACACGCTCCACAGCCCCACGCCGAACGCGATGACCGCCGGCCGAGACTTCAAGTCCCCGACGACGCCAAGCGGGAGCGCGGCGAGGGAGAGGACGATCACATAGACCGAGCCGAGCCAGCCAAGCTGCTGATCCGAGAGGGCCAGCGCGCGCTTGATGGGCTCGAACAGCGCGAAGACCACGTTGCGATCGACGTAGTTCAGGAAGTTGATGAGCGTGAGGAGCAGCAGGGCGTAGGCCGCGTAGGCGCGCCCGCCGAGCTCGCGCGGGACGGCGGCCGAGCTAGACGGGGCGTCCGCCAGTGGCTGCCTCCGCACGCGCGTCGCGCTCGGCCTTCGCGGCGCGGTACTCCTCGATAAGGTGGCGCATCATCTCGTCCCGGCGCTCGTAGAGCCGTTTCAAGCGGCGCGGCTTGCGCCGGGCTAACGCGTAGGTGGCGAGGAGGGGGAGCGCGACGGTGTTGTCGAGATAGCACACGACGGTGCCGGGGAGCTGGGTGGGATCCACCTTCCCCCAGCTCACGGCTTCCGCGGGAGTCGCACCCGAGAGGCCGCCCGTGTCGGGGCGGGCATCGGTGATCTGCAGGTAGTAGTCATGCCCCTTCTCGCTGATGCCGAGCACCTCCTGGATTTGCGGCTCGGTCTGCAGCACGAAGTTCTTCGGGCTGCCGCCCCCGACGATCACGACGCCGCTCTTGCCACCCGTCGCCTTGGCGTGAAACACGATGGCGGAGGTCTCGTTGACGTCGGCGCTTGGGTCGAAGCGGAGGCGACTCCCCGCAAGCGCCTGCTCGGCGACGTTCATCCCGATCGAGGAATCGCCCGGCGACGACGTGTAGATCGGCACGCCGCACGCGTGCGCCGCGCCTAACAGTGATTTGCGCGCAAGGCCGAGCACCTTTTCGCGTTCCCGGACGTAGCCGCCGAGCAGGTAATGGTACTCCGCGGTGCTCATGGAGCGTTGGAACTCGGGGCCCGCCGAGACCTCGCGGATATAGGCGTCCGTCGAGAGCAGCACCTGGTAATCGAAGAAGATGTCGTAGATCCGCACGACACCCTGCGCCCGCAGCTCGACGTCGTCCACGAACGGGCTGCCCTGGTGCATCGTGAGCCCGAGGCCGA
>Ga0307477_10003458_pt1 | contig 11771 bp, 15 predicted proteins | sample atmos_gasesECM2C_FD_203316 | JGI IMG/M metagenome (GOLD analysis project Ga0307477, IMG submission 203316) | Hardwood forest soil microbial communities from Morgan-Monroe State Forest, Indiana, United States - atmos_gasesECM2C_515 | ecosystem: Environmental > Terrestrial > Soil > Temperate...
CCCGGCCGTCAGGTTGTATCCCACCCTTCTCTGGTCCTCCAGATCATGTACGGGCACCCGTAGCTCAGCTGGATAGAGCGCTGCCCTCCGAAGGCAGAGGTCGTGAGTTCGAATCTCGCCGGGTGCGCCAAATTCAGACCGTCTTGCAGTGCGCCGAACCCGCTACTGGGCTGCAGTGACCGGCACCACCAGGTGCTCATACGGCGTGCCGGGAAACATAACGTAGGGCTGCGTCGGATCGGGTACATCGAGGTTAATCGGATGACACATCATTTCGCGAGCGTTGGGACCGACGATCAGCAGATGAGGGCCGGTCGGGACCCAATACAGATGCGCCGCACGCCGATCGGGGTCGTTATTGTTGGCCCCGGTATTTCCCGCGAATAGGTAGATGAAGCCGATATTGTTCGCCGGGTCGGACTTTGAGGCTGCCGCGCTCATCCATGCCATGCCGTTCTCATCGGCGCAGAGCGGCGCGCCATCCTCGCTGATCCGACAGGTGAAGCCATTGGTGCCAGTTTGAAGGGTGCGCGATTTGCCATCCTGCATCATAATGATAGATGCTTTGGCAACAATCTGATCGGGCGCAGCGGTCTTTACCTGGGCGAGGTATGCTGGCTCGGAGGTTGGGACTTCATCGCTCGGGGATGCAAGCGCGACACCGCTACCAACGAGTACAGCCAATGTTGAAGAAAGGATGATTCGCATGGCGGCCTCCCCCGAGCGGCGCTCGCTTTATATACATGATCTCCGAAGGGTTCTGTGCTCGTGCACAACCATAATACCGAGGTTTGTGTTGCCGCCGGAAAGAGATTGGTTCCGGCCGATGCGGAGGGATCAGAAGACGAGCTTGATCTCGCTGACATCGGATGAGAGGCGGCTGCAGCCGCACATGGCGCGAGCATAGCGGGGCCGGGGCACAGGCCCAAGCGACCGGACTGCGGTTAGTGCCTCACTTTGAGTGCAGCTTGAGCGCAGCACCGTCTCGACAGGATTTTTCGCCATGCATCGATCGATCGAGTGCCAGCATTGAGCTATTTGAATACGCCGACGATCACCAAGGCCAAGAAGATTGCCACGGCGGCTAAGAGCAACCCGGCTCCAATCCTTCTCCTCATAATAGCGCCGTGTCGAGCGGCCGGCCTGCGAGGGTGACGGCGCCGATCGAATTTGGACGATCGCAATTTCTACGATGGGTGTAGGTGAGGGAAACGCGCAGCCTATAACAACTTCGTTTGCTGCCGGTAGGTCGTGAGTTCGAATCTCGCCGGGTGCGCCAGTTTCCTCAATACATCAGAGCAACCCCATCGCGCTCGGCTTGCCGACCTCGTTGATGTTGAACGCGGCCTCCCATACGGCGATCATGCCGTCGCGCATGACCCAGATCTCGACTCCGCGGCCGGCCATGCCGGCGCCGGTCACGCGATCCTGCCACTCGCCTTCCCAATAATTGGCGATCGTGTCGTCCATCAGCGCGCGCAACTCCTTGCGCAACCGATAGTTCTTCTGTCGCTCGCTGCGAGCGCGGAACAGCCTCTCGAGCGTCGTCCGACCACGAAACTCCGGGATGTCGCCAAAACGGACGATACAGTCATCGGTGAAACCAGCGAGCAGGGCCGCTATGTTCCACGGCATGAAGAGCGCTTCGACACGGGCGACAAAGGCCCGCGCCTCTTCGACCGTGCGCGGGTTGCGGGGCGGGCGGGTGTTCATCGCAAGGCTGCTCCCGGTCATCACGGCCGATCCGTAGCGCCGTGACGGTATCACCCTTTGCCGGTTGCCGAAACGCCGAGAGCCATCCCCGCTCGCGCGCGCCGACGAGACGGGCGCTGGCGCGTCGCTTGCAACCGAGCTTCATCCCGGCAGGCAACGAGGGGTCAGATGACTGCAGCCAAATATATTCTGAGATTGATCCTCGCGCTCGCCGCGCCCGGCTTTGTGCCGGCAACCGCGCGGGCCGATGACCCACCGCTCGGCGCTTACAATGCCGAAATCAGCGAGAGCTCGATCTCTGGCATCTCGTCCGGGGCTTTCATGGCGGTGCAGTTCGCAACCGCCTGGTCCGGCACCATCAACGGCGTCGGGGTCATCGCGGGTGGCCCCTATTACTGCGCTCAAGCTACCGCGCTCGGCGGGCTCGGCGGCAATATCGGGGCGATCCTGACCGCGACCGGTCCCTGCATGGTCGGGCCGCCCCCCGCTCTCGAGCCGCTAATCAAGCAGACCGACGACTGGGCTCGCGCCGGGGATATCGATGACACGCACCACATCGCCAGCCAAAAGATCTATGTTTTCGACGGCTATAACGACTCCGTGGTAAACCGTACGGTCACCGACGCGACCAATCGTTTCTATTTGCATTATTTGTCCGACCAAAACAGGGGCAATCTTTTCTATCAAACGGTGATCGGTGCCGGCCACTCCCAGGTAACTCTCTCCTACGGTCTCGAATGCCCGGAGAATGCGGATTACTTCATCGACCGGTGCAACTACGATCAGGCGGGAATCATCCTCCAGCACATCTATGGCGCGCTACAACCGAGGAACGATAACCAACCACTAGGCAAGCTCCTCGCCTTTGACCAGCGCGAGTTCACCCTTCCGGCCTCACCCGCCTCCTACAGCCTGGCCGAGACCGGTTACGCCTATGTGCCCGTGTCCTGCGTGGCCTTGGAGCCCTGCCGCGTTCATATCGCACTGCATGGCTGCAAACAGAATCATGATGCGATCGGGGACCGCTACATTCAGCATGCGGGATATAACGAATGGGCCGACACCAACCATCTGATCATCCTTTATCCGCAAACCATCGCGGGTGATCCGGTGACTAATATCGGCACACCGCTCAACCCATACGGTTGCTGGGACTGGTGGGGTTATACCGATTTCAATTACGCGGTGAAGGCTGGACGACAGATCGCCACGATCAAGGCAATGCTCGACCGGCTGACGCGCGGCCACGTCCAGAGCTGGGTGCTGCGGGGGGCCGACGCCGCGGCTCCCGGGGGCCTCAGGGTCAACGACATTTCCGACACCGCTGTGGCGCTCGCCTGGACTCCGCTGGCCGGCGCGCTCAGCTACACCGCCTATCGCGCCGGCGGCGACGATCAGAACTTTGCCGGCATCGGCACCGTCGCAGGACCGAGTTTCACCGACGCAGGATTGAGCTCGGCGACCAGCTATCGGTACAAGGTGACCGCCAACGACGGCGGCAACGAGGGGCCTGCCTCGCCGGTTGTCATGGCCACGACAGCGCCGGTGCCGCCACCCTGCCCGGCCCCCGGCAGCTGCCCCGTCGCGCGCTGAAGGATGGCGGAGGTGCAGCCCGGCGCGTGCTAGCCCTCTAGAGCACGGGCGACGGCGATCAGCGCCGCGTCAGCGCCGTGACCGCCAACGAGCGACAGGCCGACGGGCAAGCCGTCGACGGTGGCGCCGGGGATGCTGACCTGTGGCACTCCGGTAAGCCCGCCGTGGCAACACAGGCACAAGAGGCGGTCGCGCTGTGGGCCCGCCACGGAAAGCGGCTCTCCCCGCTTGGGAGCCGGGAACGGCGTGGTCGGCAAGCAGAGGATCGTCCCCTTCGGCAGCAGATAACCCATGCGCCCGCGCGCCTCGTGGCGGACCAGCCTCGCCCAGGCGCGCTCGCTCTCGGGGATCATCGATCCGAGAATGATGTTCCGCGCGACGCTGAAGGCAAAGCGGGGGTTGTCGCGGTCGATCCAATCCTTGAAGGTGAGCCAAGCCTCGGACGGCTGCAAAGTGCGCTGCGCCCGTGCCCATTGGGTGATCCCGGCCGGCGCCATCACCTCCTCCCGCGGATCGCCAATCAGCACACGCAGCCGCTCGACTAACGGCTGCAGCGCGGCGCTGACTTCGGGCTCGGCAAAGGCGAAGGCATCGACCGCGATGATCAGCCGGCGCGGCAACGTTGTCGGGACCGCCTCGTCGAGCATGACGCTCGATACCCTCGCGAAGGTCTCGATGTCGCGGGCGAACCAGCCCGTCGTGTCGGAGCTCGGCGCTTGCTGCATCATGCCGGAGACGTCGAGCCGTCCGTGCGTCGGCCGTATCCCGTAGAGACCGCAGAAGCTCGCCGGCACCCGCACCGAGCCGCCGGTGTCGGTGCCGAGGGCCGTGTCGCAGAGCCCGGCGGCGACGGCGGCGGCCGAACCCGAGGAGGAGCCGCCCGGCACCCGGTCCGGCGCCCGGCTGTTGATCGGGGTACCGAAGAACGCGTTTTCTCCGACGATCCCGAGCGATACTTCGTCGGTGATGGACTTGCCGATCAGCGTCGCGCCGGCATCGAGCAAACGTTGCACCGCCCAGGCATGGCGCGTCGGAATTGGGTTCGACCGTGCCCAATCGGGATTGCCGCCCCCGGTCGGGTATCCCGCGACGTCGAACAAGTCCTTGGCGGCAAAAGTCAGCCCGGCAAGGGGTCCGCCCGGCCGCCCTTCGATGTGGACACGCGGACCGGGGACAAAGGCGTTGATATCGTCCCGCATGAGGTACCTCGAGCTTTCTCCACGGCAATGAGGCGAGTAGCCTCGGCGACATGCTGGTGCAGATCTATGAGGTTCAGAGCCCCGAAGAGGCTGTCGCGCTGGTCCGGCTGGGGGTCGATCATATCGGGGTACTGGTCGGTGACGGCGTGTTTCCACGCGAGCTGTCGATCGCGCAGACCAACCAAATATTCGCCGCCGTACCTGCCGGCAAGAAGCGCGTCGCGTTGTCGCTTTCCGCGGATCCCGAGGCGGTGGCGCGAGTCGCCCGCGAAACCCGGCCGGACATCATTCAGATCCAGGCAGCCGTCGAAGACTTCTCGGTCGCCATGACGAGGGCACTCAAGACGCGCTTCCCCGAGATCCCGATCATGCGCGCGATCCCGATCGTCGACGAGGCCAGCATCGAGGTCGCGGCATCATATCGGGGTGCGGCCGACTTTCTGCTGCTCGACAGCTGGGACCGCGGCACCGGGCAGTTCGGGGCGCTCGGCTGTACCCACGATTGGCGCCTCAGCCGCCGCATCGTCGACGACGTCGGCATCCCGGCGATACTCGCCGGCGGGCTCGGTCCCGAGAATGTCGGCGCAGCGATCGCTGCGGTTCGTCCGGCGGGTGTGGATTCGAAAACCAAGACCGATCGAGCCGACGGGACCGGCAAGGACCTCGCAAAAGTAGAGGCCTTTGTCGCCGCAGCGAAGCTCACCAGGTAAATGCGGTCGCCCTCAGCTCGAGGACCCCGTTGTTTTGAATAACGCCGAGCAGCCGCAGCCGGCATGAGGACCCGGGCGCGCAGTCGCTCTCCCCATCTGGTTTTGCGACGAATTGCGGGTCATAGATGACGGGCTTGCCGGCATCGGTCGGGTGTGGCGGCAGGGTCAGCGTCGCTGGTCCCCCGCCGACCGCCTGCTGTGCGGCGGCCGGCAATGCACAGATGGCGGCTGCGACGAGCGCGGCGACCTCAAACCAGCGCCGCATCTTTTTGGTCATTCCCGCGAAAACGCAGGGCTGTCCGGGGAAATTATCTCTGCAACGATAACTGGCTTGCAGCGCACGGGAATCGATCTGAAGTCGTCTTGCGCGGACTAGATTCGCGTATCCACGTCCTTGTTTCGGGCGCTCGAAGGCGTGGATGGCCGGGACGAGCCCGGCCAAGACGAAATCAGCGGATCGATTTGCTCCGTTATCCGGCTGCAAGATTTTCCCCGGACGGCAGTACGCCTGCGCGGGGGTGACGATAATACATCAGAGCGCCTTCAGCATTGCTTCGGCGCTGGAGACGTCGAACTGCCCCGGCTGCTCGACGTTCAGCGCCTTGACGACGCCGTTCTCGACCAGCATCGAATAACGCTGCGAGCGCATGCCCATGCCTTCCTTGGTGCGGTCGAGCTCCAGCCCTATCGCGCGGGTGAAGTCGCCGCTGCCGTCGCCCAGCATCAGGACTTTGTCGTCCGCCCCGCGCTCCTTGCCCCAGGCGCTCATCACAAAATGGTCGTTGGCCGCGAGACAAGCGATCGTGTCGACACCCTTGGCCTTGAGCTCGGCGGCGTGCGTCACATAGCTCGGTAGATGGCGCTCCGAGCAGGTCCGCGTATAGGCGCCGGGAAGCCCGAACAGCACGACCTTTTTGCCGCCGAAGAACTCGTCTGTGGTGACCGCTTTGACCCCGTCCGGGGTCACATAGCGCAGGGTCACCGAGGGTACTCTGTCGCCTACCTTGATCGTCATGGATCTTGCTCCTTCAGGTTTGATCGATGCGGAACACAGCCTTGCCGGCGATGCGCCGGTCGCGCAGCTCCGGGCCGACTTTCGCCAGGTCACGCCAGCTGTGTTCGACGAGGGCAGGTTTTAGCGAGCCGTCCCCGACGAGCGAGGCAAGCAGCGCCAGATCGGGGGCGAACCGCTCCTCCGGCTCGGACCTGAAATAGGAAAAGCTCTGAACGCGAGCATTCGCGTGCTCGGCAAAGTCGCGGAAGCTGATCGAGGTCGGTTCGCCCGACGAATTGCCGAAGATGACAATCGTCCCCTTCGCCTCGATGCGCGCGATCGCGGCGGCAAACGAAGCACCGCCGGCGGATTCGAGGATCAGCGCAAACCGGCCTTTCGCCCGCTCGATGCCTTCGACGATCTCGGCGGCGCCGCGCAGATGGCGGCCGCGCTCGGGCCCGCCGACGATGGCGGTGACGCGGGCGCCCGATTTTGCGGCGATCTGGACCGCCATATGCCCGACACCGCCGGCGGCACCGGTGATCAGCACACGCTTGCCGAGCAAGGGGGCACCATGCCGCAAGCTGCGCAGCGCGGTCAGACCGGCGACCGGCAGGGCCGCCGCCTCCTCGAAGCGAGCATTGTCCGGCAATGCAGCCATGCGATGGCTTGGCACGGCTGCGCGCTCAGCCCAGCCGGCATCGTCGGTCAATGCGACGACGCGCGTGCCGGCTTCGGGCCCGCTGCCGTCGGCCGCCTGCTTCAGCACCACCCCGCTGATATCCTGGCCGGGCCGCCAGCCTTCGGGGCGGATCTGAAACAGCCGCAATTCGCCGCGATTGAGCGAAAAGGCGCGCACCTCGACCAGCGCCGCGTTGGGCGCCGGCTGCGGCTCGGCAACCTCGCGCAATTCGACCGGCGTGGGACCGCCAGGGGTGTTGACCAAGGCGAGCATTGGTTTTCTCCTGCCTCGCCCTCACCCGCCTCCCCCGACCTGCGATCGGGGTCGGCACCCTCTCCCGCATTGCGGGAGAGGGGGGACCATCGCGCTAGCGATGGTGGGTGAGGGTCTGCGTCGCGTCAGTTGAGCCGCAGATCGACGATGTGCCTCGGGTCGGGCTTCAATTCGCCGCGCTCGACCCGCGTGACGATGTCGGTCAGGACCTTGTTGGTCGGTGTGGGGATGCCGACCTCCTCACCCTTGCGCACGACAAAACCGTTGAGAAACTGGATCTCGGTGCGGCGCCCCTTGAACATGTCCTGGCCGGTCGACGGGCGATGTTCGCCGCCGCCTGACCGGTTGGCCTCGGCCAGGCGGTGGTCGTCGATTTCCTTGGTCGCGGCCGCGTCGCCCTCGCCGGCGCGGGCGATCGTCTCCGGGTCCATGTGGCTGACTTCGTCGAAGGTGTAGCCGAGCGCTTGGCCGACGCGGATCGCCTCGCTGCCGAGCCGGGTCGAGAAGTGGCGGATCGCGTCGTTCTTGATCATGTCGCGCGAGATCATGCCGGTGCAGGCCGACAGCCCGTTGCCCATCACGTTGGTGACGAGCTTCGACCAGCGCTCGCCCCATAAATTCTCGGTCACCATCGCGCTGTCGGCGTAGCCGACGAGGCGGCAGACTTCCTTGGCCCGGTCGGTCACCCGGCCGTGCACCTCGCCGACGCGGAACACGGTATGGCGCGAGCCCGATTTGCCGGCCGCGCGGCGCACCTGACCCGGCGCGTGCAGCTCGACGGTGATCGAGCTGGCGATCGAGCCCAAGGTTTTGCCCCAGCCGACGATGCCGGCGATCGTCTCTTCGTTCATGCAATTCTGCAATGAGACGACGTATCCGCCCGGGGCCAGGTATTGCTTGATCATCGCCGTCGCCCAAGCGGTGTCGTAGGATTTCATGCAGACAAAGGCGATGTCGATCGGCGCCTCCTTGCTGAGCTGCTGCGCTTCGGTCAGATGCAGCGCGCGCGGTCTGACGGTGAACGGCTCGACATCACGGATGTGGGTAATCCGCAGACCGTCCTTGCGGATGGCTTCGACGTTTTCCGGCCACGGATCGATATAGGTCACGTCCTCGCCGGCCTGCACCATATGGGCCCCGGCATAACCGCCAACCGCTCCCGCGCCGACGATCGCTATCTTCTTCTTTGCCATTACGTCTTCTCCCTTATCAAGGTCGCGGCACGGCTCGCCGCGGGTCCGCGTTCCGATCCTAATACGGCCGATATCCCGCGTCATCCTATCGGTTCGGCCCTGTGGGCTTTCGTGGCCGCGCGCGGCGACGAGTGGCGGGCGCGGTGCGCCTCGGCCGCGGCTTGCCGCGCCGTCTCGACGGGCGCCGCGGAACTCTCGTTGCAAGGCGCCAATCGACGGCCATGCCGATCGGGATCGCGGCGATGCCGAGCGCCATCGCCGCACTGGCGACACGATAGAGTCCCTGCGTCTCGGTGGCGACCACGACAAGGGCCAGCACGAGGCCGGCGCCGAATGTCAACAAGGCCGTCTTGGTATAGTGCATCCGTTGCGGCCTCGAGCCGCGGGTCCTATCGTGCCTTCCCGATCCGGGGTTCAATCGGGTAGAGGATGCGGCGGCAATACCATGCAGAGGAAGATGATGTTGGAACTCGAGCGCCCAGGCGACCTCGCCCAGTATGTCGGCAAGGAAATCGGCGTTAGCGATTGGTTCACCGTCGACCAGGCGATCATCGACAAATTCGCCGACGCAACCGGCGATCATCAATGGATCCATGTCGATGTCGAGCGCGCCACGCGCGAAATGCCGGGTGGCAAGACGATCGCCCACGGCTATCTGACATTGTCATTGGTGCCGCGCCTCGGCCAGACGATCTACCGCGTCAAGCACCGTTCGCGCGGCCTTAACTACGGCTCGAACCGAATCCGGTTCACCGGACAGGTGCCGGCCGGTTCGCGCATTCGGCTGCGCCAGAAGATCAAAGCGGTCGACCCGGTCGAGGGGGGTGTGCGCATCACCTCGGAAAGCACGGTCGAGGTCGAAGGTGCCGCGCGGCCGGCGCTCGTCGCCGAAATCATCAGCATGCAGTTCGACTGAAAATCGGCAACGAGGGAGAAAGGACCTCCCTCACCGCGGCCCGTAACACCAGCGGAGAAAAGCTGAGGAAATGGCTACGGGGATGCGCCCGGGGACGCACGGCCACTGCTGTGGGGCTCGGATCTTTCCGCCAGTGCGCTGGGACCGCTCCCTGATAGCGAGCGGTCTCGGAGCGGGTGCTTCGGAACCAACCGCGTTCAGCCGGAGTTGATGCCGATCAACCGGTCTGTTCCTCCATGATGATGGCGAGGCGGTCGGCGATCGGCTCGTAGCTCAGGACATAAAGCACCGTATTGCGCGTCTTGGCGGGCGGGCTGTTGGGCGGCAACGCGTGCTTCATCAGCTGCCGCACCATGGCACCGTGGGTCGACACGCCGATCCGCCGGTAGGGCTGCTCGGCGACGACCCGGCGCACCGCAGCAAGGCCTCGCGAGCGCGTTTCGAGGCCGGTCTCACCACCCGGAAAGGCCGCATCGTCATCGGTGAACCAGCGCTCGGTCAGCGCCTCGCCAAAACGGCTCTTCACTTCCGGCCAATAGAGCCCTTCGGCCTCGCCGATATTCGCTTCGCGCAGGCCCGGTTCGCGGATCAGCGGCACGCCCAGACCCTCGGCCACAATCCGCCCGGTGGTCAAGGCGCGCGCCAGATCGCTCGACACCACCGCATCGAGGCGGTGTGGGCGCAGCCGTTCGGTCAGCGCTTCGGCCTGCGCGAGACCGGTGGCGTTGAGCGGCGTATCGGTATGCCCCTGCAGCCGCCCCTCACGGTTCCAATCGGTCTCGCCATGCCGAAACAGAAACAGCAGGCATTCCATGCTGAAGCCTTCAAGGTTCGTCCAGTCGCGCCGAAGCGTTATATCCGGACCGGCCTGATAACGCGAGACGACCGCTTCGCGTCCCCGGCGGGCTCGCCTCACGGTGCTCGAGGTCGAGCCGCAAGCCGATGTCGTGGTCAACCCGGCGCCGCAGAGCTTTCAGGATCTCGGCGACCGAGCCGGCCCCCTGTTCGGCCTCCCCCGGCAGCTCTTGAATGTAGCACAGAATGGCGCTACATTGACCGGATGTCGGAGGCCAGGAGATGAGCAAGACCATAACCCTGCGCGAGGCCAACCAGGCCTTTGCCCGCTGCGTCCGCGAAGTCGAGGCCGGCGAGGAATACGTGATCACCCGCAAGGGCGAGGCGGTGGCGCGGCTCGTGCCGATCGCCGGACGGCGCGTGTTGACACCGGAGCAGGAGGCGGCTCTCGCCCGCACCCGCGCCCGCATGGCGAGGGGCTGGCCGATCGGAGCCGGTCCGCTCGACCGCGACGCGCTGCATGAGCGCCGTCGCTAGCGCGCGTTTTACGCTTGATACGAACCTGCTCGTCTATGCCATCGACAGCACGGCAGGGCCGCGGCACGAGATCGCGGTTGAGATCGTCCAGCGGGCTGCGCGGCTCGATTGCTGGCTCACCTTGCAGGCCGTATCCGAATTCTATGCGGTCGCTACCCGGAAGGGCATTGTTCCACCGCCCGATGCTGCAGCGCAGGCCGCCGACTGGCTCAAGCTTTTCCCGTGCGCAGCGGCCTCCGCCGCGGCGGTCCGAATTGCGCTCGGCGATGCCGTGGCCGGACGCGCCTCCTATTGGGATGCGCTGCTGATCGCGACCGCCGGCGAAGCCGGATGCGTGTGGATACTCACCGAAGATCTCGCCGATGGCACCGATGCGAGCGGGGTTCACGTTCACAACCCGTTTTCCGCTTCTGGCGGGCTCACCGAAGAGGCGCGCAGTCTGCTCGGGGTGCCGGCCGCCCCCCTAGCTTCGCTCGGGTAGCAAGTTGGTTGACCGACGATGAACGAGCCCATTTCAATTCATGTTGCGAAGACCCATCTGTCGCGATTGATCGCCCGCACCAAGGCCGGCGAGGAGATTGTCATCGCTCGCGGCCGAAAGTCAGTCGCCAAGCTGGCACCGATCGCCCCGAAAGCGAAGTGCGTCTTTGGTGCACTGAAGGGAAAGGTATCGATCGGCCCCGAGTTTTTCGAACCACTGCCGCCTGAAGAGTTGGACACCTGGGAGCAAGGTCCGCCGAATCTCTAGACCATGCGCCTGCTGCTCGATACCCACATGCTCCTTTGGTAGCTTGCCGGCGACCTGGCGTTCTCCGACGCGGCGCGCGAGGCGATTGCCGACCCGGATAACGAGGTCTTCGTCAGCGCGGTTTCTGCCTGGGAAATCTCGAGCAAGTATCGATTGGGCAGATTGCCCGGCGCGGCCGTCATCGCCGCCGACATCGCCGGTACGGGCGCGAGCCAGGGCTTTACCGAGCTGCCGATAAAAATCCGCAATGGACAGGCAGCGGGCGCGCACCCGGACCGGCCCGCGAACCGGACTATCCGACATTGTTGATCGCACCAGAACCCACGTGCCCGGTCAGCCGGGTCTCTCCTGATTGACAGATTGCGATATTGATGATAGTTTAGCAAGATATTATTGTAATGTCAACGGTTAGGATTGG